>Ga0315268_10001802_pt1 | contig 24587 bp, 25 predicted proteins | sample C1_top_MG_FD_204535 | JGI IMG/M metagenome (GOLD analysis project Ga0315268, IMG submission 204535) | Sediment microbial communities from Yellowstone Lake, YNP, Wyoming, USA - C1_top | ecosystem: Environmental > Aquatic > Freshwater > Lake > Sediment | place: USA: Wyoming | collected 2017-08-01
CTTCAGACCCCGCCTCACGACGACGCCCTTGCGCTTCGCTAACCCTTCACCTCCATCAGGTTGAGTAGAGGACTTTCACCTCCAAGCTGCGATGCATGCTCGGCACACAAAAAGGGGCAGGCCTTACGGCCTGCCCCTTTTCGCGGTGGAAATTTCTGGGGGCGTTGCCCACCTTACATTTTACCGGGTCAGCCAACCCCTGGTTGTTGCTGAAAGCTGGCAGCCAGGTTCATTCATTGCCCGAGAAGGAACAACCGGGCGTAAACCACCGCGGGCGCGGCGAAAAGCAGGCTGTCCAGCCGGTCCAGCATGCCGCCGTGCCCCGGCAGCAGTTGGGAGGCGTCCTTCACCTGGACCTGGCGTTTCAGCATGGATTCGAACAGGTCCCCCACCAGGCCCACCAGGGCCAGAACTACGGAAAGCACCCCCAAAGTTTTAAGGTCCAGGCGGGGCAGGAGCCAGTTTCCCGCCAGGAGGCCCACCGCCAGGCTGGCCATCAGGCCTCCCCAGGCCCCGGCCCAGGTCTTGCCCGGACTCACTGCGGGGTAGAGCTTCTTTTTGCCCAGGACCCGGCCGCAGTAGAACGCCCCGGTATCCCCCGCGAACATCACCATGAGCAGCCACAGCACCCACCATTCCCCCTGGGGCAGGTAGCGCAGCCAGATGAAGTGGCCCAACAGGAGCGGCAGGTAAAGGAACCCCAGGACGTTGATCATCAGTTCCCGGGAGAGGTCGGTGACGTGGCCGTAACTGGCCAGGTAGAACAGATAGAGGGAAAAAAGCACTCCCACCAGGACAAACAGCGGCCCCGAAGGGTTGCACAGGCTGGCGGCTCGCTGGGCCGTGCAGAAGCTGACCAGCAGCAAAGTCCCCAAGATGATGGTTTTGACCCGCCGCAGGGGGTCGCCTTCGGGCTGGAACATGGCCAGAAACTCCCACAGGGCCAGGGCGTTCACCAAGGCCATCACCAGGACGAAGAACAGGTGGCCTCCCTTCAGAATCACCAGTAACAGGAGGGGCAGGAGGACCAGGGCGGTGAGCCAGCGGCGCAAATGCAAGAATTCCTCCCTATTAAAAGGGCGAAATGGCGAAAAGGGTCACGGGTTAAAGGGGTTAAAAACCTTTATCAAGACCATGGCTAGAGGCATTCGCCTCAATCTTTCAGGTCTTCGGATGCGGCCTGGCTTTCAGGGTGAAGTACAGCAATAACAGGCCGCATCCCACCGCCAGGGCCAGCGCCAGGAGCTGGGTCAGGGGCATCGAGCCCCAGAGCACCGGGCCCCGGTAGTCCAGGGGGCTGCGGAAAAATTCCACCACAAAGCGGACCGCTCCGGCCAGAGTAAAATAGGCGAGCACCATCTGGCCGTCAAACGTTTTTCTGGTCCTGAGGGCGTACAGGAGGCCGAAGACTCCCAGGGCCAGGAAGGCCTCGTAAAGCTGGGCGGGATGCAGAGGCTCCCGGACCGGGCACAGGGACTGGGGGTTGGTAAAGGTTACGGCCCAGGGCAGATTGGACGGCGCGCCGTAGCAGCACCCAGCCATGAAGCACCCCAGGCGCCCGAAAAACTGGCCCACCGGCATCCCCAGGGCCAGGGCGTCCAGGGTGTCCCGCCAGGGCAGATTATGGCGGCGGATGTAATAGAAGGCCGCGGCGAAAGCCAGGATCACGCCGCCGTGGAATACCAGCCCGCCTTCCCACAGGGCGAAGATCTTCAGAGGATTGGCCAGGAACTGGGGTAACTCCAGGAGGACGTAGAGCAGCCGGGAACCGATGAGGGCCGCCAGCACCACGTAGAAGCAGAGGTCGTAGAATTTCCCCACCGGCAGGCCCAGCCGCCGGGCCTCCCGGGCCGCCACGTAAATGGCGCAGAGAAAGGCCAGGGCCAGGAAAAAGCCGTAGGTGAAAATCCTCAGCCGACCGTATTCAAACAGGATTGGATACATCTACACGCGCCTCTTCGGTCAAGATTACCCACACCAGGATCCCCGCCCCCAGACAGACCAGGCTGTCCGCCACGTTGAAGGCCGGCCAATGATAGGTTCCCCAATAAACGTCCAGAAAATCAACTACTTCCCCCAGCCGCAGGCGATCCAGCAGATTCCCCAGGGCCCCGGTGATGATCAGGCTGTAGCCCAGGGCCGCCCGCCGGCTGTCCGCCGGCAGGCGCCACCAGAGGTAAGTCACCACCCCCAGTACCAGGAGGGTGGTGCCGATAAAAAAAAGGCGGGAAAACAGCGGCGACCAGGTGGCCAGCAACCCGAAGGCCGCGCCCTTGTTGTGTACGTGCACCAGGTTGAAAAACCCCGGGACTATGGGGATCTGGGCCCCCAGCGGCAGGTAGTGGAGCACGGCCAGCTTGCTGGCCAGGTCCAGGGCCAGCCCGAAAAGGAGCACCGGAATCAGGATGCCCAGTTTGCGCCCCATTCTTTAACCCTCCAACACCTGGCGGCAGGAACCGCAGATTTCCGGGTGGCGGGCGTCCTCGCCCACCGTGGTCCGGGTGAACCAGCAGCGGACGCACTTTTTCCCCGGGGCGGGCTCCACCAGAACCCGCAACCCTGGAAGTTCCTGGCCCGCCAACCCCGTGACGCCGCTGGGCGAGACCTCAAGCTCCGGCACCTGGGCCAGGACCTTGAGCTCCGCCGCCTGGGAGGCCAGCTTGGAAAGGAGGTCGCCCTGGGCTCCTAAAACCACTCGGGCCTCCTGGGCCGTGGCGATGCGCTTCTCCTTCCGGGCCTCCTCCAGCCCCCGGTTGATTTCGCCCCGCACCCGAAGCAAAAAGTCGTACTTGGCCAGTAGCCCCTCGTCAGGAAACCCGGCGGGCGGCTCCGGGAAGGCCGCCAGATGCACGCTCTCCCCCTCGTCCCGTCCCGGCAGGTGCTGCCAAACCTCGTCCGCGGTGAAAGAGAGGATGGGGGCCATGGCCAGGGTCAGGCTCCGGAGCAGGTCCCACAGGGTTGATTGGGCGCTCCGGCGGGCCGTGGAGTCGGCGGCCGAAACGTACAGGCGGTCCTTCAAGATATCCAGGTAGATGGCGGACATTTCCACCGCGCAAAACTGGTGCAGGCGGTGGTAGGCCAGGTGAAACTCGTAATCGCTGTAGGCTTTTTTGACCCTTTCCAGCAACATGGCCAGCCAGGAGAGGGCCAAACGGTCAAGTTCCTCCCGGTCGCCGGGAGGCAGGTAGTGCCGCCCCCGGTCAAAATCATAGAGGTTTCCCAGCATGAAGCGGGCGGTGTTCCGGAAGCGCCGGTAGGCGTCGGCCAGTTGCCTCAGGATATCTGCCGAAAGCCGCACGTCGTCCCGGTAATCCTCGGCGGCCACCCACAGCCGCAGAATTTCCGCCCCGTATTTATCCATGACCTCCTGGGGGGCGATGACGTTGCCCAGGGACTTGGACATCTTGCGGCCTTCGCCGTCCACCACGAAGCCGTGGGTCAGGACCCCCTTGTAAGGAGCCTCCCCCCGGGTGCCCACCGCGGTGAGGAGGCTCGAGTGAAACCAGCCCCGGTGCTGGTCCGAGCCCTCAAGGTAAAGGTCCGCGGGCAGGCCCAGCTCCGGGTTGGGCTCCATTACCGCGGCCCAGCTCACCCCGGAGTCGAACCAGACGTCCAGGATGTCCGTCTCCTTGGCAAACTCGCTGCCGCCGCAGGAACATTCGGCGCCGGCCGGCAAGAGGTCCGCCGCCGGGCTGGCAAACCAGAAATCCGCGCCCTCCCGGCGCACCCGCGCAACGATGGCGGCCAGAATCTCCGGGGTGAGGAACACCTGGCCGCACCCCTGGCAATGGAAAGCCACGATGGGCACCCCCCAGGCCCGCTGGCGGGAGATGCACCAGTCGGGACGCCGCTCCACCATCTGGTAGATGCGCTCCCGGCCCCAGCGGGGAATCCACTGCACCCCGTCGATGGCCGCCAGGGCCTTTTGCCGGAGACCGTTTTCCTCCAGGGAGATGAACCACTGCTCCGTGGCCCGGAAGATGATGGGCTGCTTGCAGCGCCAGCAGTGGGGATAGCTGTGGCTGGTCTCTTCGGCCTTCAGGAGTTTCCCCTGCCGGGCGAGAAGTTCGATGATGCCGGCATTGGCCGCCCAGACCTGCTGGCCGGAGAACTCCGGCACCTCCGGGGTGAATCTGCCGTCGTCATCCACCGGGGAGTAGGGAGCCAGCCCGTATCTCCGGCCGCTGTCGTAGTCCTCCTGGCCGTGTCCCGGCGCGATGTGCACCAGCCCGGTACCCGCCTCCAGGGTGACGTAGTCGGCCGGGATCACCTGAGAGGTCCGATCGATCCAGGGGTGGCGGCAGACGGCCCCTTCCAGCAGCCGCCCGGGAACACGTTGCCTCTCCCGGCCCTCAAGACCCCAATACGAGAGGAGCCCGGAAGCCAGCTCCGCGGCCACCACCAACACCTCGTCCCCCACCTCCAGCAAGGCGTAGTCCAAGTCCGGGTGCACCGCGATGGCCAGGTTGGCCGGCAGGGTCCAGGGGGTGGTGGTCCAGATGACCAACGAGACGTTCTTTAGCCTGCCCAATTCCGGAAACTGGGGCGGAGGGCTGATCAGAGAGAATTTAACGTAGATGGAGGGCGTCTTATGCTCCTCGTACTCCACCTCCGCCTCGGCCAGGGCGGTGCGGCAGGTGGCGCACCAGTGCACCGGCTTCTTGCTGCGGTACACGGAGCCGCTAAAAAAGAACTTGCCGTATTCTTCGATGATCTCAGCCACATAGGCGTGGTTCATGGTCAGGTAGGGGTGGCCCCAATCCCCCAGCACCCCCAGGCGCTCAAATTCGGCCCGCTGGATGGCGATGAACTTTTTGGCATAGGCCCGGCAGCGGTCCCGCACCTCCACCTGGGTAAGTTTCAGCCCCTGGGCCTTCAGTTCCTTGTCCACCTGGTGTTCGATGGGGAGCCCATGGCAGTCCCAGCCCGGCACGTAGGGGCAGTCATGCCCCATCATCTGGCGGGACTTGATGATGATGTCTTTCAGGATTTTGTTTAAGGCATGCCCCAGGTGGATGTGGCCGTTGGCGTAGGGAGGGCCGTCGTGCAGGAGGAACCGGGGGCGCCCCCGGCTCCGGGCCCGGAGCCGGCCGTAGAGGTCCAGATCATCCCAGCGTTTCAAGAGCAGCGGCTCCCGTTGGGGCAAATCCGCTTTCATGGGAAAATCGGTGCGGGGGAGATTGAGCGTCTCTTTATAATTCATCCGAAAGTCTCCAGGACAATTATATCATCTTAGCACATCCTGGCGCCCTGACAAACCAAGAAGTGGCTACCGGGTACCATTGCAAGCTTGGAGAAACGGCCCGAACTCAGGCAGCGAAGACCGGCAGCTCCAAGGCTTCTAGTTTTACCGCTATTGACCACAGGTCTAACTTTCGGATAAGATTAGCCATGCGGCGCGCCATCACGGCTTTTCTCCTGTCGGCCCTGGTCTTTCCGGGGTTAGGGCAGCTTTACAACCAGGACCGCCGGAAAGGCATCTTCCTGGTCCTGGCCGCCAACGCCCTGTTGGGCGGAGTTCTTTTGATAACCCTGATCCTCCTTTCCCGGGAATACACCGCGGTCTATTACCCCCGGCCTCTCGACCTGGCAATCTTCAAGAACTTGCTGGCGGACACCATTATCCGGCCCCTGTTCTGGCTTCCCTTCGGGAGCCTCTTGGCCCTGTGGGGCTATGCCGCGGTGGACGCCGGACGCCGGGCTTATGCCGCTTCAAAGGACGACTCATGACTGTCGGCGACCTTTTCTGGTTCGCATTGCTGTTGGCGGCCTTTTATCCCCTGATGAAACAGAAGGCCCTGGAGCTGGCCCGGAAGAGGGTCATGTCGCAGTTGGAGCAGAAGCGCAACTCCCGGGCCATCCTGCTGGTCCACCGGCAGGAGACCATGGCCCTCCTGGGCTTCCCCATCTTCCGGTACATCGACATCAATGACTCCGAAGAGGTCATCCGGGCCATCCATCTCACGGACCCCAACCTGCCCATCGATTTAATCCTGCACACCCCCGGGGGGCTGGTGCTGGCTTCGCTGCAAATCGCCCGGGCTCTGAGCAAACACCCGGGCAAGGTTACGGTCTTCGTCCCCCACTATGCCATGTCCGGAGGAACTCTCCTGGCCCTGGCCGCGGATGAAATCGTCATGAGCGAGTTCGGGGTGTTGGGGCCGGTGGACCCCCAGGTGGGCCAGCTGCCCGCGGTGTCGCTCCTCAAGGCGGTGGCCAAAAAGTCGGTGGATGAAGTGGAGGACCGCACCCTGATCCTGGCGGACCAGGCGGAAAAGGCCATCTCCCAGGTGCGGGAGAGCCTGCGGCAGCTGTTGTTGAAGAACCATTCCCCGGAGAAGGCCGAGGAACTGGCCCGTCTCATGGTGGAAGGCCAGTGGACCCACGATTTCCCCATCGACTTTGAGACCGCCAGGTCCCTGGGGTTGCCGGTCACTTCGGAAGTGCCCAAGGAGGTCCTGGACCTGATGGCCCTCTTCCCCCAGCCGGTGCGGCAGGTGCCGGCGGTGGAGTACCTCCCTTACCCCCGGAAGCAAAAGCCGCCTGGATAAACTGACGCGGGTTCCGATTCGCAATTCACTTTGTCCAGGATCGTTTCACAAGGGTCGCGGGGAAAGATAAGTTCCCTTATCAGAGGACCTTGCCTGAAGAAATTACCATGAGGCAATACATACTGGACGAAATCAGCCGGGGCGATCTTCCCCGCATCCGGGAATACCTGAACGAACACGCCTCGCCCTCGCGCCTTGAGGATATCTGGTGGGTGGATTTACCGGAGGATCTGCTGAACCCGGAGCAGTTCGGCCACCAGGACTGCCGGCCCTTCCGCTTCGCGGTGGAACTGGGGGACGGCCTGGTGCGCTTCGAATTCCTCATCCGCAGCCAGCAGACCATGCGCTGCGCCTGCATCGGCTACGCCACCCGGGGGCAGCGGGACTTCATCCTGGCCTTCGCGGACCGCATGGTGGAGGAGTTGGCCCTGCGGACCTGACTGCCTCAAAACGGCGATCTGGTGTATTTCTGTTCGCCCTTGGGGACATACCACTGGTCGAAATTGTAGTCGATGCCCGCGGGCGCGGGTTTGATGCCCCGGAAGCGCTTACTGATGGCGGGCAGGGCGTCGGGGATGAACAGGAAGGTATAAGGCTGGTCCCGGGCGAGGATCTCCTGGAGCTTGAAGTAGGCCTGACGCCGTTTTTCCCGGTCGAAGGTGTGGCGGCCTTCATCCAGCAGGGCGTCCACCTCGGGATTCCGGTAGTGGATGAAATTGAGCTCCCCGGGCTTGGTCTTGGTGGAGTTCCAGATGTCATACTGGTCCGGGTCCAACCCGGTGTTCCACCCGAGGATCACCGCTTCGAACTGCCCCTTGTCGATGAACTCCTTGATGAACGCGGCCCATTCCACCGTGCGGATCTCCACCTTGATGCCGATCTGCCGGAGCCGCCGCTGGATGATCTCCGCGGTGCGCACCCGGAGGTCGTTGCCCTGGTTGGTGAGGATGGTGAACTCGAAGGGCCGCCCGTCTTTGACCAGGAGCCCCTGGCCATTGGGCTGCCAGCCCGCCTCGGCCAGCAGGGCCTTGGCCTTCTCCGGGTCGTAGTCGAAGCGCGGCACGTTGGGGTTGTAGTACCAGGTGCCGGGCTTGTAAGGCCCCACGGATTCCTCCCCCAACCCCAGCAGCACCCCCTCAATGACCTCTTTCTTGTTGATGGCGTGGGTCAAGGCCTGGCGCACCCGGCGGTCGGCAAAACGGGGATCCTCCAGGTTGTAACCCAGGTAGACGTAGGAAAAGGGGATATAGCGGTACTTTTTGAACAGGCGGTCAAACTTGGGGTAGGCCGTCTGGCGGGTGTACTGGAGGGGGGTCAGATTCATGCGGTCCAGATTCCCGGCCTTCAGCTCCAGGAACATGGTGGCCAGATCGGGCTTCACCAGATAGACATAGCCGTCCAGATAAACCCGGCCCTTGAAGTAGTCGGGGTTGTACGTGAGGACGATGCGGTCTCCGGCCCGCCACTCTTTAAACTTGTAGGGGCCGGTGCCGATGGGGTGGCGGCCCAGGGGTGACTTGGTGATGTCCTTGCCTTCCAGGAGATGCCGGGGCATGATGGCCAGGCCCCAGCTTCCCAGGGCCGGGGCGAAGGGTTTGGCGTAAGTGACCCGAAAGGTATAGTCGTCCGGGGCTTCCGCCTGCTTCACCTGAAGGTAATCGCCGGAGTAGGCGGTGGGGGTCTTGGGGTCCACCATTACCTGGTAGGTGAAGAGTACGTCCTTGGAAGTGAAGGGCGCGCCGTCCTGCCATTTGACCCCCCGGCGCAGCTTGAAGGTGAAAGTGAGGCCGTCTTTGGAGATGTCCCAGGATTCGGCCAGGTCGCCCACCAGGTTAAGGTCGCCGTCGTATTTCACCAGGCCGTTGTAAACCAGGGAAATGATGCCATGGGAGGAGGCGTCCGAAGCCAGAGGCGGCAGCAGGGTGCTGGCGTCGCCGATGGTGGCGTCGATGAAGAGGTCGCCATAAGCCGGGCCGGAGTCGGGGCCGCCGTAAGTGCGCTCCGCCTCCGGGGGCTGGCAGCCGGCCGGCAGCGCGGCCAGGAGGGCCAGGCAGACGAGGGTCCGGAGCCAGGTCCAAAAGAACCGGTGGCCGGAAAAAGGTAGTAATTTATGGGAATGAGAGTCCCCCTTTGACAAAGGGGGATTTAGGGGGATTTCTGGTGTCAAAGCCATCTAAATCCCCCGGAATGAGGCCATCTTTGCGTTATCCGCGTTTTTCGCATTTTTCTAGCATCTTCAGTCCAAGGGGGAAATTCTAATCCCGATTTCCCCTTGCCCTAGCTCCGGCTTTGCGTTACATTGATAGCGTCGGGACGTGGCTCAGCCTGGTAGAGCACAGCGTTCGGGACGCTGGGGTCGGAGGTTCAAATCCTCTCGTCCCGACCATCCTTTCTTTTTGCTTTCCTTCAGCTCAGGATATCCCGCTTCATTTGCTCGAATTCTTCTTTGCTGATCTCCCCTTTGGCGTAGCGCTTTTTCAGGATGTCCAGGGCCGAGTCCTCGGGATGGCCGGGCTCCCAGGGTTTGCGGGCCAGGCCCCGGCCGAAGATCAAATAGAGGAACACGGCGATGATGATGAGCCAGAAGAAGGGCATGAAAAAGGGGAAAAACCACATGGGCCAATACCAGAAATGTTCGGGCATCGGTTTTTCCTCCTGACCAAGGTTACAAGACAATTACGGCGGGCACGGGGGCTCGCCCCACCGGTTCAAGCCTGCAGCCGGGGCAGCGGGCGCCAGCCCCCTGCCCCGGCGTCTTAAAGGGTTGGGAGGGGGTGCGGGGGAGGGCAGGGAACAGGTTCCCTGGCCCCCCGCAATCTCTTTCCCCCTCTCCCTACCTCCGGCGCCAGCGCGGACCGGAGGGGGTGTCGGTGATCTCGATGCCCCGGGCGGCCAGTTCCTCCCGGAGGCGGTCCGCTGCGGCCCAGTCCCGGCGGCGGCGGGCCTCCTCCCGGGCCCGGAGGCGGGCTTCGATGTCGGCGTCAGGGGAGGCCGCGGCTTTGGGCAGGTTCATGAGCCCCAGAATTTCGTCCAGTTCCATAAGGCGGGTCAGCACGGCCTGGGCGGCCTGGTGCCCGAGTTTTTCCCGGTCAATGGCGGCGTTGAGTTCCCCCGCCAGGGCGAAGAGGGCGGAGAGGACCCGGGAGATATTGAGGTCGTCGTCCAGCGCGGCCATGACCTCCTTTTTCAGTCGGAACAGCCGCTCCTCGATATCGCCGGCGGCCGGGGCTTTGCCGCTCACCAGGCTGAGCCGTTCCAGAAAATGGTCCAGGCGGGCCCGGGCCGCGGCCGCGGCCTTGAGGTTGGCGGGGCTCACGGCCAGGGGCTTGCGGTAGTGGGTGGAGAGCAGGAAGTAGCGCACCTCCTCCCCTTTGAACCCCGCGGCGAACAGGTCCCGCACCGTGGCGCCCGCCTCATCCTTCAGGGTGCGGCCGTCTTTGAGGACCCGCTCGCAGTGGAGCCAGGCCTGGGCCAGGGGTTTCCCCGTGGCCGCGGCGAACAGGGTGTTTTCGTTTTCGTCGTGGGGAAAGAGGGACTCCACCCCGCCCACGTGGAAGTCCACGGTTTCGCCGGGGTTTTTCAAGGCCATGGCGGCGCACTCCAGGTGCCAGCTGGGGCGCACCTGGCCCCAGGGAGTGGAGTAATAGAGGCCCTTCTTCAGCTCTCCCAGTTTGGCCCTTTTAAGCAGGGTGAAGTCCCGGGGATTATCCTTCTCGTAGACATCCAGGTCCACGGTCTTCCCCACCTGGATTTTGCTGAGGTCCACCCCCGAGAGGCGGCCGTAGTCTTTGAAGCGGGAAATGTCGAAATAGACGGACCGCAGCTTCTCGTAAGCATAGCCCTTCTCTAAAAGCTTGCGGACCAGGGCCATCATCTCGTCGATGTGCTCCGAAGCCAGGGGGTACTGCACCCCTTCCATGATGCGGAGCGACTTCAAGTCTTCGAAGAACTCCCGGTGATAGCGCTTGGTGAACTCCTGGAGGTCCTGGCCCGCGTCGGCGGCGCCCGCCAGGACCCGGTCATCCAGGTCGATGAGACTCACCACCTGTCGCACCTTGAGGCCCCGGTAACGGAGGTAGCGGTGCAACAGGTCGGCCTGCACCAGGCGGCGGGCCACCCCCAGGGAGAGGTTGGCGTGCAGGGAGGGTCCGTCGGCGAAGATGGAGGCCTCACCCGGCCGCCGGGGTTCGAAGGCTTCCTTGGCCCGGGCCAGGGTGTTGTAAAAACGCAGGGTGGGGACTTCTTTTTCCACGAACAGGGGGGTGGAGAGATACCGTTCCCCGCTGTCCGGGGCGATGGCCACGATGAGGCCGGCCTCCATTTCCCGGGCCAGGCGGATGGCCACGGCCACCGCGGCCCCGGAGCTCATGCCCAGGAACAGGCCCTCCTGACGGGCCAGCCGCCGGGCGGTCTCGTAGGCTTCCTCGTCCTCGATGTTGACGATCTCGTCGGCCCGGCCTTTTTCAAAAATCCCGGGCACGTAGGATTCTTTCAAGTTTTTCAGGCCCTGGATGGCGTGGCCCAGGTAAGGCTCCACCCCCACCACCCGCACCCCGGGGTTGAACTCCTTCAGGTAGCGGGTAAGGCCCATGAGGGTGCCGCAGGTCCCCATGGTGGCCACCACCATGGTGACCTTCCCTTCGGTCTGCTCCCAGATTTCCCGGGCGGTGGCTTGGTGCGACATGGGGTTGGTGGGGTTGTTGAACTGGTCTGCCAGGAAATATTTCTCCGGATTCTCCCGGGCCATACGGTAAACTTCCTCGATGGCGCCGTCGGTCCCCAGGTGGGCGGGAGTGAGCAGCAGCTCGGCCCCCATGGCCTTGAGGATGCGCTTGCGCTCCAGAGAAGCCGACTCCGGCATGGCCAGGAGCAGACGGTAGCCCTTCACCGCACAGACCAGGGCCAACCCGATGCCGGTGTTGCCGCTGGTGGCTTCGATGATAATTTTGTCCGGAGTCAGCTCCCCGGCGGCCTCCGCGGCTTCGATCATGGCGTGGGCCGGGCGGTCTTTGACGGACCCCCCGGGGTTGAAGTATTCCAGCTTGACGTAGATTTCCACCGCAGGATTGGGGTTGAGGCGGCTCAAGCGCACCATGGGGGTGCGCCCGATCAATTGCAGTATGTTATCTGCCCTTCCTTCCATCTGCCTGTTCCCTGATGACGCCCTGGCCGACCCGCCTTGCTGAGATGCCCTCAGTCCTGGTCCTCCAGCTCCTCAGCCAGCACGCCGTTGATCAAATTAATCAGGCTGAGGATAAAAAATCGCCGGGCCTCCGGGGCTTCGGCCAGCACTCCCAGGAGCCGGTAGGTGAGGGAGAGGATCACCATCCCGGCTTCCGCAGGCGAGATGTTCTCCTGGTTGAAACGCTCCAGGAATTCATTGACCAGAGGCCGAAGACGCAGTTCCATCTCTTCGTCCGTGGCTGGGATCTGCATTTCGAGGTCGGTCATGGCCCGTCCTTGCGTCTGCTTTAACTTCAGTTAACTAAGTTAACTATCTGGTAAAACGTACCATATCCCCAAGCCATTTGCAAACTTAGGCCGGCTGGCAGGCAAGGAAAATAGGGTAAATCATAAATTTGTTTAATTTGCGGTCCCGGTGTTCATTTATCTGCACTTTATTTGAGGTAAAGGCTGGGGGGTGGAGGGCAACTTATTGAATATATTATATTAGTTAAATTCAAACAATCTGGTACGCAAATTGCTTTCTGGATAACGGGGGCCAGGGTGACCTCCAGTCCCCCGGGCTTTCACTCGAAATCGAGTGGTACGGTTACTGTGAGGTTGATCGGCCGATTCCCCCCGGCCGAGGACCGGAAATCGGTGAACGTCCCGGGACCCCCCATTCTGGCCCCCGATTTTGTAGGGCAGGAGAGCGGCAGATGCAAAAGAAACCCAAGCCTGATGCAACCTTCCGGCAACTGGAGCGAGCCAGGCGGCTCCTGGACTTGGGCCATCACGGGAAGCCCTGGCGCTGGGATTGGAAGCCTTGCTTCAAGAGCTTTACCATCTTCGGGATGCCCTCAGGGGATTGGCGGATTTAAACCCGGCTCACGAGGGGGAAACCTCCAAAGACCCGGCTAAACCCGTCCTTTACCAGGAACGGGAAAAGCCTCGAAACTTGCATTAACATTTTATTCTTTGGTTTCGGATAGGTCAGAGAAGACAAATTTTTTCCCCAGACGCCCCTCAAAATCTTCTTGACGGGCCTTCCACCCCCGGCACACCTTGCCAAGTCCGGACCAGGTATTATCTTGCTTAGCAACAAGAGCCTGAGCCATGCCAAGGAGGATCATATGGGACAACTGATAGCTTGTGCGGCCGCGGAAGGGGTATTGGTGGGAACGGACAGCCGGGCCGAATTCTTTGAACCTTATGGGGAAGAACGGTTCATTACCGTGGACCGACTGGTTCCGGTAACTTCTCACGCCGTGCTGGCTTCCGCGGGCAACTGGGAAGCCGGGAGCATCTGCAAAGAGTTTGCCGACTTCGTCCAAAGCGAAGGCATCACCGATGTCGATGGCCTCATCGAGGCGGCCATCCCGTTTTTCACCGGGAAATATGACGAAATTCTGCGCAAGATGTGTGAACACGTGCCCCCCGATCCGGTGGTCAATATGTACCTGGTGCTGGCCGGCTACAATCCCAAGACCCCGGAAAAGCCCTCCCGGCTTTTGGTCATCTGGGACCGGCCCCAGCCTCCCAAGATCGAATACAACCAGGTGACCCAGGTGTTTACCCTGCCCCGGCGCCTGGGCCTGGAGTTTCGGTTGAACCAGTTGGTGCAGCAAAAAGCATCCCTGGCCAAGATTGCGGAGGCGGCCAAAGCGGGCATGCAGAAACTTGCCGCCCAGGATGAGGGGATAGGCCCCCCCTTCCGCTACCTCACCATTACCGCTGCGGGGCTGGCCGACGTCTAAGGCGTTGCCAACCCGATTGCCAGGCTCCCCTCGATTTGGTAAACTAAAGGGCCTGCTGCCTTTGGGAGCAGCGGGCCTAAATTTTGCCCCAGGGTATCCCTTGCCTTCCGACCTGGACCAACTGCGAATCAAGCGGGGTGAAGAACTCCCCCCCAGCGGGCCTTCCAAAGCCCGGCTCCTCGCCCTGCTTGGCGGCGCGACGCTGCTGGTGCTGGCGGGCCTCTATATCTGGGGCCCCTTGCAGCCGGCCCAGGAGGTGGCCACCACGGTAGTCTCCCGCCTTCATCCCGCCCAGGCCTACACCGTCTTGAACGCCAGCGGCTACGTGGTGGCCCAGCGCAAGGCCGCGGTCTCCTCCAAGAGCACCGGCCGGCTGGTCTTTCTGGGAGTGGAAGAGGGCAGCCGGGTGAAGAAGGGGCAGGTCCTGGCCTCCCTGGAAAACGAGGACCTGGTGGCGGCCCGGGACCAGTCCGCCTCCCAGGTGAAGGAGGCCCGGGCGGCTCTGGCCAGCGCCCAGGCGGAACTCACCGACGCCCGGCTCCACCATCAACGCTACAAGACGCTGGTACAACAGGACCTGGTGGCCCGCCAGGACTACGACGAGGCGGTGGCGCGGCTTGACAAGGCCAAGGCCGGCGTGGCCAACGCCCAGGCCCACATCCGGACGATGCAGGCCAATCTCGCCAACGCCCAGGCGGCCCTGGAATACACTTATATCCGCAGCCCCTTTGACGGCGTGGTGACCACCAAGTACGCCGACGTGGGCGAGGTGGTGGCCCCCTTCGGCGCCGCGGCCAACGCCCGGGCCGCGGTGGTGACCATGGCGGACCTGGACTCCCTGATGGTGGAGGTGGACGTGGCCGAGTCCAACCTGGACAAGGTCAAGGTGGGGCAGGCCTGCGAAGTCTCCCTGGATGCCATCCCGGACCGGCGCTTCCCGGGCCAGGTGCACATGATCGTACCTACTGCGGACCGCACCAAGGCCACGGTGCTCACCAAGATCAAGTTTCTGGAGTCCGATGAGCGCGTCCTGCCGGAGATGAGCGCCAAGGCGGCCTTCCTTTCCCGGCAGCTGACGGAGGCGGAGCGGAGCCCCCGCCTGACGGTTCCCAAAGCCGCCCTGGTTACCCGGGATGAGCGCCACTTCGCTTTTGTGCTGGCCGGACCCCGGGTGAAGCTCATCCAGGTCCAGGTGGGGCCCGCCATGGGGGACCTGGTGGAAATAACCGGGGGCCTGAAGGAAGGGGACCGGGTGGTGCTTAATCCCCCGGCTTCCCTGAAAGATGGCTCCCGGGCAAAGGTCAAGGAATCATGAGGGAGCCGGCGCCGGAAATACCGCCCCCGGTGGTGGAGATTGCCCACCTCTACAAATCCTACCGGCGGGGCAGCCAGATCCTGCCGGTCCTCCAGGACATTTCTCTAGATATTGCCGAAGGGGAATTCCTGGCCCTGATGGGGCCCTCGGGCTCCGGCAAGACCACCCTGCTTAATCTCATCGCCGGATTGGACCGGCCGGACTCTGGGGAATTGCGGGTTCACGGGGTTGACCTGACCCGGTTCACCGAGGCCCAGTTGGCCGACTGGCGGGCCGCCCATGTGGGCTTCGTCTTCCAGTTCTACCATCTCATTCCGGTGCTCACCGCGTTCGAAAACGTGGAGCTGCCTCTGCTTCTTACCGACCTCTCCCGGCGGGAGCGGCGGGCCCACGTCAACCTGGTGCTGGAACTGGTGGGATTGAGCGACCGGCTGCACTACTATCCGGGCCAGCTCTCCGGGGGCCAGCAGCAGCGGGTGGCCATCGCCCGGGCCTTGGTGACGGATCCGACCCTCATCGCCGCGGACGAACCCACCGGCGACCTGGACCGCCAGTCTGCTCACGAAGTCATGGACCTGTTGAGCCGGCTCAACCAGGACTTTCACAAGACCATCATCATTGTCACCCACGACCCCGAGGCCGCGTCCCACGCCGCCCATATCCGCAAATTGATCAAGGGGCAGTTGCTGAACGACAATAAAAAGGACTGATTTACGGGGCAAACCGCCATGACACGCGCTGATATTGCCCTCCCGCGCAACGCCCAGGGCCGGTTTTATCACCTGAACTGCGGCCCAGGAGACCTGGCTCCTAACATCCTCACCTGCGGGGACCCGGCCCGGGCCGGCAGGATCGCCCGTCATTTCGACCGGGTGGACCTGAGGCGCAAGAACCGGGAATTTATTACCATAACCGGGTCGTATAACGGCATCCCGGTGACCGCGCTGGCTACCGGCATCGGCCCCGCGGCCAGCGCCATCGCGTTGGTGGAGGCGGCCCAGTGCGTGGCTTCCGCCACCTTCATCCGCCTGGGGAGCACCGGGGCGCTGCAGGGCTACATCAACCTGGGCGACCTGGTGATCACCGCGGAGGTTTACCGGGATGAGGATACCACCGCCCATTACGCCCCGCCGGGAGGCCTGGCGGTGCCGGCCCACCCCGCGGTGCTGGCGGCCCTCCGGCAGGCGGCGGCGGATCTCCGGGTACCTCATTACGTTGGGGGCACCTGGACTACTTCCGATTTTTATGCCGGCCAGGGCCGGCGGGTGCCGGGATTTCCCACCCGGGACCCGGAAAAAGTGGCGCGCCTGAGTGACATGGGGATTCTCAACCTGGAAATGGAGATGTCCGTTTACCTCACCCTGGCCAGGCTGTCGACGCTGGACCTCAGGGCCGGCGGCGCCTGCGCGGTTTACGCCAACCGCATCCACGGCACCTTTGCCGGAGCCCGGTTCAGGGCCCAAGCCGAGCGGCGCCTCATTGAAGTGGGGCTGCGGGCGGTGGAGATACTGGCGGAGAAGGATGGGGGAAAAGGCGAAAAGTTAAAAGGGAAAAGGGGGAGGCGGTAAGGCAGTAAGATTTATGGTGCGCCGTGCGCACCCTACTTTAAAAACTGACCACTGACCACTGATGTTCAAACTCGCCTGGCGCAATACCATCCGTCATCCTTTGCGGGCCGTGCTCACCGTCAGCGGCCTGGCGGTGGCGGTACTGGCCTTTGCGCTTTTGCGCACCATGGTGGCCGCCTGGTATGCCGGGGTGGAGGGCGCCTCCCCCACCCGGTTGGTGACCCGGAACGCCGTCTCGCTCATCTATCCCCTGCCCATGGCCTATTTGCCCAAGATCCAGGCCCTGCCCGGGGTGGCGGCGGTGTGCTACGGCAACTGGTTCGCCGGAATCTATATCGACGAGAAACATTTTTTCCCCCAGTTTGCGGCGGGTCCGGTGCGCCAGTACTTCGATATTTATCCTGAATACGTCATGCCCGAGGACCAGAAAGTGGCCTTTTTCCAGGACCGCCGGGGCTGCGCCGCAGGCCGGGCGCTGGCTGGCCGCTACGGCTGGCGGCTGGGAGATTCCATCATCCTCAAGGGCACCTTCTATCCCGGGGAATGGCAGTTCATCCTCCGGGCCATTTATACCGGGGCGGAACCCCAGACCGACGAGGGCCGCTTCTATTTTCATTGGGACTATCTGAATGAGCGTCTGAAGAAGAATGCTGACAGCCGGGCCGACCAGGTGAGCTGGTTTGCCATCAAAGTGGCTTCGCCGGAAATCGCCCCCCAGGTGGCCGCCGCGGTGGATTCCATGTTTAAGAATTCCCTGGCTGAAACCATCACGGAAACCGAAAAGGCCTTTTTCCTGACCTTTGTTTCCATGACGGAGGCCATTCTGCTGGCCATCCGGGTGGTCTCCTGGGTGGTCATCGGCGTCATCCTGGTGGTGCTGGCCAACACCATGGCCATGAGCGCTCGGGAGCGCTCCGGGGAATATGCGGTGCTCAAGACCATGGGCTTCAAGGCCCGGCACCTGGCGGGCCTCATCTTCGGGGAGTCGCTGCTCCTGGCCCTCACCGGGGGCCTGGTGGGGCTGGCCCTGACCTTCCAGGCGGTGAAGGTCTTCCGCAGCCAGTTGGGGCAATATTTCCGGGTCTTCCCCCTCACCCGGGCCACCCTGATGGTGGGCCTGGCGGTGGCCCTGGCCGTGGGCTTCCTGGCCGCGATGCTGCCGGCTTGGCGGGCCTCCCGGGTCACCATCGCCGAAGCCTTGCGGATGGTGGGGTGAGAGGGGGGTTTTTAGTTTTGAGTTTAAAGTTTTCAGAATGCAAGGCGGCGCTGCCCGCCAGATTATTTAACAAACAGAAAACAGAAAACAGATTACTGACCACTGATGCTAAAACTTTCCTGGCGCAACCTTCTCCGGCACCCTTTGAGGGCCGCCCTCACCATCGTCGGCATGGCGGTGGCGGTGCTGGCCTTCTGCCTGCTGCGCACCGTGGTGGGGGCCTGGTACGCCGGGGTGGACGCCGCCTCCCCGGTGCGCCTGGTGACCCGCAACGCCGTGTCCCTGATGGTTCCCCTGCCCCTGTCTTATCTTGCCAAGATCCAGGCGGTGCCGGGGGTTAAGGGGGTGGCTTACGCCTACTGGTTCGAGGGGATTTATATCGACAAAAAGAATTTCTTCCCCCAGTTCGCGGCGGCGCTGCCGCAATATCTGGACCTGGCCCCGGAACTCCTCATCCCCCCGGACCAGAAGCTGGCCCTGGTGCGGGACCGGCGGGGGGCCCTGGCGGGCCGCAAAATCGCCCGCCGCTTCGGCTGGCGCCTGGGGGACGCCATTGTCCTCAAGGGCACCTACTTCCAGGGGGAATACCGGCTGGTGCTCCGGGGCATCTACGATGGCCGGGACCCCAGCACCGACGAAACCATGCTGTTCTTTCACTGGGACTACCTGAACGAGACCCTGAAAAAAACGGCTCCGGACCGGGCTGACCAGGCGGGCTGGTTTCTGGTGCAAATCGAACGGCCGGAGATGGCCGCCGCGGTGTCCGGGCAGATCGACGCCACTTTCCAGAACAGCCTGGCGGAGACCCTCACCGAAACCGAAAAGGCCTTCAACCTGGGCTTTGTGGAGATGACCAAGGCTATTTTGGTAGCCATTCAGGTGGTTTCCTGGATGGTCATCGGCGTCATCCTGGTGGTGCTGGCCAACACCATGGCCATGAACGCCCGGGAACGCTGGGGGGAATACGCGGCGCTAAAAACAATGGGGTTTAACGCCCGGCACCTGGCCGCCCTCATCCTGGGGGAGTCCGTTATCCTGGCCTTGGCAGGGGGACTGCTGGGGGTGGCCCTGAGCTTTCCGGCGGTGAGGGTCTTTCCTCCGGAGGTGAGCCAGTACTTTCCGGGCCTGGTGGTGAGCCGGGAGACCGCGGCTTTGGGGCTGGCGGTGGCCCTGGCCGTGGGGCTGCTGGCCGGCCTGCTCCCGGCCTGGCAGGCGGCCCAGGTCCGCATTGCCGTGGCCCTGCGGAAAGTGGGGTGAAAAGAGGAAGCAGTGAGCAGTTACTGGCCACTCGCACTGCTTTATTGATATAAAAAAAGCCGGGCGCAGCACCGCCCGCCAATAAAAAGGTCGTTCCACAAATATCCGACATGGTGGCCCCGGCTTCTGGCCGGTGATACCCCCAGGCTGGAAAGCCTGGGCCACCAAAAACTGACTACTGACTACTGGCTACGCCCATGCCCATTCCCCTCTCTTACAGCTACCGCAACCTCCTGGCCCGGCGCCTCACCACCTTCCTCACCGCCGCGGGCATGGCCCTGGTGGTTTTCGTCTTTGCCGCGGTGCTTATGCTCTCCGAGGGCCTGCGCCGCACCCTGGTGGCCACCGGCTCCTTCGACAACGTGGTGGTGCTCCGGGCCGGCTCCGAATCCGAGGTGCAAAGTTCCATTGACCGGACCCAGGCAGGCATCATTGCGGCCCAGCCCGAGGTGGCCCTGGACCCGGACGGCCGGCGCCTGGTGGCCGATGAGGCCATCGTGCTGGTGAACCTCCCCAAACGGGAGGGCGGCAAGGTGGCCAACGTCATCATCCGGGGTGTCCAGTCCATCTCCCCGGAGCTGCGCCGGGAAGTGAAATTGAGTCCCGGGCGGTTTTTGCAGCCCGGCTCCACCGAACTGGTGGCCGGGATCCAGATTGCCCAAAGGTTCCAGGGAGCGGGCCTGGGGGAAACCTTGCGCTTCGCGGCGCGCCAGTGGCGGGTGGTGGGGGTCATGGACGCGGGCAACACGGGCTTCAGCTCGGAGATCTGGGGCGACGTGGAACAATTGCTGCAGGCCTTCCGGCGCACCACCTTTTCCTCGGTGATCCTGAGGTTACGAGACCCCCGGCAGTTTGCCGCGCTCAAGGCCCGGCTGGAGAGCGACCCCCGGCTGCCGGTGCAGGTGCTGCGGGAAGTGGAGTTCTACGAGGCCCAGTCCAAGCGGTTGGCCACCTTCATCCGGCTGCTGGGCCTGGTGCTCACCGGCATCTTCAGCCTGGGGGCCGTCCTGGGGGCCATGGTTACCATGTATGCCCAGGTGGGGGCCCGGGTCAGTGAGATTGGGACGCTCAGGGCCCTGGGGTTCAAGCGGCATCACATCCTGGCCGCGTTTCTGGTGGAGTCCATGCTCCTGGGGTTCCTGGGCTGGCTCCTGGGTCTGATACCCGCCTCGCTCCTCAATTTCATCACCCTGTCCACCATCAACTGGTCCAGCTTTGCCGAGCTTTCTTTCCGGTTCGCCCTCACTCCGGGCATCCTGGTGAAAAGCCTCCTCTTCGGGGTGGGCATGGGGCTTATCGGGGGCTTGCTGCCGGCCCTGAAGGCGGCACAGCTGCCGCTACTGGAGGCCCTCCGGGCGGCATAATCAGGTGCCGGGTCCCATACCTTTGATCGCGCCCCGTATCCTGCAAAACTGCATGAGATTAATAGTCCAGCTGGGGGGAGGCCACTTTTTTATAGCCCGCCGGCACCGCGAACAAGTGGTCGGACAGCTTGCCTTCCTTGATGCCGCCATACTCGATGGAAAACTTCCGGGTGTTGCTGGTCAATTTCAAGGCCGAACCCAGCTTGGGGGCGATCCAGATGGTCTGAAACTCCAGCTCCTGGCCGCCGGGGACGGCGAACTGGTACTTCTCCGTCTCATACCCCTGGAGTCGCTCCTTGCCCAGGAGGCGCTTGTGCATGGCATTGGGGGGCATCTGAATGAACTGCCCGGGAAGGTGGGGCTTCAGCGCCAGCTCGGTGTAGGTCCTTTCCCGGGGCAGGATAACCCAGATCACCTTCTTATCCGGGCGCACCACGGTGACGGTCTGGCCGCTTTCGTCGCTGAATTCCTGGCGCATCTGGCCGTCCCGGACGTAGATCTTCCCCGGCATGACCTTGTCGCCATCTTTGACCACCATGCTGGCGGTGAACTCCCCCGGCCAGGCCGCCGCCGGCAGCAGGAGCAACGCCGTCAAGAGCCAAACACCGCGTTTTTTGAGGTCTCGGCTCATAAAGGCCTCCTCGAATCTGGCACCTTGGCGGCAGCCTATCTCATGGGCATGCCGCCGGGCATGGCCATCTTCTGGTAGCCCCCAGGAACTTCGAAAAGGGAGTCGGACACGCCGCCTTCCTTGATGTTGCGGTATTCCATGGAAAAAGAGCCGTCCGCCATGGTCATCTTAATGGGGATGCCCAGTTTTTTCACCACCCAGACGTATTGCTTGGAGCCGGCGTCGTCCTTCCCTGAAACTTCGTACTTCTCCGCCTCATAGCCGCTCACCGTCTCTATGCCCAGCAGCTTCATCCGGGCTTCGTCCTTGGGCTTCGGCATCATCTTGCCGGTATGTTCCGGGGTAATGGGCATCTCCATGTACATCTTTCCCGCGGGCATGAGCATCCATACCACCTGCTTGTCGGGCCGCAAGATGCTGATGTGGGTCTCTTCGCCGGCGCCGAATTCCTGGCGGAATTTGTCGCCCTTGACATAGACCTTCCCCTGGGTCTCTCCGACATCGGGGCCCCGGGTCACCATCTGGGCGCTGAACTCCGCAGCCCCGGCCCAGCCGGAGATAGCCAGGGTTATTGCCAGGGCCAATCCGAAAATGCCATTCCAGGGCCGCTCAGATTTCTTTGCATGGGTCATTGACAACCTCCATTCTCAGCAACAGGCAATTTGATCTTTAGCCTTCCAGGACTCCGAACTCCATGCCGAGGCCAACACCACTCCCTCCGCCGCGGCGATGAGGCCCCAAAAAACCAACTGCAGGCCCACCAGGAGCAAGGGTTCGCCGAACTGAAGGGGGTGAAAAACTCCCAAAACAGCAAGGACAAAAAGAATATCAGGAGGGCCGGGCGCCAGGCCCTGGCCCTGATTCCGCCGGGCCAGTGGGGGGCCGGCCAGCGGTAAATAAAGGCGTGGCCAAGGCCGAACAGAACCAGTCCAAAGATGATGGGAGCCGGATTGGACACCACCAGGGGCAGCGGCTCCAGCCTGGTCCACACCTCGATGAGCTTCCGGCTCTGGAGAGCCGGGTCCAGCAGGATGCCGCCCCCCTGCCAGCCGAACCCCAGAAGCCGGAAGGTGAGCAGCATGGCCAGGTTCAGGGTGAGGCCGGCGGCGATGCCCGCCAGGATGGTTCTGGAAATCTGAGGCGGCTTCATCATCTGCTAAAATGGGATAAACACCGGCCGGTCAGGATCACGTACCCCGGCCGCAGCCGATACCCTGGCCGGTGAGTTGATAATACTCCTCGCCGGCGCAGGCCAGGCAGACTTTCTGCCCGCCCTGGATGCGGATGCGGGGTTCCATGACCCCTTCGCCGCAGCGGCTGCAGATTTCGGTGGCGAAAATCCGGGCATAGGCCGGCAGCTTGATGGTCTTCTCCTGGACCAGGAGCTGCTCGGACAGGGGCACCTCGGTGAGCTCCCGCCGGGACACGGCCTCCCACAGGTGCTGGAAGCGGTGCTGGTCCTCCGGGGTGCCCTGCCGTTCCACCACCACTTTCTTGAAGAGGGGACCTGCCGCCGGATACCGGGCAAACAGGCGCTCCCGGAAGTCGGACCGCACGATGAGGCGCACCGCGGCCCCATCCCGCCGCCGGGCCACGGTCACCGCGGTCTTGCCCAGATCACGGTAAATGAGGGCGTTGTTCCCGAAGGAGCAGCCGGTGACCACCTGGATGCCGTCGGTGAAGCAGTTATTACACTCCACGATGGCCACCACCTCTTCCATGCCGGTATTTTTCAGCTCCAGGCGTTTCATGGCAAATTGGGCGGCCTTGACCCCCAGGGCCAACATGGGGCACCTGTGCCCGTGCAGGGCTTCGGCCTGGCGCAACAGGCCTTCCAGGTCGTCCCCTCGGATCATGTTCTCCAAAGCTTGGCGCGCCGATGCATGTTCGTGCATTGCTGTATGTTCTCCGAGCCGTGAATTCTACCTCGTCCGCTTCTATTTAATAAATTTTGCCCAACTTGTCGATTCTTTCTATTTGGTGGCCGCAGGCTTTAGTCTGCACAACGCCGCCGCAGGCTTCTGCATGTCTTGGCCTTACCCTGGCTGACCCAGCTCTTTCCGTCTGCAGGGAGGGCAGCCGAAAAATTTGACTTCAATTTTTATTCTGCTGGCAGGGGTCCGAAGCTTGGGTTAAGGTATTGAGAGGGAGGCCGGAGCCCGATGCTGCACGCCGATTTTGTGGCCATTGATTTTGAAACCGCGGATTACGAGCCGGACAGCGCCTGCGCCGTGGCCCTGGTGCGGGTGGAGGGCAGCCGCATCGTGAAGCGCACCCATCATTTGATCCGGCCGCCCCGCCGGGAATTCATCTTCACCTACCTGCACGGGATTACCTGGGAGATGGTGGCGGACCAGCCGACTTTCGGCGAGCTGTGGCCGGAACTGGCGGCCATGCTGGCACAGGTGCGGTTCTTATCGGCCCACAACGCTCCCTTCGACCGGTCGGTGCTCCGGGCCTGCTGTACTGCTTTCGGAATCAAGCCGCCCCGGCTGCCCTTCCTGTGCACCGTGGAGTTGGCCCGGAAAACCTGGAACCTTTATCCCACCAAGTTACCCCACGTCTGCGCCCATCTGAACATCCCCCTGGAGCACCACAATGCCGCGTCCGACGCCGAGGCCTGCGCCCGCATCGTTTTGGAGGCGCGGCGCGCCGCGGCTAGGGGCGCCGCCAGAGGAGAAAGGGCCCCCCGTAGCGGTTGAGCCAGCGCCTACGTGCGGCCCAGTCCGGCAGCGCAGTCTCTACCTCCCACCAGAACCGGGGGTTGTGGCCCGGGACTTTGAGGTGCGCCAGTTCGTGGGCCACCACGTAGTCGATGATGGCCGGCGGCAGCAGGATGAGCCGCCAGTTGAAACGCAGTTTCCCGTCCACGTGGCATTCGCCCCAGCGCCGCTTCCAGTCCCGGAGCTCCGGGACCCGGGCCTTAAGTCCCATCACCGCCGCGAAATGGTGCACCCGCTCCTTCAGAAAGGACTCGGCCTGCCCGTGGTACCAGTCATTGAGGGGGCCCCAGGAGTCACCGCCGGGAGCCCGGGGCCGCACCCGGATTTCCCCGTCCCGGAGTGCCACCGCCTCGGGGGCGCCCGGTGCCGCCACCAAACGGTAAGCCTGACCCAGAAAATAGGCCATGCCCTCCCTAATTTGCGCCCAAGCTTCCTGCCGCTGCGCGGCCGTCTTTTCGATCCAGGCCCGGTGCCGGGTTAGGGCCGCCGCGAGGGCGGCCCGGGATACGCCCCGGGGGGCGCTGACCACCAGTTTGCCCGCCGCGGTGACCGTCAGCCCGATGCTCTTGCGCCGGGGGCTGAAGCGGTATTCGATTTCCAGGTCTTGCAAACTATACATGGTTCCCGAAACCACCTTTTGCGGTCCACTCTACAAAGTTATAGGGGTCAGGGGGAATACCCCCGACCCCTCCCTAAAAGTTAAAGTTACTTGGCCGAGCCCTGGACAGCCAGCCTTCAGTTGGCCGCGATGCCCGTATCCAGGCGGTAACGCTCTTCCACGATGCGCTCCACCTCTTCCTCGGTGGGCATGGAATCCCGGTAGCCCGCCATGTACTGGTTCCGGAGCCAGCGGAAGAGGCTGACGGTTTCGTTCACCCGGACGATCTCCGGAATGTCGCCGCCCTTCACGGTGTGGATGTGCTGGTTGTACTGGCCCAGCATGCTCACCACGTCGTAGAAGGTGGCCGCGTCCCGTTTGATGCCCCGCTTGAAGGATCTGCCCTCCTTGGGATAGATCTCATCCGGCGCCGGGTTGCCGGAG
>Ga0315268_10001803_pt1 | contig 24570 bp, 3 predicted proteins | sample C1_top_MG_FD_204535 | JGI IMG/M metagenome (GOLD analysis project Ga0315268, IMG submission 204535) | Sediment microbial communities from Yellowstone Lake, YNP, Wyoming, USA - C1_top | ecosystem: Environmental > Aquatic > Freshwater > Lake > Sediment | place: USA: Wyoming | collected 2017-08-01
ACAACATCAATCCCAATCTGTTCAGGATGGACAAACTCCTCAGCAACTTTTTTCATTAAATCCAGGCAATGGCTTATTTCTTTGTTGTCCTCGTATTCTAAAATCCTCTCCATTGCATTCATTAAATTTACCGAGCCGGGATTGCGGAAATTAGTTAAAGTGTCGGCATAGCTATTAAACTCAGGATTGTTAAGTTCTTTGGCATACTGGCGCAGTTTAGTTAATAAATCATAATATACCTGCTTGGGCTGCTTATCCGGGAATCCCATGCGGCTGGAAAAAATCAAGAATATGGCATCGTCCCTGTAGCTTATTGCCCTGTCGGTAAAAAGGCTTGCCCAATCCGCTCTTAATTTATCCAGCACATTCTTCTCGCCCTTTACATTAAGATAAGTATCTGATTGGCCGGCCTGAGAACCCGTGGTAATAGGAAGCCAGGATTCAATCTTAATATCCTCTTTAATCCCGGAACTCCTTACCGCTACTGCCGTAGGAGTCTTCTTGCCTGAAAGCGTGCGGATAATATTTAATTGGCGGTACATCACCAGCGCTTCCCGCTTAATCTCCTCCGGAATATGGGCATTGTTTATTACTTCCCGGATTTCCCGGCTGATCACGTCTCTTTTCTGGTCATCGCTGGTATCCAATGTTCTTAACTCTTTATTAATAATTTCGAAGACCTGCGGGTTTTCTTTCACGAATTTAAAATAAGCGGTGGTAGTAACGTTAAATCCCGGCGGAACGGAAACATTATCCAGCCCATCCACGAGAGAAAGGCTTAAGCCTTTGCCTCCGGTAAGGAACAATGGGCTGATATTAAATCCGGGCGTTTTCTTTGCATATTCAGCGTCATATTCCCTCATCTCCCGCCAATCCAGGGTCATTCTTTCTGCCATCGGAATCTTGGCTCTTTCTTCCAAAAAAATATAGTCATACAATAATATGTCTATGACTTTAATGCCCTTCTGTTTAGCCGCAGTTAATGCAGGTTCTTCAAGAATTGCAGATAAACGAATATTATTGAAATCCCTGATTATCTTTTTTACGTCAAACTTTCCTTGAGCATCTTTCTTGATTAAAGCAACAGGCAAGTTTTTGAAATAAAGCACCGCATATTCATCTTGCGTCTGTAATTCTGCGCCAAAAATCTGCTTTAATTTATCTTTGGAAACAGAAGCATCAAGAATTTTCTTTATATAGTTACCAAAAGGCAAGTTATCAACGGTCTGGCGGACTTTGTAATCTCCCAATACCCTGCGCAAAATCTTATCTTCCTCGAAGCTCGTAACCATATCAGAAGAAGCATCCTTGGCTTCTTCAAACAGAGGCAAATCTTGCGCGCGGGTCCCTGTCGTGTAATCGCTCTTAAGTTCTGTTAATCTGGAAGTTTCCTTTGTTGCGACAGGCCTTATCTTATCCCAGGCAGCGTAACTTCTAACAGGACAGACACCGCTAAAAATAAATTGAGCGCTGACTATGAGAACAATAAGCCTTACCAATAGAACCCGTTTTGATAACCGCGATAACATTCCTTCTCCTTTTGAAAGGAGGCTAACCATTTTAAAAGTTAGCCCCCTTTTTTGTCTTAAGGACTATCTTTAGACTCTTACTTCCGCTTCGACTTGTCTTGCGTATTCCTCGGCTGCGTTGACCACAGAAGCTACTACATCGCCAGCCTGCACATGGAAGTTCCCACTCTGGTCCTGCGAGAAAAGTTCATCCAATTTCTTTAAGTCCTCGTTAGATACTTTACCGTCTGAAGGAATAAGCTCCAGCCCTAACTTCAGGGCTTTCGCCATCAAGGTCAATTGGCCTTCATTAGCTTGGTTTAAAATTACGCGTATGACATCCTTAAACTGCAGGGCATAAGTTTCGGGGCCGATTACCTGATAGATGCCTTCTCCGACTTTCTCTTTAACCTGCGCAGATACCTGCTCGGCATTCGTTCCTACCACAACTGCCGCGAACATATCCCGGTTGATATTGGTATAATTGTTGTTGAGGCTGTTTATCTTAGCTAACTTCTCATCCAATATCCTATCAACTTCATCTGGCTTTATGTCATCACGGGCAATATGCAGCACAAGTTTAATATTGCCTATACCAAGCTGGCTGGAAATTTCCTGCAAGGCCATAATCCCGTCAGGGCTTGCCTTAAGCAAAGATTCATGATTGATGAGAATAGGATAAGCTTTCCCTCCTTGTTTGTTGTTTAGCTCGATAACCTTAGCTGATAACCTATGATGTATATCTGCTGCAAATGGCTTTGCAAAAATCGCCAGTTTCTCACCCCAGGTTGATTGAAGTAAAGTCTCCAGAACCGCTTCTGTCTTCTGAGCTGCAACCTGTTTAGCAATGTCTTCATGTTTCTTATCCGCTTCTTCTTGCTCCTTGGCAACTCCTTTTTTGGGAGCATATTCTTCCCATCTACCTTGAAGCGCTCTTTCTATGTTTTTGGGCCCGGCTTGATACTCTATTTCTTCCGGACCAAGCCTTAAACCCATCTCGTGGAACCCTTCCTCTAACTGCCTCACTGCCGCGGCTGCTCTTCTGTCCTGAACATATCTGATTGCCGGATTAGCTGCCATCAAATCATAAAAACCTTCTAGCCTTCCATTATTCAGATTAAAACTCCACATGCTTAATAAAGGAGGGCCGTCATAGATACCTATTTTTGCGTCTGTTAATGCCACAGGGAAGAATGGGCCTTTATTGGAACCGCGCATCCAACCGGGAACAATATACTCCCCGGTTAAAAATGCGGAGGTAATTTCCCCTACTGCGGGAAATGCGCTCTGTGACCTCATCATAAACATCGGGTCATCTTTACCTACATATTCTCCGGCGATGATACCCAGACGTTGGGCAGTTACTGCGGCAAAATCCTGACCATTACCCAAAGTAACATTATCAATGGTATATCTATCCGGATATCCCAAGAACCAGTAAGCATCATCGTAATCTTCCTTTTCAAACCAGATGTGCCTGCCGGCCTTATTGTTATAATCAAAGTCTAATACTCCCACTTTTATATCTCTTGCCTGTCCTTTCCCTAATGGGCGCCATGTAGTATCAGGTCCAAAAAGTATCTTATATAGACCTCTATTAAAAGCACCGGGAGCGGTCTTATCCGCCTGGCCGATGATTAAAACTTCCGAAGATTGTTCTTTAATTACCATCTCGGCAACGCTGGGGCCTGCGCCTCTTACATTACCTGAGAATGCGTCAGCTAATAGGTCCTGGCCTGCGCCATAGTATCCGAGGTCTTTAGCTATAACCGCGGCATGCACAAAACCATCCCAGATTAACTTATGTACGCCTACGTCGTCTTTGCCCTTTGCATGCGTAACGGTCACAGAGATATCATCTCCTACTCTGGTAATAAAGAAATCCAATATATAACCTTGCTGGGCTGCCTTCATCCATATTTCTGCTACCGCCTCAAGCATTGCTCCTGGCGCAGTGCCGTGGCCACCGATCGAACCCACATCTGCTTTGGCAATGGTTACAGTAACTTCCTTACCTTTCGGTATAAGAGGATGAACGTTGCTTGAACCTCTTATTGCAAATACCTCTTTCATACCTAAATCATTCGTTTGGCGGTATTTCTCTATTTTTACCTGAGGATTGCTGACAATAACCGAACCTTCCTCCTGAATAACCTCAGTCGCTACGTTATTGTATTTCTTATCTATTTCGGCATTTATTGTATTCAACTGGACTAAAACATCCGCAGACGGGTCAACGTGCCTGCCGTATGCCCTGTCCATAAACTCATGCAGCATCATTTCGCGATATGCCGCAACCCCTTTTAGGCCATGCTCAACAAATCCTTCTATCCTGGCTAAAGTGGTGTAAATAGTCCTGGCTTTCCCTCCGATATGTTCACTGCCTGGATAAGGATGTCTGCCTATGTGAGCGACTAATGCCCGGTATTCTTTGGATAGAATGTTGCCCACATTAAACAGATACGGGTCTAACCCCTTTTCACCAAAAATAAAAGTAACAAATCTGGTCTCATCGACTATGACGCTCTTGGCCTCTTTTGCTTTTATTTCTGGATCTTCAATTTTAGCTATGGCGTTAATCGTATCTAAAAAATCCGGCATAACGATGTGATATGCGCTTTTTGCGTCCGCCTTTTGTTTTGTTTCTTCTGAAATTTGAGCGGCAAGATTAGCTAATTCGTTGACTACTCTGTTTATAAAATCAGCGGTAAAAACCTCATTCAAGAAATTCTGAGCTTCTTTGAGCCTCTTTACTAATCGCTCTTGCGATATACCTACCTCACCGCTTTTTTTCAGGAATTCGGCTGCAACATCGTTCAGATCTTTTGCAGCCTGATGTCCGAATAACTGGACTGCCCTGCCTTCGGTGAAAGCAGTTGCTGCTTCGATCTTGAATATCTTGTCGTGAGCCAAAGTCCTTCCTGCGTCTGACTCAAAGCCGTACCCAAATAAGGTTGCGGAACGGCCTTCATCTTCCGCTGCGCTTCTCGGCCTTAAAGCATAACCCATTGTTGTGCCACTGAATATGAATGCTCCTACCACTAGTGATGAAATTATTGCTAAAACTATTCTCCTGCTTAAAAATTTTCCTGCCATTTTACTTCCTCCTCTTTTGTTATTTTTTTTGTTATTTGACATTATCTATTCCCCCTGGTTTAAGGCTTCCTCAGAATGGCTCCTCTCACCCCTCAAGACGGAAAAGTAAATACCTGAGTCGCTCTTCCGGGTGATTGCCGGCGCTACTACTACATAAGAATAACCCTTATCTTTTAACATCCGGGTAATGCCGGGCGTATGAAAACCACCTGTGATAAGCACTACTATCTTCTCATCGGATTCGTTTATTTTATCCGCCATATTTCTGATAAAAGCCCTCTCCCTCTCTACTCCTAATTGATAAAACACCTCCAGTTGCTGGAGATTTTCGTCAATGAGATTAGAAGCAGGCGGCTGCATGGCTAAATTATATTTCTGGCAATTCCGGGTTAAGAAATCTATCCAGGACGCGGTCGAAAACTGAAGTCTGTTTGCCCGGAAAAATTCATAATCTTCGGGAGTCAGCTCTAAATTTAAGCTTTTAGTAAGAATTTGCAGGGATTTGGAAATTTCATTCAGCTTTCTTTGGTCGTTGTTGACAAGGCAGCCATCTATTATCTCTTCCTCAATCGCACTTACCTCCTTTAAGAGGATAGCGGCATTTACCTTTCTACTTACGGTTACGTATTTAATATAAGCGTCGAGTTGAGGATAATTACTTTCAAGCTCTAGTTTTTGTTCTCCCCTGGCCTTTAAAAAAGAATAGTATTCTTCTTGGGGTATCTTTTTGGCTTTAAATTCCTGGGTCTTGTTGATGAGTTCCTGCACGCCTTTCTCATCAAGAAGCTTAGCTAAATCTTTGATAAAAGTATTACGTTGTAACTCCGCAACTTTAAAATCAATTTCTTTTTCTAGTAGGGCTATCTCGGAAAAGGCAGCCAGATGGGGATAATCCTTAAGCTCCAAACTTTTCCTGCCGGCCATCTCATTCAGATACCCGCAATATTCCACCAAGGAAATTGTTTTGTCTTCATAAGCGCTATTTTTCTTTTCTAACTCTTGAAGCTCCTGGCTGTATATATGAGCCTTCAGGTCGTTTACGATATTGGATAAACCCTTCAAATATTTCAAGCCTTCTTCCCTGAAAGAATCCACCTTCTCAAAAGCCGCCAGATGGGCATCGTAAAGCGCTGCATCCTCGATGCCGTAGAGTTCCAGCGGGAAATCAGAAACGATATCCAGATATTCCTCACCGGCAATCTTTCCTTCCTTGAGGTATTTATCCGCAATCTCAAGCCTGGACTTCTCGTCCGCATAGTTCCTTAAGAAAGAAAGGTTTACATTGCCGCTTCCGCCTTCGACCATAATTAACTTAAGGTTATACTCCCTGGCCAAATACTCTAAAACTTTAGCCATATTCTTCTGGGCTTCGTAATTACAGTGGGCATCCTGGATGTGGATTATCGTACGTTCAGGAACCTGCCCGTTGTTCTGAGCAGCATAGGTTTCTTTGACCGTACCATATTGCGAAGGGATGCGGATTTCCGGTATAGCTGCCCAAGTTATACTAAGTAGTAAAAGCCCCTGTGTAAATAGTACAGCTACTGTTTTTAACCAAATCTTATTCTTCAATTTCTGCTCCCAGTAAATGAAAAAGCCACGATTTTCGCTTGGATTTTTTCTATCCAAACTGAAACCGTGGCCCTAATTTTTAAATACTTTAAAAAACTTCTATAAAGAAAGCGTTTTCTTACCTAACTATATGTTAAGTATATAACATAGATACTATTTTGTCAAGTAAAAAAACTGACTTTTGTTTGTGTTAACAAGGATAAAAATCACCTCCCAAAAATGCGGTGCAAGCCCATAAATTCTGCCTTTTCCAAAGATATGCCTCCTCTGTATTCGCCTGTTTCCTGCGGTCTTGACCAAACTACTGTGCCCCGGCTATAAAACGGCTCGTTTTTATCTGCCATATTCAGCCAGAGTTCTACGCGATTGCCTGATTCCAAATAAACGTTGCCCACAATACCTAATCCTTTGGCGCTGGCATCACAGGCAGTTGCCTCTAATTCCCTGTTACTATCTACGTCTATTAATCTTACCGGCAGATTAACCGGAATCCTCTCAAAAACCCTGCGTTCTAGCATTTCTTCCTTCCCCCTTTCCTGTTCTGATATTTCTGATGCAGCCTGCCACCTTGACTTACTCAAAAACTCCGGCGCATTGCGCTGCATAAAGTTATTAATAACCGCCCTATCCGGATCTTTCATCCGGTTAAAATAGATACCATAAACATTCCTATCCATTACTTCTTTATGCCAGACCACCCAAGCCTCCGCCTCAAACGCCGCCCCTTCGGATAGACTTATAGTTATCTTTAGCGGTCTATCTTGGGGTAATTTCTTCTTCAAAGAAATCCGCGCACCATTAAAATTCAAATCATGGATAATGCAAACCGTATCTTTCTTTGTTCCCTCTAACCTGATTTTTATCTTTCTGTTTATCTGCCAGCGGCTAGCGCGTCTTCTTTCCATTTTAACCTCTGATTAAACGTTGCTGTTAACTATCCCGGAGACCTGACTCATTCCGGCTTCCCTCTCCAATCTGGAAAGCTGGTTACCTTCTAAAGCCCCTATATCTTCAAGCGATTTCACTATGCTATCTGAATCATCCTGCCCAACCTTATTCTCTGTATCTTTCGATCTCTTCTTAAATCTCTCTACAGGTACCCCTTTAGCATTTAGTAATTTCCAAATCCCCTCCACACCATTCCAAGGTTGATATAAACCTGCGGATAATAAAATCTCATTAACCGCCTCCGGACCATATTTTGTCAACATCTCCTCTAATTCCTCAGGTGTAAACCAGTCTAAATATATCCAAGATACCCTTCTATCCAATCTATCTATACCTTTGACTCTGCACAACTCCAATAATCTCTTCCAGCCGTATCTGTTGATAGATCTTGTTCCTAACTTCCTGATTATTTCATCGGCGACTTCGGGTTCTGCTTCTATACCGTGCGTTGCCATATTAACTATCTTAGAACGATTGTAGCCAATGCGCTCATATTCGCTGATTCGCCTGTAGTCCTCTAACACTAAATCGCCTCTGCCGTCCAATACATATGCCAGATTTAAAGCATCTACGGGGTCTATCCAATAGGGGCTTAAAGCCACACTTAAAAATCCTGCCTTTTCCGTAAAAGGCTTAAGTTTGTCCGCAAATTCAAATACGGAATGAGTAAGAGAGGCAGACTGATTTTTGGTATAGTGCGGATTTGCTTTATCCACATCAACCAAGACCATTAATTCTACCGGTGAGATGGCTTTTAGAACCTCAAAAGGAAAATTATCGAAGTTGCAGATATGCACATTAATCTCCCTGTTAAAACATAACAATCTTTCTACATAGGGTCTAACTTGAGTATTATTATCTATAATATAAATTTTTTGCTCAGCAATTACGCCGTCTTCAACCAGAGGCATTAACCAATCGTTTACGCTTAAGCGCCTGGCGTAGTCACTTAGATATTCCAAAGAGCTGCCTTTCTTTGGTCTAAAGGGCGGACTATCTTTGTCGTGGTGCGAATCGATAATAACGGCTGTGCTTTGCCTTCTTATCCAGCCCAACTCTACTGCCAACCACGCACCAAAAGCCGAAACCTGGTGGTCATCTACCCATAATATTCTCTTTTCGGGGTCTAAAATAATATTCTCCAAACGCTGATATTCTTGATAATAATCGCTCTCTGCATCCCATCTTAAATCCTGGCTTGTTCCGATTTTTATCCTGGGGCGGCTCCTGATAAGATCTTCTAAAACTGCCTGTTTGTTTGTTCCCGGAGGATAACCGTTCAGTATTTTGGCAACTATAAGATACATACTGTCCAGACCGATGTATGAGGACGAAATCGCCTGTTTGGCGCAACCCGAGAGCGGATAGCCTGCGGGTATCTGACTGCCTTTATATTGGGATATCACCGTAAGTCCTAATTTATTAAATAAACTGTTTATGTGGTCGAGGTTATAATCATGCGTATTGCTGGCTAAGAAAACCAACCCGGTTTCTGACAAAATTCTTTTTGCCTCAAACAGCAATTTGTAAACATCCATAGCACCCGGATTGGGATAATTTATAAAGACGATATCCATACTACTTTCTTTAAATGTCTCTCCCATTATATCTTTAACTAAAACCGGTATACCGTAATTCATAAATCCCATGAATGCCACATCATCGCTAATATCAACGCACTCCATGTCAATGGGCCTCTTCCAGAGATTGACTGCTTTATACCTGAAGTCACCGAAACCCGAGCCCAGATCCACTGCTTTTAATTTTCTTTTCCCATTCCTTCTCACAAGAGAATCTATAAAAGGTAATATTCCATCATTAGCCAGGTCTATATTATGAAGCTCCGTACGTTCTTTCGCCCTTAATTCTGCACACATTAACACCGTTTGCGCCTGCTTCCTTACCTCTTCATCCGGATCAGAGTCAGCGAGCAACTTTATGTGCCGTATTGTTTCTTGGTCAATTATTGTAGTAAGCATAGTCACTGCTCCGAACCGCGTAGCAGGGTCATCACAGGCTATTCCGCTTAATAACTCTTGTCTGTACAAGGGGCTATCTTTTTTCTCATAAAGAGTGTTTATAATGTCACCCTTAAAAATTGTCCCGCATGTTTTTATACGCTGTAATAAAGCCGGGTATATTCTTACATCATCGAATCTCCTAAGCAGCAGAAGTGCTTGTTTTCTAATACCGAAATACTTATTGTCTAACGCACCTATTATTAATGTGACTGCCTGTGGCGTACCTATGCGAGCCAAAAGATTCAACACTACTTCGCACAAAGGCATATTTTCGTTATTTAATATCTGCTCGAAAATAGATACGGCAAGTTCGGGATTTAATTCGGCTAATCTTTCTGCTGCTTCTTGTTTTGGCTTTATATACACGCGGCGATCCGATAATATTCTTACATAATCGTCCTCTTTGTTCCGAGCCATTAATAAACAAACATTTCCATAACCAAAGCCATAACCCATCTCCTCAAAATGCCTGATAGATTTCATTCGTGCTTCGGCTATTGCGACAAGATTAGGATGATTGAATAAAGTCTTGCTGTCTAAAAAGACTATTCCTGCCGGATTAATATGGGTAGCTATCATATCTACAATTTCTTCGGCTATATGTATACCCTGAGAGGCTTTAAAAATACAGGAATCCAATCCTTCTTTAATAAGGGCAATTAGAGGATTAGGATATTCATCTATATTTTTACGGGCATCCACTTCAAAATAAATTATGCTCTTCTCAATAGATTCACCGGGAAGCATAAATCTGATTCTATTTGTTTCGATGTCACTACCAAACTCCACCCTTATGTCTCTTGCGCCCATCATTTCAAGTTCCCAGAGAAAATACTGTCTTGCTCCGACTTCTGTCAATAAAGACCACTTATCTGTCTGTAATGAAGAACTAAAATTACTGTAATACTTTGTCCTGAGATATTCCTCTTTATAGGACTGCAATTCGCTTTCGGAGAACTCTTTTTGAGGCTCAAAAGAAAGCCTGTCTACACAAATAGTTTCCAGGGCTTGAGTTACTATTTGGCTGGTTGAATAGTCTGCTCCGGAAATAAAATAGAGGCATCGTCTCCTCTGGTTGCCTTCGGGCAGCATAGCGTTTATGGCTTCAAGATACCGCACTTTATTAGCGCTCATAAAATCATTTTCCAAGATAAACTTTGTAACACCTTGTTCTGCGTAACGAGGCCGCGTTCCAACTACATGCTTATATGCTTTTATAATGGTCAGCTTGGAATCCGCAGATGCAGGACAATACCCAGCCATCTTTACTTTCTCCGGAGCCAAGTTACGAAGGACATCTCTTTCATGCACGGTAAATCCTGACTTTTCCAAAACCCGCAGGAATTCATCTAAAGTTTTTCTATCTCTTTCTGTATATATTTCTGAGAACCGTATATCGGTAGCAATGAATAATTCTCCGGTATCTTCTAAGATGCCCCAGACCTTAAGGGCAATATCTTTACCTTCCTTCTCTAATGTCGAGGGTTTAGGGAAGATTAAATTGACAACAGATACATTTCCTGCAAATGCCGCGGCATCCCACTCTTGTAATTTCTTGGGTATAATTCTGACATTAGGCAAATTAGCTAAGAACTGTGTTTTCTGTCTTGCAGTATGGATAGCAAAATCCGGTTCAAGCCCTATTATCAAATTATTGTTATTTCTGATGTCGGGTAACATCTCTTTACCATACCCGCATCCGATAAAGACTAATATTTCTTTTCCATCAATTGAAATTTCATCTGCATAGTTAACTTCTTCCTCTGTCTTCTGCAAAGCGCCTTCCAGATTCTTTATATATTCTCTTAAGGTTTCCTCAATCCTGGCTTTTGTCTCCTTATAAGGCCCAGAAAGCGGGATTATTATTGCAACATTGGCATCGCGAATCTTTATCCCCTCGGCTTCCCTGTAAGTCACAAAGGAGAAAGATATTTTCTCTTCTTCTTTCAGGAAGCGGATTCTTATTTGTCCTTCTTCTTTGGTAGTCTTGCCTCTGCTTGTAATTTCTTTTGTAAATCCTAACCCTATCGAGCCGTCCGGAAGCCTCTCGACTGCGGAACAACTGACTCCCGGGGATGGCTTAATTGCTTTAAGAATGGAAAACACATATTCCAGGGTATCTTTTCCGGATAAAAATTTCTGTTCCATTTCAGGAATCTGTCTAAGCCGAGAATAATCCTGAGCGGTTGCATCGTATTCTATCCACAACCAAGAAGACTCGATAAAGACTACTGACGAAGCTCCTTCTTTTATCTTTGCCTCCAATATCGGCGTAATTACTTCGTAAGTCTCTTTGCGCTCATTGCATAACAAATGGCCGGACGTTGCGGGGATAACTTCGCTGAATCTGCGCTCGCCCTGTTTCCAGGAGACAACCATATTCCCAGCTGCTATATCCCTGATGCTTTCTCCGAGAAGCGCGTTGTTTCCGCCGGCACCATATTTCATAAAGCCTGCTTCTGAATAAATGTAAAGCCCGGAATTATAATCCGAGAGGGATGCGATAACATACCAATCGCGGTCACCCGGCAAAAATTGCCTTTCGTAATGATTGTGGACTTTTACCGGATTTATTTCTTTCCCGGTTTTCACCTGCCGTAATATATCGGAGAGCTTGGAGTAATCTACTTTCCCTTTTTTCCCAAAGGTACAGAAACTAACTTCTGTTTCAAAGATATGCGCCTTAAATAGATGTATCTCTATCTCTTTCTCCTTCATCGCAGTATCTAATAATTGCCTGATATCTTTGTCCTGAAAACCTGCCTTTATTACATAAGGCTCTCCCTGTTCAAAATTTTCCTCTTCTAATATATTCAATAATTTGCTGATAGAGACTATTTTCGAAGACGGGAAATTAGAAACTAACCATTGTTCCAGAGAGGAGGTTCCGTCATATTCCAATTGGTTTGTACTCTCCAGAAAAATCGGACCTGCAATTTCATTCAGCTCTTTTAAAAGTTGGGCTGATTTTTCTTTAACCCCTTCTTCTAATTGATTAAGATTGTGCAGCCTTATAACCCGTTGGTCATTACTGGATAATATCCCCAATAGAGCTCTGAGCCCGCCCCAAACTTTAAGAATATCTTCTCTGGGTGAATTCTTTAAAAGATACTCTAAATCTTCCAGATCCTTTGTTGTTATATTGAGAAAATCCAACATAAACAGAATATCAAGCTCACATTTTAAAGATAACCATTCTTTGAGATCCGGAATATTAAGTAATTCTCTTACCACTCTGAGTTTTATATTTACGGGGATTCTCTGAGATTCAAGTACGAACGGAATAAAACAGTCACAGGTTTTGGCCAAATACTGCTGGCGCTCTAAAGCTGTTAATCCTCTAAAATCCCTGAGATTAGCCAGGCGGTCGGCAATCTTAGCCAGCTGGACGTCCCAAGAAGCATCCAGCAATCTGTTAAAATATACTCGGTTGCGTTCCTGCTCATCAGGAATCTCATCTTTGGTCGGTTTCGTAAGAAAATCTACCTTGCGGGCAATATCCGGACCGAATTCCCTTTCAATGTCCTCTATAGTCCTATCGGTCTCCTCAACTACATCATGCAAGAGTATTGCGGCAATGGTCTCCTCATCTGTCAATCCAAGTTCCGGTATCAAAATAAACGCTGCTATGAGCGGATGGATGATATAAGGTGTAACCTTATCTTTCCTGAACTGCCCTTTATGCGCCTCTTTGGCAAATTCAAAGGCTTTTCTTATCAAATTAATATCGGCCTCCGGTTGTCTGGCTTTCAATTCTGTAAGAACCAGGCCGAATAAAGCCATTATTTCAATTTCCCAGAGAAGTCCTTCCGGATTTTTTCTTAAATTGATTATCCCTGCGGGTGATTGGGTTAATTCGAGAATGTTGCAAATTTCATTGAGTTGTTCCGGGGTGAGATTTATAAGTTTGGAGGCGATTTTATTGTTTTCATCAAGAAAGCCTAATATTTTTGCGGCAAGTATTTCTTGCCTTAAGGTCTCACGGCTAAAACGGACACCTTCAGGTGACCCCCTTGTTCTATTTAGCCGTCTCCAGGGAATTCTCTGGCTACCGATAATAATCTCTCCCCTGTGCGCGGGTATTAACGGATAATCTTTGATGAGGTAGCTGGCTTGCCAGGCATCCTTTAAGAATTCTGCCAGCGAACCTTGAGGCCTGGTTTTCACGGAATAAATCCTTCTTCTATTCCAGTCTCCTTCTGCTCTTACTAAACCTTTTTGTTTTAAGATGTCTATATTGTTGCTAATTGCGGCTTCGCTAAGTTTTGTTCTATCGGCAAGCTCTCTTTGATATAAACCGGATTCTTGCCGCACCGCATTCAGGATTATTTCCTGATTCTTCGTTAAGACAACTGCTCTAGATTCACCGGCTATAAATATTCTATATTGTCCTCCTGCAATAACCATCTTGACTAAATTCAGTTTTTCCAATTCAACACTAAGCCTTTTAACCGTATTCTTATGAAGACTAACCTTCTTAGCAAGTTCTGCAAGGTATATACCGGATTCTTGCCGCACCGCATTAAGGATTATTTCCTGATTGTGCGTTAAGATAATTTCTTTCGGAGATTTACCAGCCAGATAAACTCTTATCTGTTTATTACCTTCTTTCTTCCTCTCAATCAAACCTAATTGTTCCAGTCTAACTACTACCCTGCTTACCGTGGGTTCTTCGAGTCCGCACTTTGCGGCAAGTTCTTTTTGGGTGAAACCGGCTTCTCTTATAACCGCGCTCAAGATTATCTCTTGATTTGGCGTGAATGCTACTAATTTTATATGGGTCAATTGCTCCAGAAACTCTAAGCACTTGGGGTTTCTACTTTCTAAGAATTCCTGTATAGCTGTTTTTATTCCCAAATCCTTCACTGTATCAGGGGCTCTCTCCCTAATTGCCAAAAGAACAGCTAAAATTGCTGGATATCCTTTTTTTACAAATTCCTCTTTTTTATCGTTGAGTTTTTTAGCTGCTTCTTCGGGTTTTTCATCCCTTACCGCTATGTCAACTATAAGCCCGGGGTAGCCTTTTTCCAAAAGCTTCTCCCTTATTTTTGCGAAAAATATCTCTCTTGCTTTAGGCAACGTGTCTGTTCCTAATTTAATAAGGATACTTTCTATAAGGCTGGCTATCTGCGCGCCTCCCATATTTAATTCCTTCATTAATCCTTCGATGGACTCAGACTTTGCCCTTAATATATTTTTCTCATCATCCGAGAGAGGTAACTCTTTATTATCTTCTTTTTCCAAAACTTCCTCTTCTGTAATCTTGCCAATTGCCTCCTTCAAACTTCTGTTTATTCCGGAAACACACTTCCCGAATCTGCCGTTATCTATAAATAATTCATCAATTATCCTGTTCGTGGAAAGCCCCGCATCCATCAGTTCTATTATTTCGCCTTCCAGCTCATTTAGACTTGTGTGAGTTATCTCTATCAGCCTGCCTGCTTTATCCTTAAAGTTAAGGATATCCAATTCCACATTAATAAGACCTCGTTTTATTGCAATTATTACGGCTTTGAGTGCAACGTTCGGGTCACGAAAGTCTACACCCAACTTCCTGCAAATGCTACCAAAATCCCTACTGATAATTTTGATCTCTACTTTTCTCTTTTTAGCTATACTTTCTATTGACTCACCTAAAGCAAGATCCTTTAATATGCTTACAGAATCTTCTTTTTGCGCTTCTTTCTTAGATATCGATGTTTCCTTATCAGCCTTTAACTGTTTAGCTTGGGTATTACGCTTTGCCTCTTTTTTAACCTCTTTTTCTACTATGGAGATTATTTCTTTTTCCCGATCTCTAAAGGCAGCGAGTTCTTCTTCAGAGAAAAATCCGGTAAAACATGAAGCGTCTACCCAAGAATATTTATATGCGGTATCCGGCTTATCAATAACAACCTTGCCTTTCATTCTTTCTTCCAAGAAATCGAGGTCTTTCATAATTTCCTGGTTTGCAACATAGCCATTAAATTTCTGGTTATATAATTTTCTGACTAAACTATTGGTAAGTTTCTCGGGATATACAACCGTTAGAACAAAGAATAATAAAACCGATCTTTCGGCACGGTTTAGCTTTCCGCTTCTTAGCCGCGCCTGTCCTAAGACTATCCACGACCAGGCCTCCTGGACTAAAGAAGCTTCTAATCCCCATATTTGCGCTAACTTAGCCACGACGCCATTTAATTTTACCGGCTTGGATAACGAACCGCCTTTATCTGTACCGTCAGCAAGGTAATACACCTTTTTGCCGTTAATATTACCCTCTGCTACGCCGAATTTTAATGGAGTAGTTTTGCTCAGAAAATGCACTATCTTGTAGTTTCCTTTAATTTCTAACCAAACTAAACCTTTAGACTCAAGTAAGCTTACTGCCTTGCCAACCGTGTTCCTGTTTAAACCAATTTTCCTGGCAATTTTCTTAATCGTTAATGCTCTAGGTGGATTATCTTTAAGGACGTTTAGCACCTGCTCTTCACTGCTCGATAGGATAAATTCCGGGGCTTGTTCAAATGGATAAACTCTCTGGCCTGCATTGGTTTTTATTGTCTTGACGGCTCTTTCAGTTTCAAGAATCGCTATATATTTACTTGCAGTAGCAAGGCCGGTCTTGAATATCCCCGCGATTGCACTTTTTATTAAACCCGGTTTATCTTGGACTAAATTTAAGATTTTCGTGGTTAAGAGAATGTCTTCAGGAATCTTACCGTATGGATAAACCCGGACGATATCCCCTATTTTTACTTTTTGAACTAATCTTTCGGCTTCAAGAAGTTTTATATTACGCATAAATGTAGTTTTAGGTATTCTTGTTATTCTCATAATCGCACTTATGGTCAAACCCGGATTCTCTGTAACTAATTTCAGGATTTTTTCTCTGCTTGATAAGCCATTTACGGCAACTTGTTCGTAAAGATAAACTTTGATACCCTTACCTGTATTAACTGTTTTGAGAACTTTCTTGGCTTCAAGAGCTTTTATGCTTCTATTTACTACGGTTTCAGGTTCATTTATTGTTCTGGCAATGGCCCTCTTTGTTAAACCCGGCCTTTCTCCGACTAATTGTAAGATTTTATCTTGAACAGGCAAAACATCCCCGGGAACCCGGCCATACAAATAGACCCTGCTTCTTTCTTTTATACTTACAGTCTGGACAAGTTGTTTTGCTTCAAGAAGCACTATGTTTCTTGCGACAGTGGCTTCCCAAATTCCTATTCTTCTGGAAAGCTCTTTCTTAAATACCCCCGGGGTTTTTGTTACGGCATTTAAAATTTTTGCTTCGTTTATGGTCAGGATAAATTCCGGAGCTATCCTTTCCATCAATTTTTTAAAGTTACTCACCCCTTCTTCTGTACAGATTCCCTCCAATATGGCTCCATTGGTTAAATAAATTCTTCTCAGTTCACCGATGATTTCTTCCCGGCTGGCTCTTTTAACCAACTCTTTCAGAAAATCTCTGCATTCAGGATTTTGGGTCTTTAAGAATTCCTGTATAGCTGATTCCATTATTTTGATTGCCGCATTAACTATAACTTCCGGACGCCCTGATTTTAAAAACTCTGTTATCTTTGTTATTAAGGCTACCCGGCATACCTGCCTTGCTTCGTCAAGTGTTCTAATATTCACCCCAACGTCCCTCAACCTGGCAAAGATACTTACTATAAATGATTGCACATTATTCCTAAGGAAGCCATTTCCGACTTCACTAACCAACTCCTCAGCAGAGTTACCCCGAGAGATTAATATAAGCGTCTCCCATACTGAGAGCGTTACTTTTTTCTTTACCTGGGGTAAGAATAAAATTACAGTGGCACCATTTCCATTATTATTCTTTACTCTGTTATTATTAGTCTCTCTGGCCATATAATCAAAATTTCCCCGGCTACTACGCCTATCTGGAACCGCAGTCTTTACTTCAACCTGCTGTGGCCTATTTTCATTAACCGCTTTTTTGATTGTCTGTTTCGGAGAAGCTGCTTTCCCTGTTTCTTTCTTCTCTATTTTTGTCCCGTTCGTTCCTGCCCTGGGATGAGGAATTATTGTTACTGGCGACTTTCCCTCTGTTTCCATCTGGTTTATGTTACGCAATACGATATCTTTTGATAATTTCAATCCTAATTTTGCGCCTAGTTTTATTGCCCTTTCGGTTATCTGTTTTTTCGATGCCGCCCCAAATTCTTCTTTTAATTCTTCCATCGCCTTAATTACTATGTTACGATTAACTTGCCAATGGGGAATAATCGTGATTGGCAATGTTTTTCTTTTATCCATATCTTTGATATGACAGAATACGCTGCTTTCCCACACTTCTGATTCATCCACTATCTGCTTCATAGATAGTTCGTCTCCAAATTTCTTTCTTAATCTTTCAATGGCGTCTAATATCTTCTGTCGGTTTTCCTCCGGCGTCCGCGGCTGAGATATCTCTTTGGGTCTCATTTCACCTGCGCGTCCCAGAGGAACTTCCTCCACTACAGTGGTTTTCCAAACATAGGGTTCTCCTACGGTATCTATGAGCCTTAGGCTATTGCCTCTGCGTTCGTATACGTGGAACTGAAAATCTACCGCGGTTGTCCTTGAAGGATTATTCCCGATAATAAGCCTTCCGCCTTCTTTTAGAGTAATGCCTATCTCTTTTAAAGCCCGGAGGGTGGAGTTTTGGTCATAAAAGCCCCAGAAACTTCCTAAGGTGTTAGCGGTTATCGCAATATCCACGCTGGCTTCAGGATTTACGCTTGCAGCTTTAAAGAAATCGCCTTGCCTGAATTGCAACCTGTGTTTCCTTGCCCAGTCCAGCGCTTCAGGATGAACCAAATAAATTGCCTCTATTTTATTACCCTCTTTATCCTCATATATATCTGATTTTATTCCTGATTCTGATATTTCAATTCTTGCTTCTAAATGCGGTTGCAGGATATCTTTTAATCTTTGCAGATGATTAAGGGCTTGCGCATCTGGAGTGGAAGAAACCAATCCGTTGTCAAATTTACTGTAGAATTGCTTTCTTGTTTTTAACTGCACCGGATTACCCCTGATATCAAAAATAGCTGAATTCTTGTCTCTGTCAGTAACCACATATAAAATAGCGTCTAAATCCACACCTATGATTGAGATATTCTCATCCTTTCCATGCGCTACCTGTGCAATGCCATAAGTAGTGCTGAAATCTGAACTACCCCATTCAACGATGGTCTCTATACTACCGGGATTCATCGCAATCAAGTTAGCGATATATGTTTCGGCGCTCTTTAATTTGTGGATATCTGTCTCTCTGCCCATTGAATTGCCATCGTGTAATTGTGTCTTGAAATAGCCTGAATGAGTCATCAATTTTCCTAAAGCAATATTTATCCAATCTCTTTTATCTTTATCGGCTAATTTAAGATGCAGAGCCTGTAGTTCTTTAATAGAAGTAAGGTCGCTGATAATTAACAAGGCACGGTAAATCCTTTCCGTCTCTTCCCAATCTTTGGTCTCTTCCAAAATACCTAATAATGGCCTGATGTTTTCTCTTCCCAATCGTGCTAATTCAAATCTTGCCTGTCGTTGCTTATGCGTATCTCTATTATCTATATCTAATAAAAGCGCTCTTATACGCGATTGCTCTTCCTTTAACTCTAACCTTTCTCTTGCTTTTTGACCATCGCTGTAATGGCAGACTTTTCGCCTCGCTCCTAAATCGAAAGCATCACCACCGTAGCTTTCAAACCATCTTTCAGCGATATCCGCTCCCTGTTCTTCTCCATAACGCCATAGCAAACCGTCAATTATTCCCGCTCTTAACTCCGAAACATTGTCATAGAACTTGAATCTTATAGTCTCTGGATGTACCACACCATCAATTATATGCTTAGCTTTATATTCTTCATTCTTATACTCCAACAAATAATCGATAAACTCTTGAGGGCTATTCAATCTGAATAAATCACGTGCAGTAATAAAGCAAACTTCAAAGCCTCCTATCGGATTTTGCCTTACCATAAAATCTCCGTTGTTTAAGTTCATTCTTCCGATTACTAGTCCGCCTTCACCTTCCCTGAAAGATGAAGCAAAAATCAATGTAAGCAGTGCAATGATTTTCTTGCGTATACAGGCAGATTCTTCTTTATTAAAAAGTTTCTCGTATATAACCCTCTTGGCTTTGTCATAATTCTCCACCGCCAACATATAAAAGTTATTGCCATTGACGTATCTATCACGGTGCAGTTCTGTATAATCGTTTAACCATTCAACGGCAAAGAAGGCAATCTCGATAAAATCACTTTCATTAATTTTGAATCTGCCTGTCCCAAAAGCGTAAGGTTGGACAGCGATTTTAATACCGAGCCTATTCTGTAACTCATTTAATATCTTTAGATTGTGGTAATCTATCTCTGCCTCTTTGTTTAACCTGTTATTTAAAACCGCGTTTAGACCAAATCTCTTTATCTGATTGTCTTTTAACTTAACATCGGCACGAAAGACTCCATAATAAGGCCCTTCCTGAGCCAGCGATATCTCTACTGACTCAACTTCGCTTAGCTTAATTCCCATCTTAGAAAATACTTCAGCAAGAAATCTGTGGTTTTCTGCCCTTAATCCTTCTGCGAGTGCTCCTGTTATAAATACCGGCATAAATCTCTCGTAGGCTCCCGGTATGCCATGATCCCAGTCTTTAGGCTCTCTTATTTGTATCTTGCCATCTACGATGTCGGCGAGGCACACCTCTGCACCACTTGAATTGCCGGGTCGGCCCTCAAAATATCGATTTCTCCTGCTGCCAATTCCCAATGTTTCAAAGGGGTTAAGATCTTGCGGGATATCGGACATTCCGTACGGACCGGGCTTAAGCCTGCCATTATCTAAATGGTGTAGCCCGCGATAGTTTCTTGACCCTCCCCACAAGCCCTTGTCTTCTTCTGGTCCGAATAAAGGCAACTGTCCGAATTTCTCAGGCCTCATGGTTTGTGGCTGAGGAATCTTTGAGAAAAGGCTGCGTAAAGGGACTAAAGCAGCCTGATAATACTCATAAGGAGGCGCTTCGTCTTTAGTAGCCATCCATTTATTTAAATGCTCAAGGATGTTGCCTTCGGCATCCACTGCTACAAGCAAATCTCCCAATTTAAGCTTGCGGTATAATTCAACTGCCTTTGCCCAGGCAAGGGGACCGCCCTTGGCCGCAAGATAATTTTTCCGCCTGTATGTGCTTCTCCCTGCTGACTTCATTAAATTATTTATCCACTTTCTTGCCCCTTCTTCCTCGCCTATGCTTCTGGCCTGTATTAAGATATAATCCCGGATATCGCCGATAGCATAACCTCTCCTATAATTATCAACAAAGCGGTCAATCTCATCTTGGTTGTATTGATGTCTTATTAACCATGTGCGTAGCTTTACTCCGGATATAATATCCCCTTCTAAATCGCCCTGGATCCCTAATTTCTTTATTAAGTATAGATTCAACGGCTTATCTTTAATTATCTGCGGCCTGTCCCATAACCTTATTTTGAGAACAGGTATTTTCTTTGCCATCTCTTGCGCAAATGCTTCGTTTTCTTCATCCGTGCGTTCAGGATAAGCCAAATAACTTGCTTCGTGAAGAAGGGTAATAATCAGTTCGTTTATATTTTGGGAAAGATAGTAGGCTGTTTCAGGGGTGGTATCAAGGTACAGGATATTATTGCGGATGACACTATAGAGATCCGGCATTGGCCCGGCACGGATTTCCATCTTGGAGATTTTTTCCAATGCCCGCACAATTTTTACGTCAGCCTGGACTAACTCATTTTTCTTTAGTTCCTCTATCACCTTACGCACGTATATTGCCAGGATATTGATTATCTTTGTATTTTTCTGGATTTCCTTTTGAATCGCCTCTTCTCTTTCCAGCGGGTCCTTAGGTAAATTATTATTTTTCTTTGCGCGGTGCAAATCCTTACTCACCTCTTCAGTCCAGACGCATCCCTTCAGAAGCTCTGCCTGCTCTTCATCAAAATTATAATCCCTTATCAATGCTGCAGCTAAAGCAGCTAAATCCGCAGGTATTAGGCGTATCCTTATTTCTTCTAACTCCTGGATTATCTCTGGATTTATTGTCCTCATTGACTCTGTTTGTATACGCTCAAGCAATCTTCTGGTATTGATAAGTGGCTTGGTTATAAGCCGCTTATTCTTCAGGATATCTTCTATATATTCGAGTTCAAAGATATCAATGAATCTGGAAGCCGCTTCAAATACCGGATTAGCGATTCTTTGCTTTCTGTCTTCAGGGTCATCAATATTCAAGGGGATATTTATCGCCTGATATATCCTCCCCCACCAGAGGGCGCGTTGTTTCTCTGAACTCCTTAATAATTCCGCGAATTCTGATTTTGCAATCTTCCATAAAAATAAGAATGTGTCTTGTAATTGGCCTTGCCTGTCAACGGATGTATTCAACTTAAATTCTTTTCCTATCAAATCTTCCTGATACTTTACTATAAATTCATAGAGGGAATCAATTTCCTTTAATCTTCCGGGAATCCAGTCCATTATCTCTATAATTGTCTTCGCATCGGCCTGTTTCTTAATCAAATCCAGGGCAACGGAAAGTAACCGCTTAATAGCATTATATTCGGGCTCTCCCTTAATAATATTTAGCCTTCTTATACCTTGAATTAAACCCCGGGCTTTAGCTAATTCCCCGCTTTTTATTAAATAAACAGCCGCACGGGTTTTCTCGGAGATAATCCTGTTTCTTTCTCTGGCTATTGCTTTTAAATCCCTCAGATTAGCCAGGCGGCCCCTGATTATCGCCTCATTGCTTTGCTTTCTCAGTTGTAAGTTTTCTCTGGTATTCTTGATGAGCTCTAAGACTTCGCTATAAGGTTGCTCTACGTGCGAGGCCATTTTAGTTGTTGCCTCGGATAAAATCTGGACAATTATTTTCTCTCCCACCTTTAACCTGCCTTTGGGTTTTACGATTGTCCCTCTAATCTGCTCGAAGGCGCTTATTACTTCATTGCGCTGCTCCTCGGTCAAGCGGTTACCGCTATTGGTTATTAAATTAATTACTTTGGAAAGCATATCTATGTTCGTAATAACCCACGTCCTGTCTTTTAATTCGGTATCGATTATGTGGTTTTCAATCCTGAAAGCCTCCCAAAGTGTCTTAGATTCTATCGCTCCCTTTACCGGAACATATCTTGTGATACCCCTTTGTTTTCTGGCTACATATCTTTGCTGGGAAATATTTATTTTCCCATCTTCCAGCCAGACTTTTTTATTGAGCAGTGCTTTTATTTTCTGAGCAGGACCCGGGTATCTATTGGCTGCCTCTTCCCAGGCAATCCGGTGGGCTTCTTGAGGAGAGAATTGTTGCTCCAGGAGGCGGGTCTCCAGACGGCCGTGGTAAGCAAAGAATGGTAAGGCGGAATAGATTTGCGCGTATTGATTGTAGCAGTTGCGCGAAGAGAAATAAATCTGGAGGGTATTCTTGTGTATTCTTTCCCAGATAAACCCTCTGGGCGGACCGCGGGTAATCTGTCCGGTCAGGATATACGCCTTAACCGGCATGCGGTCAATTTCGGTAATAAGTTTCTTGGCATCCTTAATAATCCTGTATCTCCTCCCGCTTATTAAATCCTTTATTTCCTCTACCTGATTATCATCTAAGTTGCCTAATCCTCCCTGGCCAGGCGTTCGGCCTTGCCGCTGATTTTCTAAATTAGCCGATCTTTTAGCATCTTCAATTCGCGCTTCAATTCTTTGCTTATGGATTTTATATCTTGCGCCTTCCGGAAGATGATTCCTGGCTAGTCTGAAGGCGGCTATTGCATACGCGTAATCTTTATTGTCCAAAGCAGCTATACCTGCTTCTTCGTGCTCTAGGGCAATGCGTAATTTGTCTTTTTCTTGGAAGAACTCCTCGCCATATAATCTTCTTACATCAACGTTCTTATTTAACTGAGTGGGGTCTAAGATTACTCTGCCGTGTGCGTCTTTTTTCAAGGTATATGTTTCTTCTGTATCGAAAATCAAATTACCAGATGCAACAACATTTTGAATCTTCTTTAAGGACACCTTTCTCTCATCAGCTTCATCCTGAACCAGCGCATACTCTGTATCGCCGACCCATAATGTATGAGTAGCCCTGAAAGTAACGCCTTTTAGCCAAAGCGTAATAATTAAGTCTTCGCCGTTTGCATCATTTGTTAAACGTAAATTGCAATCATCGACATTCCATCTTATGTTTTCTATTACCCGGCTATTCTTAGGCGCTACCCTCACTTCTATTTTGTACTCGCCTCTTGTTTTGCGCATACGCCTGCTTGGCATAGAAATCTTACCGTCTTTTGGCAAGGGTTTAAGCTCGCGGTATAGATCTTCAACTAATGAACCCCATTGCACATCATATTCTGCTATATTTAATTCTTCGCGTATAGGAGCAAGCGAATCCTTTCTTACTTCAATGGGTTTTAATTCCAACTGTTCTGCCGGAGAAATGGTTTTTGGCGCGGCAATTACTTTTGCGGAAGGCTTGCCGAGCACATCTACGACTATAATTCCCCGGCTGAAGAAATGTCTGTTGATGTGGCGTAAAGCTACGTTATAATAGAATCTCCGTAAATTACTAAAATCCTCTCTTATCTCAAAATTATCAATCCAAACATACTTACCATCAATGCCCTCCTGGCGCAGAATAAATTCTCCCACCTGGGTATCTCCGTCCCAGAGGCCTAAGCGCATAAATTTGCAGTCAAATAGCCCCAATTGAATCGCCTTGATTATCTTAAGTTCTGAAGGGCCAAGTTTTATCTGCGTCATCTTTTTGTATAAAGCCGCTCCTTGTTCTTTGAGCCTGGTTTCCTGCGGTGTTTCCCAGCTTCTAAGAACACCTAAGAAAGTAAAAAGAATTCCGCCTGTCAATCCTGCGTTTGAAATATCGCTTCCATGAAACAGCTGCCAAACAACTACGCCTATGGCTAAAACAGGAAGAATAAATAAGAAATACCTGCTTGAAAAATTCTTGATTGTCTTTTTTACTACAGATTCATTTTGTTCTCCTAAGATTTCACCTTTTTGCCGGAGCAGACTTATAAATTCTCCCGGATTTAGTGCGCTAAGTAAATCCAAGTTTCTGGAGAAAACAGCCGTATTATTTCTTAATACGTTGTAATACCTGATAGCAAGCGTCTGCATTATTTCCGGTGCAAGTCCCTTTTTATGGATTGTATTTCTCAATAACCGCCAGTTTCTGATATTAATTAAGGTAAAAGGAACGTTTGGTTTCTTAACCACATCTGCTATCGGTATAGCCTCTTCCATTTTGTAATCAACGCGGGTATCGGGGACCAATACAAAAGCCCCGATCTTAGCCTTTCCTAACTCCTGCGCAGCAATACAACGGTGGTGGCCGTCTAATACCACTAGTTTTTGACCGGCTAATTCTATGGCCGTAACATAATCAATCC
>Ga0315268_10001805_pt1 | contig 24567 bp, 22 predicted proteins | sample C1_top_MG_FD_204535 | JGI IMG/M metagenome (GOLD analysis project Ga0315268, IMG submission 204535) | Sediment microbial communities from Yellowstone Lake, YNP, Wyoming, USA - C1_top | ecosystem: Environmental > Aquatic > Freshwater > Lake > Sediment | place: USA: Wyoming | collected 2017-08-01
TCATTCCGCCTGAAGAATATTCTGACCGAGTACCAGTTCGATTTATCAGCCACCCAGGCTATCTGTGGCCCTTTGCCCTATACCTTTGAAGATGGGGTTCGCGAAATGGTCCGATACTTAAAAAGCGAAAAAACAGAATGATAAATGAATGCCCATTATGTAGCTCAATAGCGGTCGGTCCTTATATCAACGTAAATTCGTTCCAATATTTTAAATGCCAACTTTGTGGTTGTGTTTTCCTCTTGAATCGAGGAGATTCCCAAGTTGAAGGCCACCTTGGTCGCGCTTACAAGTTGGCCCGGTTGCTCGTAGAGTCTAAAAATGGCGCTCATAACGAATGGTTAGCAGATTTGATGAAAAAATTTATGCCAAAGGGGAGAGTTCTTGAGGTTGGTTGTGGCGCCGGCTTTTTTCTGAGAAAATTAGCTGAGAATGGCTATGATGGCCTGGGGATAGATTTAGGAGAAGAAAATCCGATCTTTGCGAAATATTTCCTGGGCTTGACAATCTATAACGTAGATTTCTTACAGTTTGTACAGACACCCGATATGGATTGGATTGTGATGAACCAGTTGCTCGAGCATGTAACGGATCCACGGGCTTTTATCCAAAAGGCTTTTACTTTGCTTAAACCGGGGGGGCATATACTTGTTACGACTCCAAACCTATTGTTTGCTAAAACACTGATTTCATGGTGCACCAAGCTCAGATTGAAACCTCTCTTAGGAGATGCTTTCAGCCATCCGCCAAATCACTGTGTATTATTTGAGCCAGGAACGATGAAGCAGTTATGGGTCAGTCAGGGGTTTCAAGTCCTTCAGGCAGGTCATAATCCTACCGGATGGATGGGTGAAAACCGGATCAGGCGTTTTGTGGACAGGGTGATCCTTAGCACTCTGCCCACCAGGACCATTGGGCCGAACTTCTACATGATCGGGAGGAAGCCAGAGCATCCTTTATAATAGAGAACGAAACTCATCCTATTATCCATGATGTCGCCATTAGAGACCTTGCTTACTCTCTGCCTGATCAGGCCCATGAAGCCCAAAGCCTTGTCCTCTATTCAGCAAATGCTGGCAGAAGGTTGTTCGCCTGACTCTCTTCTAGAACTTGCCCGGTCGAATAAGGTCGAGCCGGTGGTCTGTGAAGCCTTGAATGTTGCTTTGGAAACGCGTAGCCTGCCGGAACGATGCCCGGGGATCATCGATCAGGCAGGCAGAAAGACCCGCTGGCTCCTCACCGAGCTGGATGCGCTCAGCCAGGCCATCGTTGCTGTTGGCTGTGAATGGATCCTTCTGGAAAATGGCGCCATTGCTCGCCGGTATTTTCCCCAATCTCCTCACCTGTTCTCTTTCGGCGATTTCGACCTGCTCGTTCACCCCTCTCAGCTCGAAAGGATCTCCCATGCCCTTGAATCTCAAGGCTATTGGAAAACTCGCGCCTCCGAGCCTGGGGTCAGGAAAGTCTATGAGAAAAAGATCGGGGAGGAGGTCGAACCCCTTCGCTTGAATTTGCAATCTAGCTGGATCGCCCGGCGCTGGTTCTCCCCGTTGAGAATGGATATGGAAGGTCTGTTCTCTCGCTCTGAACCCGTACCAGGAAGTGGCGTCCGCATTTTAGGCCCCGAAGACTTTTTATGTCAATTGGCAATGCATTCTGCTTCCCACAGTTATGTGTATAAACCTGGCGTACGTCTCCACATGGATCTGGATTGGTTCCTCCGCCGACAGTCTGTCGATTGGCCCCAATTTGTAAAGCAGGTGCAAGGTCTCCATGTCAAAACTGCTGTATACTTTTCATTAGCGATCCCGCACGAGCTGTTTGGCACGCCCATCCCTCCCGAGGTGCTGCGCTCCCTGCGCCCCGCCCCCTGGAAGGAGCGCCTGCTGCACCGCTGGATCCGAAAAGCTGGTCTGTTCAACCCGCAGGAGAGGAAATTCTCCCGCCTGGGCTATATCGTTTTCGTGGGTCTGCTATACGATGATCTCTCCAGCCTGTTCTCCAGTATCTTCCCTCCGCCCGCCTGGATGCGCCAGCGCTACGCCGCCTCCGGCCCATCCTTGCTTCTGGCCTATCTCCGCCGCTGGTTCGACCTGCTCTTTCGCCGCGAGAATATCTGATGCCCACCGCTGATGTCCTCCTCACCTATGCCTGGTGCCGCAGCGCCTACTGTGCCCTGCGCAGCTATTCCCAGATGGGACTGCGCGTGGCTATCGCCGATGCCTCCCCTCTGGGTATGTGCCAGGGCTCGCGCTACCCACAAGCTCTCTACCGTTACGCCCCACCCCTCATCCAGCCCGAGCAGTTCGTTGCCGATGTCTCCCAGGCCCTCGAAAGGAGCCACGCTCGCTTCCTCCTCCCCGGCCACGATGAGACCGAGATCCTCTCCCGCTACCGCCACCGCCTCCCTCCTCAGGTCGTCCTGCCGGTTGCCCCGGCTGAGGTTCTGGCCCTTGCCAATGATAAGGCCCGCTCCATCCAGTTGGCCGAGAGCCTTGGCTTGCCCGTCCCATCTTGCCTCCCCTGGGATACTCCCGCTGAGCTCGCCCGCGCCCTCCAGGGCCAGCCCGCCTCCTGGGTGGTCAAGCTGCGCCGCAGCAACGCCGCCAAGGGTGTCTTTTACGCCTCCCAGCCCAAAGAGGTGGTCAACACCTGCCTTGACCTGGTCGATAAATACCATCTCGCCCCCGAGCGCTACCCCATCGTTCAGCAGCGCGTCCCCGGCGAGGGCTGGGGAGTCTCCTGCTTGTATTGGGAGGGGCAGCGGATCGCTTCCTTCACCCACCGTCGCCTGCGCGAGAAGACCCCCACCGGTGGCGTCAGCACCCTGCGCGTATCCGCCCGCAACCCTCTCTTAGAAGATTGCGCCCATCGCCTGCTGGATGCTCTCAACTGGCACGGCCTGGCCATGGTCGAGTTCAAATATGACCCCTCCTCTCGCCAGGGCTGGTTTATCGAGATCAACCCGCGCTTGTGGGGCTCGCTTCACCTGGCCATCCAGGCCGGGGTGGATTTTCCCGCTCTGCTCTACCGCGCCGCCCTCGAAGGTCCCCAGGCCGCTCAGGCCACCCTCAAGCCCTATCGCGAGGGCATCGTTGCTCGCTGGCTGGTTGGCGATTGGATCGCCGCACTGGGCCAGCTTTTCCACCTGCGCCTGTGTGCTGCCCTGCGCATCCTCTTGCTTTCCCGCGCCGATACCTATGACGATTGGCTCCCCGACGACCCCGGCGCCTTCCTCGGTGAGGTACTTTATTACGGCCTGGGTTTCCTCAAGACGCGCAGCCTCAATCCCGTCAAAGCGAACATGTTAGGGTGATCTTAACTGCTGAGTTGCACTGCCACACCCGTTACTCGGACGGGTTTCTCACACCCCAGCAGGCCTTGCGCCGCGCTGCTCGTCTCGGCTTGCAGGTGCTCGCCATCACCGATCACAACACCGCCCAGGGCGCCCTCCAGTGCAGCCCGGATTCCATTCCCTCCGGCCTTCTGCTCCTCCCCGGCGAGGAGATCAGCACCGAGATCGGCCATGTCCTGGCCTATTTCATCCAGCGCACTGTTCCCCCCGGTCCCTTCCTCCAGGTGGCCCAGGAGGTTCATCGCCAGGGTGGGCTGGTCTTTATCGCTCATCCCTATCAGATTCCTCTTGCCAATCGTTGGCGGCGCCGGCCTGTCTTCAGGTTGCAGGAGCAGCACTGGTCTTTCGTGGATGGGTTAGAGGTGGAAAACGGGCAGAACTGCCCGGCAGCCAACCGTTTGGCTCACCAGTTGGCCTGGCACCGGCGTTGCACCGCCATCTCCGGCAGCGACGCCCATTTCCCCCTGGAGATCGGCAACGCCCGCACCCAGGTCGAGTGCTCCTCTCTCAGTCTGGAGGCGCTGCGAGCGGCTTTTTGCGAGCGGAATTTGCTGCCCCTGGTCCGCCGTTGGAATGCCTACCCCCTGTATCTTTTAACAGGTATACTTAATCGTTGGTCAGGCAAGTACTATGCTGACCCAGAAATGGTGAGTTGATGGAGCAACAGAACGGCAATTCCTCGTCCCCGGTGATCCGCGATTATGAACAGGCCTTTGGGGAGTTTCTTGGCCCGGATGTGCACGCCTTCAGTTTTTGGAAGGGCCGCATTGCCCTTTATGCTATCCTCAAATCCCTCGGGATCGGTCCTGGCGATGAGGTCATCCTGCCGGGCTATACCTGCGTGGTGGTGCCCAATGCCATCCGTGCCACCGGCGCCCGGCCGGTCTATGTGGATATCACTCCTCAGAACTACCTGATGGAACAGGATTTTCTCTCCTCCGCCATCACCCCCCGCACCCGCGCCATTTTAGTCCAGCACACCTATGGCATTCCAGCCGCTGTCCAACAGGTGGTCAACCTGGCGCGCCCTCACGGCATCTACGTGATTGAGGACTGCGCCCACGTCTTGGGGACCTCCTATCAGGGGCAGCCTTTGGGTCTCATCGGTGACATGTCCTTCTTCTCCTTCCAATGGTCCAAACCCTATACCACCGCCCTGGGCGGTATGGCAGTTACCCGCTCCCCGGAGCTGGCCGGTCGCTTGGCGCAGGTTCAACAGGAGTTCCGTGATCCACCGCTCCTGGCCTGGTCCAAGCTGGGTCTGCAACTGGCTGTATACAACAACTTCTACTCGCCCTCACGTTATTGGGATGCCAAAGCCATCCTTCAACACCTTTCTCACCTCGGGTTGTTCGTCGGCTCCTCCAGCGGGAACGAACTGGATGGCGAGACCCCTCAGGATAACAACTGGCGCATGTCTGGTATGCAGGCCAGCGCTGGTAGAGATCGCTTGCAGGACGTCATGCAGGATATTGAGCGCCGCCAGCATTTGCAGCAGTTTTACACCCGCGCCCTGCTGAGCATGGATTGGCCGGCGATTGAATGCAATCCCGGTACCGTGTTGTTGCGCTATCCGGTTAGGGTGTCCAATAAAGATCAGGTCTTAGCTCTTGCTGCCGCCCGACGTGTTGAGCTGGGCTCCTGGTTTGAGACTCCTCTCCACCCTATTCTGCTCGATATGCATGACGTTTTTAATTACCACCTGGGCCAATGTCCACAATCCGAGCGGGCCGCCCAGCAGGTGGTCAACCTGCCCATGAACCGTTGGATCACCCATTCGGAAGCCAGCCGGGTGGTGGATTTTCTGGTTCATGTTGCCCATCCGGTCGGACCCGATTGAAAGGGAGAGCCTCTTCCCTTTCTCCTCTCCAACTCTGCAAAATCCTCCACCTGAGCAACTTTCGGAGTTTCGAAACTCCCCCCTCCTTGTAGGAAATTCCACCGAAAATCACTATGCCGATCAAGACTCTTCTCTGGCGCTGGTTGCCGCTGCTCCTCTGGATGGCTGTCATCTGGTTCTTCTCCGCCGATCCCGATCCCTATCGCACGGTCTACACCACGGTTGTTTCTCCTCAGCCCACTCCCCAGTCTACTCCCGCCGCCAAGGCGATTCCCCGTGCCATCCCTCCCCTTTTGCCATGGTTCAAAAATTACACCCTCGGCGAAATTTCTCATTTTCTCGAGTATTCCCTGCTCGGCCTGCTCGCTCTGCGTGCCCTGCGTTCTCTCTCCTGGGCCGGCCAGCGCTCTCCCCGCCTGGTGGCTTTGGCTGCGCTGCTGGTTTGCCAGGGCTATTCCCTCCTCGATGAGATCCACCAGATCTTCGTCCCCCGCCGCGCCTTTCAGCTCCTCGACCTGGTCCTTGATCTCCTCGGCAGCGCCCTGGGCATTGCCCTCTACTGGGCACTCACCCGCCTTTTCCGACCCAGGGTCACCCACCTTTGAAACTTGAGCCTGAGCACCGGTCCTCGGGATTTCGATACCTTCTCCCTCGCCGGAGATATTTCTCCAGATGCCAGGCGGGATGCCTTCCATGAGCACCCCACCCTGTTTTGCTTACTCGAAATTCGCTTCGAACTTCTTGCGAAAAGCTATTGACATTTTACAAGAATCTTGTATAATAGTATAAATGTTCTGTATTTTGCCCTCTGATTCCTGTTCTAATTTGCCCAGTGCTCCATTCCGCTCTCCATTCGTTTCGATTCGTTTTTTTCGCGGAACGAATCGCTCCCTCTGCTCATCCGTCTCAACCTGAGGAGCCATCCGCCCAAAATCATCGTGTATCATTTGAGCCAGGAACGATGAAGCAGCTAGGGGTCAGTCAGGGGTTTCAGGTCTTTCAGGCAGGTCATAATCCTACCGGATGGATGGGTGAAAACCGGATCAGGCGTTTGGTGGACAGGGTGATCCTTAGCACTCTGCCCACCAGGACCATTGAAAAAAACTTCAATCCTGTTAATAAAGCGCAAAACATACATCCTGGATTAGAACGCTCCGTGGCCAGCAAGCCAGTGCCCCTTCCCATAGATGACTTGCCAGCCAGCGTAAGAGGAACAAAAAACTTAGCGCTTAAGAGGTATCTACTGGTATCTCCTTCTATGCGTGGTTCAACGCGCAAAGAGATCAACGGTAAGCATGACGCAGTCGCTCAATGTCCAGTATTCCGCCGAAGAAACAACCCAGGGATGGTATGGCCGTAGATCATCAGCTTCTAGCCTGTGGCTGCTTATCTGGCCAGATGAGAGCGCCGGCATATCCCCTAACTATCACCGCCGGCATGCAGCAGGGCGAGTTGTTAGGGCTCCGATAAGACCGGGGCTTGTCTCTCCGGTCAACCCGTCTTATAATAACGGGATTAGCGGAGGTTATATTGGAGCCAGAAAATACACAAGCCAGCTCAGAGCAGCCAACCCGACCTATTGAGCAGCCCGAAGCGGCTTCGATCATGAGGAAGACCAGTAGCTTCCTTCTGGAAACATTCCAGACAATCTTGCTGGCGCTGGTACTCTATTTCTTGATTGATAGCGTTGTAGCTCGTGTCAGGGTAGAGAATATCAGCATGAAGCCTACCCTGATTCCCGATGAGTTTGTCTTGGTCAATAAACTGGCTTATCGGTTTGGTGAGTTGAAGCGCGGAGACATTATCGTTTTCCATTTCCCTCAAAATCCGCAGGAAGATTACATCAAACGCGTCATTGGTCTCCCAGGGGACATGGTTGAGGTGAAAGACAGCTCTGTTTTTGTAAACGGAACCCGACTTAACGAAGATTATATAGCTGCCCCGCCCAGTTATGCGGGAAGCTGGAAGATCCCAGAAGGTTCGATTTTCGTGTTGGGGGATAACCGCAACCAGTCATCGGATTCACATCAATGGGGATACGTCCCAATGGCGAATATCGTGGGGAAGGCCATGCTAATTTACTGGCCATTCGACAAGGCGCGCATCCTGGACCATCCCCTTGTGGTTAACGCAGCCAATTGACTTCATCCCCTATGGACAATCGTCCTATTTTAGCCATCACTATGGGCGATCCAGGCGGGATCGGCCCAGAGATCATCTTAAAAGCCCTCCGATCAGAGACTATATTCGGGCGTTGCCGCCCCCTGGTGGTTGGTGACCAACGCATTCTAGAACGGGCTGCTGCCTTCTTAAGCTATCCTGTACTGCACTTTGAGAGGATTGCTGAAAGCCCAAGGGCAGGGGAATACCAACCAGGTACTATCCCTTTACTGGACCTGCGCAATGCAGATCCAGTGAAATGCCCGGTAGGCCAGATTAGTGCCGCCTCTGGAAGAGCGGCGGTAGAATTCGTTTTTCGGGCTTGCGATCTGGCTCTGGCAAACCAGATTGATGCCATCGTAACCGCTCCACTTAATAAGGCTGCGATGCACCTGGCTGGTTTCACTGGCTATGCCGGACACACCGAATTGCTTACTGACCGGACTGGTGCTAGAAAAGTGAGCATGTTGCTGGTTGGGCCCAAGCTCCGTGTGATGCACGTCAGCACCCACGTCTCGCTAGAGGAAGCAATTCGTATGGTCTCCAAGGAGAGAGTGGTAGAGGTGATCCGCCTGGCAGACGAAGCCTGCCAGGCCTTGGGAATTCACCAACCCCGCATTGCAGTCGCCGGTCTGAACCCGCATGCCAGTGAAAATGGCCTGTTTGGCAGCCAGGATGGCGAACACATTCAACCAGCGGTCGAAGAATGCCGAGCCTGTGGAACGCGGGTCACTGGGCCACTTCCTCCAGATACCGTCTTTTTACGCGCTGTCCAGGGAGAATTTGATATCGTGGTGGCTATGTACCATGATCAAGGACATATTCCGATGAAGTTGCTGGGGTTTGATCGCGGAGTGAACGTCAGCATAGGCCTGCCCATTATCCGCACCTCAGTGGACCATGGTACGGCATTCGATATCGCTGGCATGGGGATCGCCCGTCCCGATAGCCTTCTGGCTGCGATCGAGGTGGCTATCCAGATGGTCGAAGCAAGAAAAACACAATAGCACCAACCATGTCAACTTTCCAGATTCCCTATGGCGACCGGTTATTACCCTTCCAGGTGCCGGATTCATTTTCTGCCGAAATCCTCCAGCCTGGCCAAATCGACCCGGCTGAGAACCCTCTCGAGGAGATACGACGCGCCCTGCACTCGCCAATTGGCATGCCCAGGCTGGCTGAATCCGCCCGTGGGGCAAAAAAAGTGGTGTTGCTGGCTGACGACCTGACCCGTTCCACGCCAGTTCACTGGCTGATACCGGCTTTGCTGGATGAGCTGAATATGGCTGGAATTAGCGACCGACAGATTCTTGTCCTGGTCGCGCTTGGCACTCACCGACCGATGACTCCTGTGGAGATTGAAGCTCGTTTTACAACCGAGGTCACCCGGCGAGTAAAGGTTCTCAATAATCCATGGCAAGACCCGGCACAAATGGTGGACCTGGCTTGTACGCCGAATGGGACTCCAATCGAAGTCAGTCGGATTGCTCTGGAAGCAGACTACATAATCGGCCTGGGAAGCATTGTTCCCCATCACATTCCAGGTTTTGCCGGGGGCGCAAAGATCGTCCAGCCTGGGATCAGCGGCGCGATCACCACTGGCGCCACCCACCTGTTTTCTACTCGCACGCGCCGTTCTTACCTGGGCGAGTTAGAGAACCCGATACGGGCTGAGATGGAATGGATCGCCGAGCAGGTCGGATTGAAAGCGATCCTGAATACAGTCCTGGACTCAAAGTCCGCACTGGTCAGCGCCTTTTTTGGCGAGCCACGCCAGGCGTTTCGCCAGGGGGTTAAGCTAGCCCGAAAGGTATGGGGTTCACCAATCTCCGGCCTAGTGGATATCGCCATTGCCAGTTCGCACCCCTGTGATATCGAATTTTGGCAAGCCCACAAAACTCTCTATCCGGCGGATAAAATCCTACACTCAGGAGGAACATTGCTCCTGGTTACCCCCTGCCCGGAAGGCATCTCTCGAACACATGCTCAGGTGCTTGAGTATGCTGGATTAAGCTCGCAAGAAATCCTCCACCAGATTGACACAAACATAATCAAGGATGTGGCTGCCGGAGCCCTGGCATTGGCATGGGCCAAGGTGCGCGAAAGGGTAAAGGTGGTATTGGTCAGTGATGGCATCTCCGCCAAAGAGGCTCACCGGTTGGGCTTCTCTCATCAATCCACCGACAACTTCCAGGATGCGATTGAAGAGAATCTGAAACTCTATGGACCTGGTGCACGCCTGGCGATCTTGCCATTTGCACCTGATACCCTCCCACTCCTCCCAGGCGAGGAATGATCAATCACCTGGTGATCCTGGCCGATGATTTGACCGGTGCTGCGGATTGCGCTGGGGCTTTTGCCAGCCGTTGGAGCACCGTTATAGGTGTAGAAGGCCAAGCTTATTTTCCAGCCAGCGTGCTCAGCCTTAACACTGAAAGCCGGCACGCCACATCAGAGCAGGCTGCCACCCAAGTACGGGCCAGCATAAACCTTATATTGGAAAATGAGACTTTCCCCAACCGAGTTTTATTTTATAAGAAAATAGATTCGATGTTGCGTGGCCATCCAGCTATCGAACTGGCTGCTATGATGGATGGACTCAGCATCTCACGCGCTTTAGTTTGTCCTGCTTTTCCAGCACAGAACCGTTTCACCAATCGCGGCCTGCAATGGATCAGTGCCAACAATAATAGGTACGCCATCCCACTGGACCGGATATTCAATCCTGCGTTGTGCGGCAGACCCATTCTTAACATCCCCCTCGAGCGGGTTCGCCAGGGAATCCGGATGTTGCAGCAATCCTGGTGCTCGCTGCGCAGCGGAATCCTCATTGCAGATGCCGAAACCGAAGATGACCTAGTAACACTGGCTCAAGCTGCTCAGGAATCCCGAATACGTTTGTTGTGTGGATCGGCTGGCCTGGCGCGCGCCCTAGCCTCTTGGATAACCCTTAAAAAAAGTCCGGAGAATTTTCCAGATAACCGCCAGCTGGCTGGTCCAGTCCTGGTGGTGGGAGGTAGCCAGAGCGCTGTATTCCAAAAGCAGGTGCAGGTGGCCCAGGCCGCAGGCATCCCGCTAGTAAAGCCGGATGCAGTTTTTCTCAACTCTCCCCAACTCGATCTCGAATTCTGGGCAAGCAACCTTTCGACCTGCTTGCACTCAGGCCAGGATGTGATTTTTTCCACGGTTGGTACAGCAACATCACCAATGGGTGAAGAAGAAACTGCGGCGCGGTTGGCGAGCGTGACTCGCGCCGTTCTAGAGAGTACACCAATTGGCGGATTGATTTTGACCGGTGGCGATGTAGCGATGGCTGTCTGCCGTGCTTTGGAGGCCAATCAGATCAGGCTTTCAGGCGAATTCCAAGCAGGCATCCCGATTGGCCAGCTGCTAAATGGACGGTTCCCCGGCTTAAGGGTCATCACTAAAGCCGGAGCTTTTGGTGAAGAGGACCTTTTGTTGAGAGCTATCGGCTACTTGAGGGCTTATTGAAGAAAACCCTCCGGATTGAAATAAACTCACCAACCGTCTTCCTTACAATCTCTTAAAGGTTGATCCCATCCCAGAAATATATGAATTTATAGGGGTAAAAAATAGTATAATGACGTATAAATAGATCAGAGTGTTCCGTTAGAACATATCTTGACAGATTGAGTTAAATTATTCCTTGATTATGAGTAGCGATCTTAGTGATCAATCATTTCCTTGTAATGCCTGCCAGGCAGGATATATGCGCCAGCATTCGATCACCTATTTTACCTGGCTTGGGGATGAACTAATTTCAGTCCCTGATTTTCCTGCCTGGGTTTGCGATGTATGTGGGCGGCGCGAGTATGACCCTCAAGCGCTCAATCGGCTAAGCCTGCTGCTCAGCCCAAACGCTGGCAAGCCCACCAGGCGTCCACGTCGGATTCGACCGAAGGTAGAGCGAAAAACCCCCCGCCCAATGAGCACGGAATAACCCGGCCTACCATTGCCAGGCCGGCTGCATATCGATGGCTGGATTGTTGGTCAGGTTGGTCTGCAATTGGCCGACCGAGGTCATGATGTAAATTTCGAAGTTGCCATCCCTCCCCGAAGTAAAGGCAATATACTGTGAATCAGATGACCAGGTTGGGTCAGTTTCTTTGGTATTATTCGGGGTTATCACGGCAATCTTCCCACCATGGGCGCTGAAGTCAGCCACATATATTTTCTTGATCAGGCCAACGATCCGCGTGTAGGCAATCGAGTTACCATCAGGGGATATAGCCGGATCAGCCACCTCACCTAGACGGCCAAAATATCCTTCCCGGTCAAACGGCTCAGGGGTAGCATAATCATCTGTCTGGGCACGCTTGAAAAGGTAATGATGGTCACGGGCAAAGATTACATAAAGCAGCCAATCCATCTTCGGAGTCCAGAACGGATCGTACTCGATAAAGTCAGTGCTGATCCTGCGTCGGTTGCTGCCATCTGGAGACATAAAATAGATCTGTTTCACATCAGGAACATACCGCCAGATGTTGGTAAAGGCGATGATCTTACCGTCGGGAGACCAAGAAGGCAGGGTATCATCTCCTTCTAGACGAGTCAGGTTGATAGGTTTAGCATTAGGATCTGTGATATCCAGCAAATAGATATCCAGACCGAAGCTGGGATCTTCTCCAGGCGCGGAATACAACAGACGTGTCCCATCAGGCGACCAGGAGGGATATTGTTTATTGCCCGCCCCGAAGGTGCGCTGGGTAAAATCGCTTGCAAAAATCTGTCCCATCTGGTCAAGCCATACTTTCATCGTCCAGACCTGGAGTGTCTGGTTATCCTCCCGATCACTCACAAACGCCACTAACTTACCCTCACCGAGAGGTCGAGGTTGTGGAGTAGCCGTATCTGCTGGAGTATCCGTCGGAAGGGGAGAAGGCGTCTCAGTCACGGTGGAGGTCAGGGTTGGCGTAATCGTAGGTGATGGCAGAGGTTTTTGGGTTTCTGTAGGAGGCATGGGGGTGACTGTAGTCGTCGCAGCCTGTTGCGCTAAGATTTGCACGGCTGTAGGTGAAGCAGAGGTCAGGTTATCCTTGGGCATCAACAGCAGGCCGGTTAATACTATGGCAATCACCGCCACGAAAATGACAATCCCTCCGACCAATCCCCAGATCCATGGGCTGATCTTCCTTTTATGAGCCGGAGCTGCGATTTCAGAAACCTTACGGGTTGGGGATTGTACCGTAGGAGTGATTGGCTGTGCGCGCTGAGTTATACCATCAGGTAGGACAGTCGCTTCAATACTGGGACGAGTTAATGCCTGGACAAATTCCTCCACACTTGCAAACCTATCTTCTGGCTTGAACGCCATTGCTTTCTCAATAGCCGCTTGCACATAGGAAGGAACCTGCGGATTTAACAAAGAAATGGGGGTCAGGATGGCCTGCCCCAGGATACGCTGGACGCTCTCTGCGGGGACCTGATTGGTCAACAAAGTATATAAAGTGGCGGCAAAGGCATACTGATCTGAATAAGGACCAGTCCGGGCGGATCCATATTGTTCTGGCGGAGCAAATCCAGGAGTAAAACCCTGGGCTCCAGTGGCAGTTGCCTGCATCATATCGCTGGCCTTGGCAATTCCGAAATCAACCAGGATCACCTGTCCTTGCGGGGTGAGTTTGAGATTGGCCGGTTTGATATCGCGATGGACTACTGGAGGATTTTGGCTATGCAGATAAGCCAAAGCTGAACCGATCTGCATGGCCAGATTGAGTACCTTTTCGACCGGTTGAGGACCTTCCCTTTTTAACACCATATCCAGATTGTCACCAGGGATATAGTCCATCACCAGCACCTGGCTATTGTCGATCAGGAAGTAATCAGTCACCAACGGCAAGTTAGGATGGCGCAGCGAAGCAAGCAGACGAGCTTCCCGGATAAACTGCGTGGTGCTCTCACGGCTGGGGTTAAGGTTAATCTTCACTGCCACCTGGACTTCTAGCGAGGTATCGAAAGCCAGATAAACCGAACCCATTCCACCTATTCCAAGCTGGTGAAGGATGCGGTACCGATTGTGCAGTAAAGTATCAGTAAGAAGCTCCATTACGCCCACTCCGGATACAGGATACATGCGTATTATATCTGCTTTCAAAACCCTATGAGCACTCAAGCGGCTTTCAATATTGTTAGCTCCATACCACAATCATCTGTTAAGAATCAAACCACGGAGAGCATAGAGAATTATCTACAGAGTTATCTTCAAAACTCTGCTATTTCCTAGCCCTCCGAGGTTGGAAAAGTTGGTTCTTTTACTCCAAGGACTTCTTGCTGCGTGTCTTTTGAAGAGGATTATCCGGAATACGTTTGGAGAGGAGATCCAATGAAATATCGATCACCTCGCGCGCTTCATCCGTTGTGGTCGTGCCAATGGTAACCATATCCTGGTCACGGATAGTGCTCCACACAAATGCCAGCCCGACCACCGGGAGCAGACGCCCGGCTGCTAAAGGTTTGATCGTCATCACCGGTTTTTTCGCATTCTGGATGATACGCATGATCCAATCTGCCTCCACCTGCATCAGGAAGCCGGCGGCGTTGTAGATCTGGATGTAGGTTTCCACATCCGTTTCCATCCGGTCGGCATAGACCACCGTCTCTGGCATATGAGTGGAGAGGCCAGGAATCATTCCGCGCTCGCGGATCATCCTGGTATAACGGCTCAAGTCCCGGATTTCGCGCGCCCTCCGGTCGACCAATGCATCCGTCACTGCCTGGTGTGGCATGCAGAAAGTGGCATTCCAGTGCTTGCAAAGGTCCATCATCGGTTCGGGATCCTCCTCCTCTCGGCCGCCTTCCGTAACATTAAAGATCGGTGTCAGGATGCGAATCATCGCTCTGCCGACTCTCTGCTCAGCATCCAAGACAGCCCGCTCGAGAAGCTCAGAGGGAGGAGCCATCACAGCATCCACACCACTTTTCAGGAATACAGTCAGAATTTCAGCAATCCGCTTCTGGGTTTGCAGATCTTTAATGAATTTATCTTGTGCCAGGCTGGTGTGCGAATACCCCAAAAACCAGTTGCTGCCCACCAGCAACCGGGGAAGACTCACCCCGCCAACCAATGTTCGTGGAAAATCGATTGCCATGACCTTATACCTCCATAATAAATATTATTTTATCAGCCCACCATGGTAGACTAATTCGTATACCTTTACATCCTGGACAGCGATCCACTCCTTGCCTAAGAAAGAGGCTACACTCCCCTGACTGGTATCAATGTACATCCCACTCGCTGTCTTATGTTCAAAACCTCCCAAGAAGCGTCCTTCGCGATACATTTGGGACAGGCTCTCCTTGATGATCATTCCCACTTCCTCAGCCCGGATTGCCTGGGGCATGAGCAAACGGCCATAGTAATTCTCAGCCCATACCGGCGAACCTTGATAATATACGACTTCCTCTCCGATAAAGTCCGCCCCACCAAAATAACTGTCCAGGTATGAAAAATCCCCCTCAGTAAACTGCAGATCGTGGGAAGCTGGACGGCAAGAGGGGGCAGGCAGTCCATCGCCAACATAGGTGGCTGCCTTGGCGCGCACGATAAAGGCGTGTAAGGTCTCAAGATTGAGGTCAACCATCAAGCCCTCCTTAGGGAATAATGCACTGAGTATAAACCAAAACTATCTTTTTTGGATGTAAAACCTTCGATTGTTCCATCATCACTCGCAAATTTTTCTATTGAAAATGCTCAACGACTGTGCTAAGATGATATCGACCTAACAGATGAAGAAAGATAGGCTGATTTTCCGCTTGCGTCAGGTCATGTTTTTTCACAACGATCCGTTTCATAACACTTGTGTACACCTATGACAACCAATCTACAAGAGACCTTGCAAGCTTCCCTGGTTGATTACCTTGCCATCCCAACATCCGCTCCACGGGGCAGTTTGATAGTTCTGCATGCCTGGTGGGGGCTGAATAACTTTATCCGATCCTTCTGTAACCGGCTAGCCGGAGAAGGCTTCCTGGTATTAGCCCCGGACCTGTATCACGGTGAAACAGCCAATACGATCGAAGAAGCGCAAAAATTACGGTCCAAGTTAAGTAGAAAAGTGGTTGAAGCCGAACTGATTCAAGCAATGGCGTTGCTACAAGCGCGACCCGATCTGGCACGCCACTCTTTTGGAGGGATTGGCTTTTCTCTGGGGGCTTATTGGTTGCTGTGGCTGGCAGAACAGCTCAGCGTGCGATTAACCGCATCAGTGCTGTTCTATGGGGCGCGCAATGGAGATTATTCGCGTTCCAGCTCAGCCTTCCTCGGTCATTTTGCGGAACAAGATGACTACGTGTCGGCAGCCAGTGTGAAGAAGCTGCAAAAAGCTCTCGTCTCTTCCGGAAAGCAGGTCTCCTTTCACACTTATCCGGGCACAAGTCATTGGTTCTTCGAATCCGATCGGCCGGATGCTTACCGGGCAGGCGCGGCTGACCTGGCCTGGCAGAGAACCGTATCATTTCTACAATCGCATCTTCTCATTTCTGAGTAAGCCATTCCACCGAACAGGCCAGGCTAGAGCATTACTCGTTCTTTAGAGATAAACCTGGCGATACTTCCCTCAAATCACCTTCCTGCTCTTTATTTTGAGATACCAGGATCATCCTGGCCTTGATAAGATCATCTTCCGTATTAATATTAAAAAAGATATGCTGAGAGGGATCCACTTCGGCTATTTCTTCAAGAGACAACCCTCTCACGCGAACTGAAGAATGCCAGGAAATCAGGCGTTTTTTTCCAAGCTGAATCGCAGCCTGCACAGCAGCCAGGCAACCCTCTTTGCAGTAAACTGCATGCAGCGGTTCGAGACCCAAAGGTGTGGAAGGGATGACCACATCCCAACCCTCTTCTACCAGCAGGCGAGCCTCATACTTAAACAGGCGCGGGCTGGCGAATGGCATATCGCAGGCAACGATGCCCACAACCGAATGGGTGGCGCAAGACAGGGCAGTATATAATCCGACCAAACCCCCGCGCTGCGGCAGGAAGTCGGCACAGAGCCGGGCATTGAACAACCGGTATTTTCCCGGCTCACCGCCGGTAATCAGGATTTCATCCGCAACGGGTTGCAATTGTTCCAGAACATGCTGGATCAAAGGCTTCCCCGCAAATTCTAAGAAAGCTTTCTCTCGCCCCATCCTGCTGGAATTGCCACCAGCCTGGATTGCAATGGTCAACATAGGCAGACTGGCTCAATCCTTACTGCACACACCTTATACTCAGGTATTTTGGCAAGCGGGTCAAGTGCGGCGATGGTTAAAACATTGGCAGGCGACTCGGGGAAGTGGAAGTTGGCGTACAAAACTCCAGGCGGGACGCGTTCCGTCAACCAGGCATGCGCTACCATGCTGCCGCGCCGCGAGGAAACGCGAACGGCTGAACCTTCCTCAATAGCCAGCTTGCTGGCATCCAAAGGGTTGATCTCAACCAACGACTGCCCATAGATCTCAAGCAAACCCCGGGCGCGGCGAGTCATTGCACCGCCATGCCAGTGATAGATGACTCGCCCGGTGGTGAGCAACATTGGGTAAGCAGCATCAGGCAACTCTGCTGGAGGGATATGGTGGGTAGGAATAAGGTGTCCTTTTCCACGAGTGAACTGGCCCACATGAAGAATTGGCGTGCCTGGATGAGCGGCATGACTGACAGGCCATTGTAGTCGGTCGCCGTTCTCAAGGCGCGCATGACTGACACCGGCGTAAATGGGGGTCAGCGAGGCGATTTCCTCCATCACCTCGGTTGTGTTGCGATAATTCCAAGCTGAAAAAGGAGCGATTGAACTAATGTTACAATCGCTGCCACCCAGCAACTGGCGCGCCAGCTCGCAGACAATCTCCCAATCCTGGCGTGCGGCTCCGGGTGGATCCAGTGCGGGGCGAACCAATTGGACACGGCGCTCGGTATTGGTGAAAGTGCCATATTTCTCAGCAAATGTCACCCCCGGCAGGAGGACATCGGCATATAAGGAAGTCTCTGTGGGAAAGATTTCCTCCAAGACCAGAAAATCGACCTTCTCCAACGCATGTCTGGTATGGGTAGAATCAGGGTCACTTAATACGATGTTCTCTCCCAGGATATACATAGCTCGGATTTTTCCGTCATGGATTGCTGGAATCAACTCAGTAGCGGTCAGGCCGGGATTGGAGGGCTGGGGGACTCCCCAAGCATCTTCAAACTTGCAGCGATTCTCTGCACTGGTAACCAACTGGTAACCAGGGAAATAATTCGGCAGTCCGCCCATATCGCAGGCACCCTGCACATTATTCTGGCCGCGCAGCGGGTTGACGCCGCTGCCAGGGAGACCAAAATTTCCTAACACCATCTGGAGGTTAGCACAGGTGAGTACATTCTGAACACCCACTGTATGCTGTGTAATCCCCATTGCCCAAAGGAGTGCCCCTGGACGGTTAAGCGCCAGGATCTCTGCAGCCTCATACAGGTTCTCGACTGGGACGCCAGTGATCTCAGCAACTCGCTCGGGGGGATACTCCAAAAGATTGGCGCGGAATTCATCCAGGCCCTCGCAACGCGTTTCCAAGAAAGCCTTATCCTCCCAGCCATTGGCAAAAAGGATATGCATGATCCCATTAAGCAGGGGAATATCAGTGCCGGGGAGCGGTTGCAGGTGGAGAGTGGCGAATTCGGCGAGATCAATCCGGCGTGGATCGGCTACGATCAATCTGGTGCGACGCTTGAGGACAGCCTGGCGGATCATCGCCCCCAGCACAGGGTGCTGCTCGGTGGTATTGGAACCAATGACAAAGATCGTACGGGCATGATAGACAATATCGTCCATCGAGTTGGTCATGGCGCCGGAGCCAAGTGCAGAGGCCAGTCCGGTGACAGTGCTGGAATGACACAACCGGGCACAATGGTCGATATTATTGGTCCCCAGCACCTGGCGAGCAAACTTATTCATCAGGTAGTTCTCTTCGTTGGTGCACTTGGCAGAAGTCAGAATCCCAATCGAATCGGGGCCAGATTCCCGTCGTGCCAGACCAAGTTTTTGGGCAGTAATGCACAGCGCAGTCTCCCAATCGACCTGCACCCAATCGCCTCGCCCTTCTCCCGGAAGGTGAGTCAAACCATTTAATAGATACTCCCGGACCAGAGGATATTTCAGACGGTCGGGATGATTGACGAAATCGTACCCATAACGCCCTTTGACGCACAGGTGACGGCCATTGACCGACGTCCCGGCGCGCGATGTGATCTGGATGATGCGGTTGTCTTTTACGTTCAGTTCCAGCTGGCAACCTACGCCGCAGTAGGCACAGGTGGTAGCGATGACTTTCCCGGGACTGCCTGCACCGAAGCTCATCTTATTCTCAAGCGCTCCGGTGGGGCAATAGGCAACGCAGGCGCCACAGGATTCGCAGCGCGCCTCCAGCAAGGTCTGATCCAACCCGGCCACCAGGCGCATCCGATACCCCCGATCGGCCATCGCCCAGACAAAGCGACCCTGGATCTCCGCACAGGCGCGCACGCAGCGAGTGCACAGGATGCACTTATTCAGATCAACGCGCACGAACGGATTCGGATCTGAATCGATCGGGAATTTTGGCTGCCGGGCAGAGGAAGCTGGCAAGTCCACGCCAAAATATTCCACCCAATGCATCAACTCATTTTTCGGCGGGGAACCAGAGGGGGGATAGGAATCCACATAACTGGTGAGCACGATCTGCAAGGCGGCTTTGCGCAGGCGAAACACCTCGGGGGTATCGCTCTCAACTACCATCCCATCTTCCACCAGCAGGGTACAGGCCGCCACAGGCAGTCGGGTACCGCGCACCTTCACGACACAGAGGCGGCACCCACCTACTGGTGAAAGGTCCTCGTGATAACAGAGGGTGGGGATCAGGATGCCCGCACGCCGGGCGGCTTCCAGGACAGTTGCCCCCTCTGGAACCTGAAGAACCCTGCCATCGATCGAAAACCTGAGCATGCCCGGGATCAAATATCCAAGAGCACTTCTCTACCGCTCTCCTGGCTGCGGTAGATGCCATCCAGGATTGCCATGACTTGCAGCGATTGCTCGGGTGGAACGGGCGAAGGTGTGCCGTTGACCACTGCCTGAGCGAACTCGATGCACTCCAGGGCGTGCGGCTCGACGGTATCCCTGGTGATTTGCAGGGTTCGGTTGTAAAGCTGCTTGGTCTGGCGGTTGGTCTGGTAGATCTCGCACTTGGGCAGATGAGCACCACCCTCCGTACCATATAGCCAGATCTGGCGATCTTCACCCGGGGTATTGTGATGCAGCAGCCAGCTCATCTCTAACATCAAGGTGGCACTGTTCTCAAAACGGACAAATCCAGCGGCGAAGTCTTCCACATCCCAACCTTCCGGGGCCCCAGCTCCTCCCCAGACGGTGAAGACGCCCGGCACATGAGCCAGCTCAGCGCGCGATATACCCGATACAGTGACTGGCTTCGGGTTTCCCATCAGCCAGAGGGTCAGATCCAGGACGTGCACACCGATATCGATGCACGGACCACCGCCACTGTGCTTTTTCTGTACAAAGCTGGAACGGCTGGGGAAGGCCGCCCGGCGCAGCATCCAGCCGCGGGCATGGTAGATTTTACCGAGGGCGCCCGTTTCGATCTCAGCTTTCATGGCACGCGAGTCACCGTGAAAGCGCATGTGCTGGGCAGTCATGAGCAGCTTACCGGATCGGTCACGGGCGGCGATCATGCGACGGATCGCAGCCGGAGTGGGGGCGAGGGGTTTCTCGCACAGGACATGCTTGCCAGCCTCCAAAGCCGCAATCGAGAGCGGCTCGTGATACATATTCGGTGTACAGACATCGATGATGTCGATTTGGGGATCGTTGATCAGCTCATCAGCTTTGGTGGTCAGGTGCTTGATATTGTACTTCTTCCCCCAATCCTCGAGGATCTCCGCGCTGACATCTGAGCCAGCAACCACTTCGGCGTGCTCCGAAAGCTCCCATCCGGGCATGTGGGTGTTGGCGATGCCGCCCACACCGATCACAGCTACTTTCAATGTCTTGGCCATCATTCATCTCCTTAATTATTTGATATTGTTCACCTCAAAGGCGCCAAGCGACGCTAAGGAAATCCTGTAATTTATCTTGTTTTGGTCTCTTAGAGATTCTTACTATAAAGGTAAGCCTGACACTATTTCCTGATACCCGATGCCGCCAGTGGGTTCCTGCCCCCGGGAATTAAGCCTTTACCGGGGTGACCCACGTCAGGTGTTGGGAAGCCTGGTAGAAGGCTTCCATGACGGCGCTGTTGAGGGCGGCCTCGCCCACGGGGACCACGGCGGGGTGGGGCTTGCCGACCAAAGCATCCAGGAAGATCTCAAAGGCATGCGGCCAGGCGGGGGGCAGATCGGTCCAGGGGGTCTTGCCATCGGCACCTGGAACCTTGCTGCTTTTGAAGTAGAGCTTTTCCTCAACCACATGAGCATGGCCTTCTATCCCGCTCAATAAAAAGGTGACCGGATTGGCCACATCGACCCAACCAGCGGCTACGGTGCCGATGATCCCACTGGCGAACTGGAGCATGCCCTCGCCATATTCATCGCAATCCCCGTAGCGACCCGTAGCAACCCGAATACAAGCAGAAACGCGCTCGACATCTGACCCGACTAAATATAACAGCAGGTCGAGCGAGTGGGTGCCGAGATCGCCAAAGGCGCCAAAGCCAGCGATGCGCGGATCAGTCATCCAACTCCACTCTTTGTTGCCAAACCAATCGCCGAGTGAACCGGCATGGCAGTTGCTGTGACGGATGCGGGTGATCTTGCCAAAGCTACCGAGGGCGACCTGCTGGCGGAGGAACTGGAAAATGGGATGACCGCGGTTGAAGTAGCCGGTCTGGAAGAGAACACCAGAGTCTTCGATGGCGCGGGCCATGGTGAAGGAATCGCGAGCGCCGATGCCCAATGGTTTTTCGACGAACATGTGCTTATGTGCTGCTGCGGCAGCCAGCACCAGGTCTTTATGACGGTTGGTCTCAGAGCAGATGATGACGGCTCTCACCTCGGGATCGCCCCAGATGGTGGAGGGATCGAAGGCGGTCTTCGCTCCCAAATCGGCAGCCAGCCGGCCGGCGACCTCAGAATTTGGCTCCCAGACCCATTTCACCTGAAAATCAGGACGGTCCTTTAACCGCTTGACGAATCCGGGGGTGTGGATGTGTGTTCCGCCCACCAATGCAACCTGTTCCATTTTCAACTCCTTATGTTATGAAGATTTACCACGAAGGCACTAATGGCACGAAGAGTTCTTGATTTGCGTGACCCATGAGAGTGCAACTGGCTTTACGAATTGGATTTCTTCCCCATTCTACCACGGACGAAGATGGAGGCCGCCGACGGATGAGCAGAGGGAGCGATTCGTTCCGCGAAAAAAACGAATCGAAACGAATGGAGAGAGCGGAATGGAGCACTGGGCAGGACAAAACAGGAATCAGAGGGCAAAATACAGAACATTTGTACTATTATACAAGATTCTTGTAAAATGTCAATAGCTTTTCGCAAGAAGTTCGAAGCGAATTTCGAGTAAGCAGAACCGGGTGGGAGTGCCCTGGCGCTGCGGCACCTGGCAGAGGGCAAGCTGTTCGTCAGATAAAGAGAATGCATTGAATCAATGAGGCAACTCCTCGAGTTGATTGACCAGGTCAAGGGCGATTTTATCCCAGGTGTAGTTCTGGCTGACCAGAGCATGAGCATTGTGGCCCATCTGTTCGCGCTGGGTGATGGGCGATGGTACGGAGGCCTTCGACCCAGCGCTCCCCCTCCAGGGGCATCACCAGACCGCAATCCCTGGCCTGGATAAACAAACTTAAAGACTTAACTCGCCAGTAGCAATGCAGAGCAGCGAAAAAACTGGCCAGTGTAATGGTTTGTTTGGCATCATTCACTTCTCTTCACTTCTCACTGTAAAACCCGAGGACAACCTCTCTGGATTTCTTAACCTTAGATGTTCGTCGAAGGAAGAATAAGGAGTGCATATGAGATGCGAATCCCAACATTGATCCCCAGGCTTTTTTGTTATATAAACTAACAACCCAGAGGAGGTAACCTTTGTATCTAATGGAACACTTTGGACCGGTTGCCACCCGGAATCCGAAATCGAGGTGGAAAACCGTCTGTATACTATAACATACCACGCAAAAAAAAGATTTGAAATTACAAAGACAATACAAATAAGTGCAAAGAAAATCCTCCGATTCCTTATGTCTCGAATAGATGCTAAGAACAATAGAACTGAACACATTGAGATTATCCAGAAAAGCGCATTTGAAAACCTTGGATTAGGAGCAATAAAAAACCAGAAGATCAAACCAGTAACCGATGGAATAAAAATTGACCATTCCCAATATTGAGGTCGGATCGTTTGCTTGAAGCAACCTATCCAAAGTGTCATGATGAAAAATGATAGCGAGACCATTAAAGAAAAAGCCAAACTAGGCCACTTTGAAAAAAACCTAACAATCCAAGGTTCAACCCAATTCCAATTTCCTAGAACGGTGCTCGGAAGCGCATATTTCTCCCTTGACCAACTGTAGATCCAGTTTGCTTCATCTATCACCTTCTCTTTTGGAACAGCCCATTCTACGGGAAGATAACCAATCGTTGAGGGAAATAGGGGTGCTCCTGATAATACAATGCTCTGCAAACACCAAATAAGAATAATAATGACAGATAAAGCAAGAATCTGGATGACTGTACGTGTAGCATGAGGCTTCTTGATGTATATTAGTTCAAATCCCATAATAGCCGCGGAAAAACCCAGATTGCTTAACTTGATCGTAACAGCGGTGACAGCCAAGATTCCGAGGAACAAGGCTTTATCATTCTGATCAATCTGTCCACTTTTCCATTCTATCAGGCCACGAGCAAGCACAATCATCATTATAAGTTGTAGAAGCATGGATGCCAAATCTGGCGAAGGGGAAGAAAGCCCATCTGAGTAGAATGCAAGATACCATAATACCGGAAATAGAATGATAATGGATATATACTGGAAGGGGTGTGAGTCCAGCAGAAGAGATGGCTTTCTAAGAACTGGATATAAAAACTCAACGAAAGTCGCGATGGTGAGAAGAAAGAGAAAGCTGTTGGCAATGGAACGCCCATACCCAAAGAATGGGTAGAAATTGAGTGCCGCGGCATAAACAAAGAAGGATTGGTTAAAGGCCAACCGCCCGTGGAGGTTGCCAAGCCCGGGGACAATAGGAAAAGAGTTGATCCAGCGAATCTTGTTCAAATGATACAGGCCGGTATCATAGTTCGTAGGAGGAAGCATCGACCGCGACGCAACCCAACCTGATACCAATACCCCAGCAGCTATTATTGCCGATAATGACACCAGCATCAGCCTTGAGGATTGATTTGTGTGGTGCCGGTATGCCATGACGGCCTGAGGCATAGCGAAAATAGCTCCCACCAGGAGGATAGGGATGACGACAAAAGCGGTTAAGGGGAGAAAAAAATAAACCAGCTGGAATATGAGCAGAGTGAACGCCCATCCCTCCCAAATGAAGGGAGTGATAGAAAGATTCTCGTGTCTTCCCCTGCCCAGAAGATTGGTGGTGACCTTACCCCAACCGAAGTATGCAACTGCCAGAATGGAATATATGATGAGAGCCAGCAATACTGCTAATATATGGGCACTGTTCATGGTTTTCTTTCATTCTGTATATTCAACTGATCTCGGCAGAGAAAAGGTTAAGATTGGATAAGGTGAGGTTTGCCCTTCAACCACTGGACTGTTTCATTAACCCCATCTTCAAAGGTATAGGGCAAAGGGCCACAGATAGCCTGGGTGGCTGATAAATCGAACTGGTACTCGGTCAGAATATTCTTCAGGCGGAATGAGTTGAATGGAAACGATCTCAATCCCGCCCAGTTCAACCCATCCCCTATCCATGCAAGAGCCTTTGCCAACGGCAGGGGGATGACTGGTATCTTGGGGGCACCCAAGCCTCTTTGGATGGCATCCAGCCACTCCTTCAAGGAAAGAGGCTCATAATCCGCCAGATAGAACACTTTCCGGTGAATCTGGGATGCGGGAGCCTCGGCCAGCTTCAGGTATTGGTAGACCGTATTCCCCACATATCCATAGGATTTCAGCAGCCTGCCATTCCCCATGTGAAAATACCATCCCCGAGCAATCAGGCGGAAGACGCGCTGGTAATGAGGACTCATGCCAGGGCCCCAGATGGT
>Ga0315268_10001806_pt1 | contig 24565 bp, 24 predicted proteins | sample C1_top_MG_FD_204535 | JGI IMG/M metagenome (GOLD analysis project Ga0315268, IMG submission 204535) | Sediment microbial communities from Yellowstone Lake, YNP, Wyoming, USA - C1_top | ecosystem: Environmental > Aquatic > Freshwater > Lake > Sediment | place: USA: Wyoming | collected 2017-08-01
GGCGGCTGCCGCCACGCAGCTCCCAGTGGCAGGCGAGGGCGGCTGCCACCACGCAGCTCCCAGTGGCAGCCGAGGGCGGCTGCCACCACGCAGCTCCCAGTGGCGCAGCTCCCAGTTCAATCGGTGGTGTAGCTGATCTCCAGGCGGCGCACGCGGAAGCAGGCATACGTCAGAACCAGCGCGGTGAGCAGAAGCACTCCCGCAACTGCTTGCCAGGCGGGAACGGGCTCGGTGACCACGGTGAGCAAGGCGAAGATGCCGTCGGCCGCCACCCTGACCGGCGCCAGGTGGCGCAGATAGAAGATGATGCTCAACTTTTGCAGCATCGCCGGGAGCACGGGATTGATGGCCTCCCAGCCCATCAGCACCATGCCGGGCACAATCGGATTCTTAAAGATCAGACTGAGCGCCAGGAACACCGCGCCGTAGGCCAGGCAGGCCAGCACGGTAATGCCGAGATAGGCCGTCAGGTGGCGCGATCCGGCGCCGAAGATGAACTCGATGCCGGCGGGACCGAAATTGCCGTACATCAGCAGGAAGGAGGCAAAAACGGCCAGGCCGAAAAAGGCGGTAGCGGTGATGGCGCCGGCCACAAATTTGCCAAGGACCAGCAAGGGCCGCCGCAGCGGAGCCAGCAGGTAGTAGTGCAAGCTGCGCTCGATCATCTCGCCGCGAAACAGGCGGGTGAAGATTCCCATGCAGCCGAAAAATATGGCCAGCCGCAGGTAATAGAACTGGAAGATGCCGGCCAGAATCTGGGTGTCCTCGCCGATGCGGCCGCGATGGCCGAGCAGCGCGTGCAGCCCGATCACCGCCACCGGCGCGAAGGCGAGCAGGTAAACCCAGAAGCCGCGCGCGGTAAAGAAGTTCTTGCGCAGTTCGATACGGGCAATGGTGAGGAACTGCGCCGTCCACAGCCGCCACGGGCGTTCGAGGAGGGACCGCATCAGGGCTGCCGGCTTGTGGGTCACGACTGGCCTCCCTCGGAACCGATGAGGTATTGGTAAATCGAGTTGACGTCATCGTCGGCGGGGGCCACGGCCTCGATCTCCACCAGGCCCTCGGCGGCGCTGCGGTTCAGCAGTTCGTAAAACTGGTCCAGGTTGCGGGTGCGCACCAGCAGACCTTTGCCGTCGGCATGGAGCTTGGCCTCGACCGCGTGGTTGAGCGCAAACACGCGGGACGCCAGCAGCGAGGGCTGGGAGCAGCGCACCAGGATTTGCATCGGCTGCTCGCGCACTTCCTGGCGGACGGCGTGGATGTTGCCTTCGGCGACGACGTAGCCGTTGGTCATCAGCACCACGCGGTCGGAAATGCGGTCCACCTCCTCCAATATGTGACTGGAAATGACCAGGTGCAGCCCCTGGCGGCCGAGGGTCTCGAACAGGGCCATGGCTTCGGCGCGCGCCATGGGGTCCAAACCATTGAGCGGCTCGTCCAGCACCAGCACCGTCGGATGATGCGCCAGCGCCTGCGCCAGCCTGATCTTCTGGCGCATGCCTTTGCTGTAGCCGGCCACCTGCCGGTGCGCGGCCTCCAGCAGGCCGACGCGGTGCAGGGCCTCGGAAGTGAGTTGCCCGGCCTGGGTGTGACCGAGACCATGCAGCAGCAGGCCCTCGTAGATGAATTCGAAGCCGGTCACGCCGCGGGGGAAAGAATCGAATTGGGTGCAATAGCCGACCACGCGGAACAGGGCGGCGGGATCGGCAGGCGTCATTCCCAGCACATTGATGTGCCCGCGGGTGGGCTGGATGAGGCCGGTCATCAGATTCATGAGCGTGGTTTTGCCCGAGCCGTTGGGCCCGACCAGGCTGGTGATGCCTGGCGGCAGCGACAGGGTCACGTGGTTTACGCCCAGCACGTCGCCGTAGAACTTGGAAATGTCCTCGAAGATGATGCGGTCGTTCATCCGCGCACCACCTGGCGCGCCTGTATGCGCTTGTTCAGCAGCAGCATCGAGAGGGCGCAAATCGCCACCAGCACGGTCCAGGCCGCGGCGGCGGGGAAATCCAAGGCGTTGACCAGTTCCCCGTTGATGCGCGTATTTGAGATTGTGACGCGCAGCAGTTGGATCCATACACGGGTGATTACGTAAGGGATGTTCAGCAGCAGCCCCCACTTGGTGCGCAGCACGGCGGATACAACGCCGCCGAAACCGGCCGGAATGAACACCACCGCCAGCGTCAGTCCGATGGCCACGATGCGCCAGCGCACCCAGGCCGAAACGGCCAAGGCCAGCAGCGAGAGCACGGCAATCCAGATGCACGCACCCAGAAAGATTCCCGGGACCAGGAAAAGATTTGGCGCCAGCCAGCGCCCCGGCGCGGTGGCCGCCTGCACGCCAACCAGCAACAGCAGCGGCGCCCAGGTGACCGCGGAAAGCAGCAGCGCCAGCGTCAACAGCTTGCCGGCCAGGTAGCGCGCGCGCGACACCGGGCGGCTCAGGTAGAGCGGCAGCGCGTTGTTGGTGAGGTCAGGCGAGATGAGCGAAGGCCCGACCCACGCGGTCAGGAACAGCGCCAGCCAGCCCTGGACCTCCAGCAGGCCGAGGAAAAAGCGGTTATTGATGGACAGCGGGGGCGCGCCGCGCAGGTTGAGCAGAGCGCGCACGGTATCACTGTTGACCACGTAAATGAGAAACGCGGAAAGCAGCGGCGGAACCAGGCAGAGGACAAACAGCACCACTGTGTTGCGCGAGGCGAACACTTCGCCCAGGCCGAAGCGCGTGATGGCCAGCCAGCGCCAGGACATCGGCGTGGCCGGTCCGGCGTAAGCCCGGTAATTGCGCTTATAGACGGCCATGGGCAGCTCCCGCGCCGTTTCCATTCATGGCGCCGAGGAAAATGTCTTCCAGGGAATCGCGGCGATGGTTCATGCGGCGGATCTGCACGCCCTGCGCGGCCGCGATGGTGTACAGGTCGCGGATCTCCACTTTGTCCGGCATGACAATTTTCAGCCGGCCGTTGGAGAACGAGGCGCACTCGCAGCCCAGGGCGCGCACCGCGTCGGTGAAGGCGGCGGCGGCCCCGGCGGTTTCCATCTCGATGAACTTGCGGTTCGACCGCCGTTCCTCCTCCAGGTTGCAGATGGCGGCCACGCAACCATCTTTCAGGATCAGGACCTCGTCGCAGGTTTCGTCCACGTCGCGCAGCAGGTGGGAAGAGAGCAGCAGGCGGATGTCGCCGGCGTCGCGGATGTCGCGGATAAGCTGGATCATGCGCTGGCGCGCCAGCGGGTCCAGCCCGTTGGTGGGTTCGTCCAGCACCAGCAGCTTGGGGCCGTGCACGATGGCCTGCGCCAGCTTGGCCAGCTGCTTCATGCCCAGCGAATAGGTGCCCAGTTTGCGGTAGCGCACTTCGCCCAAGCCGACGTAGAAGAAAGCTTCGTGGGCGCGCTCCATGGCTTGCTCGGGCGGCAGGCCGGACAACTCGGCCATGTAGCGGACGAACTTGATGCCGCTCATGCCGGCGATGAAGGCTTCGGTTTCCGGCATGTAGCCGACCAGCCCGCGAATTTCCATGCTGCGCTGGCGAATGTCGAGGCCAAAGACGCGTGCGGTCCCGCGCAGCGGAGTGTGGAAGCCCAGCAAGGTGTTGATGAGGGTGGACTTCCCGGCGCCGTTCGGCCCCAGCAGGCCGATGGCCCGGCCGTTGAGCGCGCCCCGCAAGCCGTTCAGTACGGGGCGCCCTCCCAGCCGGACTTCCAGGCCGTCCAGTTCAATCGCAGCCATCATCCGTATTTACGGATGTGGAGCACTGGAAGTTCCCGTGTGACGCGAGGCGCCGAGCAAAGTCGAAATGGTGAGCGTACTCAGATCGAACGGCAACAGCCGGCCGGTGCTGACCACCTGTATGCGCGTATCCAGGCCATAGGCGCACACCACCGACGGCTTGGCTCCGGCGGCAATTTGCTGCAACGACTGCAACTGTTCCGCGGTCAACTGCGAGGCGATGGGCTGAATCACGGGCGCCAGGTTCTGGTACATGATGGCCGAGCAGTTGTCATGCTCGTCGCGGGGCAGCAGCGCCTTGAAGTCGGCGGAGCGCGCCAGCGAATTGGCGCTGGATTTGGCGCTGAGGGAGTCGACCACCAGGGCGCGGCTCGGCGCCATGATGAAGTAGCCGTCGGCGAAAGTGTAATGCACTTCGGCATTCAGCTTCGCCGGGTCGAGGGAGCGAATGGTGTAGTACGTCCGGCCCTGCGCCTCTTCCTGCTGCATTTCGATGCCGGGGCGATTGTGCAGCGCGGCTTCGTTGTTGACGGCGGCCACCAGCTTCTGGAACGAACTCTGCACCCGCGCCGGGTCGTACACCTCGGCGACCAGTTTCCAGGCCGGCTTGGGCAGAATGGGGCCATCCAAAGCCAAAGTCATGTCGCCGCCGAAAGCCGCAGCCAGGTCGTCGCGCAGGTTGAGATTGAGCTTCGCTTCCAGGCCGGCGAGCGAGCGTGAGTTGGGGTCCTTGGCGGAGGCGATCCGGAGTACATCGTCTAGCATGAGCGCCGGGCTCTTGATGACAAACGAGACCGCCACGCCCGCATCGGCGGACACGAACTCCAGCGAGCCGATCGGGGCCGGCGGCGCCAGCCAGGAGGCGACACCGCGGCGCGGGCCGCTGAAGTCCAGTTCGGCGCGATTATCGGGCGTGCCCGACAGCTCGCGATGCTCGGCGATCAGGTAGCTGGCGTCGCCGAAGCCCGTCTGCTGGAACGAGGCCTCGCGCTGCGGATCGCGCGCCGGGTTGCGCAGCCTGGCCTCGGCTATGATCCGGCCAAGGTCAAAGGCGATCAGCAGGCCCGCGCCGCGCGCGTACACGCTGCCGATGCGCCGGCCAAAGCCGGTGGCGGCGAATCCGCCGGCGCCGGCGTTCAGTTGCGCGTTGAGCACTTGCAGGGTGCGCACACTGCCGGAGAACAGGACGAAGTCGGGGCGCACCAGCGCCGTCAATTTTCGGGTGCTGTCGGCAGGCAAGGCCGTCAGTTGCGGCTCGTCCACGACTCGCATCTGAGGACCAGCGCCTTCCTGGGTACTGGTGAACTGCGTCTGTAGCAGTTCGGCCAGCCCCGGCCGCCGGACTTCCGCAATGACCGCCGCTCCCGCTTCCCCGGCCGGCTGGCCCGACAGACAGATCAGCGCGACCTCGTCGCCTAGGTACTGGCTAAGCGCATGCAGCTTCTGCACGATTTCGTTGAAGCTGGGGGCGTTGGTGCGACGGTTTCCGCTTTCCCACCACTCGCGCAGCACCGCGCTCTGCTGCAACTGCTCCTGGAAAATGCGGTTGGCTTGGTTCAGCGCCTCGCCGAGATTGGGAATGTTGCCGTATACCACGGTGTCGGCCGGCAGGCGGTCCAGGATGGCGCTGGAGTAGCGCAGGCCGGGAACCGGGATGTGCTGGAACTTTTTCTGCAGCACGGCAAACTGCGCCAGCAGGGCCAGGTGCTTGTCGAGGTTCTGGCTCCAGGAAATATCGTCGGGGACGGGCACCGGGCTGAGGCTGTCGCTGGTGGCGGCCTGCTCGCCCGAGTGCACCACGTCTTGGCTGCCGCCGTGATAGACGTGGACTTCGCCTTCGACCACGGAAACGCGCGAGCCCTTCATGCCGGCGTTGACGGCGAACACGGTGCCGGTGACGGCGACGCGGCAGTCGGGCGTGCTCACGTACAGGTGTCCTGTACGTCTCTTGGCCGCCTGCACGATGATGCGGCCCTGGTCGAGGTTGACCGTGGTGTCGCTGCGGCGGGCGCGCACTGCCAACTGGGCGCGTTCGTTCATCTCCACCACCGAGCCGTCGCGTAACTGCAGGAAGGCGTGCGCGCGGGCCGCGGTGCGGATGACTTCTCCTTCGCCCAACTCTTCACCGATGCGCAGCGGAGCTTCGCCCCTGGCCGAAACGCGGTAGAGGGCGCCATCGACGCTTTGCACGCGGGCGCGCATGCCGGCCGGGCTGGAGAAATACCACTTCGCCACTCCCGCCGCGGAAAGCGCCACCACGAGCAGCACCGCGGCCGCCGTGGCGAACTGCCGGAAAGACCAACTGACGCGCAGCACGGGCGCGGCCCAGGTCACGGCGTCTTCCCTTCCCGAGCGGGCCAGCTTGCGGCAGCCGACGCACTCGCTCAGGTGGTCGCGCACCAGCAGAGCGCGAGCCGGCGGCAATTGGCCGGCGGCGTAGGCCGGCAGCAGGGCCCGGACATCGGGGCATCCGCGAATCTGCTCCACGGCCGGATCGGCGCCCGCCTGCAGCCGCGACCAGAGCCGCGCCGCGGCGTCCTGTACCGCCGCGTTCTCAGGGTCCTGGCTGCGCAGGGCGGACACTGCGCGGTTCAGCATCTGCTCGGGGTTATTCTCTTCGTGCGTCATTTCGCGCCTCGCATGTAGGTACGGAAGTGGTTGCGGAGCCGCGCCCGCGCCCTGTGGAGCACCACCGCCACCACTGCCCGCGAGGTGTTCAGCATGCGGGCGATCTGGCGGTTGTCGTAGCCCTCCAGATAGCGCAGGACAAAGATTTCGGCGGCGCGGGGATCGAGAGTCGTCAGTGCCTGGCGCAGCCACGCCCGCAACTCGCGGGCTTGGCAGTCGCGCTCGGCGTCGATGCGATCGCCGGCGCCCTCAGCCTCCTCCACCGGAACCGCGCGTTCCCGCCGCCGCTTGCGCAGCAGGTCGAGCGCGGCATTGACGGCCGCCCGGTAAACGTAGCTCTCCGGGTGCTGGATGGCCTGGCGGCAGGCGCCCTGCTGCAAAATCCGCAGGAACACCGCTTGGGCCACGTCTTCCGCATCGGGCATGCTGCCGGTGATGCGGTACGCCACCTTCAGGGCGCGCACATGGTGCGCTAAAAACAGGCCTTCCAACTCCGGCGGTGCAGCAACGGTTTCCTCGATTGCGGCTGACACCAGGTTTTCCCTCGGTCCGACCGCCTTCGCAACGATGACGCTGGAAAGCAGCAGAAATTAACAGCTTGCCTGAGAATTAGTACGAGGACGGGAGGAGAAAAGTTCGCGCCCTGGAGCTCAACGCGAATATCCCACCACGATCAGGTAAACCGCCTGCTCCGTGGGTGGGAGAGACACGATACTGCGCACCGCTTCGTCGATGAAGGCGCCCACCGGCACGCCGGCCAGGCCGAGCGCGGTGGCCTGCAGCAGGAGATTCTGCGCCGCGTGGCCGGCCTCGATGTGGACATAGCGGGGACTGCGGTCGGGGCCGTACTTGCGGGCAGTGCGCTGGTAGTCGGCGGCAATGATGAAGACGGCGGCGGCCTGCGCGATGAAGCTTTGGCCGAGTGCCGCGCGCGCCAGTGCAGGGCGCACATCGGCGGACGTGCGCGGCTCCAACTTATGCCCGCGAGGTTGATAATGGTGCAAGCCCTCGGCGGTGGCCACGTAGATTTCCAGGGGATAGAGCGCGCCGGCGGAGGGCGCGCTACGCTTGCCGTCATCGCTGGTGATACCCTGTGCCGCCCAGAGCAGTTGACCCAGTTGCTCGCGGGTCAAGGCACGCGCGGCAAACTCGCGCACCGAGCGCCGCCGCGCCATGGCTTCGGTCAGGCTCATGCCGGCGGACTTTTGTGGCTGCGGTAACTTCAACTGATCTTCCACCCGGGCTTGAGCGGCAGCGGGTTTCACCTGTGCTCCTCCATCGCCAAGAATCAGGCCGAAGGCAATCAACGCCAGAGCATAACGCGAAACGGCCATGTTTCACCTCGCTATCAGCGGCAGCGCAAGCCATGATGCTCCCGCCGCGGCCATCCCGTGCCGCTGATTCCGTACTCGCCGCACCGCGGCAATGCCAAAACGGGAGGGCCGGACTCGTGTAAAATCGCCAGTTTCACAGGAGAACCCGGTGACCCCTTTCGATTCCATGAGCCGCGAAGAGCTGCTCCAGGCGCTGGAGATGTTCGCCAAGAACTGGCTGGCGCACGACGGCTGCTGGTTCCTGGCCGCCGAGCAGCGCTTCGACATTGACACCGCAATCGATCTGGACACCCGCGCCTGGGCTCAGTTTGCGGCCATCGAAGCGCGGCGCATCACGACCACCTTCGACGTGCCGGCCAACGGCGGCCTGGCGGCGCTGGAGAAGGCCCTGGCGCTGCGCATGTATTCGGTTATCAATGCGCAGCACGCCGAAGTTTGCGAGGACGGCCGCTGCCTGCGTTTTGTCATGGACGTCTGCCGCGTGCAGGAAGCCCGCCGACGCAAGGGCCTGGCGGATTTTCCCTGCAAATCGGTCGGGATCGTCGAGTTCAGCACCTTCGCCAAGACGGTGGACCCGCGCATTCAGACCAAGTGTGTGCACTGCCCGCCCGAGGCGCCCGAGGGCAAGTATTGCGCGTGGGAATTCAGGTTGGAGCAGGCGCCCCGATAGTCTGCGGGATCAAACAATGGTGATTTAGTGATCAGTGATTCAGTGATTTGTGATTTAGTGATTGTGTCGGGATCAGCGCGTGCAGTGGGGGGAGTCATTCCGCCGGCCGGCGGAATAAATTCCGCCGCTACACAAGACAGGTCGCAGCTCGGTTCACATGCCCAACGTAACGCCCAAACCGGAGCCGGCGGCGCAGTCGCAAGGCTTTAGCGTGCGGTCGTTCTTTGCCTTTGAGCAGCACGGCACCAACTTCCAGCGCGAGATTGTCGCCGGCCTGACCACCTTTCTGACCATTCTGACCATGGCATACATTGTCGTGGTCAATCCCGCCATACTGCGCGCCGCCGGCATTCCCCCGGGCGCGTCCATGGTGGCCACCATCGTCACCGCGATTTTCGGCACCGTGATTATGGCCCTCTATGCCAACCGGCCCTTTGCCATCGCGCCCTACATGGGCGAGAACGCCTTCATCGCCTACACCGTGGTGCAGGCGCTCGGATACCGGTGGCAGGCGGCGCTGGCGGCGGTGTTTGTCGGCGGCGCGCTCTTTTTGTTGCTCACCCTGTTCCGCCTTCGCCAGTGGCTGGTGAACGCGCTGCCGGAGAGCCTGCGCTACAGCTTTGCCGTCGGCATCGGGCTGTTTCTCACCTTCGTCGGGTTCAACGAATGCGGCATTGTGACGCTTGGCGTGGCGGGGGCGCCGGTGAAGGCCGGCGACCTGACCTCGGCCCCGGTGCTGCTGGCAGTGGCCGGGTTCCTGCTGATTGCCATGCTGATGATTCGCCGCTTCCCGGGCGCGATCCTGGTGGGCATTATCGGCACCACCATTCTCGGCGTGGGCAGCGGGGTGACGCCGCCGCCGCGCGGCTGGATAAGCGCCCCGCCCAGCCTGGCCCCGGTGCTGTTCCAGCTCGATTTCGCCAGCGTGTTTTCCTGGAGCTTCTTTCCCGTGGTGCTGACCATCTTCGTAATGGCCTTCGTGGACACCATGGGCACCCTGATCGGGGTTTCCGCGCGCGCCGGCTTTCTGGACGAGAAAGGCGAGTTGCCGCAGATCGAGCGCCCCATGCTGGCCGACGCCCTGGCCACCATGTTCGCCCCGCTGGTCGGCACCACCACGGCGGGCGCGTACATCGAGTCGGCCACCGGGGTGGAAGCCGGCGGACGCACCGGCTTCGCCTCGCTGGTCACCGCCGCCTGCTTTGCCCTGACGTTGTTCTTCTCGCCATTCGTGGCGGCCATCCCGCCGCAGGCTTACGGGCCGGCGCTGATCGTAGTGGGGCTGCTCATGCTGGCGCCTGTCACCCGGTTCCGCTTCGACGATTTCACCGAACTGATCCCCGGCTTCGCCGTGGTGGCGCTGATGAGTTTCACCTACAACATCGGCATCGGCATCACCGCCGGCCTGGTGCTCTATCCGGTGTGCAAGCTGGTGGCGGGACGCGGGCGCGAAGTGCGCGGCGGATTGTGGGTGCTGGCCGCGCTTTCGCTGTTGTTCTTCATCTTCTACCCGTACAAATAGGCGCACTTCTACGCCGCGTTCGAGTGCGGGCTGCTCTTCCAGAGCGCCGGGAATCCGAGTATAGTTTCGGAATTGGTGTGGGGTATGCAGGACCCCCGGGGCAAACCCGTCGCCGGGCTGGCCGGCTCGCCAGCGCGTAACCTGGCCGCCGGGATCGGCGCCGGGGCGGCGGCCGGCGTGGTTGAGTTCGCGGTGCACGCAACCGTGCTGCACGGCGGTCTGCCTGACCCCATCCCCGGCGTGGTGGATGCAGCCGTAATCGCCGCCCTCACCGGCGTGCTGGTTTATATCCTGCTGCGACAGTGGCGAATGCGCCGCGCCCTGGTGGTGGAACAGTTGCGCATCGTGACCGAGCTGAATCACCAGGTACGCAACGCCTTGCAAGCCATCGTGTATAGCCAGTTCGCTCCCCGGCAGGAACAAACCAAAACTGTCCTTGCCAGCGTGGATCGCATCGACAAGACGCTGAAGGAGCTGTTTCCCGGCGTCACCCAGAGCCGAGACGACACGCCCGAAGGCACCCCGCGTCCGTAGTCGCCGTCAGCCCAGCCGTCTAAACCCAAGGTGTAAATCCATGTAAGGCAGGGTTCGATGATGGCCAGCAAGGTTCAGAATGCGGTTGGGCGTGGCATCAGCTTGTGGACGGGCAGGGTGGTTTTTTCAGGAAGCCTTCAGCAGTTCCCAGCCAAGATGCGCGGCGCCACTGACGCCGGCTGAAACAGTGGCGGCGCCGACGTGCAGCGATAGCATCCGCTGCAGCAGCCCGGGGTTCCGGGCAAAGGCGCGCAGCGCGCGCCGGCGCAGCCAGGGATTTCTGTCCATCAGCAGCAGCGCACGGCCCATCAGGCGTGGGCGGGCCATGATCCGCCGGTGCGCGGCCTGGTAGCGGCGCAGGTCGCCGGCCGCCAGCGCGTCAGCCAGCGCGAGCGCCTGCTGAAACGCCAGGCCCAAACCTTCGCCGGTGATGGCGTCCACCGAGCCCGAGGCGTCCCCGATCAATGCCACATTGCCGCGGCACACCGAACGCAGGCGGCGCGTGATGGTAGGCGCCCCCTTCAGAACCGTTGAACGCCGCGCACCGTGCAAGCGCCGCGCCAGGAGTTCACATTGCTCCAATGCGGAATCGAAGGCTGCGACACGGGGATGCGAGAGCAGCGCAATGCCGATTTCGTTGCTGCCAAGCGGCGTGACGTAGATCTGGCACCCGTCTGCCCAGTACACTTCGACGAATTCGCTCCACGGCGTGAGCTGAAAGTGTTGGCGCAAGCCGATGCGGCGGGAATTCTCTGAACTCTCGGCCAGGCCCGCCCAGTTCCTGAGCTGCGAATTCTGACCGTCGGCGCCCACCACCCAGCGGCAGCGCAGGGTATCGCCGTCCAGCAGCACCGCGCCCGGGCGCAGGAGGGAAACGCGCGCGCCCCATCGCATTTCCACGCCCAGCAGGCGGGCGCGTTCCACCAGGCGTTCATGGAGCAGCGTGCGCCGTATGCCGATTCCCGCACCGGCAGGGAATTCAGCGGTGGCGGAGCGGTCCGGGCCGATGAAGCGGATGCCGCGGAATTTGCCGGTTGTGACGCCCTCAAAATCCATGCCCAGCTGCTTGCAGCGCCGCCAGCGAACCCGGCATCAGCCCTTCACCGCAAGCCTTGTCGATGGGCGGGCGCAGGCAGTCGGCCACCAGCACGCGGAAGCCACGCTGGCGCGCGGCGATGGCGGCCGCCAGCCCGGCTGGACCGCCGCCGGCTACGAAAATATCCGTGCTCACCACCGCAGAAGGACCAGCTCAGAACAGAATCCCGGTCCCATCGCCGCCAGTACGCTGTAGCTGCCGGGCCGGCCGCGCCGCCTCGCCAGGAAATCCTCCAGCACCAGCAGCACCGAAGCCGAGGACAGATTGCCGACCTTGCGCAGCGACTCCCACGAGGCCTCCAGCGCGCCATCAGGCAGTTGCAGGGCGCCGGCCACAGCATCAAGCACCTTGGGACCGCCGGTGTGGATGATCCAGCTCGCGATGTCGCCGCGCCGCAGCCCCTGCTCATCCAGAAACGAATCCACGTCCTGACGCAAATGCTGCTCGATCACCAGCGGCACATCGGGCGACAACACGATCTGAAAACCTTTCTCCGAGACGTCCCAGCCCATCACGTATTCGGTGTCGGGGTAGAAACTGGAGCGCGTGGCTACCACCGTGGGGCCGGGCAGGTTGACCTGGCTGCCAGCCACCACCACGGCGGCCGCGCCGTCGCCGAACAGGCCGCTGGAAATGAGGTTGGCCACCGAGGTGTCTTGGCGCTGCCAGGTCAGCGAACACAGCTCCACCGACAGCAGCACCGCGATCTGGTTGGGGTACGCGCGAACATAATCGGCGGCGCGCGCGATCCCGGCCGCGCCGGCCACGCAGCCCAGCCCGAAAATCGGCACCCGCTTGATCGCGGGCGACAGCCCCATGCGGTTCACCAGGCGGGCATCAATGGAAGGGCTGGCAACGCCGGTGACGGTGACGAAGAACAGCGCGTCAATATCCGCGGGCGCCAGGCCGAGCGGCGTCAGCGCGCGGCAAATAGCGGTCGAGCCCAGTTCCTGCGCCGCCTCGATCCACAGCGAATTCGCTTTGCCGAAGCTATCCACCGCCTGGTACTGCTCCAGCGGCAGCACCAGGTGGCGCCGCTCCACGCCGGTGCGAGCGTGCAGGCGGTCCAGAACCTCCGGGCGCTCCAGTCGCCCCTCCCAATAGTCCTTGAGCGCGCCCACGATCGCCTGCTGATCGTAGGCATGCGCCGGAAACGCGCTTCCCGCACCCGCAATTTTCATGAACACCCCACAACCGCATCCCGGCGGCGGCTCCTATGAGCAATAGATTGCAGCCGCGCCGAAAAGGTTCACGCCGTCTGCTGGGCACTACTTTTCCGCCGCTTTCGGGTTCCCACCAGTGCTGCCGGAAATCCAGCAGCAGCATCTAAGGTTTCGATGTGGTTCGGGCCAGATGGATCGGAGAGAAACTTGCGAAAAATACTTTTGATCACGGCGGCGGCCGCGTTCCTGCTGGCGGCGGGCAGCGCTCGCGCCCAAAAAGTCGACGTGGCTTTCGGCCTCAGCACTCTGCTGGCGCCTTCTGCTTCCAGCGCCTCAGCCGGCTATACGCCCCAGAGCTTGCGCGGGGGCGCGTATCCCGCCTTCAGCGGCGATTTCCTGTTCAAGCACAACTTTGGGGTGAGCGGCGAGGTTTCCTGGCGCGCGCACCAGAATTCCTATCTCGGAATCCAGCCTTTCCGCCCGGTTCTTTTCGACTTCAACGGAATCTGGGCCCCGCAACTGGAGCACCGGATCAGCCCTGAGGTGATGGCCGGCATCGGCGCCATGAGCGATCGCTTCTACCAGCCTTATTACGTCTGCGGCGCGTTCTCAGGGTGTACGAACTACACCAGCAGCACCCATTTCATGGGACACATTGGCGGGGGCATCAAGCTGTACGTGTGGGGAAACGTGTTCGTCCGGCCCGAGGCGCACCTCTACCTCATCCACAACAACTTTGACTTCAGCGGTCCGCACGCCGAGCGCGTAGGACTGTCTATCGGCTATACCTGGCGCGCCAGCCAATAACCGGCGCCGGCGGTGAACCGAAAAGGGGGCTCTCGCAGCCGGCGAGAGCCCCCTCTGCTGATTGCGCTTACTGCTGCGGCGGCGGGCCGCCCGGCCGCGGGCCGCGCCTCTCCATCATGCGCGAGCGCATCTCGTCGTACTTCTTCTGCTGATCCTTGGTCAGCACGGCCTTGATGTCTTCCGTTGTCTTCTCTCGAAGCTCCATGAACCTGGAGCGCCGGTCCTGTGGCGCGAGCGACGTATCTTCGCGCAGCGCCTTGGTCTGGCCGGCTTCCTTCTCCAGGATGGGTTTGATCTTTGCCTTCTGGTCTGCGGTGAGGTTCAGTTGTTGTGACAGGTGGTCGAGCCGTTGCTCCGGTGACATCATCGGCCCGGGGCCGCCCTGTCCCTGCCAACGCCCGCCTCCCGGTCCCGCCTGCGCCATCAGCGCCAGCCCAAAGCTGAGGAAAACGGCAATCGCAATCAGGCGAACGGGTAATCTGCAAGTCTTCATCAAGCTGCTCCTTTCAACCTGCTTGGCGAAGTGTGCCTTGGCCAAGTCTACAGACTACAGACGCCGGCCCGGCGCCAAGGTCGCGCTGTCAGCGTGTAAAGCTTTGTAAATTGTCGTAAACCCGCGAGTGCCGCTGTTGCCCGCCGGGTTTGCAATGGTCAGCATGATGACGGAGATAGAGCCTCGCTGCTGGCAAGTTCTCGGTGTAGAACGTGATCCCGAGCTGATATTGCGGGAAAGGGCGTTGCTGGAAGAGCTTGGCTTCGGAGTAGTCACCGCGACCACCCTCTCCGGCGCGCTGGCTGCCTGCCGCGCCCTTCGTTTTGATCTGATGATTATCGGCAGCAGTGTTCAGCGGTCCACCGCGGAGGCCCTGCTGCGCTTCGCCGGGCAGTGCGGCGGCCCCCCTTTCCCTATGCCTGTACGAAGATGATCACGCCGGGCTTGAGTATTGCCTGCTCTCCACGCTGCGCCATGTGCTGGTGACGTGAGCGCGGCCACGCCTATCGCTCCACCACCCGCCACCAGATCAGCTTCTGCCACTCGGTGAAGGTGGTCTTGGCCCATTCCCGCTTCTTCCACCACCTGTCGCCGAAGAAGTACGGATCCGATGCGGCGGCCACCGACCAGCGGTACTGGGGCAGGCGGCGGCGGAAAATCCCCAGCGCCCGCCGGGTGTGATAGTCGGAGGTGACCAGCAGTACGCTGCGCGGGCTCAGTTTTTCCAGGCAGGCCCCGACATGCCTGGCTTCCTCGACGGTGGAATCGCCACGAACGGGGCAGACGTGCGCCCGCCCCGCCATGTCGCCCGCGCTGGTGGCAACAAACCGCGCCGCCGCCTGCGCCACCGTTTCTCCGTAGTGCGTGAAGTCTTCCGACGCGTCCAGCAGCAGGTTCTGCGCGTAGCCCTGGCGCAGCAACTGCATGCCGCGCCGGTAGCGGACGTCGTTGGAGTCGCCGGCCAGGACGACGATGGCGTCGGATTTTTCCGGCTGATTCACCACCAGCATCCGGCCGCAGAGCGGCAGGAAGCAGGCCAGCCCGGCCAACGCGAGGATGAGCACCGCGAGAAACGCTTTTTTCATGTTGGAGAGCGGTCTAGCAAAGTATACGGGCCCGTGATTGACAGCCGCTTCGGTCCCCAAGGCACGCGGGCAGCTTAGCTCTCACAACTTCCCCACTCAAGCCAAAACCGGGCTTGAGTGGGCCACCCGGCCCGGGGCTGGCTTTTTCCGCGGTCGGTTCCGAAACGGGCCTGGCGCTCGTCTCATTTCGGTGCAGCTTTCCGCCCCGTCCGCCTCGGTGTTCACATCTGAGACGACTTCTCCATTTGAGACACTTACCCCTGAATCAACGCCTCTGTTTTCTGTGACTTAGCCGTCGTTCCCGGTGGCCCGCCGTGTGCAATCACTATTACGGCGGGACAGGGACGGTTATGTCGGTGGTACAAGGCCTATGCGGTCCAACCAGCTACAATCCGGCTACTCGCTACTGGAACTGATGGTGGCGTTGGCGATGGTCATGGTGCTTACGACCATGGCCGTGCCCGCGGTGACCACCGCCATCAGCGACGCCCAGTTGCGCTCCGCGGCCGGCGGGCTGGCCGGCACGCTGCAGAAAGCGCGCATGATCTCCGCTTCCGCGGACCGTGCCTACGCCCTGCGCCTTTCCGGCAGCAGCACCGTTTACATCGACCTGAATGGCAACTCCACCCTGGACGCCAGCGAGATGGTCAACCTTCTGCGCCTGCCGCGCGGGGTGGTCATCGACGCCTCGGCTCCGGCCCTGAACGCCGGTTTCGGCACCTCGGTCCTTGGCCTGCCCGGCTTTGACCCACGGGGGCTGCCGTGTGCCGTCAGCAGCGGCACTTGCACCTTCAACCAAGGCACCGGGTTTGTGGTTTACCTGCGGCAGGACAGGCCCTTCGGCGCCACTTCGTGGGCGGCGGTTTCGGTTTCGCCCGCGGGACGGATCAAGACTTGGATGTGGAGCGGCACGGCATGGCAGTAGGCGGATCCATCACGAAGCGTCCGGCACAATCCGGACTTACGCTGATCGAGGTCATGATCACCATGACCATCCTCGCGGTCGGCGTTCTCTCGGTGGTGGGTTTGCTGGCCTCCTCCATCGCCACCAACAATCGCAACAAGCAGGACACCACGGGCCTGTATCTGGCCCAGGCGGTGCTGGAGCAGATGGCGGCCAAGGGCCCCTACGGAGCTTCGTTCACCATGGCCGACTGCAACCCGGCCGGGGCGACTAGCTGGACGATTGCCACGACGGGCGCCGCTAACCCCGGCGCCGGCGCCAATCTGGACAGCTCCGGCAATATCGATTTCACGCAGTCCTACTCCGACCTCACCGCCGCTTACCCCAACTACGCCATGCGCTACATCACCTGCGGCGCCAACGGCACCCAGGTTGCCTTCGAGGCGCGCTGGAACGTGCGCCTCCTCAACGCCGACTCCACTCTGGTCACGGTGGGCGTCCGGCAGCGTGGCGCCTCGGCTACGGGCGGCAATCTGCCTTTTTATGCGCCTCCGGTGACGCTGCGCACCGTGGTGGGACCATGACCCGCCCGGCCACAAATCGCGGCTTCTCCCTGCTGGAGGTGCTGGTAGTGACTGCGCTCATCATCGGGCTGATGACGGTGGTATTCGGCCAGATTCATCTGGTGCAGAAGCGCTATAAGGCGGAAGAGGCCAAGCTCGACATCACCCAGGAATCGCGCGCCTTCCTGGAGCAGATCGTACGCGACCTCCATCAGGCGGGCTACCCCAACTCGAAGATGTACATGGCCGGGGTGCTGACCTCGCCGGCGCAGAACGACAGCCGCAACGCCGCCGGCCTGGTCAAGTTTTCCTACACCGACCTGTGGTTTGAAGGCGACGTGGACGGCGACGGCCAGGTGGAAAGCGTGCGCTACACGTTGCAGGCCGACGGCAGCAACGAGTGCCCCTGCGCCATCAGCCGCAGCCAGGTGCTGAAGCTGAACTCCACCGCGCCCATGTCGCAGCCGCTCAACTACGCCACCGCGCTGGAAAATGTGGTGAACAGCGGGGGCGCCGGCGGCAGCGGCGCCAACGGCTCGCTGGCTCTGGGCGGCAACAGCATTGTCAACGGCGCGGGCGGCATGAGCACGGCCGCCAACGACACGCTCTATGCCGGCTACAAACCGGCCTACGTTTTCGCCGCCTTCGATGCCTACGGCAACGCCGTCGCCCCCACCGATATCACGACCGGTCCGCTGGCTCTGGCGAGCATCCGGACCATTCAGATCACCCTGAACGTGCTGGCGCCGGCTTCCGGCGCCGACATACAGACGCGGCAGCGGCCGGCCTCGGCCATGACCGCTACCGCGCGGATCATGAACCACTAGGAGCCATGGTGAGGAGTCGTCGCCATCACGAACGCGGTGTGGCCCTGCTGCTGGGCATGTTCGCTCTCATGCTGCTTTCCGGCATCGCCCTGAGCCTGATGTTCATGTCCGACACCGACACCAACATCAACCGCAACTACCGCGACGCGCAGAAGGCTTATTTGGGCGCGGTGGCCGGCTTGCAGGAAGGCTTTGAACGGCTTTCTCCCACCGCCACCGACCTCATCACGGCGCCCTCGACCCTGCCTGCTACCACGGGCACAACCGGCGTCGTTTACATCCTCAACCCCGATGCCGGCGGCGCCGCCATACAGCCGTGGAATGCCGGCAATGCCTTTTTCGACGATGAACTCTGCCACGAAAATTTCCCCGGCCTCGGCCTGACCAATGCCGGGGCGCGCACGCCCTGTGCCACCGCGCCCAGCGCCACCTATTACTCCACCGTGACCAGCAGCTCGCCCTACCAGGGCACCAGCGGCGCCATGGCGTACCGCTGGGTGCGCGTCACGCAAAAGGTGGATGCCGCCGCCGTGCCCGACAACACCCTGGCTTCCTCCTATTACGTGGACGGAAGTTCTTCCGGCAGCAACACCGTCCCCATCTGCTGGGACGGCCAGAACCAGCTTCCTCTGCCCGCAGGCTATGCCACGTGTGATTCCACGCCCCCTACGGGTGCGCCTTACTTGCGCACTGTCTACCGCCTGACCGCGCTGGCCGCGGCCGGGGGAGCGCAGCGCATGGCGCAGATGGAGGCCGCCCAGGACCCGCCTTTCATCACTAATGCCGGTATTGATTCCCAGGACCACGTCACCCTGAACGGGGCGCTGACGGTGAATGGCTACGATTACTGCAATTGCACCTGCACGACCGTTCACGGCGCGGTCACCTGCGCCGACCGCGCCGGCATGACCTGCGACACCAGCCGTTGGGCGATTTACGCGGCCGGCAGCGTTGACGAGCCCAGCGGCTCGGAAACCGTCGTCTCCGGCCAGGATCCTGCCATTGCCTCCGGGCAGTCCGCCAACTGGCCCTATGACATCCCAGGCCTGATCAACAAGTACAAGTCGCTTCCCAACGCCATCGACGCCCGCTCCGCGCCCTACAACTTCACTTGCACCCACTCCGACACCGCCCTGAACGGGCTCACCTGCGGGACCTACAGCGGGCAGAACTTCGGCGTGCCGCCCGCGTTTCCACCCGATCCGCCCGACAACCCTGCCGCCGATGTCTCGCTCGGCACTCCCCAGGCCAAGGTCGTCTACGTGCCGGGAAACGTGCAACTCACCGGTGGAAGCAAGGGCAACGGCATTCTCATCGTTGACGGCGATCTCGACATCCACGGCGGCCTGCAGTTTTACGGCCTAGTCCTGGTGCGCGGCGTCATCAAGTTCACCGGCGGCGGTTCCGACCACACCAACCTTTACGGCGCCGTGCTGGCCGGCCAGGAGTCCCTGGTGGACAACGTCCTGGGCGGCAGCGCCTCCATCTACTTCAATTCCTGCGCCCTGAAGAACGCGGCCACCATTACCCAGCGTTCCCTGGTGCAGCTCAGCTTTCATGAGGTCATGTATTAGGAGCAGACCATGAACATCCTTCGCATCCGCTTGGCAGTTCTCGTTGCCGCCTCGCTGTTCGTTCTGTCGCTGGCGTGCGCCGCCCAGGAGTCGCTGGGCGAGGTCGTTCGCCGCTCCCGTCCTGTGGTGCAGACGGCCAAACGCGTCTTCACCAACGATGATGTCCGCAGCGCGCCTGAGCCACAGCCTGCGGCTCCGGAGAAGAATGAGGCCGCGCAACCCGGCTCCGACAAGCCCGGCGCCGACAACCCCGGCAAGTCCGACGCCGGCGCTGCCGACAAGGTCACCGACAGCGTCACCCGCGAGGAGATCCAGCGCATCCAGAAAGCCGAGGCCGTCCTCGAGCAGAAACTGCAGACCCTCAAGGAGAAACTGGCCTCCGAGCCGGACGAGTTCCGCCGCCGCATGTGGGCCGACGCGCTCGACAATCAGCGCATCACGCTGGATCAGTACAAGAAGCTCCGCGAGCAACTGGAGCGCAACGAGCAACAGAACCCAAAGGCGGGCGCGTAACGGCGATGTCGGCTGTGCCAAATCCCGCGGCGCCGCGCGGCGCGCTTACTCCCAGGTGCCTGCTGGTGTCCGCCGATGCCGGCCTGATCGGCAATCTGCTGCCGCTGTTTGAAAGCAACGGCATCGCCGTGGAAACTTGCGCCGATCTCGAGCTGGCGCGGGCACTGCTGGCCGGGCACCGCTTCGATGGCGCCGCCCTGGATTGCGATGTCGAGCGCGCCCTGAGCGTCATCCCGGAACTGCGCAACTCCCCCGCCACCAAGAACCTGGTGCTGTTGGCCCTGGCCGACCGCGTCCGCCTCAATGGCGGACTTCTCGCCGGCGCCAACTTCGCCATCGAGAAGCCCATCCTCTCCGACCTGGCCATCCGCACCATCCGTACCAGCTATCGTTTCATGCTGGCCGAGCGCCGCCGCTATTACCGGCTTGCGGTGGAATTCCCGGTGGCCCTCAGCTTCGGCGATCGCGATGTCGAGGTCACCGCCGTGAACCTCAGCGAGGGCGGCATGGGCATTGCCGCCACGCATCCGCTTGCCACCGGCACGCGCTGCTCGGTGCGCTTTCGCCTGCCGATTTCCGGCGAGCAGATCTGTGTTAACGGCGAGGTAGCCTGGGCCGGCAGCAGCAGCCGCGCCGGCATTCGCTTTACCGGCGTAGCGGAATCCCTCCGCTCCATGCTGGACCTCTGGCTCACCCGCGCCAGCTATGGCGAAGTGGTCCCCGCCGGCCCCACGCCACCCGACACCGCTGCGCAGGCCATTGAAAACCTGCCTCGGCGCGATCACGCCCAGGCGCAGGCGGCCAGTCTGGGCGGGCGCCTGCTCACCGCTGTCCTGGTGCTGTTCATCTTGTTCGTGCTCGCTTTTTGGCTGGCGGTGGCGGGCTTCGGCTCCATCCTGGCCAACTTCGCCGGGCTCATGCTGGGGGCCGCGCTGCTCGGCGGCGGCGTCTTCATGCTGCATCGCAACCCGGCTTGACGGGCCTGGGGCACGGTGCGCCGTGACCCTCATCACTGCGCGTCCCACGCCACGGTCCAGCCCCTTTTTTGTTGATAGTGGTCAGTGGTCAGTGGTCAGTGGTCAGTGGCCAGTCCCATCTCCCTGGCCACTAGCCACTGACCACTGACCACTATTTCCATTACAATCGCGCGCATGAAAAAGCTTGCCGCGCTGCTGTTCGTCTTCATCCTGCTGCCCGCCGCCTTTGCCGCGCCGCAATCGGGGATCCCCGCCGCGCCCGGTGTCGGCGCGATGGGGCCGTGGAAAACCATGCGGGTGGATTACTACCACACCGGCAACGCCAGCCGCGAAATGTTGGGCCTCGACCGCATCGTCATCGAGCCCACGCCCTGGCCCGGCGATGTGCGAAAAACCATCGACGACACCAACCTGGGCAAATACTTCTTCGAAGTGCGCGACCGCGCCACTAACCGCGTCCTGTACTCGCGCGGCTTCGCCTCCATCTTCGGCGAATGGGAAACCACCGACGAGGCCAAAGAAGCCAACCGCACCTTCTCCGAGTCGCTGCGCTTCCCCGCCATCGACGCCCCGGCGCAGATCGTGCTCATGAAGCGCGACCCCAGCAACGCCTTCCGCGAAATCTGGTCCCTGCTGGTGGACCCCAAGAACCAGTTCATCGACACCTCGGCACCGCCCTCGCCCGGGCCGCTGCTGGCGTTACAGAAGAGCGGCGATCCCGCCGGCAAAGTGGATTTCCTCATTCTGGGCGACGGCTACACCGCGGCCGAGCGCCCGAAGTTTGAAAAAGACGCGCGCCGGTTGATGGACATCCTGTTTTCCACCTCGCCGTTCAAGGAGCATCGCGCCGACTTCAACGTCTGGGGGCTGTGCCCGCCGTCGCAGGAGTCGGGCATTTCACGGCCGTCGACTGGCATCCATCACCGCACCCCGGTGGGCGCCACCTATGACGCCTTCAGCTCCGAGCGCTACATTCTGACTTTCGATAACCGCCGCTTCCGCGACGTCGCCTCGTTCGCGCCCTACGAGTTCGTGGAAATCCTGGCCAACAATAAGACCTACGGCGGCGGCGGCATCTTCAACCTCTACAGCACGGTGGCGGCCGACAGCCTGTGGTCGCCCTACGTCTTCGTGCACGAGTTCGGCCACCACTTCGCCGGCCTCGCCGACGAGTACTACACCTCCGACGTCGCCTACCTGCCGCCCACGAAAGTCGTCGAGCCCTGGGAGCCCAACGTCACCGCGCTGCTCGACCCCGCCGCGCTGAAGTGGAAGGACCTGGTCACACCCGGCACGCCCATCCCGACGCCGTGGAACAAAGACGCCTTCGAGGCCTACTCGCGCGACATCCAGAAGCGCCGCCGCGAAATCCGCCGCCAGAACCGCCCCGAATCCGAAATGGACGCGCTCCTCAATGAAGAGAAGAAGCACGAGAACGAGATGCTCGCTGCCGAAAAGTACGCCAACGCCGTCGGCGCCTTCGAGGGCGCCATGTACGAGGCCAAGGGCTACTACCGCCCGCAGGTGAACTGCATCATGTTCACCCGTCACGACCAGTTCTGCGCCGTGTGCCGGCGGGCGATTGAGCGGATTATTGCGCTCTACACCTGACGTAGCGCCGGCTTCCAGCCGGCTGTCGCGAGGGCGTCCCCGCCCTCGCGGCTGTGGGCGAGACGCCCACAGGACAGCCGCCAAGATGGCGGCGCTACCACATCTGTGTGGCACACAGCCTGCCCTGAGCAACTGCGGCCCTCTAATAAGGCGTGTGGCACACGCGCCCTCGCGTGTGCGTGAGAGGGCGCCCTCCCGCCAATACACGAATCCTAAGTTTTCGGATTGAATTGCAGAAGGCTTATACGTCGCTTGACTTCTTGAGTTCGCGTAGTTTGCGTTTTGACTGAATGTAATCACCACCGCCGCGTATGCCAAAATAAGCGGCCAAAATCGCCGCAGCGAACGTAAGCATTACATAGGTAGCGTGCTGGTTTGGATCTGCGATTCCGCCGCTGGATAAAACGATAAAGAACGAGATGAGTGCACCTACGCAGATCCCAAAGAACGTCAGATGGACAGAATTACTTAACGCCGCGATTGCGTCTAATTCTGATTCGCTGATGCTGTGCATCTTCACGTGCCTCGGCACTACTTCAAACGTCAATGGCTGTTTGGCAGTCTCGAAATGTGAAGCGTCAACGCGGTCGGGATGATTGGGCGGAAGCTCGTTAACCATCTTTTCCGCCCTCCACCGATGGCGCTACAAACGGTTTCACTCCCAACTTCTCTGCAACGCCCAAGATAAAAACGTTGTATAGCTGTGTGACCCCACACACCATGCAGATGGTCGCTACCGAGGGCAGCGCCGGTCCGCCGACCACCATCACGGCGCCAGGCTGTTGCAGTTGTAGTGATACAAGGGAGTTCCCAACACTCCAATTCCGGTTTCCGCAGGATGGACACGGCAGCTTGACCCGCTCGCCCAGTGCGGCCCGTATCGCGTCCACCTGTTCTTGCGTAAACGGCATGGGGCACAATCATACTTGCATCAACCGCATTCCAGAACAAAGTTTTGCCCGGGTGCCCCACCCAACCCGCTTTACGCTTTCGTTTCCGCAGCCTGCGCGTGTCCGCCTTGACACAGCGTGGGCACGCGGACACGCGGCTACGACGACACCCATGTGTGGCACGCGCCCTCGCGTGTGTCTGAAAGCCCGCCCAGCGGGCGCACGCTGGTAGCCCAGGACGCCAGTCCTGGGAATGTTCGGAAAAATGTGGCCGGAGTCCCGTAGGGACGGGCACGATGAGATTTACTCCCCAAACAACTTGACAATCAACAATCCGGCGTCCACGCTCCGCAGAATACCCACAACAAACGCAGTGTTAAACCGGCGACGGGAGAACACGATGATTCTGAAATCCGTACGAATACAAAACTTCCGCTCGATTTTGGACGAGACCCTCGCCTGCGATGATTTGACAGCTCTCGTCGGCACTAATGGTGCTGGGAAATCGGCTTTCCTCCGCGCCCTTGCGTTGTTCTACGACACCACTCTCAATTACGGCAGCGAGGATTTCTACAACCGAGATGTAAGGGCCGAAATTGAGATCACCGTCACGTTCGGTTCACTCGATGACGACGAACTTGCCCGGTTTTCCAGCTATCTTCAAAACGATGAATTGAGCGTCACCCGAGTACTAACCTGGGATTCTGAGAAAAGAACGGACAAATACCATGGTTCCACGTTGCAGAATCCCGAATTTGAGCCGATTAAGAATGCTGCAAGCGCTGCCGATCTAAAAGCGAAGTACCAACAATTGCAGGCAACACAGAAGTATTTGGCGCTCCCCAAGTACACAAATAAGCCAGACGCGGTAGCCGCGCTTCGGGCTTGGGAGGGGACGAATCTCAAAGAGTGTGTTCGCCAAAGAGATGACGGCCAATTCTTCGGCTTCAAGGAAGTTGCGCAGGGCTATCTCGGTCGACACACGAAATTTATTTATATCCCCGCGGTACGAGACGCCGCCGATGATGCGGTGGAATCGAGGGGCAGCGCAATAACGCAGTTAATGGACTTGGTTGTGCGCAGCGTGTTAGAGCAGCGGCCCGACGTTCAAGAGTTCAAGGGAGAAGTAGCCAGGCGATACCAGGAGGTATTCGATCCAACAAACTTACAGGAAATCGCTAGTTTGGCTGGTCTCCTTACGAAGACACTATCCACGTTCGTCCCCGGAGCTACCGTTGACCTCTCTTGGCTGAAGTCTGCTGGCATAGACATCCCGCTGCCCAAGGCAGATCTTCGACTTGAAGAAGACGGCTTTGTGTCTGCCGTAGAACGGACAGGACATGGGTTACAGCGAGCATTTATCTTGACGCTCCTGCAACATCTTGCGATCGCACAACGCGCAATACCGCCGAGTCCTTCGACTGCCACGACGGCAAACCCCGGCATCCAGCCCCAATTGCAACAACTTAAACTTCCAAATCTGATCTTGGGCATCGAAGAACCTGAGCTTTACCAGCATCCTGACCGCGAGCGACATCTAGTGTAGTGTCCACTATATAACTGGACAACCAGATTACCTCGTTTTTCGAGTGCGCGGCAGAGTACATCCGGGCTGGATCTGCTCCAGGGTTTGGCGGCAGCGAG
>Ga0315268_10001808_pt1 | contig 24555 bp, 16 predicted proteins | sample C1_top_MG_FD_204535 | JGI IMG/M metagenome (GOLD analysis project Ga0315268, IMG submission 204535) | Sediment microbial communities from Yellowstone Lake, YNP, Wyoming, USA - C1_top | ecosystem: Environmental > Aquatic > Freshwater > Lake > Sediment | place: USA: Wyoming | collected 2017-08-01
GATCTTCAGACCAAGGTCGTCGATCCTCTTTCTCAGCTGCCGGATCTTGTCCATGGCCGAAGGGATGAACGACTGGCCGCCAAAACCCGGGTTCACGGACATGATGACCACCATGTCCAGGTCCGGCAGAATATGGTCAAGGCTCGAAAGCGGCGTTGCGGGGTTGAGTGCAACGCACGCCTTCAGCCCCTTATGCTCCTTCATGGACTGAACCAGCCTGTGCAGGTGAAACGCGGTCTCCACGTGAACAGCGAGATAGTCGGCGCCGGCCTTGGCGAAGTCCGCGATATACAGCTCGGGATTCGTTATCATGAGGTGCACATCGAGCGGCAACTTCGTCGAGCGCCGCGCGGCCTCGACGATGAGCGGACCGATCGTAATGTTCGGCACAAAATGACCGTCCATGACATCGATATGGATGATGTCCGCACCAGCCGCCTCAACCGCCCTGATCTCCTCGCCCAGCCGTGCGAAATCCGCCGAGAGAATGGAGGGTGCAACCTTGATCGTTTTCAGCATAGTCGTCCTTCTTGTCGATCGCGAAGATCGGAAACCTTCAATCACAATTCGCTCAAGCCGGCACGGGTCTTTGGTGTCCTATTTGCTGACCACCATGTCCGCGATAGCGTCATTGGCAATGGGCGACCCTGCTCCCGGCCGCTGGCTCACGACCATCCGGTCTCCGGACTGCGATCTGGTCGTACCTGCCCTCGAGATCAGCCGGTATTGCAGTCCACTGCGTTCCAGAAGCCTGACAGCTTCTTCAGCTTTCCTGCCCGTCAGCTTCGGCATCACCAGCAGCTGCGGCTTCCTGCCCGCACTCACCAGCATGCTCACCCTGCCGCCGCGGTCAAGCGGGCTCCCGTACTGCGGGTCCTGCGCCAGGATAAGGTCCCGTTCAACAGTTGCCGAGTACACGCGCGATATCTCGCCGGGAAAGAACCCGGCCTGGCGGATAAGGATATCGGCCCTGCGGACATTCTCACCCACCAGTTTCGGGGCCTGCGTGTCGCTCGGTCCCTGGCTGACGACCACACGCACCTGGCGTCCCTTCTTGATCCCGTTCCCCGGAAGCGGCGTTTGGGAGATCACCGTATCACGGGGCAGGGAAGGATGGGGCTCGCGCCGGTCCACCTTGAGCTGAAGCCCGTGCTGGTACGCCAGATCGATCACGGCCACGAGGTCCTGGCCGATGAGATCGGGCACGCGCACTTCCTCCTGCCGGAGCAGCAGAGCAACGACCGCGAACGCGCTCAGGATGCCGACACCAAGCAGCGCAAGGAATATGCCAACGCCTTTCAGGAACCGTCCCAGTGGAGCCCCCTCCCGCAGGAGCCGGAGGCTCCTACGAACAACGCGACCTCCCGGAACTGCTTTCTCGCGACTGCTCGTTCTTACCAGTCGCGAGAAAGCGCTTCCCCCCCGGCGGGAGCCGGGGGATGCCAAGGCGCGGGATATCAGGACACGTATTTTACCAGAATTATCGCAGGAATCAAGGTTTTTACCGCAGGATCACACGAAATTTTCAGACAGGAAGCTCTCTGTTGAGCCGCCGGGGGCGGTCCGGAACGATGGCCGAGGCGAACAGCTGCGCTTCATGACGTTTTCCTCTTTATCCGCACGCCAAAGAACCCGTCCATCTCGAGCGCCCGGGGATACGTATGGAAGAATCCCTGCTCATTCACCAGCACGCGCGCAGGCGAAGGCAGATACGGCCGCGGGTCCTCGATTGAGAACCCTTGTCCCGGCCCTGCAAGAAAGGCTGCGACCACGTCTTCATTCTCTTCCGGCTCCGTGGTGCACGTTGCATACACCAGGGCGCCTCCCGGCCTGACCAGACCCGCGCAATTTTCCAGGATCCGCGCCTGGAGCAGGCTGCGCTCGCGGACCGTGCTCTCATCCTTGCCCCATCTGCCGTCAGGATGCCGCCTGAGCACGCCGAGTCCGGAGCACGGGGCGTCGACAAGGACCTTGTCGTACACACCCTCCTTGAAGAGCGTCGCGTCTCCCCGCGTCGGGACCACGATCGCAGTAGTAAGACGTGTGCTGTTCTCACGGATCCGCTTGATGCGCTTCGGGTCGATCTCGAGCGCAACAACGGTCCCCTGACCTTGCATGATCGCCGCCAGATGGGTGGCCTTGCCGCCCGGGGCAGCGCAGGAATCCAGTACGGCCTCGGATGGCTGCGGCGCGAGCATCATGCTGATCAGCTGGGCTGCTTCATCCTGGACCATGAACCAGCCGTTCTGAAAAGGAGTGAGGTCCTGCAGTGCCGGTCCGGCCACGATCTCGATGCCGAGCGGAGAATAGTTCGTGTTTCGCACCTGTACGCCTTCGGCTTCAAGAGCGGCCGCAAGCTCTTCCCGGTTCGTCTTGAGGGTGTTTACTCTGATGACGAGCGGCGCTGGCTGGTTGTTCTGCTGCAAAAGCGCTTCCGCAATTCCTTCGCCGAACCGTTTGACCCAGCGCCTGACCAGCCATGCGGGGTGAGAATAGAGGACCGACAGGCGCGTGATCGGCTCGCCCGGCGCCGGGTCCGCGATCGTGTTCCGCTTCCGGTCAAGGTTCCTGAGCAGACCGTTCACATATCCCTGCTTTTTTCCGTATTGTTTGGCAAGCTCGGTGGCAGTGTCCACGGCAGCGCTCACCGGCACCCGGTCGAGGTACAGCATCTGGTATGCGCCGAGGCGGAGGATGTTCCTGGTCCAGGCATCCGTTCGTTCGATCGGCTGCGCCGAGAACCGGTTCAGCACCCAGTCCAGGCGCGCGCGGTTCCTGAGCGTTCCATATACGATCTCAAGGATGAACGCGCAATCCCGTGCATCGAACGATCTCCTCGCTTCGTCGATAAGCGGGTCCGCAAAACCGCCGGCCTCGACGCTGTTCAGGATTGCCAGTGCCTGTTCCCGGGGTTTATCGAGCCTGATCATGAGAGACTTTCATAGACGGTTCTTTCGGAAGGAGAATTGCACAGGGCGCGGCAGCCCGTGCCGGAAGTTGAGGTGCATCCGGGTGTCATGCGCTACCGCGCCGCTTTATCCGGATCAGGATCAGTACCGCTGCCGGCGAAAAACTCGAGCGCCTCGGCTACCTTGGTGATGTCCACACTGGTATTAAAGCACGGGCCAAAGGGCCGGTCGTTCAGGATCCCGATCACGGGCAGCGGATAGGCGTCCTGGATCCCGCTCGTCAGATCGCGTTCGCACGCGACCGCAATAATGGCCTGGGGTTTGGACTCCGCCACCCTCCTTCGTGCAAGCGTACCGCCGGTAGCCACGGAGAGGTGGACATGGTATTTCTGGGACAGCTCCACCAGGTCCTTGATCCTGCATTTTCCGCACGCCTTGCATTTGGAAGCGTCGCTCGTTACCTTGATATCGCAATCGTTGAATTGCAGGCAATGCGGCATCAGGAGCAGCAGCCGCTTGGGCCGCACGTCGCTGCATTTTGCCTTGACCAGGAGATTGTTCACCTCAACGAAGGACTGCTGCACTTTTTCCTTGGAAATACCCAGGAGCCTGCCGAGCACGATCATGATGGGAAACAACACCTCGATCACAATGCCCCTCAGCCGGGAAGCAAAAAGGACCTCACGACCGCGGATCAGCGTGAGGATGAGCAACCCGACACCGAGGATGAGCGTGCCCAGCACGGCGCCCATGCTGTAGCAGACGACCTGCGGAGCAAGGGGATGGATGTTCCTGAGCCCGATGTAGGGGATCAGGTACAGGCCTACGGTCACCGCGGTAATGAGGAAGACCGTGAAGACGATGAGGCCGATGAATATGCGTTTTTTCGGTTCGGACATGGTTTATAGAATCGGTGAGGAGGGAGGAGTTAGTAGTAAGGTGTTTTTTTGCACCTGACACATCATCCTTACGCCTAATTGCTTTTTCTCCTCACACCTCACACCTTACTGGTTCCCTAATCTCTTTCCTTCGATTCCCCTATGCCCCCGCAGGAACTCCGCAGCGGCCATCGGCTTCTTTCCCTCGGGCTGCAGCGCCAGAATGCGCAGCATTCCGCTGCCAGTGCCTGCCTCCAGTGTGTTTTTGTCCTTCTCATACAGCATCCCCGGCTCACCGCTGCCGACGGACACTTCGGATGCGATGACTTTGACCAGTTTGTTGTCCAGAAAACTGTACGCGCCGGGCCAGGGAGACAACCCCCGGACGCGGTTGTGGATCTCCGCTGCTGTAAGGCCCCAGTCAATGAGGCCGTCGCTCTTTTTGAGGAGCGGCGCCATGGTCGCCAGCGAACCATCCTGGCTGATCAACGCGAGCTTTCCGGACTGGACGAGCGGCAGCGCTTCGGTGATCATGCGCGCCCCGAGCCCGGACAGCTTTTCCGTCAGCGTGCCGGCCGTGTCGTCCGGCGCGATGGGGATGCGCTCCTGCATCAGGACCGCGCCCGTGTCCATGCCCTCGTCCATAAGCATGATGCTGTTGCCGGTCTCCTGGTCGTTGCGGATGATCGCCCAGTTAATGGGGGCCGCACCCCGGTAGGCGGGCAGGAGCGACGCGTGAATATTGATGCATCCGAACCGGGGAAGCGCCAGCACGTCTTTCGGAAGTATCTGTCCATAGGCCGCCACCACGATCGCATCAAGGTCCATGGTCCGAAGCCGGTCGATGAACTCGGGCTCCCGCACGCGTTTCGGCTGGAACACGGCAAGCCCCATCTCCAATGCCGCGCGCTTCACCGGAGGCTCGGCAAGGGCCCGGCCCCGGCCCGCGGGCTTGTCGATCCGCGTGACCACGCCGACAAGCTCGTGCCCCGCTGCTGCCAGGGCGCGGAGCGGAGGAACGGCGAATTGCGGCGTCCCCATATAGATGAGCCTCATAAGCCAGACCCCATTCTTCGCATGCTCATTCCCGAACAACCACTAACGTTAAAAAAGCTTTCACACAACCGCCGAGAGAAAAGTCTTACATCCTTATACCATTCCAGCTGTTCTCCGCGTCTTTGCGGCTTTGCGCGAGAGGCCTTGCTTTTGACCTGAATAGTTTCGGTTTTATCGGGAGAGCGCTCGTTGAGCTAGGCCTTTTCCGCCAGCGCCTTTTTGATCCGTCGCTTGAAGAGGCTCTTCTTGAGCGTGCTCAACCGGTCCACGAACAGCAGTCCGTTCAAATGGTCGATCTCATGCTGCAGCGCCTTTGCCAGCAGTCCTTCCGCCTCGATCTCGAACGTTTTGCCTGAACGGTCCTGGGCGCGCACCTTGACACGCGCTGCGCGCTTTACCTTCTCCGCGTAATCCGGGATGCTGAGGCAGCCTTCCTCCTCCACAACGGACCCTTCCATGGAAAGGATCTCGGGATTGATGATGACCATGAGCGGATGACGCTGTTTCTCGTCCTCCCGCTCGCCAAGGTCGATCACCGCGAGCTGGAGTGCAACCCCGACCTGATTCGCGGCAAGACCGACGCCGGGTGCGGCATGCATGGTCTCTACCATGTCCTCGATCAGCCGTTCAAGATCACGGTCCACACGTTCGACGCGGGAGGTTTTATTCCGAAGTATCGGGTCGGGATAGGTTCTTATTTCGCGAATCGCCATAGTCCTAATATGTAACATGATTTATTTTTAAAATCAAGGCATAAGATGAGACGAAGTGTTGACACCCTGCGGGCTAGTGTGGTATTTTTAGGACTATGGCCATCGACAAGAACACAATCACTAAAGAGGCGCAAAAGTTCGTTGCCAAAGGCCAATTCGACAAAGCGATCGCTGAGTGGAAAAAGCTGCTTAAGGAGTCTCCGAACGACGCCGGTATTTTCAACACGATCGGAGACCTGTGTCTGAAAAAGGACTCCAAGGCCGAGGCTGTCGAGGCGTATCAAAAAGCTGCGGACCTCCTGGCCGCGGACGGCTTCACGTCCAAAGCCATTGCACTCTACAAAAAGGTCCTCAACATCGATCCCAAGAAGATCGAGGCCCATCTCGCCTTGGGCGATATGAACGCGGAGAAAGGCCTCACCGGCAACGCGCTCGAAAGCTACAAGGTCGTCGCTGACTACTACACTCAGCACAAAGAAACCGTCAAAGCCCTCGGCATCTACCAGAAGATGGCCGATCTGAATCCTGCGAACATCGGCTTCAGGATCAAGCTTGCGGACATGTATGCCAAGCAGCAGATGAAGCCCGAAGCGATGAAGGCGTACCTTCAGGCCGCGGATGTACATGTTTCCAAGGATGCGTTTCAGGAAGCACGGCAACTGTTCGAAAAGGTCCTCGCTCTGGACCCGAACAATAAAGAGGTCTATCATAAGGCAGGCATCGTCTATTTCAAGGAGGGCAAGTTCGCTGAAGCATGCAAGGCGTTCAAACCGGCCTTTGAGAACGACCCGACAAACCAGGAGCTGGTTGACACCTATCTCGAGGCACTTTCCAAGGCAGGCAGGAGTTCCGAAGCGGCGGAGGTCCTGGCCAAGATGCTGGAACAGGACCACGGCAATACAAGCCTGCGTGAAAAGCTCTACCATCTCTACCTCACTTCAAAAGAATACGAGAAGGCCTTGATCGAAGCCTCGGTCCTGGCTGATGCCAAGGCCGAAGGAGGGTCGCCGGAAGCCGCGGAAGAGATCCTCAGATCGTTCGTGGCCCAGAGCCCGGAATTCCCCCACGGCAGGCGGCGGCTTGCGGAATTTTACGCGTCGCATGAACGCCCGGCCGACGCTGCCAGCGAACTCCTGAAAGCCGCGGACCTGCTGATCCAGACAGGTGACGAGAAAAGGGCCAAGGCGGTCCTTGGCCGCGCGCTCGAGATCGTCCCCCATATGCCCGAGGCCCAGGACCGGCTCGATTCGCTCATGGAGCCGGCTGCTCCCCCGCCCCCTCCGGAGCCCGTAGCAACGCCTTCACCGAAACCGGCTGTCAGCGAACGTCGGCCCGCGGCACCCGTGCAGAAAGCCCCACTCGAAATGCCTGCCGCGTCCGCTGCTCTGCCCATTGCCGGGGAGGACGACCCCGCGATCAACGAAGCGCTCACGGAAGCCGATGTGCTGATCAAGTACGGCCTCATGCCCAAGGCAACGGAACAGCTCGAGGCGCTCAGCAGCAAATTTCCTGAAAGCCCGAGGATCCGCATCAGGCTCCGGGACCTCTATCAGGAACAGGGCAACATCGACAAGGCGGTCAGACATGCTCTCCTGGCAGTTGCCCTGTATACAAAGTTCAACCGAACGGAAGAAGCGAACGACGTACTGCAGGCAATTCACGCCCTAGCCCCCGATCATCCAGCCGTCTCTTCCAGAATGGCACGCGCTTCCGCCGCCGCTCCTGCGCCGCCGGCATCGACCTTCCCGTCCGCAGCTGAAGAAATAACATTCGAACCGCGTGCCTATGTGGCGCCGGCTGTTGAGGCGGTCTCGCCCCCGGAGACTCATGCGACGGAAGACCTGTCCGGCAATCTTGAGATCGAGGAGGCGGTCCCTTCGTCAGCATTGTCCGCATTCGATGCTTTCGAAGAAAAACCATCGCTGCACGACCTGGTCCCGACGGGCGAGATAGAATTCGAAGGACTGGGAGGCGGCATCCCGCAGCTGGAAGAGGCTGAAGAAGCTTTCCCTGCCCCCGCGGTCCCTGAGCAGGAGCAAACGCCCGCCATCGAGTTCCCCGAGGAGGTCCTGGAGCCGCAACTCGATCAGCACGCAGCTGCGGCTGGACCGGCAATGGCAGCGGAGCCGACACCTGCTTCTGCTCCGCCTGAGGAAGCGGATGTCAGCGAGATCTGGGCCGAGGCTGAATTCTATTTTCAGCAGGGGCTTTTCGACGAAGCAAAGAAACACTACGCGAAGATCATCTCGCTCACCCCCAGCGACCGGAGGGCGATCGACCGGCTATCCGAGATCTCCCGCGAAGAAGATGAGACCCAGGAGTTCTCAAAGCTGGCCGAAGCGGTTGACGATCTCGAAAGCGCCATCACAACCCATGAACCTGCGATCGAAATGGCCATGACCTCCTCTGACGAGGAAGCGGTCCGCTCGTTGATGCAGGAGATCCAGCAATTAAAGCAGGAAAAACCGCACATGCCGGCCGAAGAAACGGGTGCGCCGCCTTCACGTGCAGCGCAACCGGGCCGCAGGCCTGAACCAATGCGGCCGACCGACGAAACGCGCGCCCGGGCGTTCCCTCCGCCGCCGAAACAAGCCGAAGAAGAAGATTTCTTCGACCTGGGTGAGGAGCTTGAAGCGGACAGCAGGGCATTCGCGGCAGCACCGGCGGCAAAATCCGACGACTTCTTTGATCTTGCGGCAGAGCTCCGGGACGAGCTCAGCAACGTGACGGTCCCGTCCCGTTCGTCCGCGGTCCCCGCGGAAGAGCAGAGCCTTGACGATATCTTTGAAGAGTTCAAAAAAGGCGTGGAACAGCAGGCCGTCAAGGAAGATGCGGACACCCACTACAATCTTGGGGTCGCGTACAAGGAAATGGGCCTTCTGGACGATGCTATCGCCGAGTTCATCATGACCCCTGAGGATGAATCAAAGTTCATCCAGAGCCGCTATATGCTTGGCCTCTGCTATATGGAAAAAAGCGAGTACCGGAACGCGATCGGCGAGATCCAGAACGCCCTGGATTATGCGGAAAGTCTCGGGGGTGAAGACCTCAACAGCGTGGGAATGCATTACGACCTCGGTCTTGCGTTCCAGGGAGCCGGCAACAATGAGAATGCGCTCAGAGAATTCAGAGCGGCCTATGACGCGGACCCTCGCTATCGCGATGCGGGCGCCAAGATAAAAGAGCTCCAGCAAGGCAGTTTCGTCTCGATCGATCAGATCAAGGACGACATTGAAAAGGAAATATCTTCAAAGTTCCTTGCGGAAGGGGAACGCATCGAACGGGAAGAAAAAATACGCAAAGTGAAGCGATGACGCACCATGATATGCCTAATCCTTAGGCATATGTTCATTTATTAGGCATCCATCCGCCTGTTCAACCCACCCAACAGATTGAAATTCAATATATTATACATTAGCATCAAACTTGCTCTTATTAAGCCCATCAGGAGGGAGCTCCCATGAAAAAGATCGAGGCGGTGATCAAGCCATTCAAGCTTGACGAGGTAAAAGATGCTTTAAATGCCATCGGTGTTCAAGGCATCACCGTGACCGAGGTCAAAGGATTCGGAAGACAAAAAGGGCATACGGAGCTGTACCGGGGCGCAGAGTATGTGGTCGACTTCCTGCCCAAGGTGAAGATCGAGATCATTGCAGCCGATACCCTTGTTCCGAAGATCATCGAGACCATCGAGACCGCGGCAAAGACCGGACGCATCGGTGACGGAAAGATCTTCGTCATTCCGGTTGAGGATGTTATCCGCATACGCACCGGCGAACGAGGCGAACCGGCGATATAGGAATGTTGTGCCTTTGGAGCTGCGCTAACGTTAAATCGAACGCAAAGACTATTTAACAAGGAGGAAACAATGACACCGAAAGATGTACTGAAACTGGCAAAAGAGAACAAGGCGTTGATGGTGGATTTCAAGTTCATGGATTTTCCCGGACTGTGGCAGCACTTTTCCGTGCCCGTGGACGAACTGACCGAGGGCATATTCGAGGAAGGGCTTGGATTCGACGGTTCGAGCATCCGCGGTTGGCAGTCCATCCACACGAGCGACATGCTGGTCGTCCCCGATGCGGAAACAGCGGTAATGGACCCCTTCACCCAGTTTGCGACGCTCTCCCTGATCTGCAACATCGTAGACCCGATCACCAAGGAACGCTATTCCCGCGACCCGCGCTACATCGCGCAGAAGGCGGAATCCTACCTTAAGTCGACCGGCATCGGCGACACCGCTTTCTTCGGTCCTGAGCCGGAATTCTTCATCTTCGATGACGTCCGCTTTGACCAGAACTCCCATGAAGGCTACTATCATATTGACAGTTCCGAAGGCGTCTGGAACACCGGCCGCGACGAAAAGCCGAACCTGGGCTACAAGCCGCGCCACAAGGAAGGCTATTTCCCGGTCCCGCCCATCGATTCCCAGGAAGATATCCGCACTGAGATGTGCATGGAGATGCAGAAGGTCGGCATCTACGTCGAGCGCCAGCACCACGAAGTGGCGACCGCCGGCCAGGCCGAGATCGACATCCGCTTCAACCCCCTGGTCAAGTGCGCCGACCAGGTCATGTACTTCAAGTACATCATCAAGAACGTGGCCAAGCGCCACAACAAGACCGTGACCTTCATGCCGAAGCCGCTCTTCGGCGACAACGGTTCGGGCATGCACTGCCACCAATCCATCTGGAAGGGCGGCAAGCCCCTGTTCCACGGCGACCAGTACGCCGGCATGTCCCAGATGGCGCTGCATTACATCGGCGGCATCCTTAAGCACGCGAAAGTCATCGCCGCGTTCACGAACCCGACCATGAACTCCTACAAGCGTTTGACCCCGGGTTTTGAAGCGCCGGTGAATCTGGCTTACTCGAGCCGGAACCGCTCCGCCTCCATCCGCATCCCCATGTACAGCGCGAACCCGAAGGCCAAGCGCGTTGAGGTTCGTTTCCCCGATCCGTCCTGCAATCCCTACATGGCATTCGCAGCCATGCTGATGGCCGGCCTCGACGGCATCGAGAATAAGATCGATCCGGGCCAGCCCCTGGACAAGGACATCTACGATATGGCGCCCGAAGAACTGGCAAACGTACCGTCCATGCCCGGCTCGCTCGAAGAAGCGCTGGACAACCTCGAAGCTGACCACAGTTTCCTGCTCAAGGGCGACGTGTTCACCAAGGACGCCATCGAGATGTGGATCCACTACAAGCGGACCAAGGAAGTGGACGCGCTCCGTCTCCGGCCGCATCCGTACGAGTTCTTCCTGTACTACGACATCTAGCACCACGACATCAAAGATCACTCGCTGACCAGGTGAGCGACGACCGGGACCTTCGCACGAGGGTCCCGGTTTTTTTATGTAAGGCGTTCTTATGATCTGCATCAGCGTTAAACCTTCTCCGGGTGTGCTATCCTTCCCCTAGGACCGACAAGGAGGAAATTATGAGCAGGAATATCCGGATGTTGGCAATGATCCTCGGGGGAGCGCTCTCCCTTTGCATGCTTCCGAAGGCATCGTTCGGCCACGAAGGCCACGAGCACGGAGGCGCGCTTATCGAAGAGATGATGACGCTGAACAATGTATTTCGCGATGTAGTAACGGGGGTCGCCTTGGGTGACGGAGCCAGCGTGCACAAAGCGCTTGAAGCCATGCATGGAACCATGGAAAAAACGCATGCAGGCGTCCACGAGGGGACCGTCAAGCTCAGGAAAAATGCCGGCCGTTTAAAAGAGTTCGTGGACCTGGACCAGGCCTTCCATGCCAAACTGGAGACGCTTGCCCGGGCCGCGCACCGGAATGACCAGGCTGAGATGCTGTCGCTCACCAAGGAGCTTCTCGATCGATGCGTGGGATGCCATCGGGATTTTCGGTGATCCGCGGGGAATGAACTACAGAACCGGTGAGCAAACCGATATTGGGCCAATGAGGAGATGCTGTGAAAGAGACTCACGATCATGAGGTCTTCGAGAAGGCCGATTATTCAGCAACCGGCCGGTCCGGCAAAGAGTTCGAAGATTGCGCATTCAAGAACTGCAATTTCTCCAATGCGGATCTGGCCAAAAGCCGCTTTATCGATTGTACGCTGATTGACTGCAACCTGAGCAATGCTAAGATCAGCAACACCGGACTTCAAAACGTGACATTCCTGAGCTGTAAGATCGTCGGGGTTGACTTCAGCACCTGCCTTCCCTTCCTGTTCGAGGTGCGTTTCGATGCGTGCAGCCTGGACTATTCCAAATTCATCAAAAACAAAATGAAGAAGACAAACTTCAAGGAATGTAGTATCAGGGAAGCGGTCTTTATTGAAGCGGACCTGACAGGCGCATGTTTTGACAACTGCGACCTGTCGAATACGGTGTTCACCCGCGCAAACCTGAACCAGGCGGACTTCAGGACGTCCCGCAATTACTCGATCAACCTCGAAATGAACACGGTCAGGAAAGCAAAGTTCTCCACGTCAGGAATAACCGGTTTGCTGAGCCAGTACGACATCCTGATCGAATAAAGAACGCTTCGTTCTCCCCGCTTCCGAATGAGAATGAAGACAACGCCGCGCTTTCTCGAGCGACATTCCGATCATCTTCGTGTCCAATATAGATGTTTCCCTCCCCTTGAGGTAGGCTCTCCAGCTATAATAGTAATTATGAAGCTCTCCGACCTTCTTGATACCCGGCTCATCACGGTCAGTCTGCGCGCGCGGGACATGACGGCTGCGCTGGAGGAAATGACCGGGATCCTGCTTAAAACCGGAAAGATACCGGATGTATCGCTGACGCTCAAAGCGCTTCTGGACCGGGAGGCTGCGGGCGGCACTTCCGTAGGCCATGGCATCGCCTTCCCGCATGCACGGATGGACGGACTCAAGGCCCCGGTCGCCCTGCTCGCCCTCTCAACAAAAGGCGTGGCATCCATCGCGAACAGTCATCCCATCCACCTCCTGTTCCTGTTCCTGACTCCGGAGCATGAAACCAAGCTTCACCTCCAGATCCTTTCCAAATCCGCTGCGATCTTTTCGGACCCCCAATTCTATCACACGCTCAGGAAGGCCAAGACGCCGGACATCGCGCTCAGCCTCCTGCTTCACCACGAAAAGGGCGGCAAGGAAACGTTCTATCCGCTCTCGATCGAAGATATCCACGCGGAGCTCGGGTCGAATACGAGCGGGCTTTCCGACGAAGAAGCGGCCATTCGCCTAGAACGGTTCGGGCCCAATGTGCTGCAGCAGGTCCGTGCCAAACCGCTCATCCTGCGCTTTACGCAGAACCTGACCAACCTGCTTGCATTGCTGCTCTGGGCGGGCGGCGCCCTCTCCTTTGTCGCGGACATGCCCGAACTGGGCTGGGCGATCTTCTGTGTCATCATCATCAACGCGGTCTTCAGTTTCTGGCAGGAATACAAAGCTGAGCGCGCGCTCGAAGCGCTGAAGCGCCTGCTGCCGCTCCAATCAAAGGTCCTGCGTGCCGGGATCGCGAAAGAAGTGCCTGCAACCACCCTGGTCCCCGGAGACATTCTTCTGCTGGAAGATGGCGATGCCGTTCCTGCTGACGCGCGGCTCATCGAAGCCGCTGACATGCGGGTAGACAACTCCGCCCTGACCGGTGAATCGAAGCCCATCCACAAGACCGCCGCCGCGGTGACCGACGGAAAACAATTCCTCTGGACCGAGCTTCCGAACCTGGTGTTCGCGGGCACCGCGGTCTCTTCGGGCGTGGGCAAAGCCGCTGTCATCGCCACGGGCATGCACACCGAGATCGGCAGGATCGCCTCGCTCACGCAGGAACTCACGGACGAGAAAAGCCCGCTCCAGCGCGAGATCGAGAAGGTGACCCGGGTAGTCACGATCCTGGCCGTATCCATGGGCCTGATCTTCTTCGTTGTCGGGACCTCCCTGGGCAGGCTCAGTATGGCCGCGGCCTTCATCTTTGCCATCGGCATCATCGTGGCGAATGTGCCGGAGGGGCTCCTGCCCACCGTGACCCTGTCGCTTGCCATGGCGGTCCAGCGTATGGCCAAACGGAACGTGCTCGTGAAGCGGCTCTCGTCGGTCGAGACGCTGGGCTGCACAACGGTCATCTGCACGGACAAGACCGGCACCCTCACCACGAACGAAATGACCGCCACAAGGACCTGGATCAACAAAAGGACTTTCGAGGTGAGCGGGACCCACTATGAACCGATCGGAAGCTTTTATCACCAGGGTGTGGCCCTATCCCGGCAGGAACTGAAGGAGAACGGGCTGCTGGAGATGTTTGATACCTGCGTCCTGTGCAACAACTCCGCGCTCCGCCAGCCGATTGCTCTTGGAGAGCCGTGGACCATAGCCGGCGATCCCACCGAGGCCGCGCTTCTGGTTGTCGCGGCCAAGGGAGGCATCGACATCGCAGCGCGGAACGCCGTACTCCCCCGGATCGCACAACTGCCGTTCGAATCGGTCCGGAAACGGATGACCTGCATCAATCGGGTGGACAACAAGCCGGTTGCCCAGGTGAAAGGCGCGCCCGCAGAGACCCTGGCCCTGTGCACCGGCATCCTGCTGAACAACAAGGTCGAGCCGCTCACTGATGAGCTCCGGACCACGGTGCTGGCGGAGAACGACGCCATGGCGCGCGACGGCTTGCGGGTTCTGGCTTTTGCCCGGCGGGAGTTGACGATCAGTGACGGATTCACGGTGGAGAACATTGAACAGGACCTCGTGTTCCTGGGCCTCATCGGCCTGATGGATCCGCCGCGGCCGGAAGTGCCGCACGCCATGGAGCTTTGCCGCAGGGCGGGCATCCGTGCGATCATGGTCACCGGCGACTACGGCCTGACCGCTCTCGCCATTGCAAGAAAGATCGGCCTCACCAGGACGGACCGGCCTCGGCTCGTGACCGGCAACGAGCTCACGGACATGGACGAGGCAAGCTTAACGGCACTGCTCAAGGAAGAGGTCATCTTCGCCCGCGTCACACCGGAGCATAAAATGCGCGTTGTGTCTGCCCTCAAGGAGATGGGCGAGGTGGTTGCCGTGACCGGCGACGGGGTAAACGACGCGCCCGCGCTCAAGAAAGCGCATATCGGCGTTGCCATGGGCCGCCGGGGCTCCGATGTCGCCCGGGAAGCAGCTGCCATGATCCTGACGGACGACAACTTCGCGTCCATCGTGTCTGCGATCGAGGAGGGGCGGGCGGTCTACGCGAACATCAGAAAGTTCGTGACGTACATCCTGGCGAGCAACGTTCCCGAGGGAATCCCCTTTGTCGCCTTCGTCCTGTTCAAGATACCGCTCCCCCTCACGGTCATGCAGATCCTCGCCGTGGACCTCGGCACGGACCTGCTTCCCGCTCTCGGCCTCGGCACCGAGCCGCCTGAACCCGGGACCATGGACCGGCCCCCGCGGCCCCAGAACCAACGCCTCCTCGATGTTCCCCTGCTGCTGAGGGCATACTGCTTCCTGGGCATGCTCGAGGCTGTCACATCCATGGCTGCGTTCTTTTTTGTCTACTATGCAGCCGGCTGGCGGCCGGGGATGCCGATGGCGGACTCGGGGCCGCTGTACATCACGGCCACCACCATGACCCTGGCTGCCATCGTTGCGTCCCAGGTCGGGAACGTATTTGCCTGCAGGACCGAACGGGGATCGGTCTTCCGCGCCGGATTATTCGCCAACAGGCTTGTGCTGTGGGGCATTGCCGCAGAGCTGGCTATCATCCTTTCCCTCATTTATGTTCCCTTCCTCGCGCGGATCTTCGGCCTTGCTCCGCTCAACCTCCGGGACTGGGCGCTCCTTGCCGTGTTCCCGCTGTTCATGCTGCTGATGGAGGAACTACGTAAACGTCTGCTGCGCCCGCAAAGCTGATCCTCTTCACTCTGGAAAAAAGCAGTTTGGACACTGAGGACACTGAAACACCTGTTAAGACAAGATGATAATATGAAATCAATTCACCCATCAAGCGAGTCATGAACCCGGACAATTTTATCGCTGTTTCATATCCTTATCATACTCTTTGTCAGTGTCAAATGCCTTTTTTCAGTTCATGCCTTTCCCGCATCGCCACGGCGCACGGTCGGGCGATTGTCCAGGCAAGGCACGTCAGCTGTTCTCTTTCCTCGACCTCATTGTCCCGTTGTTCCTTTTCTGATTGACCCTCGCTCGTGCATTAGGTTACAATCACGATACTATGTTTCGTTTCCGGCTCCAGACAAAGTTCCTGCTTCTCATCCTCGGAAGCCTCGCCGTTGTTCTCGGCCTTCTTTCCTATACGATCGTGCAGCGTGAAGCACGGCTGCTTGCGGAGAAGACCGATGAGAAACAGCACCTCCTCGCCTTCGCCATTGTCGTGGACCTGAAGACTAGCATGATGGAAAGCAGACCGCGCAGCACGCTTGCACTGATGAAGACCATCCAGGGCGAGTTCGGCCTCATACGCCTGGACGTCCTGCGGAGGGATGGCGCGCCGGCCTTCGGCCGACCGGGAAGCCCCGTCACGATACCTCACCTCGGCAGGGTATTCACGACCGAGAACGAGGTTCACTACAGTGAGATCGGCGATCCGCCTGCTCAGACGATCATCATCCCGCTGAAGAACGAGCACGACTGCCGGCGCTGCCACCAGAACGATGCCCCGGTCCTGGGAGCGGTCATCATATCTCAGTCCCTGGAGGATTCCATCCGGGAGATCGTAGAGAGCAAGCGGGACCTGACCACGCTTCTTTCGGTCATTATGCTCCTGATCGGCGGCGTCCTGTATCTGGTCACCCGGACCGTGGTGCTAAGGCCTCTGGCGTCGCTTTCCGCGGGCGCGGACCGCATCGGCAAGGGCGACCTTGCGCACCGGATCGCTCTGCGCACGGAAGATGAGTTCCAGAGCCTTGCTTCCGCGTTGAACGTCATGGCAGGTCGTATCGAGACGTCCCATGCGGACCTGGAGCACAGGATTGCCGAGCGCACTGCGGAGCTCCGTCAGACCATGGAAGAGCTTGACAGCAAGGCGCAGCAGCTCTACACCTACAGCCGCGACCTGGCGACCATTTCCCGCCTTTCGATAAAGATCTTCAATGCCGAGCTGTCCCGGGAGGAGTTGCTGGACCGTTTCATGAACGCCGTAACCCGCGGCATGAGATACGAACGGGCGATGCTCTGCCTGGTCGACCGCAAGCAGCTCCGGCTGGAGGTCAAGCGGGACTCGGGCATCAACGAACTTATCCACGTCACCAGCGGATCGCTCCTGAGCGACGATCCCGTTGTCAGCGTTGTCCGGAACGGCAAGATCGCGGTCTTCGAAGAAGGCACTCCGCCTTTTGCGCTCACCGGCAACAGCTCCCCCCCCCGCACCGTTGTGGTCCTTCCGCTCCTGAACCGCACCAATACCAGGAAATGCTGGCAGATCACCAGCTGCATCAAGAATGACTGCCCCGCGCACCAGGAGCAGGACATGCCGTGCTGGCTCATGGACAAGACGCTCTGCGGCAATCCGCTCGTAGCGTCCTACGGGAACAAGCTGGCCTACTGCATGACCTGCAAAGTGTTTCCCGTGATGGGGGCCCTGATCATCGAGACCGGGCAAACGCAGCGAAGCATGCGACGCCAGCTCAGCGTGCTCCGCATCCTGACCGCGGAGATGGCGACGGCGCTCGACAACCACCGGCTGCACGAAGAGAACCAGCAGATCGTCAAGGAACTGCTGGAACTCCACCGGGTGACGGCCACCGCGCTGTCCGACTTCTCGCTGAACCGCGCGCTTGAGGTGTTCACTGAATCCTCTCTGAAATTCGCGGGCATGGACGCATGCACGTTCTGGCTGGTCGCTCCGGACCGCGCCACCCTGGACCGGAAAGCCGGAGGAAGCGTCAGCCGTGAGGATATTCGCGGCATGTTCCCGCCACAACTGGCGATCAACGAAGGACTGCTCGGACAAGCGCTCGACAGCGACGGCGTCCTTCTGGACTACGATGTAGGAACGAACGATCGCACGCTGTTCGCCCGGTCCGCGACAACGTACGGCATGCGCTCGCTGCTTGCCGTGGCGATCAAACGGGACAACGCACCGATCGGCGTGTTCGCATTCCACAAGCGCAGCCCGCTGCCGTTCCTCGAATCCGAGATCGCGGCGCTCATGCTGCTGGCGAACCAGGCCGCCATGGCGATCAACGTCTGCGTGCTGAACGAGGAGCTGAATACGCAGAACCGAGCGCTTGCCCGCCACACCAGCCTGCTGGGCGGTATCCTGTCGAGCATGTCGAGCGGCGTGATCCTGCTCAATACCACAGGCATCGTCATGATGATCAATGAGGTCGGAGCCGCCATGCTGCGATCGCGGCCCGAAGACCTGATGGCCATGAGCTTGCCGGACCTGTTCCCTGAAACAGCCGCGTTCATCCGTCCCCTTGCAGGTCCGTACCAGGATATCGAAGTGCGCATGCCTGACCACAGCACGGTCCCGATCGGTTTTTCCAGCACCAACTACCATGGTGAGACCGGGGAGCGGGAAGGATTCATCGTCGTGTGTCGCGACCTGTCCGAGATCAAGGCGCTCCAGGCCGAACTGCTCAACAACGAACGGTTCGCAGCCATGGGCAAGATCGTGGCCGGTGTGGCCCACGAGATCAGGAACCCGCTCTTCGGCATCAGCTCCGTGGGCCAGATCCTCGAACGGGAACTCACCAGCCCCGCGCACCGCGAACTGGTCCGGGCGCTGCTGTCCGAGACCAAACGCATGAACCAGCTGGTGGAAGACCTGCTGATCTACGGAAAACCCCTCAAGCTGCACCTCGAATGGTGCGACGTCATCGAACTATGGAAAGATCTCATCACCATGCACCAGGATGAGCTCGACCGGTTCGGGATCAGGCTGAGCGCGGACCTGGATATCGGGCCGCTTACCGCGTATCTTGACGCGAACCAGATCCGGCAGCTGTTCCTGAACCTGCTCAGGAACGCGATCGATGCCACCGCTGCCGGCGGCGGGATCAGCATCAGGATCCTGCTCGAGGATGGGCGCATCGTCTTCAAGGTAGCGGACACCGGTATCGGGATCTCGCCCGAGCATTTGAAGAATATCTTTGACCTTTTTTTCACGACCAAGCCAAAAGGGACCGGGCTGGGCCTGGCCATCTGCCGGAAGATCGTGCGGGACCACGGGGGGGACATTACCGTGGAAAGCGAGGAGCGCAAAGGAACGGCAGTGACCGTGAAACTGCCATACCCGGGGAAAACGGGAATAACGGGAGCCGCGAACTGATATGCCGGGCATCTTGATCATCGACGACGACACCGCGATCACCACCGCGCTCACGTACCATTTTTCCGACCGCGGATGGGACACAGCTGCGGCGGGATCCGGCAGACAGGGGATCGCCCTTGCCGAAGTGTCGTGCCCGGACATCATTCTGCTGGACATGAAGCTTCCGGACATGGACGGCATGGAGCTCCTGAAACAATGCAGGGAGTTGCCGCAGGCGGCCTCCATTATCGTGATGACCGGCGGGGGAAGCATTGCGAACGCCGTTGAAGCTGTCAAACTCGGCGCTGAACACTATCTCACCAAACCCTTTAACCTGAACGAGCTCACCGCGCTTGCAGACCGGATCATCGAGACCCGGAAGCTTCGTCTGGAGAACCGCTACTACCAGCATCGTCAGGACCATGCGGTGGTCGGCGCGTCTCCCGAGACGGTCCGCCTCCATCACATGATCGACCTTATGGCGGAGAACGCGGACACCACGGTACTGCTCCTCGGCGAGAGCGGGACCGGAAAGGAACTGGTGGCACGCGAGATCCACCGCAGAAGCGCGCGGCAGGAGCGTCCGTTCCTCGATATCAACTGCGCCGCCATCGCCGAGACCCTGCTGGAAAGCGAGATGTTCGGGCATGAACGCGGCGCCTTCACCGACGCGCGAGACCGCAAACAGGGACTCTTTGAAGTGGCGGATGGAGGAACGGTGTTCCTTGACGAGATCGGAGAGCTGCCGTTTTCCCTCCAGCCCAAGCTGCTCCGCGTCCTCGAGACGCGCGGGTTCAAGCGGATCGGCGGAACCAAAGAACTGCGGGTCGATGTGCGCCTGATCGCGGCGACCAATCGGGACCTTGCCCGGGACATGGCCGCAGGGCGGTTCCGGGAGGACCTGTACTACCGGCTCAACGTGTTCCCGGTCGACCTGCCGCCGCTCCGTGACCGGCCGGCTGATATCCCGATCCTGACCCGATATTTCGTGGACCATTACAAAGGCGTCCTGAAGAAGGCGGTTTCGGGATTTACTCCCGAGGCGCTTAATCTCCTGCAGCACTATTCCTGGCCGGGTAATGTGCGGGAACTCAGGAACATCATCGAGCGCGCCATTGTGCTTTCAACAGGCGCTTCCCTGCACAGCGACCTGCTGCCCCCGGAGGTCACCGGCCGCGCTCCGCACCTGGTCCGGCCTGACCGCCCCTCCCGGAAGAACAACAATCTGGAAAAAAGCCTCAGCGAAATGGAACGGGAGTACATTCTTGCGGTCCTTGACGCGCAGAACGGGAACCGCTCGACAACGGCAAAGGTTCTCCGCATCGCCCGTTCAACGCTTCAGGAAAAACTGAAAAAATACGGCGTGGAGGAAGTGTCATGAACCACCCTGCCGGGCTTCGCGCCCTGCTGCTCATCGCAAGTTGTTTTCTGTTCCTGACCCAGCCGATCGCTTCGGCAGCCGGGGCAAGCCTGATCATCGAACACGGACCGCGGCACGGTCAGCAGATAGCGCTTACGTTCGACGCCTGTCCCACATCACTGCCCGATGAATACGATGAGGACGTGGTCAAGGTGTTGCTCCGCGAACACGTAGCAGCCACGATCTTCATGAGCGGCAAGTGGGTCGAAAAGAACCAGGACAAGGCCAGATTTCTCGCGGCCCAGCCACAATTCGAGATCGCGGCCCACACCTATCTGCATCCTCACCTGCCCGTGCAGGATGATGCACGGGTCCTGCGCGAGATGAAAAGGACCCAGGCGATCATTAAAAAGGTGACCGACCGAGTGCCCCGCTATTACCGCCCCCCCTACGGCGAGGTGGACGAACGCGTGGCAGCGCTCGCAAAAACAGCGGGACTCGTGACGGTCCAGTATGACATCGCTTCCGGAGATCCCGATCCCGGCCTCTCGGTCAGGAAGATCGTGCGCGGCGTTCTGGAGAACGCGCAGGGAGGCAGCATCGTTGTGTTCCATATGAACCGGAAAGGCAGGCATACCGCAGAAGCGCTGCCCGAGGTGATCAGTGGTCTGCGAAAAAAAGGGTTTACCCTGGTGACCGTGGGAGAGATGTTGAAGGATGCGGGGAAGTAGAACCGTAACCGGGAAGGCAGAGACGACGCACGGCATTTCACTGTTCGTACTTAATTTAAAAACAAAGTATCTGTTCAGCTCTTTTTGTTCGCTTCTATAATAGTTTAAAGCAAGCCAATCTTCGCGCAAAGCCGCAACCAAAAGTAGGCGCTTCTAAGCGAGGCGCCAAGAGAGTCGCAAAAGGCTAAGGCGTTGTGTTTAACCCAGGAATAAAGGTTTTCTTTGCGCTCTTTGCGGCTTTGCGCGAGACGCCTTGCTTTTGACCCGAATGCCGAACGCTGCTGCTAAGGTTTGACCTGTCTGGCGAATCTCCCCTGATACACGGCATGGCCGTCGCACTTTTCGAAAATGAACTGGCAGATCCTGGTGCCGGGATACAAGGCCAGCGGCCCGTTCCCGAGATTCACGATCTCCAGCGCCTGATGGTTCGAGATGCCCGGCTGCATAAAACCGGCGGTAACATGGACCGCCAGTCCGAAGCGCGCGAACCTGCTCCTGCCTTCGAGCCTGCCGGAGATACTGTCCGCAAGCGTTATCTTTTCTTTCGTGATCCCCAGGACCATCTCACCCGGCTTGATGACCAGATACGCTCCATCCTCAACATGGACCGCCCGGGTGATGTCCTCGAACCGTGAATCATTCTTCACATGATAGGTCTTTGTTGTTTTCCTAAAGACCCTGAAGTCATTGCCCAGGGTAAGGTCCACGGATCCGGGCCCGATCTGCGACCGGACGAGCGGTTCGATGATGATCAATCGCTTTTTCAGCGCCTTCTCGATCTCGTTGCCAATCAATACGCTCATGCGCTGTTAGCCTCTCCTGGAGCGAATCCTGCGTTGTCCTTCCCGGCGTGGCGCGTTTCACGAGACTGCCGCTGCATGCGTTATTTCCCCATGCCTGCGCGGAACGCATCGAGCCACATGATATGGCTTTTTTCCTCGTTAATGACCTCATCCACGACCTCTTTTTCCTTCACAATGGACCGGAGTTCCATGAAGTAGAGCAGCGTTTCTTTTTCGAACCCCAATGCGAACTTGACCGCATCGGCCACGGTCCGGATGTGCTCCAGGGAAGGCAGGGACTTGCTCCTGCCGAGAAAGAACTCGGATTCAACAAATGCACGCATATAATTGCTCACCTCGTCCCACTGGACCGGCTCGACGCCGTTCTTCGCTACCATGTCCTTCAGGCCGGCAAACGTCTTTTCGTGCACCTTTTCCTTGCTTGCCAGCGTGGTGAAGAGCTTGGCAAGTTTCTCGTCCTTTTTGAACCGCTCCGCCATTCCCGTATAGAACTGGTACCCGAGGGTCTCTGTCTGGACCGCCATCTCCATGATCTCATTGATCGAATATCTGTTCATGTTCTCTCCCTTACGCGTGAAGTAGTGATGCCGTCCGCGGCTGCAGCGGGCGGACACAGCGAAATAATAGCGCGTTGACCACGGGGTGTCAACCTCTTTTGTCCCGCCTGCGCAGGCAGACACGCAACAAACAAATTGACAAATACTCCAGCTCATGTAGAATTATAGCTCACCCTGAAAATGCAGCTACTCGGGGTTTCCCGCAGGATTGCCATGAACCTGAGCATCAGAATGAAAGTAGCGGGCGTTCTTGTGATCGGCCTGCTGTGCTTCGCTGCCATCGGATACGGTCTGTACACCGATGCGCCCCTCCGCGCCATCATCCTGTATGGCCCGCAGACTCAGGATGACGCCATCCTGCAACCGCTGAACAATCTCCGGGCGTCGCTCAAGGACATCGAAACGTCGGAAATGGGGTACGCGCTCTCCGGGGACGGCAGCTACCTGTCAAACCATGCAGCCGCCTCCGCTGCGTTGTACCAATCCATCGGCGATGTCCGCAAGCTGATCGCGAACGATCAGAAAGCGCAGCAGGACCTCAGGCTCGTGGAACAGCTCGTTGCGCAGCGGCTTCAGTTCTCGCAAAAGATCATGGCCAGCCGGAGCAGCACAGGCCGGAAAGCGGCTGACACGCTGGTGCGCTCATCGACTGGCAGACAGCTTTCCGCGCGGATCGGCACAAGCCTCTCCAGTCTCGAACGCGATGGCCGCAGCGCACACGTGCACCAGAGCACTGCTTTGGCGAAAAGCTTCCGGCACGGCATCATCCTCGTCACGGCCGGGTTCGGCCTTACCCTGGTGATCTTTCTGGCTTCCTTTTTCCTGATCGGCCGCGATCTTTCGCGGAACCGCCGGTCGGGCAAGACGCTCCGGGAACTCCGGGAAAAGTACCGGATCTTCGCAGAGGGGATCAAGGACAGCGCCCAGATCATGCTGGGCCCGGACGGTCGGATCCTCAACTGGAACGACTCTGCGGAGCGTCTACTGGGGTATCACACGGAACAGATCCGGGGCAGGCATTTTTCCGCGCTCTTTCTCGAGGAGGACGTACTGCTCGGCAGGCCGGAGCGCAGCCTGAAAACCGCCGAAGCGGATGGACACGACGAACTGAACGGGTCCTGCAAGCGGATGGACGGATCGCTGTTCCAGGCGCACATCGTCATCACATTGCTCCGGGACCGTGTCGGCGAGCTCAAGGGGTTTTCCGTGGTGACCCGCGACGTGACCGCGCAGAAACAGACCGAGGAGCAACTCAATAAACTTTCCCAGACCGTTGACCAGGCGTCGGACCTGGTCATGATCACCGATCGGACCGGCGCGGTGGTGTATGTCAACAGCGCTGTGGAGGAAGTCACCGGTTATACGCGGGACGAGCTGTTCGCGGGAGCATGGGACATCCTGCAGAACAAGGAACGGAACCCCGTGCTCTACCAGCAGATATGGGATACCGTGCTGTCCGGCAGATCGTTCCGCACCGAAATCACCACGCTGGTGAAGAACGAAGAAGAGATCTTCATTGATGCGGTCATCACACCCAGCAAGGACAGCCGGGGTACGATCACGCATGCGGTCTTCACCGGGACCGACATCACCCCGCTCAAGCTCATGCGGAACAAGCTTGACTACCTGTCCTCCTATGATTCGGTGACCGGATTGCCGAACCGCGACCTCTTCACAGGCAAGCTGGGACGGCATGTGTCCGTAGGAGGCTCGGACCGGGAGGCCATTGCCGTACTGGCGATCGATATCGACCGCTTCAAGTATATCAACGAGATCTACGGCCTCGAGGTCGGGAACAAGGTCTTGAAGCAGGTTGCGGAGAGCCTTTCGGTATCAGTGAGCAAAGGCGACACGGTGGGCAGGCTCGGGAGCGACGAGTTCGGCATCGTCCTGTACGACATCAAGCGTCCCGCGGATGTCGTCCTGTTCGTGAAAATGATCATGAAGAACGTTCCCCAGATCGTCATGTCCGGCGGCGAAGAGATCGCGGTCACCCTGGCGACCGGCATCGCCATGTATCCCACGGACGGCAAAGACGCTCTTACCCTCATGAAGAACGCGGACACTGCGCTTTCCAAGGCCAAGGGCCTGGGCAGGAACCGCTTCCAGTTCTACACCGCGGACATGAATGTCGGCATTTCGGAGATCGTGTTCATGGAGCGCCGCCTGTCGGACGCGCTCAAGAACAAGGAATATATCCTCACATTCCAGCCGTATTGCCATCTGTCCACCCGCAAGCTCGCCGGGTCTGAAGCCCTGCTGAAATGGAACAACGACGAGTTCGGCCTGGTCTCGCCGTCGAAATTCATTCCCATGCTGGAGGAGACCGGCCTGATCATCGATGT
>Ga0315268_10001809_pt1 | contig 24552 bp, 26 predicted proteins | sample C1_top_MG_FD_204535 | JGI IMG/M metagenome (GOLD analysis project Ga0315268, IMG submission 204535) | Sediment microbial communities from Yellowstone Lake, YNP, Wyoming, USA - C1_top | ecosystem: Environmental > Aquatic > Freshwater > Lake > Sediment | place: USA: Wyoming | collected 2017-08-01
TCACTTTGTTGGTTTTACGGTCAATCCCTTTTTCATTTACGCCTTCGCCTTGCCAGAATATATCGTAGCCGAAAAATTTTGACACCTCTTCAATGAATTCCCTGACGCTATGCGTTTCGCCGGTAGCCAAAATATAGTCATCCGGCTTGTCCTGTTGCATCATCAGCCACATGCCGTAAACATAATCCTTGGCATAACCCCAGTCTCTTTTGGCTTCTATGTTGCCGAGGAATAATTTATTTTCTTTGCCAAGCTTGATCCTGGCCAATCCGCGCGTTATTTTCCGCGTGACAAATGTTTCACCGCGCCGTGGGCTTATATGATTGAATAAAATGCCGTTAACAGTATACATATTATAGCACTCCCGGTAATTTCTGGTCATCCAATAAGCGAATACTTTGGCAATTGAGTAAGGTGAACGGGGGAAAAAGGGTGATTCTTCGGTCAGGGGAAGAGTTATCGCCCGGCCGAACATTTCACTGGACGATGCTTGGTAGAATTTGGTTTTTATTCCTGTTTTTTTTATGGTATCCAGCATCCTTACTACCGATAATCCGGTTACATCTGCCGTATATTCCGGCAGGGCAAAACTGACACGCACTTGGCTTTGAGCGCCGAGATTATAAATTTCTTCCGGGCAAATCTTTTCCAGAATACTGTTTATATTTCTTGAATCGGCCAAATCGCCGAAATGAAGAAAAAATTTTGCGTTGGCGATATGGGAATATTTGTAAAGGTAATCGATCCTTTTGGTTTTAAAAGTACTTTCATGCCTGATAATACCATGCACTTCATAGCCTTTTTCCAATAATAATTCGGCAAGATACGAACCGTCTTGGCCGGAAATGCCGGTTATCAATGCCCTTTTTCCGTTCATAATAGATTTGTCTTTGGTTGTTATATAATTATTTAATTTACCACTTGTTGATTTTATTAACGACTTTTTTCTTTATTTTTAAATAGGTATTAATGGCTTCTTTCTCGGCTTCCGGGGAAACAATACGCAGAATTTCTTTACCAAGTATGCGGTATTGGCCGCCGACTTTATTAGCTTTGATCAGGCCGTTTTTTAACATACGCTTAATAGTGCTCGTGCTTACCTTGAGCAGATCTTTTGTTTCGTTAGTGGTGTATATGCTATTTGGCTGTATTTCTTTATTCATAATATTATTATATTTTAAGTATCAAAAGGTGTCAAGAGGTGTCAGGTATCACAAATCACATATCACGTATCACATAGCACATAACATAAATATGGATATTGGGCAGAATATATATTTTGATACGTGATACATGATATGTGACTTATATGCCGCCACTGGTAATGATTGTGCGGATTGTTTTTAAAACGATAGTGATGTCCAAATAGATAGAGCGGTTTTTTACATAGAACAAGTCATATTGAAGCTTTTTCAAGGTGTCCTCAATTGACGGCGAGTGATATTCTCCGGAAACCTGATCCCAGCCGGTGGCGCCCGGCTTGACCAGCATCCTTTCCCGGTAAAAGGGAATTTTTTCTTCCAAGTCTTTGATCAACTCCGGCCGCTCCGGCCGCGGGCCGACAAAGCTCAATTCACCCCTGATGATATTTATCATCTGGGGTATTTCATCAAGACGGGTTTTCCTTAAAAATTTTCCGAATGCGGTGATGCGCGGATCATTGGATGCGGTAGGGGCAAAATTATTATCATTAACCCGCATTGTCCGGAATTTTATCAGATTAAAAACCTGGTCGTTCTTGCCTTTTCTGGGACTTAGAAAAAACACCGGTCCGCGCGAGTCAATTTTTATTATCAAAAAAATTATCAGCCAAAAAGGAAATGTTATAATTAGAATAATAAGGGCCAATAGCAGATCGTAAAATCTTTTGAATATATCAAACCATTTTTTGTTGCCCTCATTCAGATTTTCAAAAAACCACATTTTACTGATCACCTCGATCGGCACTTTGCCGGTTATTGCCTCATAAAATTTCGGCAGGCCGACAAAATTTATTTTAAGGGGCAAACAGTCAAATAGCACGTTTCGGAGCTCGTCGGAATAATGCGGATCGGTGGTCAGGACCACCGTATCAATTTTTTGTTCGATTATGTAATTTTTCAGATTATCAAAAAATTTGGAGATTAATATATTTTTATCATTTAACTGTATTTCTTCCTCGCTAATTATCAATTGGACCTGGTAACCAAAATGCGGGCGCAAGGCAAATTCTTCCACCAGCTCCTTTACTTGTTCATTATATCCGATTATCGCGATCTTGGCCTTGGGCAAATAAGAGCCGAGTAGCCAATTGAACACACGCCGCCATAAAATAAAAAGCAGTGAAAACACAAAAATATAGATAAAAAGATTGGTTTTGGGCGCGATCGTGATCTGCGGTGTCAGATAGAAAAACCCGAAGGAAAGCAGCATGGAAATAAGCAGGGCGCGTCCGGTGGTCTGCAAAAATTTATTATTATTAATGGCCAGGCGCAAATCGTACAGATTGGAAATATAAAAAGTCATGATCCAAACCAAAAAGATTATAGTGAATGGAATTAGATGGTCGCCCCACAGCTGGTCGGAGGGTTGTCTTGAATATCTGATCAGCAGCGTAAAATAAAGGGAAAGATACAGTACGCCGATATCGCCGGCCAGTAGCGTTATTTTTTTTAGATTATTATTCATGACGATATAATAACAGTTTGCCCGGGAAAATTCAAGCTTTGACCAGTTGATTTTCAATAATATTAATGATATAATTCTTGTAATGAAAAACAATGATTTAAAATTCAATTGGCCCCATGTCGGAAACGAGCATATAATAGATTTTTTATCCAAAAGCATAATAAATAACCAGGTGGCGAGCGCTTATATTTTTTCCGGTCCGGACAATTTAGGGAAGACCAGAATAGCCAAATATTTCGCCAAGAGCCTGCTGTGCGACAATTTAAACGCGTCAAACTCTGAATTGCCGTGCGCGGAATGCCCATCTTGCCGGCAATTCAATTTAAGCCAAAATTTATCAGCCAGCAACCAAGATCCGGCCATTATTCATAGCGATTATTATTTTATTAACCGGAAAAGAGACAAGAAGAACATTTCCATTGATGATATCCGTGATTTTATCAGATCACTGGGTCTTAGCCCTTTTTTTAATTCATATAAGATCGGAGTGATCAAGCATGCCGAAAGTTTGAGCCTGGAAGCCGCGAACGGTCTTTTAAAAACTTTGGAGGAACCAAAGGACAAAGTGGTTATTATTTTGATTACCACCAATTTGGAAGCGCTGCCGTTAACCATCCGTTCGCGCTGCCAAATTCTCAATTTTCATTTGGTTAAGCCGGATATAATTTATGATTATCTATTAAAAGATTTTGGCGCCTCGCGCAGCCAGGCCAAAGACCTGTCAAAACTCAGCCTGGGCCGTCCGGCTCTGGCCGCCAAGTGGCTCCAAAACAAGGAATCGCTCAATACTTATATTGAAAGAGCCGATACATTTTTGAATTTTTTTTCACAGGATATCAATGAACGAATTGACGCTTATGAAAAATTGATACCATCCGATATAAAGGGGCCGGAAGCCTCCAAATTAACCGACCGGATCATTGACATCTGGGCGGCGCTCGTGCGCGATGAATTATTGATAGAAAGCGGACATCATGACCTGGTCCACTATCATTTTGGAGCCAAGCCGCTTGGTGAATTAAAAAAAATTTTGAATATTAATAAAATACTTGAGATCAATAAGATCCTAAGCGAGGCGCGGCAATTTCTAAGAAATAACGTCAGCCCGAAGCTGGCCCTGGAGTATGTGGCGATTAATATTTAAAATGACAAGAAGAGTTTATAGACTAAATAATTTTCAATTTTCAATTTTAAATTTTAAGTGAATGACCAATTTTTAATTTTAAAATTTATTAATTAAGATTTTATTTAAAATTTAAAATTTAAAATTAAATGTTATTTTAATCAAAATAATATGACCAAAAAACACGTATTACTTATTATGTTGACCGTAGTCCTTTTAACGTCTGGATGCACTATCAGTTTCGGCGGCGGCCAAGCGGTCAATGATGGAGGTGGAATATACAAGAGTATAAATAAAGGAGAAATTTGGACGCAAAAAACGCTTCTCACCGTACAAGGACGGCCGGGGACTATCGGCGCCTTGAATATCGCGAGCATGGCCTTGGATCCATCCGACAGCCGGGCGCTCTATATCGGCAGCGTCGATAACGGTTTGTTTTATACTTACGACGGCGCTGAAAGCTGGCAAGCCGTTAACACTTTGCCCAAAGCGACCATAAAAGCGGCAGCGGTTGACCCGCAGTCAAAGTGCGTGATTTACGCCTCGCTTGGAAATAAGGCCTACAAGTCCACTGATTGCAGCCGCAATTGGACCCAAATTTATTTTGACAGCTCTTTGACGGTCGAAATCACGGCCATCGCGGTTGATTTTTACAACAGCGCCAATATCTATATCGGCACATCCAAAGGTGAGATAATCAAGAGCACTGATCGAGGCGGCACCTGGCGAACACTTAATCGTTTCAATAACAGTTTGCAAAAAATAATTTTAAACCCGACTGACAGCCGGACGATCATGGCGGCCACTTTGGACAAAGGGCTTTTTCGCTCTATTGACAGTGGAGAAACCTGGGAAGACCTAAAAACCAAATTAAAAGCATTTCCGGATTATAATAAATTCAGAGATCTTGCCGCGAGCGTATCCGAACCGAGTACATATATTCTGGCGACCAAAACCGGGCTCCTTAGAACGATTAACAATGGCGATGATTGGACAAAAATAAATTTGATCACGTCAAATGACCGTACCCTGATCAACTCCTTGGCCATAAATCCAAAAGAGTCCAAAGAGATCTATTACGTCACCAACACCACTTTTTATCGGTCGCTGGACGGCGGAGTGAATTGGGCCACCAAAAAACTGCCGACCGCCCGCGCCGGGTGGAAGCTATTAGTCAGTCCGGACGATGGCAATATTATTTATCTGGGAGTCAGGGCGGTGAAGTAGAGAGTTTGCCTTTTTAGTATTAACTTGATATTATATTATAGATATTTGAATAAATATTAAGAATAACTTAATAATTTTCAATTTTCAATTCACAATTTTCAATGAATTTTCAATTAAATAATTTACAATTCCGAGTACTCTGAATAAATAATTAATTAATTGAAGCATTGTAAATTTATTGTAAATTGAAAATTGATCATTGTAAATTAAAGTTTATAAATAATCATTAAATTTAAAAGGCATATTAAAAATATGAACATTTATCTTGAGTCCAAAGAAGAAGAATTCAAAAAAGCGGTTGAATTTTTCAAAAAAGAAATTTTATCTTTACGCACCGGCCGTGCCAACCCGAACGCGCTGGAAGGCGTGTTGGTGGAAGCCTATGGCGTCAAACAAGGTGTGAGCGCCATAGCCGGTATTACGGTTCCGGACGGACGAAGCATCTTAATATCGCCTTGGGACAAAAATGTGACCAAGGATATTGAAAAAGCACTGACCGAGGCCAATCTGGGCATGGGGGTGGTAAATGAGGGAGAAAGAATCAGATTGACCGTGCCACTGATGACCGAAGAGAGCCGTAAAGATATTGTAAAAAAATTAAACGAAAAAATGGAAGCGGCGCGAGTGCAAGTGAGGCAAATCAGAGATGAAATAAAAAATGCGATAGAGGGCGCTGAAGAAAAAAAGGAATTAAGCGAGGACGATCGATTCCGGTATATAAAGGAGCTGGACGAAGAAGTGGGCAAAAAAAATAACGAGATCAAAGAGATTCGGGATAAGAAAGAGAAAGAGATAATGACGATTTAATTTTGAAATAAATGGAAATTGATAGAAATTTATTGAAATTAAATATTTGCTCACCAAGTTATAATATAATTTTAATTAATATCGCGACCGAAGGGAGCAAATTTCCTAATTTCATTTTTTTATTTTTATAATATGCTAATAACAATACTGACTTTTGTAATAATTCTTGGCGTGCTGGTATTCGTGCATGAATGCGGGCATTTTTTTGCGTCGCGCTGGTTCGGCATAAAACCGCGGGAATTCGGATTTGGCTTGCCGCCCCGCGTTTGGGGAATTTATAAAAACAAGGAAGGCCTATGGAAACAAGTTTATGGAAAAAAAGAAGTTGATGACGCCTCTGACACCGTTTATTCAATAAATTGGATTCCGGTCGGAGGATTTGTAAATATCGGCGAAGACGATCTAAAAGATACCGGTCCGGGCAGTTTTATTTCCCAGCCGGTTTGGAAAAGAGCGATAATCTTATCAGCCGGAGTGGGCATGAATGTGGTTTTGACGGCGGTGTTGATTATATTCGGATTGATGATCGGCATGCCACAGAGTTTGGACAATTTGTCCAGGGGCGCGAAGGTAAGCGAACAAAAAATTCAAATCGTGCAAATATTGCCGCAAACTCCGGCCAGTCAAGCCGGCCTTCAGGTAGGGGATCAGATCGTCAGTATTAATAAAAATAGTTTTGCCAAATATACGGATTTGATGGATTTTGTCGATAAGAATACCGGAATACAATTGAATTATTTGATCAAGCGAGCCGGGACAGAAAAGGAATATAAACTAACGCCGATAAAGATCAAGGAAACCGGCAAAGGCGGAGTTGGCATCGGAATCGCCGAGACCGGAATTGTAAAATATCCATTTTATATGGCTATCTGGCAAGGAATAAAGACCACCGCCATATTAACTTGGGCGATCATCGTTGCTTTTTATGAGCTTATAAAAAACTTGGTGATAGGCAAAGGCATCAGCGCCGATATTTCCGGGCCGGTGGGCATTGCCGCGCTCTCCGGGCAGGTAGCCAGAATGGGTTTTGTTTATGTCCTGCAATTTGCCGCTTTGTTATCGGTCAATTTGGCAGTCATTAATTTTTTGCCTTTCCCGGCGCTTGATGGCGGACGGATATTATTTTTGATAATCGAGAAAATAAAAGGTTCTCCGGTCAAACGCGAACTGGAAGCGATAATTCACAATACCGGTTTCGCTTTATTAATGGTATTGGTGGTACTCGTAACATATCGCGACATAGCGAAGTATGCCGATAGATTCAAGATAATTTGGGAGAGAATAATGGGGTGATATTAGAAATTTGAAATTGGAAATTTGGGTTAATAAAAAAAACTCTTTTGTCATCCCGCACTTGATGCGGGATCCAGGAGATAGCGGCAAGTACGTGAAAATTTTTTTTACGATATTAAATGGTACGTACGGGCAACTCCTGGATTCCCGCTTTCGCGGGAATGACAAGAGAAAAACGGGAATGACAAAAATGCATAATTATTTTTTAACCCAAATTTATATTTAAATATAAAATTTTATAATTAAAATATGCAAATTAATATCAAAGCTACGAAAATAGAATTGACCGATGAACTAAAAATTTATATCCAAAAAAAAATGGATATGCTGGATAAATATCTGGGTAATTTCAAACCGATCAGCTGCGAAGTAGAAGTCGGGTTGGCCATTGGCGGGCAAAAAAGAGGTAAGATTTACCGCGCCGAAGTAAATCTTGACCTGCCCGGAGAATTACTCAGGGTGGAAAAATCGGAAAAGGTTATTCAAAAAGCAATTGACAAAACCAAGGACCATTTGGAAATAATGATTAAAAAATACAAGGAAAAACGGTTTGACAAAAAGAAGGGGAAAGTTTAGATAGAAATTATTTGAAATTAATGGACATTTGTTGAAATTGAATTTTATTAAACTCCCGGTAATATTTGGGTGTTATTATAAATTATAAAAGCTAATTTTAAATAAAATTAGTATAATTGACAAATTATATATGTTTTGGTAATATAACACTATAAACAATTCAACTCCGCCAAGAGGCGGTTTTTAATTACTTTATTATGGATAAATTAATAAAATATTTACAATCTTCCATTGAAGAGATGAAGAAGGTTACCTGGCCGACCAGGAAAGAGACCAGAAATTATACGCTGCTGGTCATCGGCATCAGTTTGGGAGTGGCTGCAGCGTTAGGAGCGATTGATTTTATTTTTAACATCGGCATAAATATTTTTCTTAGTCGCTAATTAGTGATTTAATATATGGCTAAACAAATTTTGAACCAAGGCCGCCGCTGGTATGTCCTGCACACTTATTCCGGATACGAAGAAAATGTATCCCAAAATCTCAAACAAAGAATTGAGTCAATGGATATGGAGGACAAGATTTTTAATATTCTGATACCAACGGAAAAAAAGATAAAAATAAAAAACGGCAAAAGAAAAGTTATTGAAGAAAAGATCTTCCCCGGTTATGTGCTGGTCGAGATGGTGGTTAACGACGATTCCTGGTATGTGGTTAGAAACACGCCCAATGTCACTGGTTTTATCGGCATCGGCACCACGCCTACGCCGATCAGCGACAAAGAAGTGAGGGAGCTGCAAAAAAGGATGGGCGTGGAAGAGCCTAAATTCCAAATTGACGTATCGGTCAATTCTCCGGTCCGGATAGTGGACGGACCATTCAAGAACCTGGAAGGCAAAGTCGTTAATATAGACGAGGCCAAGGGCAAGATCAAAGTGCTGGTTTCAATGTTCGGACGCGAAACGCCGGTTGAGTTGGATTTCTTGCAAATTAAGAAGTTGTAACGAATAGCCACCAATATGCAACAAATAGCCACGAATTGTGTTGAGGGTGAATTGAGCTATAAAATTGTTAAATATTTTTATAACGTCAGAAATAAATACGGAATGCATCACAATGAAAGAGTATATCATAAAGCGCTGATTGAAGAATTGGAAATAAATGAAGTAGATTTTATCAGCAAGCCGAGAATAGATTTATTTTCATTAACAACCGGCAAAAGATTAACATATTACGAACCGGACTTGATTATTAAAAATAAAATAATTATTGAATTAAAAGCAAAATATCCGATAGTAACAAATGAACAAGTAATGCAAGTTATAGAATATTTAAAAATATCCAAATATGAAGTCGCTTATTTGATAAATTTTAAGGAATTTGATTTTAGACCAAGAAGATTTATCCATACATCGGATAGAAAAAAATTTATAATAAATTAAAAAACAAACAGCTTAAGATTAGGATTTGTGGCCATTCGTCATAAATTTGTGGCTATTTGTGAATAAAATTATGGCTAAGAAAATACTTACTAAAATAAAACTTCAAATTCCGGGCGGACAAGCCAATCCGGCACCACCGGTCGGGCCGGCGCTGGGACAGCATGGCCTTAATATTCAAGAGTTTTGTACAAAATTCAATGACGCGAGCCGTGACAAAATGGGTGATATCACCCCAGTGGAAATAACGGTTTTTGAGGACCGCACCTTCACTTTTGTCATGAAAACCCCGCCGGCCGGTGAATTGATCAAAAAAATGGCCAAGATCGCCAAGGGTTCGGGCAGTGCAAAAACTCTAAAGGTTGGGGCAATAACTACTGCCCAACTGCGAGAAATCGCCGAGAAAAAACTGCCCGACCTGAATACCGATAACGTGGAAGCCGCTATGAAGATAATCGCCGGCACGGCCAGGCAGATGGGGGTGGAAATCAAGGATTGATTCACGTATCACGTAACACGTATCACATATCAAAATAATTTATTAATAATTTGTGGGAGAAAAGAATAAAGTTATAGGTTAAACTAGTTATAGGTTAAATTTAAATATTTTGTTGAAAAAGAATTTAACTAATAACATATTTAACAAATAACTAATAACTAATTCGTCCGTACCACGAACAAATATATGAAAAAAGAAAAAGAAACTAAAGAAACAGCTGAAAAGCCGAAAAAAATCAAGGCTAAAACCAAAAAGACATTTAAGGTCGTTAAGAAAGAATATGATTTTGACAAGACGAAATCATATCCAATTGAAGAAGCGATAGAGTTGTCCAAGAAATTTTCCAAAACCAAGTTTGACGCCTCAATAGAAGCTCATTTCAAGCTGGGTATTGATCCGCGCAAAGGCGAACAACAGGTCAGAGCAGCTGTCAGTCTGCCGCACGGTACCGGTAAAAGCATAAAGATCGCCGCCTTTGTTTCACCCGAAAACGAAAAAGCGGTGCGTGAGGCCGGCGCTGATTTCGCAGGCGGGGAAGACTTGATCGCGGAAATAAAAAAGACCGAGAAAACAGATTTTCAGGTAGCGGTCGCCGAACCGGCTATGATGAAAAATCTGGCCCAGATCGCCAAAATTTTGGGAACGCGCGGACTAATGCCTTCGCCCAAGAACGATACTGTTTCAGCTACTCCGGCCAAGATCGTCGCGGAACTGAAAAAAGGGAAGATCAGCTACAAGAATGACGACACCGGCAATGTGCACGCCATCATCGGCAAGGTCTCTTTTGACAGCGCCAAACTGGCGGAGAATTTCAGAACATTGTTCGAATCAATAAAAAAATCCAAACCGGCATCCTCCAAGGGCGCGTATATAAAAAATATATCAATCAGTTCCTCCATGGGCCCGGGGATTAAAGTGGCGGTGTAAGCAAAAGCAAAAATTATATAATACAAAAAAGACGAGCGAACGCCCGTCTTTTTTGGTTGTTTTATCAGCTTGTTTTTATCCTTTTTATGTGCTAATTTATAAGCATAATTAATTTAACAAAAAAATTATGGGCTATATTTACGTTCTGATCCTCATCTTTGTATTTATCATTTTGCCCGGCCTCAAGGTGGTTCAACAGTACCAAAAAGGCGTGGTTTTTCGCCTTGGCAAGATTGTCGCCATCAAAGAACCGGGACTGAATTGGATAATTCCATATATCGAATGGATAAAAAAAGTGGATTTTAGGACCATTACCCTCCCTATCCCCCCGCAAAAAATCATTACCAAAGATAACGTATCGGTGGATATTTCCGCCGTGGCTTATTACCGGATCGTTGATGCTACAAGAAGCATTGTAGCCATTGAAAATGTGATGCAGGCCATTGATCAGATCGCGCAGACCACCGTCAGGAATATTGTGGGGCGCTTCCAACTGGACGAAGTATTGTCCGAACGAGATACTATAAATAAAGAAATCGGCACCGTTCTTGATTCCCACACCGAACCGTGGGGAGTTTTGGTTTCAGCCGTGGAAATCAAAGATATTGAATTGCCGGAAAATATGCAAAGAGCCATGGCCAAACAGGCCGAAGCGGAAAGGGAAAAAAGATCGAAGATCATCGCGGCCGAGGGCGAACTCCTGGCCAGCGTGAAACTGGGCGAGGCCGCGGATATCATAGCGGCGCACCCGATAGCGTTGCAACTGCGAAATCTCCAGACCATGGCGGAAATTAGTATTGAGAAAAATTCCACCATAATCTTTCCGGCGCAATTAATGAGCAGTGTCAAGGAGTTGAATAAGTTTATCGCCGGAGAGAAAGGTTAGTAAAAACCAATCTGAATAAAAGCATCCAAAAGAATAAAAATTTGGATGTATTTTATTTGATATAATCACAAAAGCATTGATTTAAAAGGTTGAAAATTTTTCGTCTTTTTGATAAAATGATAATGCTTTTTATTAAACTTGTGTATAAATATGAATAAAGAAAAAAGATTATCATGGGATGAATATTTTATTCAACTGGTAAAAATGGTCGGTAAACGCGCGACCTGTGATCGCGGCCGATCCGGCTGCGTAATCGTCAGGGATAAACGGATTATTTCTACCGGCTATGTCGGCGCGCCGATGGGCTTGGCGCATTGCGATGAATCCGGGCATGAAATGCACCATGTGGTAAATCCGGATGGGAAAGAAACCGAACATTGCATTCGCGCCACCCATGCCGAACAAAACGCGATTGTTAATGCGGCGCGGTTCGGCACCAGCTTGGACAACTCAACCCTCTATTGCACCATGACACCCTGTTATGTCTGCGGCAAGATGATTGTCAATGCCGGCATCAAACGAGTTGTATGCGAAAAAGATTATCAAGCGGGCGGGCGCACCAAGGAAATATTTCAAGAAGCCGGCATAATTTTTGATTTATTAAATGAGCAAGTTAACGAGTATCCGGAAATATGAGACAATATTTAGATCTGCTCAAAAAAATCAAAGACAGTGGGACTGACAAAAGCGACCGTACCGGCGTGGGCACCAGAAGCCTTTTTGGCTATCAAATGCGTTTCAATCTGCAGGATGGTTTCCCCCTGCTTACGACCAAAAAAATGCATTTAAAATCTATAATTTATGAATTGTTGTGGTTTTTGCGGGGGGATACCAATATAAAATATTTGAATGAGCACGGAGTAACTATTTGGGATGAATGGGCGGATGAAAATGGCGAGCTTGGGCCGGTCTATGGCAAGCAATGGATTAGATGGCAAGCAAATAATGGAGAAAAAATAAATCAGATCGCGGAAGCAGAGGAGCAGATCAGAAAAAATCCTGATTCCAGGCGGATAATCGTAAGCGGATGGAACGTGGGAGATCTGAGACAATTAATTTCCGGAAAAAAAACAGCGCCGCCGCCCTGTCATTTACTTTTTCAGTTTAATGTGGCAAAAGGCAAGCTTTCCTGCCAGCTATACCAGAGAAGCTGCGATGTTTTTCTCGGAGTGCCTTTTAATATCGCCTCTTACGCGCTACTCACCATGATGATGGCGCAAGCCACAGGACTCAAGCCGGGAGATTTTGTGCATACCCTCGGCGATGTTCATATTTATAATAACCATTTTGAGCAGGTTGATCTGCAGTTATCAAGAGAGCCAAAGAGTCTGCCGACCATGAAGATCAATCCCGAAGTTAAAGATATCTTTGATTTTAAATACGAGGATTTTGTTTTAGAAAATTATGATCCATATCCGGCGATTAAAGCGCCGATTGCGGTTTAAAATGAAGATTTATGCTAAAAATAATTATGATGATGGCGATCACTGTTGACGGGAAAATCGCCAAAAACGAAAAACATTTTCCGGATTGGACCAGCTCCGAAGATAAAAAATATTTCTATAGGATGTCAAAAGAATGCGGCGTGGTGATAATGGGAGAAAAAACTTTTGATACTTTTTCTAAACCTCTAAAGGAAAGGTTGAGTGTAGTTTTTACCATTAATCCGGATCGGCCTTTGCAACAAAACGTAAAATGGGTAACCGGTGAGCCAAAACCGGTAGTTGAAGAAATAGAAAAGATGGGATTCAAATCAGCCATCCTCGGCGGCGGCGCGGGTATAAATACATTGTTTCTGAAAAATAAATTAATAGATGAAATAATTTTAACAATGGAACCGAAAATATTCGGCGCCGGACTCTCGCTTTTTAATGAGGATTTTGAGGTAAATTTGGAGCTGCTAAATATGGAAAAATTAAATGGAAACTCAATCGCGTTAAGATATAAGGTAAATTATTAAATCTAAACTAATGACCAAAAACGTTATCGCCATACTCGGTCTGCCCGGTTCCGGTAAGACCGAAATAATTAACTATCTAATGAAAAAATTAGATTGGCCGAAAGTGTATTTCGGCGAAGTAACTTTTGATGAGATGAATAGGCTTGGGCTGGAAATAAATGAAAACAACGAGAAAATTACCCGCGAAAGTTTGAGAGAAAAGTTTGGAAAATTGCATTATGCCGAACAGGTGGCAAAAAAGATTGAAGACGCGGGATATGAAAATGTTCTGGTAGAGAGTTTGTATTCCTGGCAAGAATATTTATTTTTTAAAGAAAAGTTTAAAGAAAAATTTATTACTATCTCCGTTTATTCGTCACCAAAAACAAGATATGAACGGATAGGGGAAAGAGCGCTCAGACCGCTTTCGCCGGCGGACGCCCAAAGTCGCGATTACGCTCAGATAGAAAATCTTTCCCAAGCCGGTCCTATTGCCATGGCCGACTATACCATTATCAATGAAAATGACGGACTGGAAAATCTTCATGAAAAAGTAGATTTGGTTATTGAATCGATAAAAATTAAATAGATTTTTATTTTTAAATTGTCATTTTGTATTTTGAATTTTGCATTTTGAATTTATTTAAATCACATGCCAAAAAACAAAAAAATAATCATCGGACTGATCGGCGAAAAGGGCTCGGGCAAGGGAACGGTGGCCGAGTATTTGATGGTAAAATACCGCGCTGACCACTTTGGCACTTCAAAAATTCTAAAAAGAACCATTGAAGATTTGAGCTTGCCAACCTCGCGCGACAATCTGGTCAAACTGGCCTTGATACTCAAAGAAGGTTTTTGGCCGTCAATCGTGATAGACGCCCTGATCAAAGATATGGAAAAAAGCGACGCCAAAATTATAATTGCCGACGGCATTCGGATGCACGGAGACCTGGATCCATTCAGGAAAAAGTACGGAAAAAACTTTTATTTGCTTTACGTTACCGCGCCGCTAAAACTGCGATATGAGCGCACCAAAAAAAGAAAAGAAAAGGCCGGTGAAGACAAAACCACATTCAATGAATTTATGGCCGAGGAAGGCCGCCTGACCGAGATTTCCATACACGAGATCGGCGCGCACGCCGATTTTACTTTAGAAAATTCCCGCTCGGAAAAAGATCTGGTTAGACAGATTGATGCAATAATGAAGAGGATTATTATATAATTATAAAGACGTTTTTTTGTTATTCCCGTGCAGGCGGGAATCCAGGAGTTATCCATGCAACCTTTGAGCATCTTCGTTTGATTTTAAAAATATTTGCCGCTGCCTCCTGGATCCCGGCTCGGGGGCCGGGATGACAAATTAAAATGTTTTATTAATAAAGAAATAATTATTTGTTATATTTGACTATTTGACAAAAATTTAAATAAAAAATAAGATAAGGAGGATGTATTTTAATACTCCTCTCTTTTTAATTGTATGGCTAATAAGGGAAAATTTATTGTTATTGACGGCACTGACGGGTCCGGCAAGACCGTACAGACCAAGCTTCTCTATGATCGTTTAATGTCGGCTGGATTTAGCGTGGAAATGGCTGATTTTCCGCAATATGGCCAAAAGTCTTCAGGCCTGATAGAAGAATATCTAAAAGGCAAATACGGAACCGCTGACGAAGTTGGGCCATACCGCGCTTCTATTTTTTATGCTGGTGACCGTTATGACGCTAGTTTTAAAATCAAACAATGGTTGGATGAGGGCAAGGTGGTTATTTCTAATAGATATTTAACGGCTAATATGGGTCACCAGGGCGGGAAAATAAAAAATGCTTTAGAGCGAAAAAATTATTTTGATTGGTTGTATAAACTAGAGTATGGATTATTCGGCATACCCAAACCTGATTTGAATATTATTTTGCATGTACCGGCGGAAGTCGCACAGAAATTAGCTGGACATAAAGACGAACGTGATAATTTTGGTGGAATCAGGCAAGACATTCATGAAGCGGATTTGAATCATTTGAAAAATGCTGAAAATGTTTATTTGGATATCGCCCGCAGCTTCCCTGATTTTAGATTGATTGAGTGCGTATGGGATAATCAACTGCTATCGCGCGAAGCGATCTGTGATATGATCTGGCACCAAGCTATCAAGGAAATAGATCCGGATTTTTATATTAAGAAAAATAGATTTGAAGTATCACGGTGTTTTGAGGTAGAAAAGAGAAGATTAGGAAAATTCCCGGATTTTAAAAGCGCGCTTGAAAAACGAATAGAAAAAAAAGATGAAAAACAAAAATATATCAAAGTGGAAAGGATATCGCCCACCGCCAAATTGCCCAGCCGCGCCTATAGCCATGATGCCGGCTTGGACATATATGCCGATGATTATTTTTCCATATTGCCCGGCCAAAGGCAAAGCATTAAAACCGGTATCAGGTTAGCGATACCGGAAGAGTATGTTGGACTTATTTGGGACAAGGGTGGCATAGCCGGTCAGGGTATTCACACCATGGCCGGAGTGATTGATGCCGGCTATCGCGGAGAATTGAAAATAATAGTCGTTAATCTCAGTCATGACGAATTTCATATCGCGCCCGGCCAAAAGATCGCCCAGATGCTGATCCAGAGAGTAAAAAATTGGGAAGTGCGGGAAGAGATAATTGATGATGAAACCGAAAGGGATATTAGGGGATTTGGGAGCAGCGGATGGTTTTAATGTTTTTAAAAAAATTTCAAAATACTTTTAAGGAGGAGCGGGATGGAGAAAAAAAACAGCAGAGTTCATTTAATAATAATTTATTTATTGTTATGGCTGGTAATATTATGTAATTATGTTGTAATTTTTTTTGGCTGGTATGCTTTTATGCTAAACATAATTCCGGAAGAAATGAGATCGGTTTTTTTAGGCGGACAAATTTTGATTGTCGGGGTGTTAATTATGCTACATAGCAGTTCTAAGGATTTAAAGAAAGAAATAAGAATATCAAGGAAAAAGGAGTAGAAAAAGTTACATAAAAATATAATAAAGGACGTTAAATTGCGTCTTTTTTATTTGCAATTATGCCTTTTTTGGTATATTATTTAAGTTATATTAGATCAACTGGGAATGTAATATTTTTGAAAAAAATATGGATAAATACGACGTAATCATCGGCTTGGAGATTCATGCCGAGCTGAAGACCAAATCAAAGATGTTTTGCCGGTGCGATAATGACGCACAAGGCAAAGAGCCCAATACCACTGTCTGCCCGATCTGTATGGGGCATCCGGGCACTTTGCCGCTCGCCAATCGCCAAGCGATTGAAGACACGATATTGGTCGGGTTGGCCCTTAATTGTAAAATAAATAAATTAAGCAAATTTGACCGAAAAAATTACTTTTATCCGGACCTCCCCAAGGGTTATCAAATATCCCAGTATGATATGCCGTTTTGTCTGGACGGTTGGTTGGATATTGACGGAGAAAAAATCGCTATTACCAGAATTCATTTGGAAGAGGATACCGGCAAACTTACCCATCCGAATGGCAAAAATTATTCCCTGGTTGACCTGAACCGCGCCGGCACACCATTAATGGAAATGGTCACCGAGCCCGTGATCCGCGATGGCGAAACCGCCAAAAAATTTTGCCAAGCCTATCAACAAATCTTGCGCTATTTGGACATTTCCAATGCCGATATGGAAAAAGGTGAGATGCGGTGTGAAGCCAATATCAGCGTGCAGGAAAAGAACAAGTGGGCGTATCTGGGCAATTGCCAGATCATTGCGCTGGAAGACTATAAACTCAATCCGAAAATTGAAATAAAAAATATTAATTCATTCAAAGCAGTAGAAAAAGCGATTAACTATGAAGTAAAGCGCCAGACGGCCGCTCTGGAAGAAAATGAAAAGTTGGTACAGGAAACGCGTGGCTGGGACGAGAACAAGCAAACCACTTTTAGCCAGCGCGTCAAAGAAACATCAGCCGACTATCGATATTTTCCAGAGCCGGACTTGCCGCCGATAGAAATAAACGATGATTGGTTGGAAAAAATCAAGCAAAGATTACTTGAATTGCCACAAGCCAAAATTGAACGATTTATTAAAGAGTATGATTTAAAAAGAGCGGACGCCGAGTTATTAGCGAGTAACAAAGACTTGTCCGAGTTCGCGGAAAATGTGATTTCGGAACTGCGCGCCTGGGTTGATTCTGGCGGCGATGATTGGGAGAGACAGAAGATAAAACTGTCTAAAATAGCCTCAAATTGGCTGCTAAGCGAGTTATTCAAGCATTTGAACGAGAACAAACAGACAATCACCGATATCAAGATCACCGCGGAGAATTTTGCCGAATTAATTTGCCTGATCTACCAGGATAAAATCAATTCTTCAGCTGGTCAGGCAATACTCAAAGTAATGTATGACCAAGGCGGCGATCCGAGCAATATTATGGCCGATCTCGGGCTGGAGCAAATGGACAATGATGAGGAACTTGCAAATATTATCAAAGAAATTATTAATATCAATCAAGCCCAAGCCGAGGAATATCGGCAAGGTAAAATCAATGTTCTGCAATTTTTTGTAGGGCAGGTAATGTCAGCCACAAAAGGAAAAGCTAATCCGAAGAAAGTGCAAGATCTTTTAAAAAAATTATTACAGCCTTAGGAAGGAGAAAAAAATGGAGAATTATCAAATGAAGGGAGTGGGTTCGGGTATTTTGTCGGCCGTATTTATGATTTTAATTTGTTTTTCCTTATCGCAATTAAGCCTTGGCTCGGTAAATGAAAGTTACATAATATTTTTAAAAATTACTTTATTTTTCTCAGTATTAATGGCTGGCAAATCTTTTGTTATTTTTTTAAACGAAACATCCAACTAGAGGGTCTCATAACCCTCTTTTTTTATAGGTATTGACAATAATTTTATATAAGATATATTTAAATATAATGATATTTATTATACCAAAGAAAAAGTTAAAATATCTCTTGGGAATATCTCCCGAGAAGAAATATATTTTTTAAAGGCCCGTCCTATAGACGGGATTTTTAAACATGATCATTAAAATTTAAATTTAAGGAGGTTGTTATGAGTCAAACAGTCAGAGATGTCATAAGTGTAAATAGTCTTTTTCCGGAATATATCGATGAAATCGCGAATTCCGCTAATGAAATTTATTTTGAGTTAATGAATGGGTATGCGTCAAAATTTTCTAATTATTTGTCCGGACGCGATTGCAATTTGCTATTTTCACAAGCCAGCACCAGAACATATGATAGTTTTCACAAAGCTTTTATTCTTCTAGGCGCCAGAAACATCGGAGGATTCAGATCGGCCAAAGAAAGTTCAATGGATAAAGGTGAAAGTATTTTTCATACGATCGATACTTATATCGGGCAAGGAGCAAGTCCAAGATTTATCGTTATGCGGGACGGATCGGAAGGATCAGCCAAGTGGGCAACAATTTGCGCTTTCCGTTCGTTTGCCAAAAAACTTAGGGAATTCGCCAAAATGTATCGAAATTTTCCTCAAAATTTGATTCTGCCGATTATTTTCAACGGCGGCGATGGCAAGCACAGCCATCCCTCGCAGCTATTGCTTGATTGCGCAACTCTTAAATATCAATTCGGAAGAATTAGTGAATTTAATTTTGGAGAATGCAACGACATTGGCGGCTCCAGGGTAGTTTCATCGCATATTGACGCTTCTTCTATGCTTGAATGGAATATGCATCTTTGTTTCTTTCTGGATGCCGGTCTTAACCAAAGACAAAAATACGGTTTGGCAAAAAATAGATTAAGATCATTTCAATATAACAACATTGCTAACATGCTCCCTAATATTGATTTGATTTATGTCAGTAGGTTTCAATTTAATCTACGCAATCAACAGACCGGAGACCATGCTGGCAGCATATTCACCAATGATCATCCGAGAATTTCGTTGAATTTAATACAACCCTACGGAATCCCGGTTCTTCACGCCAGACCAATTGATAAGAATGCCAAAGAAATAGACCCGGATCTATACGATCACCCGCTTGATCTAAGCGGAGTTCAATCCGATTTCGGCGCTCCAGCGAGAATGGCCATGTGTATTTATGCTCTTAATAATCGTTTGTTTTCCCTTAAGGGAATCATCGGATCATTGAAACCGGAAGAGCTGGGATTTTATGAAAAGAATTTGAGTGATTTGGCATCCAATCCGCATAAAATGGAAAGATACACCATATTAAAATTGAACAATAGTGTCGTGATTGATCATATTCCCTTGGGTTGCGGGGGCGTAATCAGTAATTTAATTTCAGAAATGTATCCGGACATCCAAATAGTTCTTTCAATGAATGTACAAGGCGACTCTCCCGAATCACGGCCCAAAGATAATATTAAATTGCACGTTTCACCGGAATTTGAATTGACCAGGGAGTTAAGCAATATTGTTGCCTTGTTCACCGATTATACTGCCAAGAAAAGTTGCCGAGTATCTATTTTTAAAGATGGAAAGAGGGTTAAAAAATGGTGTTATAGATATATTTTGAACAATGGGGATATTTGCGAAAATGACGGGTGCATAACTAATGAAAAAAACAAGGAGGGAATCCACTTTTTTTATAAAGAAGAAAATATCGGAGACCTTAAGATCAAAGTTTGCCCTTTTTGTGAATGGCCTCAAAGCTCTGCGGAGTTAACGGAATTAATAAAATAGCTAACCAATCAAAAAGACCGGCTCTTTAAAAGCCGGTCGTTTTTATTTTATAAAATTTTTTGTTAGTTTTTCCGCTTCTTTAAAATTTTTTATCCAATTGATCTTGGCGCCTTGTTTTTGCCAGCGCCGGAACCAGGTCATTTGGCGGCGGCTGAATTGGCGAATGGCGATAAATAGTTTCTTTGCCATTTCGTCATAAGTAAGTTTTTTTTGTAAATAAAGACTGATGAATTTATATTCGAGTCCAAAATTTTCTAAGCGTTTCCAACTTAATCCTTCGCGGTGCAGGCGCTTGACCTCGCCGATCATGTCTTCCTTTTCCAGGCGCAGAGTAAGCCGTTTTTGTATCCGATCATTCAGTATTTTTTTATCCGTGCTGATTCCAATAATTAATGAATTATATTTTTTAAAATTTTCATGTTTTTCTCGTCCCTCCGAAGCCCCGTACTCGGGGCGAAGGGGGATTACATTTAAAATTTCTACATACCGGATCAATCTTCTTTTGTTTTTCCGGTCGCTATCATTTATTTTTTCGGCAAATTTTTTGTTTATTTTTTCTATTATTGAAAATAATTGCGGTATGGTTTTTTTCTCTAACTCAATCCTAAATTTTTTATCCGGCTTGACCTCGGAAAGATCATAACCGTCTATCACGGCTTGAAGGTACAAGCCGGTACCGCCGGTCAAAACCGGCAGTTTGCCGCGTGAAATAATATTATCAATTGCCTGGTAAGCTAATTTTTGATACTCGGCCAGATTGAACATGGTTTTGGGAGAAACCACGTCGATGAGGTGATAGGGGATAGCTTTTAGCTTTGAGCTTCCTGCCCGTCCGGCAGGCGGGTTAGCTTTGAGCTTGTATTCATTTAAGTCCTTTCCGGTGCCGATGTCCATTCCTTTATAAACTTGTCGGGAGTCGGCGGAAACAATCTCACCATTGAATTTGGCTGTCAAGGAAACGGCCAGCCTGGTTTTTCCGCTCGAGGTCGGCCCGAGGATAACCAGTATTTTTGGTAAATTTTTTGTAAAGACGATTGGTTTATTCATTATAACTGTTTATTAAAACTCCAATGCCACCATTCATATTTATAATTTGTAAATCCAGCGGTTAATAAAACTTTTTTCAGTAAGCGGCGGTTTTTTCTGGCAATCAATTCTTGGTCGTTTAAAGTTTTTTTTCTTTCAAAAAAATCTGTGGTGGCTCGGTCGGTTAAATCGTCATGGTCGGTACCCATATAAAGTTCATTACCACTCCGGTCAATTATGGTTATGTCAAATGATCCGCCATTGCGGTGCGTGCCCAATTTAGCTACACGAATGGGGGGATTTATTGGCCCGGCAAATTTACCCACTATTTTAATTACCTGATCATTTTTAAGATTCGGATGCATATACTGCAAGCGGGTTTTAAAGACAGCAAGCATTTTAATCTGCACTTTTCTTGGACGCCAGCAGTCCCAGATCTTAAAATTATATCCTTTGGGTAAAATATTTTTCGCTTTGAGTAATGCCTGAACGGCAGACTTTCTGCCTAGAATTTTCGATGATTTTGACCAGCCAAAAAAATAATACCTCGGCTCTAAAACAAAACCATATTTTTTCAAATCGATCAATTCAATTTTTTTCTGATGGGAGGCCATAATTTTTAATTTTTTTCGGTATATTTTTATTCTGGCCGACCGGCGGGAGTTCGGATAAATTTGATTTGCCAATTGCAAATATTAATTTATCGGTAAATGTTTTATTACTAAGCGCCATAATTGCCAAAGCGCAGGCCCGATGCATGCCTTCAATCACAAAAATACGTCCATCATTTAATTCAAGCGCGGTTATTATCGAGTCCTTGGGATAATTTTCTACCATTGTTATTATTTTCGAATTATCCGCGATTTCTGGCATCGAGGCTAATTCGGCAAATGACTTTGTTTTTTGTCCGGCATAACATTTTTCTATCCAAGTCCTAAAAGGGCCGCCAAACCAATTCAAAACAATTGCTGTAGGGTTTGTTATTTCATACAAGCCCCAATCAGCCTCTGCGCATTCAAATCTTCTGGCATAACCTTTTATACGCCAGTCAGCCCATGAAGCAAAATTGCGTTCTTTGGCCAGCTGGTTCCAGTGCGGATTTTTTCCCTCGTTATCATACCAGCTTAAAAACACTTCTTCCCATTCGCATTTGCGAATAAGTTTGATTCGTTGGTTATTCATATTTTACTTTCCGCAACACTTCTTGTATTTTTTTCCTGAACCGCACGGGCAGGGATCGTTGCGGCCTATTTTTTGGCCGGCTGAATCTTTGGGTTTTTGTTTGGCCACAAAAGTATTTTGAGCCGAACCTTGAAGGCCTCCGGCTAATTGGGCGAGGGTAGAGCCGCCACTCTGCATTTCCTTGGCCGGAGCACTGTAATTTCTAGCGCGGTCTATCAAGCTCGGGCCCATTACTTGCGCCACATCGCCGATCTTATAAACGCTATAAACGACTTCTTTTTGTATCAAAGAGTTCAATTCATTGAACATCCGATACGCTTCTTTTTTGTATTCAATCAGCGGATCGCGCTGTCCATAGCCGCGCAGGCCGATACCTTGCCGCATGGAGGCCATCGCTTCCAAATGCTCCACCCACAGCGAGTCGATCGAGCGAAGCAGAATTGACTTTTCCACACTCGGCCAGCTAATATCAAAACGCAAGGCGCCTGCTTTCATTTTTTCATAGTTTTCATATGCTAACTTCATCAGATGTTCAATGATCACAGTTCTCGCCTTAACTTTATCCAGCCGGCTGCCTTCCTGGGTAAAAGAGGTCAGGTCGGTTTTTAGTTTTTCTTCTGCCGGGAAAATGGTGGAAACGACTTGATAGATCTCATTAAGGTTCCATGAGTTAAAATCATCCCCGGCCGTATGAAAACTAACCACCTGCTCGATTTCCTGTTCAACCATATTTAAGATAATCTTTCCGAGATGATTGTGCGATTCCTCTTCATTTTCCTTGTCATCGTCAATATTTTTGCCCTCGTTCCTAATTTCCAATTTCCAATTTCCAATTTCCAATTTTTCTTCCGCTTTTTCCAATATCTCACGTCTTCGTCGATATATCGTTTCGCGGTGCTTGTTTATCACATCATCATATTCCACCAAGTGTTTGCGGATGTCAAAATTGTTTCCTTCGACTTTTCTTTGCGCGCTTTCAATGGATTTGGAAATCAATTTATTTTCTATCGGCATATCCTCGGGCAAGCGCAGGGTTGTCATAAGGCTTTTCATTCGGTCGCCGCCAAAGATGCGCATCAGATCGTCGTCGGTGGAAACATAAAAGCGCGAAGAGCCAGGGTCTCCTTGCCGGCCGGCGCGTCCTCTTAATTGGTTGTCTATACGGCGCGCTTCGTGACGTTCCGTGCCGATCACATAGAGACCGCCAAGTTCTATCACTTTCTCATGCTCGTTTTTCCAATTTTTCCAATTCTCATAATTTTCATCTGATTGATCTGGTTTTCCATCGGGTAATTTGGGACATTTCGGTTCAGTGCCCCCGAGCATTATATCCACCCCGCGTCCGGCCATATTGGTAGCGAGCGTAATAGCTCCGATCTTACCGGCATCAGAAATGATCTGCGCTTCTTTCAAATGATTCTTAGCATTGAGCATTTGCGGCCGAAGTCCCTCGCGTTCCATCATCTCGGCCAGCAGTTCGTTTTTTTCAATGGAAATAGTACCGATCAGCACAGGTTGACCCGCTTTGTTTTTTTCCTTGATATCTTCAATGACTGCTTTATATTTTCCGTTCTCGGTGCGATAGATCAGGTCATTCCTATCATCTCTGACCATCGGCTTGTTGGTCGGGATGACTGTCGTCTCCAGATTGTATATTTTGTAAAATTCTTCCGCTTCGGTAATGGCCGTGCCGGTCATACCAGAGAGCTTTTTGTATATTCTAAAATAGTTTTGAAAAGTTATAGTGGCCAAAGTTTCCGATTCTCTTTGTACCTTTACGCCTTCTTTGGCCTCAATCGCCTGATGGAGCCCTTCCGAATAGCGCCGTCCGTACATTAGCCGGCCAGTGAATTCATCAACGATGATGACTTCATCTTCCTTAACTACATAGTCCTTGTCTATTTTAAAAAGCACGCGAGCTTTTAATGCCTGTTCAATATGGTGAACTTCACGCACGCCGCCCGATGTGTAGATATTTTCCACGCCCAGCCATTTTTCCATTTTGGCAATACCTTCTTCGGTCAGGGTGGCAGCGCGCATTTTTTCATCCAAATTATAATCTTCATTTTCCACCAATCGTTCCACCAGCTGGGCGAATTTTATATATTTGTCCGTGGACTCCTCGGCCGGCGCGCTGATGATCAGCGGAGTGCGCGCTTCATCAATCAGTATCGAGTCAACTTCGTCCACGATTGCGAAATTCAATTTCCGCTGTACCGTGTCTTTAAGCGCCGGCACCATATTATCCCTGAGATAATCAAACCCAAATTCATTATTTGTGCCATAAGTGATATCGCAGGCGTAGGCTTCGCGCCGTGTGATCGGACGGAAATTTTTTAACCGA
>Ga0315268_10001810_pt1 | contig 24550 bp, 16 predicted proteins | sample C1_top_MG_FD_204535 | JGI IMG/M metagenome (GOLD analysis project Ga0315268, IMG submission 204535) | Sediment microbial communities from Yellowstone Lake, YNP, Wyoming, USA - C1_top | ecosystem: Environmental > Aquatic > Freshwater > Lake > Sediment | place: USA: Wyoming | collected 2017-08-01
AGCGACCGGAAAAGAGGTGACGGCATATTTGGATTTGCGGTCCACCACGAAAGGGTTTATTTGATTAAAAGCTTGTTCCACAACGGTCGTTTTTCAATTTGAACCAAAAGCATACCACGTAAATGCAAGGGCTGTCAATTGAAATTTACAGCCGGATAACCGGTGCGATCGACAAAAGATTTTCTCTTTACAAAGCCCGTGGTTTGTGCTTTAATTAATGAATACTAGCCCACGAAAAAGCACGAAAAAGGACAAGTCATTTAATTAGAAAACCAGCATTAACAAACAGAGACGATAACATTTTTCAATGGACATAGAACTTAAGAACATAGATGAACTGTTTCCCCGGGATCTCAACCCGGATCAGTTGAACTCCGCCAAGACGCTGTTCCTTAAGGAGCTCTCGCTTGACCTGCACCGGCATTACGGCGGAAAGATGATGACCCTGCCCAAGGCAGGGCTTTACGGAAACAACTGGTTTAACCTCTGGTACACGCCCGGCGTCTCCGGCGTCTCCACCGCCATCCGGGACGACCAGCAGGCCTCCTTCGATCTTTCCAACCGGGGCAACCTGGTGGCGGTGGTCTCGGATTCCACCCGGGTGCTGGGCGACGGCGACTGCGGCCCGGCCGGCGGCCTGGGAGTGATGGAGGGCAAGGCATTTTTGATGAAGTACCTGGGCGGGGTGGACGCGGTGGCTTTGTGCCTGGACAGCCGGGATCATAGCGGTAAGCCCGATGCCCAGAAGATCATTGACTTTGTGAAGATGGCCCAGCCCAGCTTCGGGGCGGTCAATCTGGAGGACATCTCCCAGCCCAACTGCTATCAGGTGCTGGATACCCTGCGCGAGGAATGCGCCATCCCGGTGTGGCACGACGACGCCCAGGGCACTGGCTGCGTGACCCTGGCCGGGCTGATCAACGCCCTGAAGCTGGCCGGCAAGAATATTTCCGAAGCCAAAATAGTATTTTACGGAGCTGGAGCCGCCAACACCACCATCTTCAGGCTTATCATGGCCGCCGGAGGGAAGCCGGAGAACTGCATCATGTTTGACATTAACGGCGCCTTGGGCCTGCACCGGCAGGATATCAAAAACGACCACAGATACTACCGGCAATGGGAGATCTGCCAGCAAACAAAAATTGCAAATGACATCAAGGTGGAAAAAGCTTTAAAGGGGGCGGAGGTTCTGATCTCGCTTTCAAAGCCCGGTCCGGAGGTGATCAAGCCAGAATGGATAGCGGGAATGGCCCCCAAATCTATCGTCTTTGCCTGCGCCAACCCGGTGCCGGAGATATATCCCAGCGAAGCGCTGAAAGCCGGGGCCTTCATTGTAGCCACCGGTCGGGGCGATTTCCCCAACCAGGTCAACAATTCGCTGGGTTTCCCCGGGATCCTCAAAGGCGCACTGCTGGCAAGGGCCTCCAAGATCAACGACAACATGGCCATCGCCGCCGCCCACGCCATCGCTGATTTCGCTGAGGACTCAGGCCTGAGACCGGAACGCATAGTTCCATCCATAGAAGAATGGGAGCTTTTCCCAAAAGTGGCCGCAGCAGTAGCCGGCCAGGCCGTCAGTGACGGAGTGGCCCGTAGCTCCTTGACCAAAGAAGAAGTTTATCTTAAGGCCAGGCAGGACATCAGCGAGGCCCGGGCGGTGATCCACGGCCTGATGGAACACGGATTCATCAAAAAACCGCCGATGGAACTGCTGGAAAAGGCTCTGGAGAGAGTGATCTCGCGGGTTCGGGCGGGGGACGGGGAATGAGGACCATATCCGTTGACAAAATTGCCGCTGCGGTGGAGAAGATGTGCCGGGAGGCCAACTGCGTTCTGCCAAAGGACACCGAAAAGGCTTTGGACAAAGCTCTGAAAATAGAAAAGTCGCCGCTGGGCCGGGAAAGCCTGAAACAATGTCTATTGAACGCAAAGATCGCTAAAACCCAAAAGATCCCGGTCTGCCAGGACACAGGTCTGGCTGTGTTCTTCATAAAACAGGGTAGGGACTTAGAGATAAAAGGCGGCCCGCTCCATGAGGCGATAAACAAAGGGGTGGCCAACGCCTGTCAAAATGGATATCTGCGGGCCTCCTGCGTGAACGATCCGGTCTTTGCCCGCAGGAACACGGGCAGCAATGTTCCGGCCATCATACACATAGAGCAGGTTCCAGGCAGCCGTCTGGAGATAAATTACATGCCCAAGGGCGGCGGGGCCGAGAACACCAGCCGGCTGGCCATGCTGAAACCTTCGGACGGAGAAGAGGGCATCCTCTCCTTTGTGTCCGAGACCGTGATCCAGGCCGGGGCCAATCCCTGTCCTCCGACGGTCATAGGTGTGGGGATCGGCGGGAACTTAGAACGCTGCGCACTGCTGGCCAAAAAAGCGCTGATGTGGCCGGTGGGAAAAGCGAACCCGGACAAGAGATACAACCGGCTGGAAAAGAGGATCCTCAAAGTGATCAATGCCTCGGGCCTGGGGCCGCAGGGGCTGGGCGGGACGGTCTCCTGTCTGGGCGTGCACATAGAGCACGAGCCCTGCCATATGTCCAGCCTGCCGGTGGCGGTGAACATCAACTGCCATGCGCACCGGCACCAGACGGTGGTATTGTGATGAAGGCGAAAAGAATATCGCTCCCGCCGGGCGGGGCCGTGGTCAATAAGCTTAAAAGCGGCGACCGGGTGCTGATCTCCGGCGAGATATACACTGCCAGGGATGCGGTGCACCAGAGGTTCCATAAGCTTTTAGCCATAGGCTGTAAGCTTCCTATAGATCTTAGAGGCCAGACGTTGTTCTACGCCGGGCCGGCCCCGGCCCCCAAGGGGAAGGTGATCGGCAGCATCGGGCCCACCACCAGCGGGAGGATGGATGCCTATACACCATTGCTCTTAGCTAAGGCCGGGCTTAAGGCCATGATAGGCAAAGGGCGAAGAAACCCGGAAGTCATTTCTGCTATCAAGAAACACAAGGCGGTGTATTTTGCCGCCACCGGCGGGGCGGCGGCCTTGCTGTCCCAGTCAGTGGTCAAAGCCGAAACGGTTTTACTCCCGGAGCTGGGGCCGGAAGCAGTGCTGAAGCTGACGGTGAAGGATCTACCGGCGGTGGTGGCCGTGGACTGCCGGGGAAATGACCTTTACGATGAAGGGCCGAAGGAATATAAAAAACCCATAAAACAGTTTTAGATAAAAGCGTTTCCCGTTTAATTCCGGCCCGCGAAATAAATCCCGGCTGGCTTAATACGATCCACGAATATTTCCATTGCAATTTTACCGATAACTATATATAATTGCTCACTTTTACCGGCCCAATAAATATTTGTCAAAGGCTTAAGATGAAATACAAACTCCAGCAGATATCCCAGATCAAGAACACCAAGACCGAGGTCAAGCCCCTAAAAAGCCTGAAGCTCTATGGGTTCAATAATCTGACCAAGACCCTGAGCTTTAACATGTACGACATCTGTTACGCCAAGAGCCAGAAGCACCGCGAAGAGTACATCAAATACATTGATGAGGAATACAACGCCGCCCGGCTGACCAACATCCTGACCGAAGTGGCCGGCATCATCGGGGCCAAGGTGCTGAACATCGCCCAGCAGGACTACGATCCCCAGGGGGCCAGCGTCACCATGCTGATCTCGGAACAGCATCTCCAGCCGGAGCACCTTGATTTCCCCAACGGGGCGGCTGAGAACCTGGAGCACCAGGATGTGGTGGGACACCTGGACAAGAGCCACATCACGGTCCACACCTATCCCGAGAGCCACCCCGACAACGGCATCAGCACCTTCCGGGCCGACATCGACGTTTCCACCTGCGGGGTGATCTCCCCGCTGCGGGCCCTGAATTACCTGATCAACTGCTTTTATTCGGACATCGCCATCATGGATTACCGGGTGCGGGGCTTCACCCGGGACGTTTCCGGCAAGAAATACTACATCGACCACAAGATCAACTCCATCCAGAACTATCTTTCCAAGGAACTGGTCAAGGACTACCAGATGGTGGACATCAACGTTTACCAGGAGAACATCTTCCACACCAAGATGGTGCTCAAGGATTTCGACATTGATGAATACCTGTTCGGACGGGGCCAGAAGAAACTGCTGGCCTGGGACAAGTTCAAGATCAAGAAGCGGCTGCAGAAGGAGATGTACGAGATATTTTCCGGGGAGAACACGCCCCGGTTCTAAACCGCTTGGAAAACAAGACCGGACAAGGAGGGCTGCACCAACAGCCCTCCTTGTGCTATTATTGCCCCCGGAAGAAACCCGAAAAGAGATACTAATCCATTGACAGCCGGCAAATAATTTTGTATAGTAAAGCCATGTCTAAAGCACTTCATCGGCCAATGGTACTGCGTTCCAAGCTGCAGCTTCCTCGTCCCAAGCCCGATACCCTGAAAAGGACGCGGCTGCTGGATCTTTTAGGCAACCAGCTGGACCGCCGGTTGCTTTTGATAACCGGCGACGCAGGATACGGTAAAACCACCCTGCTGGCACAGATCAGCGACAAGGCGCATCTGCCAGGGGTCTTTATCTCGCTGGAACCGGAGGACAGCGACCTGGTGACCTTCTTTTCCAGTTTGGTCTGCGGGCTGGAACGGCTGCAGCCGGGCCTGGCCAAACGATGCCAGGGGCTGGTGGAAAGGGGGACCGACATCGGCAAGAACCACCGTCTGGCCATGGGAACCATGCTGAACGAACTGGTGGAAAAACGCAACGAGGAATTGTTCATCTTGTTGGACGACTACCACGCCATAACGGACGACAGCGAGGTCCATCAGGCCCTGGATTACTTTGTGGACCATCTGCCCCCGGCGGTCCATGTGGTGGTGGCTTCCCGGAAAGAGCCGCCGCTGCCGTCCCTGCCCAAATGGCGGGCCAAGCGCGATCTGGCCGAGCTGAGCCGGGAGGCCCTGAAATTCACCGAGGAAGAGATCCGGTCCCTGCTGGAACAATTCTATAAGATCAGCCTCTCGGAAACCGAGATCAAAGGCCTGGCCCAGAAGACCGAAGGCTGGATCACCGGGGTCCAGCTGATCCTGCAGGCCGCCGGCCGGGACGGCCGGTCGGTGCGGGAAATGCTGAATGCTTATCTGGAGGAGCACGGCGACCTGTTCCGTTATTTTGCCGGAGAGATATTCAACCGGGAAAAGGGGGAAATAAGGGATTTCCTGAAACGCAGTTCGGTGCTGGATGCCATGACCGCTGAGTCCTGCCGTTATGTCCTGAAAATAAAAGATCCGGCAAGGCACTTGGAAGAACTGATCGGCAGCAACCTGTTCGTCACAGCGGCCGGGGCCGGGGAATACAGATACCACAGGCTTTTCCGGGAATTCCTTTACGACCAATTGACCGACCCGGCCGAGAGGAGCGGGCTTCACTCCCGGGCGGCGGAGCACTTTGAAAGAAACGGCGAACCTGCCAAGGCCATCGGGCAGTACCTGTCGGCCGGGAAGCCGCGGGAAGCGGTGCGGCTGATAGACCGGGACCGGGAGCGCCTGGTCAACCGGGCCCAGTTCGCCCTGCTTCGCTCCTGGCTGGAGCGCCTGGCCCCGGAGATCTACGATGAATTCCCCTGGCTGTACGCGGTCCAGGCGGTGCTTTGCAAGGAGCAGGGGAAACTGGAACAGGCCGAAAGTCTTTATAAGCAGGCGGACAGCCGGCTGCAGAAAAAAGGGACCAAGGATTCTTCCCGGGCCTACGTGCTTTACGAAAAGAGCATCGTGCTGCACCGCAAGGGGGAATCCAAAGAAGCCCTGACGGTTCTTAAGCAGGCCCTTAAATGCTGCGCATCTGAGAATAGCGACCTGAGAACCTCCATCCTGGGGTTCACCGCCCAGGTCTGGCTGGAGGGACTGGGCGACTCCAAAAAGGCAGGGGCCTGCCTGAGGCAGGCCCGAAAGCTGCTTAAGGGGACGGCCAACAACATGCAGGTGGTCTACATCGAGCAGAAGCAGGCCATCCTGCTGGAAAGCGCCGGGGAAAAGCGCCGGGCCTTCAATCTTTACAAAGGGATCATCGAGAACATCGGAAACGATTACTCCCATCTGGTGGGTTCGTATTTTCACAATGCCGCCAAGGTGGCCCTGGATTGCGGCCGGTACGATTGGGCCGGGGAGTGCCTGGCCAGGGGGCAAACGCTGTGCCGGGGATACGAGGATGTTTTTTCCGCGTCCATGCTGGAGTTCGGACTGGGATACCTGCATCTTTTCCGGGGTAAATGGGACCAGGCCCAAAAGCATCTGGTTAAAGCCCATGACACATTCAGGGAAATGAACTGGACCCGGTCGGTCTGCATTGCGCTCCGCCAACTCAGCCGGCTGGGCCGCTACCGGGAAGACCCGGGGCAGGCCCAGCACTATCTGGAGCTGATGAAGCAGCAGCCGCTGGGGCCGCTGGACAGGATCGCGGTGCTGTTGGAACAAACGTTGATAAACATCTCCCGGGGGCAGCCTGCCCTGGCCAGGGAATCGCTTGATTCCTGCCAGGAGCAGGCCGTCAAGTATTTCGGCCGGATGGGGGAGATAATATGCAGCCTGGCCGAGGCGGGCATACGGTCCGGGTTGAAAAAACCGAAGGAGGCTGAACGGTGGTTGCTAAAAGCGGTCAGCCTGTCCAGGGACTACGGTTTTGACGGACTGCTGGCCTGCGAACTGAGGGCCAGTCCGGTTCTAGGCCGGTTGGCCCAGAAATGTACGATGGAGAAGACATATCTGCTGACCATTCCGTCCTTCATGTCCGCAGAGGTTAAAAGTCAGGCTAAAGAGGAAGCCGGCCTGCGGGCAGAACTGCTGGGTTCGCCAAAAATATACCAGGGAGGCAGGGAAGTAACCACCGGCTTAAGGCGCCAGGCCCGGCAATTGTTCTGCCTTTTAGCATATCACGGAGAGCAGGGCCTGGGCCGGGATGAGATACTGCAGGCCATGTGGCCCAAGGTCAAGCCCAAGCAGGCGGTGGACAATTTTCACCTGGTGCTGTTCGAGGTACGGCAGGGCCTGCAAAAGGAGCTGGGAAGATCAGCCGGTAAAATGATAGTAAAAGAAGGCGGAAGATACAGGACCGATCCGGGCCTGGCGCTCAAGACCGACGTTTGTGATTTTGAAAAGCAGTTGTCCGATTCCCGGGAAGCCGAAAAGGCAGGGGACGCAGCCACCTTAAAAACAGCATTGAACACGGCCTTAACGCTTAAACAAGGGGAGTTCTGCAGCGGCTGGACCGAGGACTGGGTCCAGGAGATATCACGGCGGCTGGAGGAAAAACATCAAAGAGTGTTGCTTAAACTGGGTGCTCTGCACTTAAGGGACGGCGAGCTGGAGAGCAGCCGGGAATGTTATTCCCGGGCCGCGGCCCGGGATGAATTGGATGAAGAGGCCTGCCGGGGGCTGCTCAGGATCCACGGGGCGAAGGGCGAACTCAACCAAGCAAAAACCCAGTTCACCAAGCTTGAAAAAAACCTGCGCAGGGAACTGAAATCGGAGCCTGCTCCCGAGACCGTAGAACTTTACCGATCGGTGATGTCTTCCGGAAAATAGGACCCGGTAATCTGACAAACCATTTTCAAAGAGCCCGCCAAAGGGCTCTTTTTTATCTAAGAAAAACTAAGAAAAAACTAAGAATCGGTGTTATATACTGAACTCTGGTTCATGGGAACAAAGAGAACGGTGAAAGGAACAAGCGTATCATTCCCGAACATATGCTTAGCTTGGAGAACTTAAAATGCCCGATTACCTTCCCCGCCCGGACAGCGTGTTTGACAGCTGGGTGGCCGATTTCATAGAATACGCGACAAGTCACAGCACCGAACTTGGCCTGACCGACCGGGAAGCCGCCGAACTGCAGAAAGCCCGGAAAGCCTGGAGCCAGGCCTTTGGCCGGCATCAATTGGCCAAGGAAACCGCCCGGCTGGCCACCGATGATAAGGAACAGAAACGGGCGGAAGTTGAGCAGGCCATCCGCAAATATGTGAGGGTGATCCAGGCCCGGCCGGCCACCACCAACCAGCAGCGGCGAGAGCTGGGGATCAGCCTGAAATCAGAAGAGCAGCAGGAAACACCGGCGGCCGGAACCGCCATGATCATAAGCGAAATAAACCTTGCCGGGTACTGAAATTATGTTTTCGGTAAAACACCAATAAACCACAATTATCAAGGAGGTCATCCATGAGAACTTGGAGTAAACTGGCATTGCTGGCCCTGGCCTTGGGCCTTCTGGCTCAGCCGGTCCTGGCCGACGTGCCGCCTATTCCGATGGGGGACTGGCAGACCGCCACTGTCGGACTTGGAAACAGCATCCAGAGTGTGGCCGTAGACCCGGTCAAAAACCGCATCTTCACTGCAAACAACTTAAGCGGAACCGTCACAGTGGTCGATGGCAAGACCAATGAAGTTCAAACCTGGGCGACCGGAAGCGAGCCCAAGTGTCTGGCAATTAATCCCATTACCGGCAAACTGTATGTATCCATCAACGGATCGGCCACCAACGACACGGTGGTGGTGTTCGATACCCTGGGGGTTATAGTGAGCCGTCTGGTAGTTAAAAGCAACCCGTACTCCATGGTGATAGATGCCGACAACAACCGTCTGTATGTAGCCAATTACGGCAGCGACACAGTCAGCATATTTGAGGGTGACGTTTTGCTTCGCGAAGTGGCCGTAAAAGACCGTCCCCGGGTGATGGTCTTCAATCCGGTGATGGATTTTATTTATGTGGCTTACGAAAATTCGGATTCGATCACGGTGCTGACCCTGGCCGGGACCTCCAACGCCAACATCCGCAGCGGCCTCAGGGCGTATGACATCACGGTCTGCGCCTCGGTGAATATGGCCTATGTGACCAACGCCGACGAGGACAGCGTGGCGGTGATAGACTGCAATAGTAATGCTGTGTCAAAAAAGATCAAGGTGGGGGACTATCCATCGGCCATAATATGCGATCCGGCGGCCAAACAGGCCTACGTGGCCAATATGTTCGACAACACGGTCGCAGCTATAAATTGCGAGACCAACACGGTCTACAGCAGTGTGCTGGTGCAAACCAATCCCTACCGCATGGCGGTCAACCCCATCACCCGCAAGCTTTATGTGGGCAGCGACTATGGTAGCCACGTCATGATGATCCTGGACTGGCGGGGTACGGTGGCCCGCGACTCCCTGGTCTTCGGTTACAATACCGGCATGATGGCCGTCAACCCAATCACCAATAAGATATACGTGCCGCTCAATTGCGGGACCATCGACAGCCTGGCGGTGATCGACGGTTCGGATTTCGATACCACCATCACCGTCGCCAAGAGCGGCACCCAGTTTGCGGCGATCAACCCCATCACCGGAGATGCCTTCTTCAGCAACAGCAACAGCGACAACGTGACGGTGATCAAGGCCAGCGGTGACACCCTGACCATTCCGGTGGGAGACGACCCCCGGATGATCGCGATAAACCCCCTAACCAACAAGGCGTTTGTCTGCAACACCGGAAGCAAGTCGGTATCGGTCATAAATGGCGCCTCCTATTCGGTGGAACGGACCATAACAGTTGATACCTTGCCCACCATAGTGGCCGTCAACCCGCTGACCAACTATATCTACGTCAACAGCTTCCTGGCCAGTGCCACCCGGATCAAGGTGATAGACGGGAAGGACTGGGACACCACCTCGGTGCAAGTGGGTTCCAAGCCCTTCTCAATAGCCGTGAACCCGGTTACCAACCGGATCTATGTGGGCAATGACGTCAGCAACACGGTCTCGGTGATCGACGGGGCCCGCCATACCGTGATAACCTCGGTCTCTGTCAACCGGCCGTACAAGATCGATGTCAATCCCGTGACCAACAAGATCTACGTGGCCAAGCTGCAGACCAGCGGCCAGGTGGCGGTGATCGACGGGGCCACCAACACCAGCACCAATGTGACGGTGGGCAACTGGCCGTCAGGGGTGGCGGTCAACCGGGCCAATAACAAGATCTACGTCACCAACTACAACGACAGCACGGTGACCGAGATCGACGGAGCCACCAACGGCACCAGCACCATCAAGGTGGGAGTCCATCCGGAATGGATAGCGGCCGACCCGGTGACCGGCAAGGTGTTCGTCTCCAACAGCGACGGCAGCAGCCTGAGCATCATAGACTGCGCCAGCCGCAGTGTCAAGGCCATGACCATGCCCTCGGGCCCGCGGCAGGTGGCGGTCAATCCGGCCACTGGCAAGGTGTACCTGGCCTGCTATACCGCCGGGCAGGCAGTGGTTCTTGACCAGACCGTGGAGCAGGATACAAAAGTCACCACCTATGACGGCGGCACCACCTGGAAGAACGTATTCCCGGGGAGCAACCAAAACAGGGGGGTCACCACCATAAACCACTGGTCGCCATATAAAACAACTATAAGCCGCGGTTTTTTCAGTCTGGCCTCTAGCCAGTCTTTCTGGAAATTCGAAGCATATCTTATGTCCAGCACGGACTCATCACGAATCTGGGCGACGGGTAATGGCTGGGGAGCAGACACAGCCATCTACGGCGATAATGTGTACCGCAGGTGCGCCCTGGAAAGCCAGGCCATGAGCACAAATAACCTCGGTGTGGGAACACCTTTTGTCGGCAACATCATAACCGATGTGATGTACCGGCTGGACAATGCTACTCCGACCATCGCTTGGTGGGACAGCCTGGCAGACGATAACGATTCGCTTGACGGATACGGACCCTATACGGTCAAAGCGGTGATTACCGACTTTTCGGGATTGGACACGGTCTATCTTCACTACAATCCTGCGAAGGCCTATACCGGAATGACCCGGGCCCTGGCCGACACCTTTGTGGGGGTGATCCCGGCCCAGATCCTGGCTTACGGCGACACGGCAGCCTTATCTTACATGATAGAGGCACAGGACCACGCGCAAAATCCTTATGGCACCTTCAATTACTCAGTTACCAGCCAGCGGGTGATCCATCTCCGCAACCTGACCGGAGTGGAGGGCAACCCGGCCGATCCGGCCCTGCCCAAAACCTTCGCCCTGCAGGCGGCTTACCCCAACCCTTCCCGCGGCCAAGCTGTTATCAAATACCAGTTACCCAAGGCCTCAAATGTCCAGCTTCAAATATACAACGTGGCCGGGCAGTTGGTAAAGACAATCAATGATGGACAGAAGCCGGCCGGGTACCATCAGATCAGCTTAAAGGACAATTTTATGTCCAACGGCATTTACTTCTATCAGATCAAGGCCGGGGAGTTCAGCGCCACCAGGAAATTAGTGGTTCTAAAATAACCCTCAAACTTTAATGGAGCGGCTGCTACTATGCGGCCGCTCCTACAATTATTTTGGGAACAATAAGCAAAGGAGATCAACAATGAAATCTTGGCGTAAACTATTCTTGCCGGTGCTGGCCGTGGTCGTGCTGGCTGCCAATCAGGCTTCTGCCGACTGGCACACCGCCACGGTGGCTACCGGGAACGATGTCGTGAACATGGCGGTGGACCCGGTTCGGAACCGGACCTTTACCGCCAACAACCTCAGCGGTACCAGCGGAACGGTCACCGTGGTAAACTGCAAGACCAACGAGGTCCAGAACTGGGTGGCTGGCGCCCAGCCCACCTGCCTGGCCGTCAATCCCATAACCGGCAAGCTGTACGTAGCCATCAACGGCTCGCCCACCAATGACACGGTGGTGGTGTTCGACACGCTGGGCGTGATTATCAAGAAGCTGACGGTGAAGAAGGAGCCGTACTCCATGGTGCTTGACGTGGACAATGACCGACTGTACGTGGCCAATTACGGCAGCGACACCATCAGTATCTTCGCCAGCGACACCCTGTGGCTGTCCTATCCGGTGAACAACGCCCCGTACTCCCTGACCCTGAACCCGGTCAATCATGCCCTGTTCATCAGATACATCTCCTCCGATTCCATCAGCACCCTGAACCCGGGATACTACAGCCTCATGCACTTGCCCAGCGGGGACGGGGCGCAGGACATAGTGATCAACGCCGCCGCCAATATGGCCTATGTGGCCAACACCAACGAGGACAGCGTGTCGGTATTCGATTGCTCGGGCATTACCCCGGTATTCACCAAGAAGATCTATACCGGAGACGGCCCGATCAGGCTGGTGTCCGATCCCGGCGCTAAACGGGTGTACGTGGCCAATATGATGGGCGGCTCCGTCACCGCCATAAATTGTTCCACCAACACTGCAGTGCAAACCGTTGCAGTGGGAAGCCTGCCCCTGAACATGGCCATGAACCCGGTCACGGGCAAACTTTATATAGCCAACAATAATTCCCACAATGCCCTGCGGATAGCGGACTGGCGCAATGGCGGAGCCCAGGACTCCATTATTCTCAGCCATCCTCCCCGGCAGGTGGCGGTGAATCCGGTGACCAACACCATATACACTTCCATCGACACCGGCACTCCAGACAGTTTAGTAGTGATCGACGGCTCGGATTATGACACCACCATCGCCGTCGCCAAGAGCGGCACCCAGTTCGCGGCCGTCAACCCAATCACCGGAGACGCCTTCTTCAGCAACAGCAACGGGGACAACGTGACGGTGATCAAGGCCAACGGCGACACCCTGACCATAGCGGTGGGCGACGACCCCCGGATGATCGCGATAAACCCCCTAACCAACAAGGCGTTTGTCTGCAACACCGGAAGCAAGTCGGTATCGGTCATAAATGGCGCCTCCTATTCGGTGGAACGGACCATAACCGTGGATACCCTGCCGACCATAGTGGCCGTTAATCCACTGACCAACTATATCTACGTTAACAGTTTCTTTGCCTCGGCCAACCGGGTGAAGGTGATAGACGGCAAGGACTGGGATACCACCTCGGTGCTGGTGGGATCCAAGCCCTTCTCCATCGGGGTCAACCCGGCCACCAACCGGATCTATGTAGGCAACGATGTCAGCAACACGGTGACAGTGATCGACGGGGCGCACCATACGGTGATAACGTCCATCCCGTCCAACCGGCCGTACAAGATCGACATCAATCCGGTGACCAACAAGATCTACGTTGCCAGCCTTCAGACCTCCGGCATAGTAAAGGTCATCGACGGGGCCACCAACGGCACCGACAATGTGACCGTAGGTAACTGGCCGTCAGGGGTGGCGGTCAACCGGGCCAACAACAAGATCTACGTCACCAATTACAACGACAGCACCGTGACCGAGATCGACGGGGCCACCAACGCCAACAGCGCCATCAAGGTGGGGGTCCATCCGGAATGGATCGCGGCCGACCCGGTGACCGGCAAGGTGTTTGTCTCCAACAGCGACGGCAGCAGCCTGAGCATCATAGACTGCGCCAGCCGCAGCGTCAAGACCATTACAGTACCGGCTGGCCCGCGGCAGGTGGCAATTAACCCGGCCACCGGCAAGGTCTACCTGGCCTGCTACACCGCCGGACGGGCGGTGGTTCTTGACCAGACCGTGGAGCAGGATACAAAAGTCACTACCGACGACAACGAGGCCTCCTGGAAATATCTTTTCTCCGGAAACAGCAAAAACCAGGTAGTGACTTCAACCAATCATTGGACCCCATATAAAACGACCATAAGCGAAGGGTTGTTCAGCCTGGCCACAAACCAATCATTCTGGAAGTTCGGGACGTACTCCTCCAGCACCGATTCTTCGCTGGACTGGCTGACCGGGAATAACTGGGGAGCCGACACCGCCATCTACGGCGATAACGTTTACCTTCGCGGAGCGCTGGATATCCAGTCGGCCACGACCAATAATTTGGGTGCCGGAACGCCTTTTATGGGTAATATCACAACCTATGTGATGTACAGAATAGATTATGCAGCTCCGACCATTGTCTGGTGGGACAGCCTGGCCGACGACAACGATTCGTTGGATGGTTACGGTCCCTACACCGTAAAGGCCGTAATGACCGATTTTTCCGGGGTGGATTATGCCACGTTGTATTACCAGATGTCTGGCAAATCATGGCCTTCAGTGGCAATGACCAGGGCTGCTGCGGATACTTTTATTGCAGAAATACCAGCCCAAATAGTTACGGAAGGCGATACGACAGTGATGTCGTATATGATTGATGCAGGTGATCATGCCAATATTGCCATTAACAGCAGCAATACGATTTCATCTAATATTCGCACCTTCCGTCTCCGCAACCTGACCGGGGTGGAAGGAAAACCAACCGATCCGGAGCTGCCCAGAACCTTCGTCCTGCAGGCGGCCTACCCCAATCCTTCCCGAGGACAGACAGTGATCAAATACCAGCTGCCCAAAGCCTCCACCGTCCAGCTTCAGGTATACAACGTGGCCGGGCAGTTGGTGAAGACCATCAACGAGGGACAGAAGCCGGCCGGGTACCACCAGATAAGCTGGAAAGACAGCAAATTATCCAATGGCATCTACTTCTACCAGCTTAAGGCAGGGGAATTTTCCGCTACTAAAAAATTAGTGGTGTTGAAGTGAACCGAAGGCCTGAAGACTAAATCATCCTGCCAGCAATTTGGCGGGGGGCGAGGACCGGAGAGAATAAAATCTCTCCGGTTTTTCATTGACAATCAGATGGCAAAAACATATAATAAATATCTTATTCCGGCAACAACCAGCACGTTAAAAACAAGCCTAACCACAATAAACTGGAGCCATTATGAAGATCTTCGTAAGGACCGCAGTACTGCTGACGGCCACTGCGGCCATGACAGCGGCGGCCGGCCTTCCGGCCTTCAACCTTCCGGGACACAGCGCCGGAAAGGCGGCGGTGGCCGCCCCGGCCAACACCGGAATGACATCCGGACAAACCATTACCGGGCAGCGGCGGAGCTTGCCGGCCACCGGTTCGGCCAGAAAACTGTACAGGAACGGGAAATCCTGGGCCGTGCCGGTCCGGGCCAAGACCTTGGCTCCCAAGGCCATTATCTTCACCCTCTGTTCCCAGGATTTCGAGAGCGATTGGACCGGCTGGGCAGCGGTGGACGGCAACGGCGACGCGATGGTATGGAAAGTGGGCACCACCACGGATCTGGGAGCCTATAGACCTCCCAGCTACGGTACTCAGTTTGCCTATTATTCGGACGACGACGCCGGCAGCGGAGTGTTGAACACCAACGAAGAATGGATCTCACCGGTCTTCTTCATCCCCGACACCACTCCGGCCGTTACCCAGCTGGATCTGTCTTATGGATGGGGCTTCCGGATCTCGGGCGCCGGCCAGCATCTGCACACCCTGGTCCGGACCTTCAGCGGGACGGTCTGGGGAGCGTGGGACACCCTGGTCAGCTATACCGGCACCGGGAACGGTACCGAAGCACTGGACCTCTTCGGCTATCTGCCGGCCGATTCCATCCAGCTGAAGTGGGTCTACGAGGACATCAACGCCACCGAGCACTGGAGCTATGGCGGCGCCATAGACAACGTGATGCTTACCGCCAGCCCGCTGACCTACGATGCCAAGCCCCTGGCCCTGGCCTATCCGGATCCTTCGAACTACCTCAATCCAATGAACGGCATCTTTCCGGCTGCGGTGGTACGCAGCGCCGGTACGGATTCGATCTCCAATGTCAACGTCACTTTGCGGATAGATTCAGCCGGGGTGAACATCTATGACCAGACTGTTTTTGTGGACACACTGCCGGGCATGGACACTGCCTGGGTGAGCTTCCCCGCCTGGACCACCGGCCCGGCCGGCAGCTACAGCTACGACTATATCCTTTATACCACTTATGCCCAGGACCAGGACCACGGCAACGACACCATTTCCGGGCAGCTGCAGGCCTTTACCGAGGTGGTCACGGTCAACTCGCCCTATACCAGTCTGGTGCCGACCTACGACGGCTTGATAGACACGGCGGCTGAATGGAACGACGCAGTAAAGGTCGACATCTCCAATGTCTACGGCTATTACGCCACGACCATGCCACCGGGCAGCGCCTATATGTATCTCAAGAACGACGGGACCAACCTCTATCTGGCCCTGGACGTGATATTCGACGCCACCGACGGCTCCGGGGAGTTCGGGCTTTATTTCGACGATAATCACAATCATGTCTGGGAAAGCTATCCCGACACCACCGAAGGCAATTACTGGGTGATCGGTTCGGGCGGGGATACTTTGGAGACCCGCTATATGTGTTCCTCCTCCTCCGGCGGCACCAGGTACCGGGACGGACTTACTCCGGTAGGTTTTTCGATGAACAGCGGCCACATGCAGTACGAGATAGCAGTCCCCTTGGGCAGCCAGACCGATCCGGGCTACCTGAATGCCTGCCCCGGCGGTACTTTCGGGTTTTGGTTGTACGTCTATGATTACATGACCTATGGGGAGGCCGGATGGTGGCCGCAGTCAGCCAACTGGAACGACCCGGCCACCTATGCCACGGTGAATCTGGGCACCAGCGGACTGCCGGACGCGGGGATAATGGAGCTCAGGGCGCCTAAAGGCATCGTCCCGGTTGATTCCGTGGTCATACCCTCTGCCAAGGTCGGCAATTTCGGGGCCTCGGCCGCCAGCTTCTCGGTGACCTGCGTGATAGACACCAACGGCACCCCGGTCTACGCCAGCAACCAGAACGTGACCGGCCTGGGCCCCATGGATACCGTGGCGGTCTCGTTCCCTTCCTGGAAGCCTGATACCCAAATGACCGGGAATGTCACCGCCTATATCACTTACGGGGCCGACACCTATCCGGCCAATGATACCGTCAAGGCAAGCCTGGCGGCCTACCAGAAGAACTTCAGCCTCAGCTCGCCCTACACCGATGTCATACCCGCCTTTGACGGGGCCATCGACACCTCGGAATGGAACGATGCCGTCCGGGTGGAGATCTCCGATGTTTTCGGCAGGTCGGGGACGGCCATGCTTCCGGGAAGCGGGTACATGTATCTTAAGAACGACGGAACCAATCTTTACGTGGCGGTGGACGCCATTCTGGACACCGGCAACAGCTACGGCGACTGCTTCTACCTGCTCTTCGACGACAACCACAACCACGCCTGGGAGACCTATCCCGACACCACCGAAGGATATTACATGATAGGCAATCTGGGGACCGACAGCATCTACACCACATATATCTGCGCCGGACCCAGTTTCGGCGGCACCGGAATCAGGAACGGGCTGACCCCGGTGGGTTTTTCCACCGCCAGCGGGCGCATGCAGTACGAAGCCGCCATACCACTGGGCAAGCAGACCGACCCGGCCTATCTGAACACTTTCCCCGGGGCCTCGATAGGGTTATGGATGTTCGCAGTTGATGCCGCTACCGGTTCCTATACAGGCTGGTGGCCCCAATCCTACATCAACACATCACTGGACCCGGCCGGTTTTGGCACTGTGACCCTGGGGGTCAGCGGCCAGCCGGACGTGGCGATGTCGGCCATCCGGGAACCGGGCCAGGCCATGTTCATGGATTCCACCGCCGTCCCCGCGGCCAAGGTGACCAACCAGGGCTCATCGGACGCCGACTTCTCGGTCTATTGTGTGATTGACACCAACGGCATCCCGGTCTACAGCGACAGCCAGAGCGTCGCCGACCTGGGCTCGATGGACACCCTGCTGGTGTCTTTCGCCTCCTGGACCCCGGACACCCCGCTGACCTACAATGTCACCATGTACGTCAGCTATCCCGGCGACTCCCTGCCGGACAACGACACTCTGAGGCAGATCTGCCAGGTGGCCCGGCATCTGTGGTTCACCTGGGATCCTTTCCCGGTCCCCTTCACCGCGGCGGCCGAAGCCGGTTATAAAGGAAAGCTGTACGTGTTCGGCGGCTATTACGGGACCACCACCGGCACCGAAGACAGGATAATGATCTATGATCCGGCCAGCGGAACCTGGTCTCAGTCTTCGGCTTCGCTCTCCGATCCGAACTACTGGAGCAGCGCGGTGACCGCCCGGGGCAAGATCTATGTGCTGGGAGGCTACGATGGGATAGCCAACCTGGACTGCTACTCGCCGCAAGGGGATTCACTGAACCCCAGGGCGGACATGCCTTCCGGAGGGTATGGTTTTGCGGCCGGGGCCTGGAGAGACTCCATCATATACCGCTTCGGAGGTTATGGCATGTCCGGGTACATGAACACGGTGGCCCTTTACGACATCGCCAGCGACACCTGGGATACCAGCGCCACTCCGCTGCCGACAGCGGCTTACTTCGGGTGTGCCGCCATCCTGGGGGACACCGTAGTATTCTCCACCGGCTACAATGACGCGTCCGGGCTGATCGATTCCACCTTTATCGGGCTGATAGACCCCGCCGATCCCGACAGCATCAGCTGGAGCATAGGGCCGAATTATCCCGGGGGGGCGCTTTACGGAGCGGCCTACGGGTACATCGGCAATCCCTGGCATCACGGACTTTTGATAGCCAGCGGAGCCGGCAGCTCCCTTCTGGCGACCACCTATTCCTATTCCACGGCCGCCGGCTGGACCCAATGGCCGGACAAGACCTCTCCCGGTTACTGGACGGCGGGCGCCCAGGTCGGGGATTATTTTGAAGTGGCGGGCAATTACAACGGCGGAGCTTTCTCCAGCACCAATGAAGCTCTATACCTGGGGTCGGAGTATAACACCGGGGTCACCGGCAAACCTTCCGTTTACGAGACGGTTCCGGCCAGGCTGGCCCTGCTGCCCTCGCGGCCCAATCCGGCCAGCAGCCGCACGGTGATCAGCTACCAGCTGCCGGCCCAGGGCCAGGCTTCGCTGACCGTCTATAACATCACGGGGCAGAGGGTGAAGACCTTGGCCTCGGGGACCCAGGAGGCAGGTCTCCACCAGGTGACCTGGAACTGCGACGACCAGTCGGGCCGGAAAGTGGCGGCAGGCATCTACTTCTACAATCTCCGGACGGAGAAGGGCAGCGCCACCAAAAAACTGCTGATAGTAAGATAATCCCGATCCCTATATGCAAAAGGGGCTGTGAAAACAGCCCCTTTTTTATTTTGCATTTTCAGGGACTTAGTGCTATAATAATTTTTCACATATCGTAAAAGGAGCACCATGAAAAAGCTGAAAAGGATCACCTCGTTCGCGGCGGTGGCGGTGATGGCCATCTGTCTCTATACTTTTCTGCTGGGCAATAATGTCTTCGCCGGAAAGTTCAGCAACGACGGGATGGCCTGGTATTTTCTGGCCAAGGGCATCTACTGCTCGCTGACCATGTACCTGCTGGCCCTGGTGCTGGAGATGCTCCACGAACGGAAGGACAAAAGCTAAAGGAACGAATACCCGGGAACCTTCCCACGAAAGGCACTAAAGCCCACTAACAATATTTCACAGAAAGCCTGATTTCCCTATCGGAATTATAAAAATCGGCGGGGATCAGCGTAAATCTGCGTCCCGTGCCAACAGTAAATAACATCATCACATAAATCTTCACAACAGGCAGGTGAATCATGAAAAGCGCAAAGACCAAGGTCAAAGCCAAGCCCAAGATCAAAAAGGCCGTCAAGCCGGTAAAAAAGAAAACTCCGGCCAAGAAGCCGAACCTCAAAGCCGCAGTCCAACCCAAGAAACAGGACTTGTTCACCACCCTCAAGGAATGGAACAATACCTGCGTCCAGCCGATGCTGGCCAAGTATCCCGAGCGAAAGAAGGTTTTTCTGTCCACCTCCGGCGACGAGGTCAAGCGGGTCTACACCCCCTGCGAGACCGAGGGCCTGGATTACCAGAAAGACCTGGGCTTTCCCGGGCAGTATCCCTACACCCGCGGCGTCCAGCCCACCATGTACCGGGGCAAGTTCTGGACCATGCGCCAGTACGCGGGCTTCGGCGATGCGGCTGAGTCCAACAAGCGCTACAAGTATCTTTTAGCCCAGGGCCAGACCGGGCTGTCCATCGCCTTTGACCTGCCCACCCAGATCGGCTACGACTCCGATGATCCCATGTCCGCCGGGGAAGTGGGGAAGGTGGGCGTGGCCATTGATTCTTTGGCCGACATGGAGATCCTGTTCGACGGCATCCCGCTGGACAAGGTCTCCACCTCCATGACCATCAACGCCCCGGCCGGAGTGCTCTTGGCCATGTACGTGGCGGTGGCCGAGAAGCAGGGGGTCAAGGCCGACCAGCTTAACGGCACCATCCAGAACGACATCCTAAAGGAATACATCGCCCGTGGCACCTACATCTTCCCGCCCACGCCCAGCATGCGGCTGATCACCGACATCTTCGAATACTGCGCCAAGCAGGTGCCCAAGTGGAACACCATCAGCATCTCCGGCTACCACATCCGCGAGGCCGGTTCTTCCGCCACCCAGGAAGTGGCCTTCACCCTGGCCGACGGCATCGCCTACGTCCAGGCGGCCATCGCCTCGGGCTTAAGCGTGGACGATTTCTCCTCGCGCCTGTCGTTCTTCTTCAACTCCCACAACGATCTGTTGGAAGAGGTGGCCAAGTTCAGGGCCGCCCGCCGGATCTGGGCCCGGATCATGAAGGAGCGGTTCAAGGCCCAAAAGGCCTCCTCCCAGATGCTGCGCTTCCACACCCAGACCGCAGGCAGCACCCTGACCGCCCAGCAACCGGACAACAACATCATCCGGGTCACCATCCAGACCCTGGCCGCGGTACTGGGCGGCACCCAGAGCCTGCATACCAACTCCCGCGACGAGGCCCTGGCCCTGCCGACGGAAGATTCGGTCCGCATTGCCCTGCGCACCCAGCAGATCGTGGCCCACGAGTCCGGCGCGGCCGACACAGTTGATCCGTTAGCAGGATCATACTACGTGGAGGCCCGGACCAGCGAGATCGAGAAGGCCGCCTGGGCCTACATCGAGAAGATTGACAAGCTGGGCGGAATGGTCAAAGCCATCGAGAAGGGTTTTGTCCAAAAAGAGATCCAGGACAGCGCCTACCGCTACCAGAAGGACGTGGAGGCCCAGGAACGGATAGTGGTGGGGGTCAACAAATTCACGGTCAAGGAAGAGGCTCCCAAGAATCTGCTGAAGGTCTCCCAGGCGGTGCAGGACGCCCAGATGAAGCGGCTGGCCGAGATGAAGTCCAAGCGGGACAACGAGGCGGTGAAGAAGGCGCTGGGCGAGATCCACCGGGCGGCCCACGGCAGCGAGAACCTGATGCCCTTCATCGTGGACGCAGTGCGGAAGTACGCCACGCTGGGAGAGATCTGCGGAGTGCTGAGAGAGGTGTTCGGGGAGTATCAGGAATCGGTGGTGCTGTAAACTCCACGCCTGTTCCCTCGCCTAATGCTTTAGGAGAGGGGCAGGGGTGAGGTCAACCTTATGAAACCATACTACCTAACCACCGGCCTGCTGTGCGTCAGCAACATCTTCATGACCTTTGCCTGGTACGGGCACCTTAAGAACATGTCCGGGCGCACCTGGTTCTTTGCCGCCCTGGTCAGCTGGGGCATCGCCCTGTTCGAGTACTTAGTGCAGGTTCCGGCCAACCGCATCGGCTACCAGGTGATGAACGTGGGCCAGCTGAAGATCCTGCAGGAAGTGGTCACCTTAAGCGTGTTCGTGCCGTTCTCCATTTTGTATTTAAGGGAGAAGCCCAGCCTGGATTACCTGTGGGCCGGGCTGTGCCTGCTGGGCGCGGTGTTCTTTTTGTTCCGGGCGAAGCTGTTTGGCTCTTAAGTCCCCTCTCGAGAGGGGAACAAGGGTTGTGTGGTGGGTACCCGGTTATGACACACCCCTATCATCCCCTCTTATTAGAGGGGACTTTGGAAGCGCCAAGAACATAACCTGTTGTAAAAGCATCTAACAACATTCAAGTCCTATGACCGACGCACTCATCCTTCTGGCCCTGCTGATTGGACTGGAACTGGTCCTGGGCGTGGACAACATCCTGGTGATCTCCATCTTCGTGGGGCGGCTTCCGGCCGGAGAACGCAACAAGGCCCGCCTGCTGGGCCTGGCCTTTGCCCTGGTGGCCCGGATAGTGATGCTGGTCATCCTGCTTTGGCTGGCCAAACTGACCACCCCGCTGTTCCTGAACCTTTCGGTGCGGGATCTTATCCTGCTGGCCGGGGGAATGTTCCTGCTGTACAAGGCGGTGACCGAGATACACCACACGGTAGAGCTGAAGGAGGAACAGCATCAGGAGAAAAAAGCCAGGCAGGCCTTTGCGGCGGTGATCACCCAGATAGTCATACTGGACATAGTGTTTTCCATAGACTCGGTGGTGACAGCCATTGGGCTGACCAACCAGCTGTGGGTGATCGTCTCGGCGGTCATCGTCTCCTTTGCCGCCATCCTGTTCGCGGCCAAGCCCATCGGGGATTTCATCATGGACCGGCCCACCTTGAAGATACTGGCCCTGTCGTTTTTGATCACCATCGGGATCACCATTTTCATGGAGGGTATGCACAAGCACGTGCCCAAGGCCTATATTTACCTGCCGATGGGTTTTGCCCTGCTGGTGGAGATGCTGCAGCTGAGGTATGAGCATAATAAAAGGAGCAGGTCCACCACAAATTGAATCTAAGATAACCTACGTTCTATCTTGGGAAAAGGAAAACAAGAAGTTTATTTTTTTGTTGGAAACAATGATCTTTCTGAAACTATTAAGCGATAAATATTTTAATGGAGGTTTTTCGGTGTTAAATACCATTTTTTTATTGTTTACGTTATGTGCTACTGGAGGACAACAAACAAATAAAGTACTCTACGAAAATATTTACAATAGCATTATAGAGGAAATAAGTACAAACAATTATAGTGTAAACCAATATTTAGGATTTTCAAAACCATATGGCAAATATGATTTGCGAACACGGACCAAGGATTACTGTTTTTTAGGCACGGAAACGAACGATACAATATGGACAACGGATATAATTAACCTGACATGGGGTAGAATTGCAAAGCATGTTTTTAAAATGCCAGTTGACAGTGCGATTGCAATACCAAATGAATTTATTGCTGAAGGATATTATAACGAGGATAGATATAGGAAGGAATTTTTTATTCCAAATCAAGAAACAATTGTTAAATTAGCAATACTGGTCTTGCAAAGTAAAAACAATATTTATGTGCAACAAAGCAATTATGAAAACTTAGGATATAGTCGAGTAGGTGATGTGTTTTCTGAAAATAATATTTATTGGAAATACAAAATACCAGATGGGTCCCCCTTTCTTATCTCAGATAAAAAGGAAATATTGAAAGATTATGAGTATTCAAATGCTGATAAGGATATATTAAAAATACTTTTAGATTTAAAATGTTATTGCGTGGCTAAAGAAGGAAGAAATATTTTATTCTTAACGGGTGGTATTATAGATAATTGTATAGGTTTTATTTATTCGTCTGAAAAACCAACCAATCAGAATCTTGGCTTACTTTATCACATTTATTTAATAGAAGATTTAGGCAATAATTTCTATTACTTTATTTCAAATTAAGTATTATTAATAGGAGCATTCACATGCCAAACAAGATCCGCATCCTCATCGCCAAGCCCGGCCTGGACGGGCACGACCGCGGCGCCAAGTACATTGCCCGGGCCCTGCGCGACGCCGGGTTCGAGGTGATCTACACCGGCCTGCGCCAGACCCCGGAGGCCATCGCCGCCGCCGCCGTCCAGGAGGACGTGCAGTGGGTGGGGCTGTCCTGCCTATCCGGGGCCCACAACTCGCTGTTCCCCAGGGTGGTCCAATTGCTCAAGGAAAAGAACGCGCCGGACATCAAGGTCTTCGGCGGCGGGGTGATCCCGGCCGACGACATCCCGGGCTTAAAGGCCGCGGGTATCAAGGAGATTTTCACCCCGGGCGCCTCGTCCCAGCAGGTGGTGGATTACATCAACAACAATTAGCTTCACTACCAAGCAGGCACTGAACAATGCCAAAGCGGCACGAAGGTACCGAGGGAACTATTCCCAATTAGCCGCCACAATAAAAACCCGCCCAGCTTTAAAAAGCCGGGCGGGTTTTTTGTGAGCGATCTGTTTTTAAAAACCGAAAGTCAGTACGCCTTTGGGAATTATGCCCAGGCCTTTGGAATCCTCGGCCGTCAGGTTGTAGCCGATGTCGCAGCCCAGGCCGATGGAGCTGGCGCTGGACAGGTAATAGTTGAACCCGCCGCCCGCGCCCATAAAGGTCCCCAGGTGGAACTGAAGGTAGGGCCGCAAAGGTTCGTAGTACTTGTAATGGATGAATTCCTGGCTCTCTGAATCATATTCGTAACGGGTGTTTTTGGTGGGCACCTCCTTGAGCACCTCCATCCGCAGGGTCAGGCCGGCGTTGAGGGCGGTTTCGGTAGTCGTGTCGGAATAGGAATACCAAGGAGAAGTGAACTTGTTTATAAGCTGATAAGGGTACATCCCAAAATGCGGGATAAGAGATATCTTTTCGTTGAACTTGAATACCAATCCGGCATTAAACTGAAATCCGCTGCCCTGAATGAATTTGTAACCCGGCTCCAGATCCAGCCCGAACCGGAAGCTGCGGCCGGGCAGTTTTTTCTGACCGCCAAAGGCCGTTGCGGCCAGGGCCAGTACGGCCATCAGCGCCAACGCGGCTTTATTATATTTACTGCCAAACATATATCTTCTCCTCGCTTAAGGCGTTGGTAAATGCCTGGCTGATGCCGCCCAAGGCCTCGGCCAGGTTGGCGCCCTGTTGGCTG
>Ga0315268_10001812_pt1 | contig 24547 bp, 20 predicted proteins | sample C1_top_MG_FD_204535 | JGI IMG/M metagenome (GOLD analysis project Ga0315268, IMG submission 204535) | Sediment microbial communities from Yellowstone Lake, YNP, Wyoming, USA - C1_top | ecosystem: Environmental > Aquatic > Freshwater > Lake > Sediment | place: USA: Wyoming | collected 2017-08-01
AAGCCCGGCCTGCTGGAAGCTGCTTTGCTCTTTGACGATCTGACCGTGGAGATGATCGCGGACAACAAGCACCTGCCCTCCACATTGATGAAGCTGGCCTACAAGTGCATCGGCGCCGACCGCCTGTGCGCCATCTCGGATGCGACGAGCGGAGCAGGATTGCCAGAGGGCACGCACTTTCGGATGGGCAGCATGGAGTACGAGGTACGTGATGGCGTGGGAATGTTGTTTGACCGCACAGCATTCGCGGGAAGCACGACGTTGGTCAGTCAGATGATTCCCATTCTCACGGATGTGGCGGGCATCCCGTTGGCTAACGCAGTGCGAATGCTCACCCTTACCCCGGCGCGCGTCATCGGTTTCGATGGCCGAAAGGGCAGCCTGGAGCCGGGCAAAGAGGCCGACCTGGCGATCTTTAATGATGACTGGACTGCCTGGCGCACGATGATCGGCGGCCGATGGGTGTATGCAAATTGATAGTTGAACTCTCACACTCGACAGGCAACGATAGGAGAGCCTAAGATGGTCGAGCCTGTGCGCGAAACAAGAATTGAGGCTGTGCCGGTTAGCATCTATCGGACGAATGAAGAATTGGGCGCGGCAGCCGCGCAAGAGGCTTCTGCCATCATCCTACGCGCGGTCGAGCAAAACGGCCACGCCAATATCATCGTCGCTACAGGCAACTCGCAGCTCACCTTCTTCGCCGCGCTCAGAAAAAACGCCAGCGTCCCCTGGCCGCACGTCAGCATCTTTCACATGGACGAGTATGTCGGGATTGATCCACAGCATCCGGCCAGTTTTCCACAATTCCTGCATCGCCACCTGCTCGACACGATCAATCCACAGGCGTTCTATTCGGTGCCCGGTCAAGCGCAAGACATTGAGCAGGCATGCCGCGACTATGCAGCATTGCTGCGCGCGCATCCTGCCGACCTGTGCGCGTTGGGCATCGGCGAAAATGGTCACATCGCATTCAACGATCCGCCCTATGCCGATTTCGACGATCCGGTTTGGGTCAAGGTCGTCAAGCTGGCCGAGGCGTCGCGTCGGCAGCAGGTGGGCGAGGGCCATTTTGCCAGGATCGAAGAGTGTCCCACGCACGCAATCACCCTGACGATTCCGGCCTTGCTCGCAGCAAAGCGGGTCCTGGCGATTGTGCCCGAGGCGCGCAAGGCTGAAGCCGTCTACCGCGCGCTGCGCGGCCCGCTCTCGGAAGATTGCCCGGCCTCCATCCTGCGTCGCGCGCCACATACGCATCTGTATTTGGATGTCGAGTCTGCACGGCAAGTCTACCCATAGACACGCAGTAGTGAGACAGAGATGAATTCACGAGAGCGGCTGCTCGCAACCCTCAATCATCAAGAGCCTGACCGCGTCCCGTTCGACTTGGGCAGCACGCAGGTCACGGGGATTCATGTCGTCGCCTATCGCCGGCTGCGCGATTACTTGGGCTTGCCGCCCGTCGAGCCAGTGTTGTGCGACTCGATCCAGCAGTTGGCTTTGCCCGACGATGATGTGATCGAGCGGCTCGGCGTGGACGTGCGCGGTCTGTTTCCGCTCAACAGTCACAACTGGGACATTATCAATGTAGACAGGGGTGAGGCGTGGGAATACACCGACGAGTGGGGCATCACGCATCGCCGCTTGAAGCCGGATGGCCTGTACTATTCCTCTGTCAAACATCCGTTGGCCGGCGCGATCGCTGTGGATGACGTTCGCGCGCACCGATGGCCGGACACAGGTGATTCACGCCGCATCGAAGGACTGCGAGAGCAAGCTCTGGCGTATCGCGAGCAGGGTAGGGCGGTGATGATCAAGGGTGTGCTGGCAGGTGTGTTCGAAATGTCCCAGCGCGTGCGCGGCATGGAAGCCTTGCTGATAGACATGGCCTTAGACGAGGCGTTGGCGTGCGCGTTGTTCGACAAGATGGTCGAGCTCAAGCTGGCTTTCTGGGAGATGGCGCTGCCGCAACTGGCCGACGTGGTTGACGTGATTTCGGAGGCTGACGACTACGGCACGCAGGTTTCGCAGATCATTTCGCCGCGCATGTTTCGCGAGCTACTCAAGCCGCGCCTCAAGGCTCTGATGGAGCGCATCAAACAACTCGCTCCGAAGGCTAAAGTGTTTTATCACTCGTGTGGCAACGTCCGGCCGCTGTTGCCTGACTTTATCGAACTGGGTGTGGACATTCTCAACCCGGTTCACATCCGCGCGACCGGCATGGAGCCGGTCGCGCTCAAGCGTGACTTTGGCCGCGACATGGTTTTTTGGGGTGGGGGAGTGGACACACAGGGCGTGCTGCCCAACGGCGCGCCGCAGGAAGTAAAGGACGATGTGCGGCGCAACGTCGAGGCGTTAGCGCCTGGCGGCGGATTTGTCTTCAACACGGTACACAACATTCAAGCGGATGTGCCGCCGGAGAATATCGTTGCGATGATTGAGGCGTTGAGCGAATATGGAGATTGTACCCAAGACCTTTCTGCCCGTCGAAGTCGTCTTTCATCCAAGCTGGTGGAATCGGCATTACGCCCTGACGTTCGATGAAGCATTTTTCTTCGATCCGGTCAAGCGCGTGGAAAGCGAGGGCGTGATGCGCGCGGCTCTATATCAACGCTTCGGTGATCTGGGTCTGGGCGAAGCGAGCGCCGCTCCGCGTCCGGTGATTGGCCCGGTGCATCTGGCGGCGGGCTTTTTGCCTTCGGCGGCGCTGGGCTGTCGGCTCCGCTACTGCGAGGATGCTTCGCCCGAAGTGATTCCAGCGAATCTCACCAACGATCAGGTGACGGCGCTCGACGTGCCTGACCTGGTGAGCAATCCAGCCTTTCAAAAGTTGATTGCGCTGATGGATGTACTTGAAGCTCAGTACGGCTTTCTGGAAGGCGACGTTAACTGGGAGGGCGTGCAGAATGTGGCGCTCAACTTGCGCGGGCCGCAGTTGTTTGTGGACTATTACGAAAATCCTGTCCTGGCCCGTCGCCTGCTCGACGTGGCCGCGCAGACCGTTTCTGCGATGGCGACCTATGTGCGCCGCCGCACCGGCAGCAACTCGGTCGCGGTCAACCGCGTCATCGGCACGGTTGACCCACGCATCAGTCTGCACTCGAATTGCACCGTCGCCATGATCTCGGCTCGCACCTATCGCGAGTATCTTTTGGATTACGATTGCCGTATGGCAAAAGACTTGTGGCCGTATGGCATTCATCACTGCGGCGCAGACATGCACAAGGTGCGCAACGAATACGCACAGGTCGAGGGCGCCGAGTTCTTTGATGTGGGCTGGGGATCGGACGTGGCGGTTTGCCGCGCGGCGTTGCCCCACGCGATCCTGAGTCTGCGGCTCAGCCCGGCGCGTGTATCCACTCTTTCGCCCGTCGAGGTCGCCGCCGATGTGGAAGGCTTGCTGCGCGCGGCTGGCCCGCTCGAACGCGCCGTGCTGTGCTGTATCAATATGGACGATCAAACGCCTGACGAAAACGTGCAGGCCATCTTTGCGGTGGCCGAGCGTTATCGCCGCTATGGAGCATGAACAGGAGAGTTATGCCGGAAAGAATCCATCTGCCTGATGACCGCTACTTTGGTCCTGATCCAAAGCAAAAGGAATTTGCGCAATGTTTGTATGGCTTGGTGGCAAACTTTCCGCTCGTCTGCCCGCACGGTCACGTTGACCCGCGCATGTTTGTGGAAGAACCCCGTCAGGGGACCGATCCGAACCATTCCTTCGGCTCGCCCGCGGACCTGTTCATCATCCCCGATCACTATGTCTTTCGGATGCTTTACTCACAGGGGGTGCCGCTGGAAAAGCTCGGCGTCCCTCGTCGCGATGGCGGCGAGGTGGAACGCGACCATCGAAAAATCTGGCAGATATTCGCGGAGAACTTTTATCTTTTTCGCGGCACGCCGACCGGCATGTGGCTAACGCATGAACTCTATTCCGTCTTGGGCATCGAGGAGAAATTGACGGGCGAATCGGCGCAGCGCATCTATGATCAAATCGAAGCCACGTTGGCAACACCTGAGTTTAGCCCGCGCGCGCTGTTCGAGCGATTCGATATTGAAGTGATGAGCACTACGGATGCCGCTACAGACTCGCTGGAGCATCATCGTGCCATCCGCGCCTCGGGCTGGAAGAGACGCATAGTGCCCTGCTTTCGCCCCGATGCTGTCGTCAATCTGGATGCTTCAAACTGGCGCAAGAATATCGCCGCTTTGAGTGCGGTGAGTGGCATTGAGGTGAGCAGCTATCGCGCTTTTATTCAAGCGCTGGAAAACCGCCGCGCCTTTTTCAAAAGCACGGGGGCGACGGCAACCGACCATGCGGCCCAAACCGCGTATACGGAGGAATTGACTGACGGCGAAGCGGAGGCTATCTTTCAGCGCGCGTTAGGAGGAGCCGCGACTGCCGAGGACGCCAGGCGCTTTACCGGGCACATGCTGATGGAGATGGCGCGCATGAGCATCGAGGACGGGCTGGTGATGCAATTGCACGTCGGCTCGTTCCGCAATCACAACCCATTGATCTATGAGCGGTTTGGCCCGGACAAAGGGGCCGACATTCCCATTCAGAGCGAGTTCACACGCAGCCTGCGTCCTTTGCTGATCAAGTACGGCAATGATTCGCGCTTGACCCTCATCCTCTTTGATCTTGACGAGGCGACCTATTCACGTGAGCTGGCGCCGCTGGCCGGACATTATCCTGCAGTCAAGCTGGGCCCGCCTTGGTGGTTCTTCGATAGCCTGAATGGCATGCTGCGCTATCTGGAACAAGTGACCGAAACCGCTGGACTGTACAACACCACCGGTTTCAATGACGACACGCGCGCCTTTCCTTCGATCCCCGCGCGGCACGACCTCTGGCGGCGCGTCGCAGCGAATTGGATCGCAGGACTGGTCGTTCGCGGCATCGTGGACATGGGCGATGCTGAGGAAATGATGCGCGACATCGCGTATCGGCTGGTAAAGAAAGTGTACAAACTGTGACCGATTGCAGTTGGCAGAATCAGGAGGCTGGAGGAATGTCTGTTCTGAACGCATTGCCAAACTTGAACGTCTTGCCTCGTTCGCTTGTCGTTGGGGATCAGGCCGAGTACGGGTTGACTCGTGCTGGGGCCGAGTTGAAATTGGTGGTCTGGGCGGACGGTTCGCTGTTGGCTGATTTTGAAGGGGAAGGCAGTCAGCACGCGGGCCGCACGCTTCTGATCGGCCCGACAAGTTCTCGCAACGCGGCGGCACTGCGCGCGCACTTGCCCTGGCTCAAGCCAAAGCCATTGGGATTGCAGACATCGGCTGGGCTGGGCGACCGATTGGGGCTGGCGACGCCCGGCCATGTGCGCGCGGTGAGGACGGTGCGCGAAGCGCATGGCAACATTGCCCCGATCTTTGCTCAACAGTCCATCCGCGAAATGACCCGCACAGGTCGCACTCCGCAGCAGGTCATGGACGATGCCACATGGGGCATTTTTGCCGAAGGCTGGCGCGAAGGCATCGGCGCGGACGCCGACCACTTGAAGGCCACGACTGATATAGATGCATGTCTCGCGGCCGGCTTTACGTTTTTCACTATTGACCCGGGCGAGCACGTGGATAATCACGCTGAGACGATGATACCCTCTGATCTGCGCGCTGCGGCGGAACGTTTGCCATCCGACCTCCGACCTCTGGCCTCTGGCCTTCAATCCAAATCATTTGACGTCGAAGGACGCACTATCGCTTTTGATGAACACACCCTTTTGAAGGCAGCGGTCAAGTATGGCAAAGCCGTCGCACACGTTGTGATGATGTATCGCCATCTCATGCAAGTCGCAAGCGGCCAGAATTGCGAACTCGAGGTCTCTGTGGACGAGACCGAACTGCCCACCTCGCACGCAGAGCATATCTATATTGCGAGCGAGCTGCGGCGGTTGGGTGTTCAATGGGTGAGCCTCGCCCCGCGCTATATCGGTCGCTTCGAAAAGGGTGTGGACTATATTTCCCCTTCGGGGACTGTAGGTGATGTGGCAGCCTTTGAGGCCGATTTCGCCGTTCACGCGGCGATCGCTCGCCGGTTCGGTCCTTACAAATTGAGCCTTCACTCCGGCTCGGACAAATTCAGCATCTATCCGATTGCGGCTCGCCAGACGCGCGGCCTCGTTCACCTCAAAACGGCGGGCACCAGTTACCTGGAAGCACTGCATACCATTGCATCGCTCGATCCAGATTTCTTCCGTGCGATCTATGCTTTCGCCTGCAACCGGTACGAGACCGACAAGGTCAGTTATCACGTCTCGGCGCAATTGGACCGCGCTCCATTGCCACAGGCTGTGCTCGACGCCGACCTGCCCAGGTTGCTCGACCAGTTTGACGCGCGAGAGATACTGCACGTCACGTTCGGCTCTGTGCTGAGAGAGCAAAACGCCGAGGGAAAGCCGCGCTTTTACGACCGCTTCGTGGGTTTGCTGCACGCCAATCCCGAAGCCTACGCCGCGGATTTGGAAGCGCACTTTGTCAAGCATCTCAAGCCGTTTGTTGCCTAGACTACAGACGGCAGACCGACGACCGCAGTTGGTATTGGGCGGTCGGCGCGATGACGACGGAAGTGATTCTGGCAGAAGCAAAGCAGTGTGACTATCAATAGACTTGAGCGAGCCGTATGCGCGAGATAAAGAGAAATATTGAGCAATTAGAAGAAGCCATTCAACAGCTTGACAAACAGACGCCCACAGGTGCACGGCTGGCAGTGCTACTTTTGGATAACCAAGCAGAACTGTTGATGTACAACAAAGCTCAAGCGGTCCTATGTAGCATTTTGAGCTAATGAAGATTTAGGCCGCGATCACTATCGCGGCCAGGAGGAGGATTGATGAACCTGGAAGAACTGACGACGATGTACAACTTTACGGGCCGAACGATGGTTGTCACCGGCGGAACGGGCATCCTGGGCAGCGAGATGGCTTGCGCGCTCGTGGGCTGCGGGGCCAACGTCGCCATTCTCGACCGTAACCTCGACCCGGCGCAAGGTCTGCTGGAGCGGATGGGGCCGTGCGCCGGCCAGGCCGCCATCGTCGGAGGCGATGTTCTGAATCTGGACAGCCTGCGCCAGGCCGCCGAGACCATCGTCAGTCGCTTTGGCCGGGTGGATGGGCTGATCAACTGCGCGGGCGGCAACCGGCCTCAAGCCACCACCAGCGCCGACCTTTCGTTCTTTGATTTGCCAGTGGATGCTTTGCGCTGGGTATTTGATTTGAACATCCTGGGCACGATGCTGCCCTGCCAGGTGCTTGGCAAGCTGATGGCCGCACAGGCAGCGGGTGTGATTCTCAACATTTCTTCGATGAATGCCTTTCGCCCGCTCACGCGCATTCCGGCGTACTCGGCGGCAAAGGCGGGGGTCAGCAATTTCACCCAGTGGCTGGCGGTGCACATGGCGCAAGAGTACTCGCCGCACATTCGCGTCAACGCTATCGCGCCCGGTTTTTTCCTGACCAGTCAAAACGAGTTTCTGCTTACAGACAAGCAGACGTGCGAATTGACGTCGCGCGGACAGGCTATAATCTCGCACACGCCGATGGGCCGTTTTGGCGTGCCAGAAGATTTGATCGGCACAGTCTTGTGGCTGCTTTCGCCGGCATCGGCCTTTGTCACTGGCGCCGTCGTGCCGGTTGACGGCGGGTTTTCGGCCTACAGCGGAGTGTGACTCTTCGGTCGACCGCTGACAGCGGCGGCGTCCATCATCACGCTGCAGGTACTGCTGGTACGGCTGGTGCAACGCAACATTGTGCGCGCACGGGGGGCAGGAGGGGTGAAAGGATAAGGAGATTTACCATGAAAGCGCTAGTTTATCAAGGCCCAATGACCATGACTCTGGAACAAATTCCCAATCCGGTTCCGGGGCCGGGCCAAGTCCTCGCGCAAGTCAAAGCAGTCGGCATCTGCGGCTCGGACGTGCACGGCTTTATCGGCAAGACGGGGCGGCGCAAGCCGCCGATGATTATGGGCCATGAAGCGACCGGCGTAGTAGCCCAGGTCGGCGCGGGTGTGACACGCTTCAAACCGGGCGACCGCGTCGTGCTCAACCCAATCCTCTCGTGCGGGGTGTGCCGCAATTGCCGCGCCGGGCGGCCCAATATCTGCCTCGACCGGCACGTGCTGGGCGTTGACCTGCCCGGCGCGTACGCCGATTACACCAAGCTGGCCGAGCGGATGCTCTGGCCCATGCCGAACGAGTTGAGCTTTGTTGCCGGGTCGCTCATCGAGCCGCTGGCAGTGGCGCTGCACGCCGTCAACCTGACGCCGATTCGCCTGATGGACACTGTCGCCATCGTCGGAACAGGGACGATTGGCCTGTTGACGCTCATGGCAGCCAAACTGGCCGGGGCTGGTACAGTCATTGTCACGGATAAAAGTGTACACCGGCTAGACGTGGCCAAGCGACTCGGCGCTGACGTGACGATCAACGTGGACAAGGAAGAGCCATTACCCATCGTGCAAAGCCTCACCCACGGAGCCGGGGCCGATGCCGTGATTGAGGCCGTCGGCTTCTCCGCCACGGTGCAGCAAGCCATGTCGCTCGTGCGGTCTGGCGGGCACGTCACCTGGATCGGCAACTCGCAGCCAAACATCGAAATGAACATGCAGAGCGTCGTCACGCGCGAGGTCACGGTGCAGGGCGCGTATGCCTACCACGACGAATTCCAACAATCCATCGCCGCCATCGCGTTCGGGCGCATCAATCCCCTGTCTCTCGTCGAGGAAACCGTCAGCACATTGGAAGAGACGCTCACCGTGATCCGAGATTTGGCGGAAGGCAAAAAAGATCCCGTCAAAGTGGTGTTGCAGGCATGACCAAAATCGGAACCGCCATCATCGGGCCGGGCAAGGTGGCCCACACTCATGCTCGGGCGCTCGCTGCGATTCCAGAATCAAATTTCGTCGCTGTGTGCGGGCGCACGCCGGAAAAGACACGCGCGTTTGCAGATACATATGGCGTGCGCGCCTACACCAGCCTGGACGAGCTACTGCGCGACCCGGATGTGCAAGCCATCGTCATCTGCACGCCGCACCCTCAGCACGCCGAGCAAGCCATCGCTGCCGCGCAAGCAGGTAAACACGTCCTGGTGGAAAAGCCGATGGCCATCACGCTGGCCGACTGCGACGGCATGATCGCCGCAGCAAAAGCCAACCAAGTCAAGCTGGGCGTCATCAGCCAGCGGCGGCTCTACCCGTGCGTGCAGCGCGTCAAGCGGGCGATTGACGAGAACAAAATCGGAGTGCCGCTGCTGGGCACAGTCACATTGCTGGGCTGGCGCGGCCCGGAATATTACGCGATGGACGCCTGGCGCGGGACATGGCAGGGCGAAGGCGGCGGTGTGCTCGTCAACCAGGCTCCACACCAACTCGACCTGTTCCAGTGGCTCATGGGGCCGATCGAGGAACTCTTTGGCTATTGGGATAACCTGAACCACCCTTATATCGAAGTCGAAGACACTGTCGTGGCCGTGCTGCGATTCAAGAATGGCGCGTTGGGCAACCTGGTGCTCAGCAATTCGCAGAACCCGGGGCTGTATGGTAACATTCACATCCACGGCGATTTGGGCGCTTCCATCGGCGTCCAGACCGACAGCGGCTCGATGTTTGTGTCGGGCGTGACGGCCAGGGTTGACCCGCCTATCAACGACCTGTGGACAGTCCCTGGCGAAGCATTACTCTTGCCCAAATGGCAAGAGCAAGACCGCTCACTGGCCGGGTCGGTGGACATTATGAGCCATTTCCACTCTTTGCACATCCAGGATTTCATCCATGCCATTCTTGAGGATCGCCCGCCGATGGTGACGGGCGAAGAAGGCCGCAAGACGGTAGAGCTATTCACAGCCATCTATCGCTCGCAACAGGAACGACGACCGGTTTGCTGGCCACTTTGAGGTGAGATATGGTGATTGGCAAAGGTTATACAGATCGTTATCTGACCGATGACGACGCGCGCGAGATCGTGGGCCAGGCGACCGCTTCGCTTCAAGTGGACGGCAAACGTGTGCTTGTCATTATCCCGGACGGCACACGCACGATGCCGATGCCGTTGATGTTCAGCCTGTTCCTGGAATTGCTCGCCCCGCGCGTCGCTTCGTTGGACTACTTGGTGGCGCTCGGCACTCACCAGCCGATGAGTGACGCGCAGTTGAGCAAGCTGGTCGGCCAACCTGTGGTCAACGGCCAGGTCGGGCAGACACACGTCTTTAATCACGAGTGGAGCGACCCAGCCAATTTTGCCCACATCGGCACGATCGCCGCTGGCGACATCAGCCAGATCACCGATGGGCTGATGTCGCAAGACGTGCCGGTCAGGCTCAACAAGCTCATCTTTGACTATGACCAGCTCATCATCTGCGGCCCGGTCTTTCCGCACGAAGTCGTGGGCTTTTCTGGCGGCAACAAGTATTTCTTTCCTGGCATCGCGGGGCCTGAGATCATCAACTTTACCCACTGGCTCGGCGCGGTGATGACGAACTATAGAATCATCGGCGCGGGTTATACGCCAGTGCGCGCTGTGATTGATCGCGCGGCTGCCTTCATTGATCGTCCTGCCGCGTGCTTTGGGTTGGTGGTCACGCACGAAGGGTTGGCCGGACTGTACTTTGGCTCGCCGCACGAAGCGTGGCTGGCCGCCTCGGCGCTTTCGGCGCAAAAACACATCGTCTACGTGGACAAGCCTTACCGTCGAGTGATTTCGGTCATGCCGGAGCTATACGACGATCTATGGACCGGCGCAAAGGGTATGTACAAGATGGAACCCGCCGTGGCTGACGGCGGCGAGGTCGTCATCTATGCGCCGCACATTACCGAGGTCAGTTACACGCACGGCAAGATCATTGACGAGGTAGGCTATCACTGCCGCGATTACTTTTTGAAGCAGTGGGACAAGTTCAAGAATTATCCGGGTGGTGTGCTGGCTCACTCGACGCACGTCAAAGGGTTGGGCACGTATGACACGGCGACCGGCGTCGAAACGCCGCGCATCCAAGTTGCGCTGGCAACCGGCATTCCCCAAGAACGCTGCCGGCGCATCAACCTGGGCTACTTCGACCCGGCGAGCCTCAACCCGCGCGAGTTGCAAGGCCGCGAAGCGGAAGGCATCCTCGTCGTGCCCCGGGCCGGCGAGATGTTGTATCGAGTCAAGGGCAAATAGACAATTCGGCAAATCGGCGACACGCATCACGTTTGACGCATGGCGTTTCACCACACGACTCTTGACCCTTTGCAAGAGTCGCTCAACTAACAAAAGAAAGGAAAATCGCATGAGTAACGCAGACATTGGCCTCATCGGCCTCGCGGTCATGGGTCAGAATCTGGCCCTGAACATGAATGACCACGGATTCACCGTAGCCGTATTCAACCGCACCGTGTCCAAGGTGGACGAGTTTATCAGCAAACACCAAGACTCGGAAGGTTTCAAGATCATTGGCGTGCATTCTGTCGAGGAACTGGTCGGCGCGCTCGAAAGGCCCCGCCGCGTGATGCTGATGGTTCAGGTCGGTCAGCCGGTAGACGATCTCATCGAGCACCTCATCCCGCTCCTGGAGCCGGGCGACATTATCATAGACGGCGGCAACTCGAACTATGGCGACACGATCCGCCGCACGGCCTACGTCGAATCCAAGGGACTGCTCTATATCGGCACCGGCGTTTCCGGCGGCGAGGAGGGCGCACGCCACGGCCCATCCATCATGCCCGGCGGATCGCCGGCGGCCTGGCCGCACGTCAAGCCCATCTTTCAGGCCATCGCCGCCAAAGTGCAGCGTCCCGACGGCGGCCAAGATCCCTGCTGCGATTGGGTGGGCGAAAACGGTGCGGGTCACTATGTCAAAATGGTGCACAACGGCATCGAGTACGGCGACATGCAGTTGATCTGCGAAGCATACCACGTGATGAAGGAAGGACTGGGCATGACGCCCTCTCAGATGCACAAGGTCTTTGCCAGATGGAACAAGGGCAAGCTCGACTCGTACCTGATCGAAATCACGCGCGACATCTTGGGCTACAAAGACGAAGACGGCAAGCCGCTGGTGGAAAAGATTCTGGACGCCGCCGAGCAAAAAGGCACCGGCAAGTGGACGGGCATCTCGGCGCTGGATATGGGCATCCCGCTGACGATGGTCGTCGAAGCCGTGCTGGGACGGTCGCTGTCGGCCTTGAAGGACGAACGCACCGCCGCCTCTCAAGTGTTGTCCGGCCCCAAGCCCAAAATCGCGGGCGATGCAAAAGCATTCGTCCAGAACCTGGAACAAGCCGTATATGCCTCCAAGATCATGTCGTATACCCAGGGCTACATGCTCATGCGAGCCGCCGCCAAAGAGCACAAGTGGAATCTCAACTATGGCGGCATCGCGCTGATGTGGCGCGGCGGCTGCATCATCCGCTCCGCCTTCCTGGGCAAGATCAAGGAGGCGTTCGACAACAACCCGAACCTCACCAACCTGCTGCTCGATCCGTACTTTGCAGATCAGGTCGAGGCGGCGCAACCCGGTTGGCGGCGCGTGGTGGCCAAGTCTGTTCAGAGAGGCATTCCGGTTCCGGCCACGTCCAGCGCGTTGGCGTTCTTTGATGGGTATCGCCGCGAGCGGTTGCCGGCCAACCTGCTCCAGGCGCAGCGCGACTACTTTGGCGCGCACACCTATCAACGTGTGGACAAGCCGCGCGGCGAATACTTCCACACCAACTGGACCGGGCACGGCGGCGACGTGACCTCGACCGTTTGGAAGAAAGGTTGATTCTATGCTTCCACGAAGAACACGAAGGAACACGGAGTTAAATCTTTGTGAACCTTTGCGTCCCTTTGCGTCCTCTGTGGATCACATTGGAGGACTGAGATGAAGTACAGTCTGAATATCCTTCCCGCTTCACCTAGCGCACTGGACCAGGTGTCCCTCGGTGCACTCGTCCATCGCCTCGATCCGGGGATTGTCCCATTCCGCAAAGCCACCGAGTGTCAGATCCATGTCAGCGGGGGCGAGTTCAACGTCGCCGCCAACCTGGCAGATTGCTTCGGCCTGAAGACAGGTATTGCGACGGCGATGGTAGACTATCCTATCGGTGATCTGATCGCTGAGCGAGTGCGGGCAATGGGCGTCAAGCCATTTTACAGGCGGTTCAAGCACAACGGTGTGAATGGTCCAAATATGGCGACGGTTTATAGCGACCGCGGATACGGTATACGTGCTCCAGTCGTGTTTTACAACCGCTCGAATGAGGCGGCAGCGCAACTCAGGCCCGGCGATTTTGATTGGAGCGCGATCTTTTCTGGCGGCGTGCGCTGGTTCCACAGCGGTGGCATTTTTGCTGCGCTGTCAGAAACAACCGGCGAGGTCATCATCGAAGGCATGCAGGCGGCCAAAGCGGCCGGCGCAGTGACCTCGTTTGATCTGAATTATCGCGCCAAGCTGTGGAATATCTGGGGCGGACACGAGCGCGCGCTGTCCGTCGTCAAGCGCATCGTGGAAAACGTTGACGTCCTCGTCGGCAACGAAGAGGACCTGCAAATGGGACTCGGCATACCGGGGCCGGAGGTCGCCGCTAAATCCAAGCTTGACCCGAGCACGTTCTTTGGAATGATTGATCAGGTGGTGGCCAAGTACCCGCAAGTCAAGGTCATCGCAACGACGCTGCGTGAAGTTCACTCAACCAACCGCCATAGCTGGGGCGCTGTGGCTTGGATTGACGGCAAGACGTACGTTTCGCCAACCTGCGAGCTTGACGTGCTCGATCGCGTCGGCGGCGGCGACGGCTTTGCCTCCGGCTTTTTCTACGGCCTCCTCACGGACGAGGAACCAGAAGAAGCGGTCAAGCTGGGCTGGGCGCACGGCGCACTTCTTACTACCTTCCCAGGCGACACCACCATGGCGACTGTGGAGCAGGTGCGGGCGTTTGCAAAGGGCGGCTCGGCGCGCATCCAGCGATAGTTGGTGCTTGAGACTGCGAGTGAAGGAACATCACCTGGATCGCTTCGACTCTCGCCGTTCGCCCGTGATGGCGCGCAACGGCATGGTGGCGACAAGCCAACCGCTTGCGGCGATGGCAGGAGTCCGGATCTTGATGGTGGGCGGAAACGCCGCCGATGCGGCTGTGGCAACTGCGGCCGCGCTCAACGTCACCGAGCCGACTTCGACCGGGCTGGGCGGCGATTGCTTTGCGCTGTTTTATGCGGTCAAAACACAGCAGGTCACTGCGCTCAATGGGTCGGGCCGCGCGCCGGCCGCGCTCACGCTCGATCTTTTGGCGCAGCAAGGATTTGCCGGCGGATTGTCCCCGTATCACGCGCATACCGTCACGGTGCCCGGCGCATGTGCGGGCTGGTGTGACCTGGTTGCCCGACATGGCACGCTGCCTCTGCGCGATGTGCTTTCTCCCGCCATTGACTTGGCCGAAACAGGTTTTCCCGCCGCGCCAGTCACGTCTTACTATTGGCAGCGTGGAGCGCAAAGGCAACTGCGCAACTCGCCCGGCGGGCGCGAGCTGATGATTGAAGATGGCCGCGGGCCTCGCGCGGGCGAGGTGATGCGTTTGCCCACGCTCGCGCGCACATTGCGCGCCGTCGCCGAAGGCGGCAAGGACGCCTTTTATCTCGGCGAGATCGCGCGCAAAATCGCTGAGACCGTTCAGGCGCACGGCGGCGTGATGACGGTCGAGGATTTGGCCGCGCATGAATCTACCTGGGATCAGCCCATCAGCACAACGTATCGAGGCATCCGTGTATGGGAATGTCCACCCAATGGTCAAGGACTGGCGGCGCTCATCGCGTTAAACGTGCTGGAAGGTTTTGATCTCAAGGGCCAGGACCCGCTCGGCGTTGAGCGATTGCATCTGCTGATTGAAGCGATGCGCGTCGCGTTTGCCGATACGGCATGGTACGTGGCCGATCCCAAGTTCAATCCCGCGCCGCTGGATGGCTTGCTTTCCAAGACATACGCCGATGAACGCCGCCAGTTGATTGATCCTGCCAGGGCAACGCAGGATGCGCGACGCGGTTCGCCCGTGGCTGCTTCGGACACGGCGTATCTGACCGTGGTGGATGGCGCGGGCAACGCGTGCTCGTTCATCAATAGCAACTACATGGGCTTTGGTACCGGCATCGTCCCGGCGGGGACGGGCATCAGCTTGCAGAATCGAGGCTATGGTTTTAGTCTCGATCCATCCCATCCCAACGCGCTTGCGCCGCGCAAGCGTCCGTATCACACCATCATTCCCGCATGTGCAACGCGAGATGTGGACGGCTCGTTGTTTGCATCGTTCGGCGTGATGGGCGGGTTCATGCAGCCGCAGGGTCATGTGCAGGTTGTCGTCGGTTTGGCAGATGATGGTCTGGACCCGCAGGCTGCACTGGATCGCCCGCGCTTTTGCCTCACCGAGGCCAAGCCTTCCAGCCGCGTCGAGCTGGAAAATGGCATCCCGGTTCAGACAATGGCGCATTTGGCGAAGATGGGGCATAATGTGGTTCCCGTTGATGGTTATGGGCGCGCCGTGTTTGGACGCGGTCAAATCATCGTGCGCGACCCGAACAACGGCGTGCTCATCGGCGGGAGCGATCCGCGCGCCGATGGTCAGGCAGTGGGCTGGTGATTTCAGATTCAATGTCGTTCTCGCCAAACACATCGAGCGGCTCAAGGCGCAGGGCGTGTGCTATGCCGAGATCATGATTGCCTCAAGTGCGGACGTGCACCCGGACGGTATGAAACAAGTTAGGGCACTGCGCGAGTGGGCAAAGCGGTGCGAGGCGGGCGAGATACAGGTCGAGTTTCTGGTCTGCATCGGCCGCAACCGAACGCCGGAAGAGGCAGAGGCACGTGCCGGGGTCATTCTGTCGCTCTATCAATATGTGTTTGCCGACGCTGCTCGTTCATGCCGATTGGGGTTCCAGTCCGCGCAAGCGCTGGATGGCGCGAGCAACTGGCCAAGGCGGCCTCTACCGTGCGCACGCGCCTGAACTCGTCGGCGAGCCTGCGACGTTGTTGCATCGCTTGAAGGAACGGGCCGGGCAGGACGGTTGTGTCCTGCTCGGTTTTGATTTTCCGATTGGCTTGCCGCTGCACTATGCGGAGGGAGCGGGCGTTCGCGATTTTCTGTCGCTATTGCCGCAACTGGGGCGGGGGGATTGGTCGGATTTCTATTTGCCTGCCGAACGCCCCGATCAGGTCAACTGGCGCAGGCCATTCTATCCGTTGCGAGCGCGTCAGAAAGGTCAGGCGCGCATCTGTCATTTGCTTGCGGGACTTGGTCTGGAGACGGTGAACGATCTGCGTCGTCGCTGCGAGCTGGCGCAGGCCGGGCGCCGGGCTGCCTCGCCGCTGTTCTGGACAGTGGGCGGTCAGCAAGTCGGCAAAGCGGCGATCAACGGGTGGCGCGATGTGCTCGGCCCGGCGCTCCGTTCCAGCGAAATGGATGTGGCGATCTGGCCTTTTGCGGGTGGGCTATTTGATGTGTTGCGACCGGGCCGCGTCGTCATCGCCGAGACCTATCCCGCCGAGTTCTATACTCACTTGGGCGTGCGTTTCGTGCATCGGCCCGGCGAGCGATCCGGCAAGCGTGTGCGGCAGGCTCGAGCAGCCAGCGCGCCACCGCTGTTCGCTTGGGCTAGGGCTGCACGGGTCAGGTTGGCGCCCGCGCTGCAAGCCCAATTGCGCGAAGGTTTTGGCTTGTCGGCGGATGGCGAAGATCGCTTTGATGCGGTGGTCGGATTGTTCGGCATGTTGAACGTGGTGCTTCAGCGCCGGCCGCCCGGCGATCCCACCGAGGATGACATCAACAAGATCGAGGGCTGGATTCTTGGACAGGCCGAGGCGCGCGCTGCGATGCAATAGCGAACGGCATTCGGTCGTGATAGAATTGTCGGTGGATGCCATGCTGGAAAAGTTGGTGAGCGTGTTTGGCGGAGTTGAGATGGCTGGGATAGGCAATCGGTGGGGCCGATGGAGTCTATCGGTGGTGTTGGCGGCGCTTGCGTTGGTCGGTTGCATCTCCGCATTGACCGGCACGCCAATGCCCGAATCTGCGCCGACGCTCAGTCCGATATCTACTCGGATAGTTTCTGCTACTCCAACAAGCGTACCTTTGCCCACGCCAACTCCATTCCCTACGGTCGCACCGACGGTCAAGCCGTTGCCCGTCGAGTTGACGCGGGGGCCGTATCTTCAATCCGTGACTCAGACTGGCGTCACCGTTGACTGGACCACCGACGTGCCTTGTGTGAGTCAGGTGGATTATGGCGAGACCGACCAGTATGGCCTGACAGCCAGCAACTCGACGCCTGTCACCCGTCACGTCGTCGCGCTCACAGGTCTCAAGCCATATACCCACGTTCACTATCGTGTCACAGTGGACAATCAGCCGTTGAGCGAGGATGCCGTCTTTCGCACTGCGCCGCCGCCCGATCAAGCCTCGTTCAGGTTTGTCGTGTATGGTGATACACGGTCTGACCCAGTGGCACATCAAAAAGTCGTCAATAGTATCCTGACGCTTTCACCAGATTTTCTTTTGCATACAGGTGACTTTGTGCAGGATGGGCTGGTGGCCGAGGGCTGGACAACCTTTTTCTCTGTCGAGCGCAAGCTCCTGAGCCAATCTCCCTTGTATGGAGTGCTGGGCAATCACGAGCGCGAGTCCCCGATCTACTTTGACGTGTTCCATTTTCCCGGCAACGAAAGATGGTATTCGTTCGACTATGGCAACCTCCACTTGGTCGCTTTGCAGATGGACAGTCAAGGCGGATTCAACGCGAACTCGGAACAAGCCCGATGGCTCGCAAGTGACCTGGCCCAGACTCGCCAGCCATGGAAGATAGTGTTCTTTCACGTTCCGCCGTATAGCTCGGGCGAGCACAGAGGCGATGAGCAAATCCGCGCCGCGCTCGAGCCAATCCTGATCAAGTACCACGTGGATTTAGTGTTTAACGGACACGATCACGACTATGAGCGGCTCATGACCAAGGGTGTTGTTTACATCGTCAGCGGGGGCGGGGGAGCGCCGCTATACCGCCAGACCCTCACCGAGCCTGCCTCGGCGTACTTTACCAATACCTATCACTCCGTGCTGGTGCAAGTGAATGGCTTACAAATCAATATCGCCGGGGTCCGAACAGACGGCGCTAGGTTTGACGAGTTTGCGTTGCGCAAGACATCACCCGACGCTCCCGCAGAAGTAGTCAAATAGACTGCATGGAGGAAAGATGTCTCGTCCTCGCTTGCGTGACACTGGAATCGTCGTGGGTGAATTGCCCACCCGCGCTGACCAACACACTCAACGTCGGGCCAGTGGCCGATGCGCTGGTCGAGTATTCACTTAGACAGAACCCAGACATCGGCACGCTCAAGAGTGGCGCAAGCAGCGTCAACGTCGTCGTAGGCGAGACAAACGATGGCTGGCTGAATGATTTGCAGGGTCGTCACGTCAAAGCAGGACACGTGTGGGCCGCGATTGAATGGGCGTCATCCAATGCTGTCGCAGAAGGCAATGTCGGTGCGGGCACAGGTACGTGCTGCTTCGGCTGGAAAGGCGGCCTCGGTACGTCGAGTCGCATTTTGCCAGAGCAGGCCGGTGGATTCACGCTCGGCGCGCTCGTGCAAGCCAACTTTGGCCGCGCAGAAGACTTGATGATTTGTGGCGCGCTGCTGGGTAAGCATATCAGACCAGACGAGTTCGAGAAATCTGTCTGGCCTGACAGTAGAGGCTCCATCATGACCGTGTTGGCGACCGATGCGCCGCTCGATTCGCGCCAACTGAGACGGTTATGTGCGCGAGTGGCGGCGGGCCTGGCGCGTGTAGGCAGTCATCTCTCTCATGGCAGCGGCGATTTTGTCATCGCATTCAGTACGGCTGATCGCGTTGAGCACCCGCCGCAGATGCTCACGAAGACACGCACTGTGTTGGCCGACGAAGAGCGCGTTATGAACTGGCTCTTTCGCGCCGTCATCGAAAGCGTGGAAGAGGCCGTGCTCAACTCGCTTTTCCAGGCAGAGACGATGACAGGTCGAGATGGTCACACGGCGCACGGCCTGCCAGTGGAGCAGGTCGTCTCGTTCGTACTTTCGCATCAAGCACAGCCCTGAATAATCCCCGGAGGCCGAAATGAAGGTGGACACGATCCTCGCGCATGGTATGCTGGTCACGATGGACGCCAAGTTCCATGTGATCGCCGAAGGCGCGTTGGCGATGGCGGCAGATCGCATTGTAGCGATAGGTCCGTCAGACCAAATCCTGGCAGAGTTCGAATCAGCGCATATCGTAGATTGCAAGGATTGCGCCATCATGCCGGGCCTGGTGAATGCCCACACACATGTTCCTATGACACTTTTGCGTGGGTTGGCCGACGATTTGCGTCTGGATGTCTGGTTGCATGGCTACATGATGCCGGTCGAGCGCGAGTTTGTCAGCCCCGATTTCGTTCGCCTGGGGACTCTTTTGGCGTGCGCCGAGATGGTTTGTGGCGGTGTTACGTGTTTTGCCGACATGTACTATTTTGAGGATTCTGTCGCCCAAGCCGCCGCCGAGGCCGGACTGCGTGCTGTATGTTCTCAGACGGTGCTCAAGTTCTCGTCACCTGATGCGAACAGCTACGAAGAAAGCCTCGACTATTGCCGCACCTTTATCGAAAAATGGAAAGGGCACCGGCTCATCGTTCCTTCGGTCGGGCCTCACGCGCCTTATACGTGCACGCCCGAGATTCTGAAAGCTGCAACGGATCTCGCGGTTCAGTACGATGTGCCGTTGCATATTCATCTTTCCGAGACCGCTTTCGAAGTCCAGGACAGTCGAAGGGTGCATGGCGCTCCGCCGGTCGCCTGGGTGAAGAAGCTGGGTCTGTTTCGCGCGCAAGTGCTGGCTGCTCACTGTGTTCACGTGGACGCTGGCGAGATTCGAGATTTGGCGCAGGCTGGCGCAGGCGTCTCGCACAATCCCAGTAGCAATCTCAAGCTTGCTAGCGGCGTCGCGCCGGTCAACCAGATGCTGAAGGAAAAACTGCACGTTGGCATCGGCACCGATGGCACGGCCAGTAATAACGATTTGGATATGTTCGAAGAAATGCGCCTGGCGACGTTTTTGGCAAAGGGTACCAGCGGCGATCCCGTAGTTGTCCCCGCCCGGCAAACGCTTGCGATGGCGACGATTGAAGGCGCACGCGCTTTGTTCCTCGGCGATGTCACCGGCTCGCTGGAAGTTGGCAAACGAGCGGATATCGTTGTAGTTAATCTGGATGGCTTGCACAATACGCCGCGTTTTGCTCGCGATCCTGATGCGGTTTATTCTGAGCTTGTGTATGCCTGCAAGAGCACTGATGTACGGCACGTGTGGGTAGACGGCCAGTGCCTTTTGCGCGAAAGAGTGCTACAGACTATTGACGTGAGCGATGTGCGCGCACGCGCCCAGGCGCTGGCGCAAAAGATTGATGCTTTTCTGGCAGCGCGCGAAGGCAACCTGCTCGATAAACTGGTTGCCATCGGCGGGTTGGAGCAAGAAGAAATGTTTGAGGTGCAGGTCAAGGTCCGCCTCGACCAGATAGCATTGGAACGTGTGGAAGCTGCGCTCAAGTCATCCGATAGTGTTCTCGCTATTCAACGCTCTTCGATTCGCCGCCAGTTTGATACCTACTTTGTCTTTGCCGACCCTTCGGCTGGGCGCATTCGTTACCGCGAAGACGAGATCGTTGATGCTACTAATCAAGTAGTGGAAAGCCGCTATCGCCTGACGCTAACAGGTCCGACGAAGGAGCGCGAGTTTAGCAACTCGATCTTGCTCTCGCGTTCGCGCTTTACGGTGCGTGCGGACCGCTCGCCGCGTTTTTATCGCGAGTATTTTCGTCCGATACACGAGTTTGAGATCCACAAGACGCGGCGACGGTATCACATTCTGTACAAAGGCACCGACCTGGCGCTCAATATAGATCATGTCACGCGGCCTGAACTGGGTCAGTACCTGGAAATCAAGAGCCGCACTTGGTCTAGCCGTGATGCAGAACGCAAGGCTGGGTTGATCGGTGAGTTATTGGCCACTTTGGGCCTGGAATCTGGGCAAATAGTGCGGGCAGAGTATTCGGAATTAGTGTAAAAACTATCTTCGCGTAGTCAAAAATTACAATAGGCCTGTCCATCCGTTTTGTTTTCTATGAGAGCCACATAGGCTATGCGCAACTTTATGGCATCAGTCTTGCGCGTGTTGAGGCGGCGATCCGGCGACAGGCCGCAACGTCACCGTTTTCCAGCAGGACGACAATTGCCCAGTTGGGTGATGTGATGGGTGCAAAACCGAGAAACCATGCGAGACGACGATCCCCGCTGACGGCGAGAGCAAGCTGACCAGCCATGTCTTGTTCGTCTTCTAGCGCCGACTGAAGCAGGCTGGCAATCTCAGGCTGGATGATCGTTAGGGCGGGTGAAACGGATTGGGCTTTGGGCGTAAGATGGGGTGCACCGATTTGCCGCCCGCCGTTTGCGAGGGTTCCAATGACCGTAGCCATCTGCAACGGTGAGACAGTCAACGCGCCCTGACCCAGCACCAGGGCACGCAACGCTTGTGTATCGGTCAATGTGGCCAGATCCAACTGCGCCGAATCGGTCGGCAAATCGAAAGATTGCACACTGCTGTTGATCTGCCATCGGCGTACAGCGCTGGTGATGCTCGCCACATCCAGCTTGTTTGCGAGAGCATCAAAAGGAGCGGGACAGCCTGCTGCAAAAGCCGCCGCCAGAGTTAAAGTGAGCGGCGGCGACGCGCACTCTAGAGATGTGTTGCCCAGTGCAATTGGCGTATTGATGGGCATGGTATCGGTGAGAGATACGAGACCACGCGACAAAGCCTCTGCCAAAACGATAGACTGAAACGCTGCGCCAGGCTGATAGAGCCCCTGTGTTGCACGGTTCAACAGAGGTGAAGATGGGTCAGCTCGCAGCCGCTCCCAGTCTCGATCGAGTGAGGCCGGGTCAAAAGAGGGATGGCTGACCATTGCGACAACCTGACCATCTGGCACAGACAGCACCACCACAGCGCCCGCCCGGTCGCCCAGCGCCTCATCGGCCGCCTGCTGAACAACACTATCAATCGTCAGCGGCACAGAGCGCCCAGTGGGAATACGATGCAACAACCGATCGGTCAGAGCATCCCAGCGCGTTTGGCCCGACACGCCTCGCAATTCTGCGTCAAACGCGGCCTCGATTCCACTTAGACCATAACGCAGACTGTAATAGCCAACGACCGGCGCGGCTGATGGCTCCGGGTAATATCGCACATAGCCATCCGGCGTGCGTTGACTGACCGCCAGCAGGCGACCGTTCCGATCCAATATAGCGCCACGAGGAATCTGCCGCTCAGCCAGCACCAGACGAGGGTTGTCCTCTCGCGCTGCCAACGCTGCGCCGCGCACAGCCTGCCAATACCCGGTGATAGCGGCGACCCCCAGCAGCATGAGCGCCAGAGCAAAACCGGCCTGGCAAATTGAGCGCTTCATCCGTTCATCGTTCATCATCAGAGGCTCGATCTGAGACTTGCAACAACAACCCGATCGCAATGGAACTGGTCAGCAAAGAACTGCCGCCGTAACTGAGGAACGGAAGCGTGACGCCGGTCAGAGGAACGAGCCGCGCATTACCCGCTATGATCACCCAGGCCTGCAAACCGATGATAGTCGCCAAGCCGGCGGCCAGTAATCGAGCAAACGGCGTGCGAGCGCGCATCGCAGACCGAAAGCCTCGCAACATGAGAATGCCGAACAAGGCTACTACCGCCAGCGTGCCCATCAACCCGAATTCTTCGCCGATGGCCGCAAAGACGAAATCGCTGTGCACGACCGGGATGACCGTGGGCGCTCCCTGTCCCAGACCCTGACCGATGATGCCACCTGCCCCCAGCGCAATGAGCGACTGGACGATTTGAAAAGCTCGCCCGGACGCTTCCGGCCAGGGATTCCACCAAATGTCCACGCGCAGCGTCACCCGGCTAATCAACCGATAAGCCACGCCAGCGCCGATGAGAAACAGTCCCAGCCCGCCAAGGACATAGCCCGTCTGACCGCTGGCGATGTAAAGCATCACCAGAAAAGTGAGAAAGAACAAGACTGCCGCGCCCATATCTTGCTGCGAAGCAAGCAACACCATCGCCAGCCCCCATATCACCAGCAACGGAGCCAGATAGGGCAGGGCGGGCAACTGTATTTGGCCGAGGCGTCGCCCGGCGGTCACAATCAGCTCGCGTTTCTCGGCCAGGTACGAGGAAAGATAAGCCACAAATAAGAGCTTGAGGATCTCGGAAGGCTGAAAGTAAATTGGCCCGACATGCAACCAGAGCCGCTCGACATTCGCCCCCGAAGGATTGACGCCAAAGAAAAAAGTGGCGACCAGCAGCAACAGTCCACCCAACAGCCATGTGTAGCGGTAACGCTTGAGCCAGCGCAAATCACGCGGCGCGGCAGACACCAGGAAGAGCGCAGCCACCGAAATCGGCAGCCACACTACCTGCCGGTTCAGAAATGGCGGCGCCAGCCGCGCGATCTCAACTAAACCCAAGCCCGAAAGTAAAGCCGTGATAGACAACAGGAGTGGATCGCGCCCTGGCAAGAAGCGATTGAGCGCCAGGTGCGCGGCGGCAAATGACGCGCACCAGATAATGAACGCCATCAACCCGGTGAGGGGCGGCAAACGAGCCAGCAACGCAAGCTGTATCAGCCCGGTCCCCACGAACAGCGCCGCCAGGATCAGCAGCAAACGCTCGACGGCAACTGGCGAAAACGAGACGGCCTGCCCAGCAACAGACCACGAGGGCCGAGTGTTTTCCTCGATCACTTGCGCCGCCCACTCCCGCGGGTGGATAAGCGCGGTTTGCGCGCAGCCTGCGCAGCAGGCAGGTATTTGCCGACGATAGGCCACAGCTCACGCTTGATCTTATCAGGGATGAGATCGCGCTGAGTGATGAGCGCGGTTGCCAATGCATCTTTGCAGTCACACGTGCGCTCGACATTCGCCGCCGCGCTGGCCAGATAACCCACTGCTTGCTTGGTGAGTGCGGCGTTGGCGTTGAGGTTCGCAATCAACATTGCCACGTTGACCGACTCTTCCGACTCGTGCCACACGTCGTAATCGGTGACGTGCGCCATCACGGCGTAGCACATTTCGGCTTCGCGAGCGAGCTGTGCTTCGGGGCAGGCCGTCATGCCGATGATGTCAAAGCCCAGCTTGCGGTACGTGGCGCTTTCGGCCTGGGTGGAAAAGCGCGGGCCTTCGATGGTGATGAACGCTCCACCTTCGTGAACAGTGGGCGCACCGGCCCGCTTCGCGGCCTCGGCCACGTGGCGACTGAACTCGGCGCAGAACGGGTGCGCGAATGAAATGTGCGCCACCAGCCCTCGACCGAAAAATGTCGCGCCTGTGCGCAACTTGGTGTGATCGTACAATTGATCGGGCACGACGATGTCGCGCGGATGATAGTCCTCGCGCAACGAGCCGCACGCGCTGATCGAAAGCACGCGCTCCACGCCCAGCGTCTTGAGCGCATAAATATTCGCGCGGCTGTTGACCTCCGTGGGCAGGATGCGATGACCGCGGCC
>Ga0315268_10001813_pt1 | contig 24506 bp, 34 predicted proteins | sample C1_top_MG_FD_204535 | JGI IMG/M metagenome (GOLD analysis project Ga0315268, IMG submission 204535) | Sediment microbial communities from Yellowstone Lake, YNP, Wyoming, USA - C1_top | ecosystem: Environmental > Aquatic > Freshwater > Lake > Sediment | place: USA: Wyoming | collected 2017-08-01
TTCATTGACCTTGAGTCCAGAAATCTTTACTAGTTTTATTATTTCTTGCCTTTCTGTGACGACTTTGTCCATAACTTTTTCGCTCATTTCAAGTTCAGCTCCTGAGCCTAGATGTAATTCCCTGGCTGTAGTGCCACGGACATCAGCGCCTTTTATATCTATAACTTTGTCTTTGGCTATCGTGTTTGTTTTTATCATGTCAATATGCTTCTGGTCCCACAAGACAGCTCTGATATTGCTAGAATCATCTGCCAGAAGCATGCTGGCTACTTCACCCTCATGCTCCGCTCTTCGATACTTCCTTATAGGATATATCTCGAGAACCTTGCCGATGACCTGGACTTTTTTCATCCCTATGAGCAAGTCCATTATCTTGAATTTTTGCTTTTCAAAAGAGATTCCTAGTTCAGACGCAACAACCTGCGCCGCACCCTCGTTGCTTATTAGGCCGCTTAATCTAGCTTTCTTTGCCTCAACTCGCCTTTGTATCTCATCAACACCCAAGCCACTAAGATGTGCTATTCTCTCAAGAAGCTGCTGGTAAGTCGCCTGAATCATGGCAAGAGAGAGTATGTCTAATTTTTAAAGTTTTATGCTTTGCAAAATCATTATTAAATTGCAAAATTAAAACTGATAGGGGCAAATTTCTCTGAGCTTTCTGTTGTGTCTTGATAAAAGAAAGATTTTTTTGTCTTTAGCTTGAACAGAAAATATTGACCTGATTTTTCAACATCAACTTGCCATCTATCAGATGTCATTTTTTCTTTTATGCAGCTTACGTCCTGGTTGCATACGCTTTTTGTATTTACGGCCTTGTTATATATCGTTTCAAAGTCGTCTAGAACTATATTTAATTTTGCCAAAGAGAATGAGTTTGATGGATTAAAGCTGTAGCTGAAATTGTATAGGGCAAATGAAGCTTTTTTCTGAGAGTCCAGCTTTATTAAATCTGCACCCGAACGGATAGTCATGCCTGTTTCATCAAATTCATTTCCGTAGCTAATCCTGAGTTTTTCAGAAGGATATTTTTGTATAAGATTGTTAAGACTTTGGTTGTATTTCTCGAGAAATCTTGTTTTTATGGATGAAAGTTCTGGCTTACAGCCTTGTGATAAGACGAAATAGTTGTTATAGACAAGACAGCTATCTTTGTTCTCGTCTATTGCAGCATCTTTTGCAATCTCGTAGAAAGCTTGCGATGCTGCCAGCTTTGCCGATTCATCAATATACAAGAAAAATCTGTCCTGCTCATTGTAATAGTTTGTAAGATAAGGGGCGAGGTTAAATGAAACGTCAAGATTTTTGTTCGTTGTCGTGAAGGCTAGCCAGGCTGTTGTCATGAAGAGAATCATCGCTATTATCATGCCTAGTGCGAATATGCCCGCTTTTCTGTTATTGTTCATTTTATTGTCTTGATTTCAAGATTTACTATGATAGGCTCTTTTGCAGCTATGTAGTAAGAAGAGCCCTTTGCATTAGCCATATCTTTTGCCGATATTATCAAAAAATTGTAGGTATAGATATCATCAAAGGCATTTTTTACTTCATTTTCCAAGACAGATTTATATGTCTGATCAATCTGAGACAGCCTTATCAGTTCAGCCATTGTTAGCTCTTGCTCTTGGACTGCTACCTGTTTTTGCATAAAAGCTTCGAGTGCTTTATGCTCTTGGTCATGAAGATATTGCTGTGTCGAAACATCCTTTGTTTCCTGCCCAGATATGCCCCAAGCTGCATTTGATATAACAAAGAACAAAATCAACAATATTGCAATTATCACCAGGCCAACCAAATCCTGGATAGATTCGCCTATCTGACCCTTTTTGTTCCTTTTCATTATTCCTTTCACTATCATTTTACAAGTTTTTATCTGTCTTTTTTATTGCAATGAATATTTTTACAACTGAATCTTGTCTGCCTTGATTTAAGACGTAATAGCTTGACTCGAGGCAAGCTGGAGGATATTTCATACTAACTTTATTCTTTAATGTTTCACAGAATGTAGCCAGAAAACCATTGCCTATAGGTTCTATCGCTTGCTTGTTGTCAAGAGATATATTGATGAATGTCTCTTCTTGGTTGATTGGAAGGCAGTTTTTTATTTTGTCTGCTGTTATTGTATCTAAAATTCCATTTGGGGCTATGCAGTCTATAAGTTTTCTTGAGATTATAGATGCCTCAACTGTTCGAACATCAAACTGCCTTGAATAATGTGAAAGGACTATTGCAATGACTCCGCCCAAAACTAAGACAAGGATTAAAAATTTCCAAAGCCAGGTTATTCCATGGCCAAGTTGAGCTTTTTTGCTTGATTTTTGTCTTATCATTTTATCTCTATTATGGTTATGTTGTCTTTTCTTGAGAATTTGACATTGTCTTGAAGATAGCAGTCATAGAAATAGCCAGGGTCAAAAGGTCCTTGCTTGACAATAACGCCAGAATCTTTTTTTTCTATTGTAATGTCTTTAGCATGATCGGCCATTATTACTGTATCTGGTTTCGCCTCTGTTGCTAAGATGCATATCTCCTTTGCGAGAACCTGTTTTCCTAACATTGCACCGCTTGACTGTGCAATTATCCAAACAATTACTATGACTATTATAGCCAAGATGAATAACAGATTGAAGAAAAATTCCCAGCCAAGTTCAAAACCTCTTTTATTCATCAGAACCTTTGGTTCCGATACCTCCACTCTTTTATTCTTTAACATTTTGCATTATTTTATTTTTATGAAATGTTTTATGGGATGCTTTCTATGTTGTTGCAGGTTGTTGTCAAGTCAGTTGCTGTTAACGGTATCAAGAACAAGTTTGAGCATCCTTTATAACTTCCATCGCATCTTGTGGCAGCGACTCTTGCATTTCCAAACTCTTTTATCGCATTCAAGTTTCCTATGAACTCGCCAACACCAGCACCTATTGCTGTCCCTATTAGCATGCCGTCAGGACCTGCCAATCTGCCAATCTTAAATCCAGCAATAGCGCCGCCGCCCATTAAGCCGCCGTACGCCTTTAGAGCATTCCAAAAGCTCCCGCCTTTTATGTTCATGAAAATAATTGCATAATCGTTGTTTGTATCGACCTTGTTAACTTCAACCAATGTTGGGAGCTTTACACCCTTTTGTTGTGTGAAGTATTCCAAGTATGTTATATTTTTTGACGGAACTGGGGTGTCTGCTATATAGTTCACGAGGTCTAGCTGCTTGCCTTTCGCGTTATCACCGAACTTGATTGTGGAACATATGATACAGTTAGCTTGTGCAGTTTGTATGCCGTTCTGCCAGTTTATCTGCACATCTCTTAAATCCTCATCAGGCATAAAATCTAGCTTGCCTTCGCCTAGCATCCACCAACAGTCATACATCTGGTTTGCAAGCTCTTGCTTTATGACATCGTCGCTTGATGTTTCTATCTTAATGTTCTGTGTTTTGCAACTTAAAGGAACAACAGCTTTGCCTGGCTCATAGCCTATCAATGATTGTGACCTTAGGATTACAGAATTATGGCATGCTTCCTTGTCAACTGTTTCTTGGAAAGGAACTGCTCTAAGAAAAATAAAAATCACGGCGGCACTTATTATGACTACGATTATGCCTATTATCGTTGACTGTACTGTCATACCTCTTTTGTCCATACGCAATAAATAACAATAAATTTAATAAACCTTTCTTTTTATTCTATTTTATGAGAATGGGGTTGGAAGTTTTGTTATTAACTTCACTTTTATTTGGAGCTCCAGTTTCTGCACAAGGCGAGTTTAAATTTCCCAAACTCCCAAAAATAGTGCAAAAACAAGCTTTTGACTTACCCAAAGATGTAGATGAAAAGGCTAAGGCATCTATAAATGCTGGATTAAGGAAATATGGTATAGAGGCCATGCCATATTGCCCTAGTGTTCTTGGCAATAATGGGATTTTGTACAGAGTAAATATAAAAAAGAGCCGTAGTAAAGTCAATATGAAGAAGGATGAACGAATAACCCCCGTATATCTAAGAGAAAATACTGGAGATGAAGACAAAGCATACTGGTTTACTATTAAAACAGATGTTTATGGTCATAGTATAATAAGTATGAAAAGAGATTCTGTTAGCAAGTGGTAATCATATCAAGCCGAAACGCTTGAGCAAGAAAAAGACTGTTGCACCAATAAGCGCGAAAAGCAGTACGATTATGATTATTTTTATAAGAGTTTCTGTTTCCATTTTTTAGGCAAGAGCTGTTTTTATGTTTCCTAGATAAGTATAACCAGCAAAATCTGTCTTGCATGAAGTCACAACAAGAGGCTGACACTTATCCTTAACCGCACTAGTCCCCGCATTATAGGCCATTATACCCAAATCTTTTTTATTTAGCTCTTTTATATATCCTATAAGCCATCTTGTTCCGGCATCTATGTTTTTTGCCGCATCAAAACGATCATCAACAGCAATAAGTTCTTGCTGTGTTTTTGTATTCTTCAATACTATGAGTTTATTATAATAAGTTGTTCTTCTGTATTCTTTTTCTTGTACATTCCACCCCTTTCCAGTAAACTTATTATCAGGATCATAAATTTTTAACCCCAGACTATCGGCAGTTTGTGGCATTAATTGTATCAAGCCAACCTCACCGTCAAGCCCTATTGCATTCCAGCGACCTGTAGATTCTATCGCTATCATTGCCTTAATAGTCTTTGCTAATTCTTGTTCATTCACAATGTATTGTTTTACTTCAGGATAGTATTTTTTTGCTGCATCATTTATTATTGCATCATAGTTATTACTCGTTATTAGTTGATTTGTTGATGTGACTTTTGTTTGTATATCTTCTTTTTCTTGTTCGCTTAGTGATGGAATAATTGTAGGGCTTGAACTTAGGTTATAGTAGTCTTTTTCATTAGAAAACCATATATCTGCTATTTTTATCTCCATGAATGCAAGTATGTTACCTTGCTTTAATGGAAGTTTTGTTGCTCGGCATATATTACATTGCTTTTTTTCAAGAACAACCCATTCCCGAGCTTTTTCGCATATGCATAACGCATTTTGATGGAAGTAGCTTTGCTCTTTTACAAAACCGTTGTTCTCGTTATTGTTGGCATCGTATGAAACTATGAACCATCCTACAGGAGCCTGCAAGACATAGCTGTCTCTCTGGCCAATGTCAAGACCATCTAACCTTTGAACTATAGCGTCAAGAGTGCCTTTTGCCTGCAAATCTTTTTGCTTGCTGAAATATGTTCCTAGAAATCTTTGGGCAGCGACAACGATTACGACAATTATAACAATAGCGATTATTATCTCGATTATCTGTTTCAATAGCAGTGGCTCGTCCCCTCTTTTATTCATCAGAAACCTTCGGTTTCCGATACTTTCCCAACCTCCTTTATTCATCAGTAAGTCAGTTGAAAAGAATATTTAAAATTTCCTAAATTTCTACTATTTGACTTGGCTCGCATTCCACAAGCCAAATGCATATCTTAGCTTTGATGTTATCTCTACTATCACATTTTTCATAGTCCCTGTTAAGATTAGAATTAGCACGACAAGAGCTATGACTGCAAGTATTATAATGATAATTGTATTAATAGAAAGTTCTACACCTTTTTTGTTACGCATTTTCTAGTTACTATGTCGCTCTATTTGGGAATAAGTCGTCACACTTAATCTTGTCGTAACCCACACCTTTGCAATCCTCTTGGTTTGCAGCACCAATAACACTATCGTCGCAGAACTTTTGTGTTGTTCCAGTGACTTTTCCTTCTGAAACTGTCCTTATGTCAAATTTGTGTGTGCAATAAGATGTCTGGTCTCGCGCACCGCAGTATAGTGTGCATGCATTCCTCGCTTGTTCTACGTCTGTCTGTTCATAAGCTCCCGGGACAGGTGTTATTTTGCCCCACAATGTCCTCATACCGCCAGTGAAGTACAGGGCAAGAACAACTAAAACGAGGATTGCAAGAATAACCACGATAATGGTTGTAATGTTCATTTCAACAGCTTTCTTGTTCATTTTACCTCTTTTTATTTTTATTATTAATTAATTTAGTCTTAACTTATTTTTAAAACTTTCTTTTATTTTGAACACTTCTTAATTGAGCTCAAAAATGGATTAAGCTCTGAAAGTTTGTCCTGCGGCATGTTAGAGACTAGCAAAAACAAAGTGTCTGGAAGGCTGCCCTTGTACAGCGAAGAGCTTACTATTCTATAGTCTTTGCCCCAAGGCATTGTTTTTTTGTATCCTTCTTGCAAAAAGATAGCTGGCTCGCTTCTCCAGTCGAGCTCTTTTTTTATTGTATAAGCTGTAACAAGCTTGTCAGGAACAATCATACCGTTTATCTTTATATCGGCCATGGTTGTGTTTTTGTAGATTTTATCGCGATAACTCAAGCTAATTTGAGTTATTTTGTCAGGCAGTTCTGCAATTGTTATTTTAGAATCTCTGGCAAACGTTCCTGGCCATGACGGGAAAACTTCGCAAAGGCAGTCTGTTTCTGTCATTGTCTTGCATCTTTCAATGTTGGCAATCATTTTATTGAATGAGTTATCGTTTGATAGCTCTGCTTGTTTCGGCAAGCCACCCAGCAAGCCTAAATTAATAAGAAGCTGCTTTCCAGGGCCCCAGAACAAAAGATACGCTATTATGACTACAAGTACAAGGCCTATGATGAATTTTATTATTGTCCAGATATATTCTGCCATTTTTTCTTTTTTATCTGCCGAATCTTAAAAATTCCTTTAGTTTATCTATCAAATTAATGCCTGATTTTTGCAAAATGACTATGGAAAATATAATGAAAGCGAGAACAAGCAAGGCAATAATCCATCCTATAACCTCGCGCTCTATGCCGCACTTGTTTTTCTCGCATCTTTGTTCATCTCCTTTCCCCATATATTTCATAGCACCATAATGTTTTTTAACTTTAAAAATTTAATCTACTCGGCTAAGGGTTAAGGAAAATGAGAAGATTATTTTTTGCACTAATGATGGCATTCGGCCTTGCTTTTGCAACAAACGCAAGAGCACAAAACCCTGTTGATGAAGTACGCGGCTATATAGAAAGACAAAAAACGGGTATAGAAAACAAGCTAAGGGGCGACGAGCTCGATAGTTTTGATCAGGATTCATGGGATTGGAATGAAATCAGATACGAAGGCTGGAAAAGTTTTGGAAATAATCTGGCTGTAAAAGTTAATTGGACTAGCCTAGACAGTTTGATAGACCCGATTCCTCCGCCAGACAATAAAGGACAAGAATCTTGGAGATACTATCTTAAATCAAATGTCACGTTTAGGGCAAAAAGAGACAGAGAAACTGCAGATGGTGCCAGCGGGTTTTCAGTAAAAGACAGTTATGGAAAAACAATGCGCACCTCTGATTACGAAGGCCGGGATGTCAATGGTTCTATTAAAATGAGGAGCGGCGGCAAGAAGTTCGTTAGCATGTACGAGAAACTCAATCCAGGAAAATTGAGACAGCTCAATCCAAATACAGGCCCTTCTGATGAATTTACAGTAGGCACATCAAAAGGTTCAGCTATTACAAGAACACTATGTTTCGCTGTTGGCGTTAATGAGATCTATGGCAGAACAGATGGCAGTATGAGAAGAATATCGCCGTATCTTCGCGGACCAGTTTATCTATGTCATGAAGGCAGGGCGATTGATATATACAATTTAGATTGGCGCGAAACGATTTATGAAACAGAACAAGGGCAAGAGCAAGAAAGTTATGAACCCAAAAAATTAAATTTAAATGACCGTAAAGTAAGGAATTATTTTAATTATATTAAAACCTTTTTTGCAGATCAGCTTGAACAAAAAATAGAACTTACAAATTATAAAATTGCTCAAAAGGATATAGGTCAGTATTATATCACTTTTTATTTTAATTCATCCCGCTTTGAAGCAGATTCTGTACATGTTTTAATTGAAAAAAATGATAGCGGGAAATGGCAAACATTAGGCATGGAATGGTATTTACGCCAACTTCCACAAAATAAAAGTCCTAGTGATTTACCTCTTCCACCAAGAGGAATAGAATTGGATTAAGTATTTAGTCATTAATGCAAATTTAAGCGACAATTCCTGAGACAGCTACAGCTGCTAAAGCGGCGAGGGCGACTATTGCTATGAATGCAGCTATGGTGTATAAAGTCATGCCAGTCATAAGCATCCTAGAGATTTCTGATTTTTCGCTGAGCCTGTCTTCACCAGATTCAATTGTTACAAGGGTTATTGTCAAGATGAAGATTATTTCTATTATGTATATTCCAACAATGATCTGAAGCCAGTAAGGCGGAATCATTTTCATCACATTGAATATAGATGTTATATTCGCGATACTCATGCCTCCGAAAAGTTCTCCCTCCCCACCCCCGGAAGCTAGCATAAGTTGCAATCTCCCAAGGATTAAAGTGATCATGCTCGCAAGGCCAACGACAATAGCGGCTAGCAAGGGCGCGAGGAATGTCATGTTGCTTTTCATTCCAGAGGTTATTTCAGCTAACAGGTCTTTTAGCCTTTCATTGACTTTGTGTATGTTCTTGACATAGTCACTTATAGACATTAATGCCTTTGCCGCAACCTGTAATCCTTTTTTGACGCTTTCTATAAGAATCTGCATGCTTGTCCTTACAAGATCGCTCGGATAATCGTTAATAGCGCCTCGAGACTTGTTGAATATAGCTTCTTCTACAGACATGCCTGCTTGCTGTATGTTTGTGTTTACTGCATTGAAAAATCCTGCTGTTGGTGTTCCGCGCAAACTATGAGCTACTCGGCCGAACGCCATTTCAGCTGGAACGCCGTCTGCAAGCCTGTTGCCTAGCTGGAATATGCTTGTTGAAAACTCTTGCTCAAGCCTTTTTGTCTCTTTCCTTGTTTCTATAAGTCTTTGTGTTTTTAGCTTGTAGGCTATCGCAAAAAATAACATTATGGAAAGTGGGATAGCCAGGCTTAGAAGCAAGGCAATAGGGCCGAAAGGACCAACTGTCGCGCCTGTTGTGTCTGTTTTAAAGTCGAATAAAGTTTGATTTCCCAAAAAGCCGATGCCGAGCTCTTCGAAACTATAATCAGACTGTACGCCCATGACGTCTGCAAGCCCGAAGTGGAAAAGCAAAGGCAATATTCCTATTATGAAAAAAGGCAGCGCTACTATGAAAGCGCTGACATAATGGCTTTTGTCCTTGTAATTTTCATATTCCGGATTTCTTTCAAGCAGCTCTGTTTCGCCAAAACCACCAGGACGTTTGCTTAACACGTTGTTTGTCATGTAAAATACAAAAAAAGGCACAATTATATTGAACAAGATAGCGACATGGTACCATTGTATTGCGCCTTGTAACAATGTCGAGGCTAAAGGCAATAAAGCCAAGCCTAATGTTGGCAGGACAATTCCTAGCATGTATATGTTTGTTATAGGCGACTGGACATCATGGCTATAGTGCAACATCTTTTCATAAACGCCATCTAGCATGACTTCAAGTGATTTTTCGAGCATTGAAATTCTTCGTGATTCGACAGGCTCATACAGCGAGGCTTCTATCATGTGGAAAGCCTCTACAAACTCTAGGCTGTATTCTCTCCATGTCTCGAGATATGCATCAAGCGCATCTTTTATTGTCGCAAATTTTGCTGTTTCAACGTCCCAGAATATTTTTTTCAAGTCAAGTGAAAGAGGTGGTTGCAAGTGTTCTGATGCAAATGCCACTGCGCGTTCTAAGTTGCTTGTATGTCTCATATGAATTACAAGATATAATATGCACGGAACCATCTGGCTCGAGGCCTTTAAACGCCATCTCTGTTCGAGACGAGCTGGCAGCGAGTTGATATAATAGAACAAGAATATAACCACGAAGAACAACAAAAAGAAGATTAGCCATGGGAAGCTGTCTGTGAGGAAAAATATCACAACAGAGATTAAAGCGGCAACTAAGATGCCTGCTATTAATATGAAAACAGCCAAGCCAGCTGCTTCGCCTGGCTCTATTTCAAGATGTGCAGCCTCGAGGGCTTTTTGGATTTTCCTTTCGTCTTTTTCAGCTATCTTTACTTTGAGAACCCGGCCGAAACTTTTGCATGCGCGTTCATATGTCCCTAGATTCGCTAACGTTTCCTCGCGAAACTTGTTATATTCGATAGAATAGTCGCTCGGTGTTTCTTCGAGCATTTCTTCTTCTATCTTAGATTCATAGCGCTTTAGAATCTCCTTTATCTCTTCCTTGCTTGCCATTATGCCTCTTTTTTCCACTGATGAAAAGAAAAAAGATTATAAAAACATTTCTTTAATGACATCTTAATGATATTATTAGAATAACAAAAAATATATAAAGTGGCTTCTGTTTGAAAAATTAATTAAAATAGGAGATAAAAATGGTATTAAAGATTTTACGTGTAAGTGATGTCGTTGGGATGAAAATCTTCACTGATTCCGGCGACTATCTTGGCATTATAGAAGAGGCCAATCTTGTTGAAAACAAGATTGACAGCTGGAAAGTCAGAATAGCCAAGGATAGTAGCCTTGTTGCAGTGTTGTCAGGTGCGCGCGGTTTGATCATTCCTCACCAGTATATCAAGGCTTTCGGTGAGGTTGTGATAATAAGCAAATCAGCAGTGCCGTTAAGGGACGAGATGAAAGAGGGCGAGGAACTCTTGGAATAAACCTAAAAAAAGATGGCTGATGCAGGACTAGTCTCAAGTGTATTTACGCAACCGCTTCTTACAAATTTCATTCTCCCTTTCTTACTAGTCTTTGTAATAGTTTTCGCCATTCTTGAGAAAACAAACTTGCTAGGTGAAGGCAAGAGGAATGCTAATCTTCTTGTCGCTTTCATAATCGGTGTGCTTTTCGTGGGTGTGCAGTCCTTGGTCGGGTTTACAATAAAGCTGATTCCGCTTGTGGCGGTGTTCCTAATCATTTTACTTGGTTATTTCTTGATTTTTGGCTTTATAGGAATACATCTGCTTAAGGGAATGAAAATCACACTAGGCATCGTATTTGGGATTGCGTTTATCGTTGCTGTTGCGTGGGCGACAGGACTTTTGAGCCAGGTGACATCTTCAGTGCCATTAGCTGACGTTATAGGCATAATCTTGGTAATAGCACTAATGGGCGGCGCGATTGCTTTAGTTATTCCTAAGAAGATGAAAGAAGGCGTCGAATAAATAAAAAGAAAAATATATAAAAGCCCATATTTTAGTAATATTAATAAAAAAGAAAAAAGAGGAAAATGGTTGACGTATTTAGCGGCGGATATTATGGCTATAGCATGGAAGGCTTTCGAAGCGTGATAGCCCAATGGTCACAGTTCGGTGTTTTTGATATTCTATTACCTCTGATCTTGATTTTTGCAGTAGTTTTTGCCATCTTGGAGAAGATTAACATTTTCAAGAATCGCGGCGTGAACTTGTTGATAGCAATGGTCGTCGGATTTTTCACAATAAGCAATCCTTATGTCTCTGGATTTTTCATGTATTTATTCTCAAACTTAGGCTTAGGAATAGCTATAATGCTTGCATTAATTATATTGCTTGGAGTGGCGCTTAAGCCAGACGAAGCCACATGGAAATGGGTATTTGGAATTGTGGGCGGCATAATATTCTTAATAGTTTTAGCGAAGTCAGGAGCATTCCAAGTATTGCTAGGCGACCAGTTTGTGTTCTGGCTGCAGCAGAATTCTGCATTTTCAATCTTGATTGTTTTTGTCATCCTGGCTGTAATAGCTGTTTTGACAGGATTCAAGAAGGAACAAACGGCGGTTGGCACGATTATGCCTCCAGCACATTAACAAGATAGCATAAGTTTTAAAAATATATAAGAATAGATATTAATAGATAAAATGGTTGCAATTGATTTAAGCGTACTTTCAACTTTCATTCCCGTATTCGGATTTTTGCTAGTCTTTGTAGTAACTTATGCTTTATTGGGCAAGACAAAATTGCTTGGAGATCATAAGTTCGTTCATATACTTGTGAGCTTTTGTGTTGCAATACTATTTCTTGTTTCAACTCATGCAATAAAATATGTGGCGACCATAACGCCCTGGTTTGCAGCCTTGGTTGTTTCATTATTGTTAATAGGTTTGATAGTAGGATTAATTGGTGAAAAGCCATTGGAGGCTGTATTCAAGCCAGGATTCGCGTGGTTTATTGTAATAGTATTAATAGTTATATTCTTGGCTTCGGGCGCATTCGTTTTTTCTGATATTATAACAAGATATCTTGAACAAGGCCAACTACTCGGAGAGTCAACAGCCACTGTAATAGGCGTTGTCGTTCTTATAGGAATAACAGTGTTTGCATCATGGCTATTGACAAAAAAACAGGGCTAAACTAAAGGGCTTTTATTAAAGCAGTTTATAGTTTATTTTATTTGCAGGGACATTTTCTGTGGCTAAACTTTCATTAATTGTTATTATGGCAACTAATTTGACGAGTCTTAAAACCCATATTAGAATATAAAAATCTAAATTTAGGCTCAATTGTTGATATTTCGTCAAAACAATCCATACCTCTTTCATTTAATTTATAATATGTCTTATTTTCTTTTCGTGAATCTTCATAAGTCTGCGTTTTATCTATAAAACCCATACTTTCTAAATCAAGAACAGCCCCAAATAAATTTCCATCTGGATTTAAAGCGCAAGCAACAACTAATTCAGTATGACTAATTGGTTTATTTGCACCTCTTAGCATAGCTAAAACTACGAGCTTTTTATGATCTAATAATCCTTTCATAAAAATCAGGGCTTTAGTCAGTTTAAATATTTTCTTATTTTGCGGTTTTTATTATAATGTTTTTTCCATCACTAGCTTGACATATCTCTTCTTGCCAAGCCTTTTCTCTTCTGTCTTCGTGACTTGAAATCCAAGTTTATTGTAAAGATTTATTGCCCTAAGATTATATTTGTTGACAGAAAGAATTATTTTTTTGCATCTAAGCTTTTTTGCGTGCTTTATACTGGCTTTTGTCAATGCCAAACCTATGCCTTTTCTTTGATATTCTTGCAGTACAGCAAGAAATCCTAGGTCAGCGGTGTTTCCTATTTTTTTAAAAGAGATATAACCTATAGTATTATCTTTTTCCTTCGCGACAAGAACAGTCTCTTTCTTGTCTTTTAACAATTTGATTGAATTCTGGAGAGCATCAAAGCTTTTGTCATGCCAATAGCCGCTGTTCATCTCGACTTTTGCTATATCCTTAGCATCTTTCAATTTTGCAAGAACTATTTTCATTTTAAAGACCTAGCCCGCTTAATCCTTTTCTGCCTAGTTTTTTCGCGAGCTTTTCCATTGTTTTTCTGTCCATCTGCCCTTGACCGAGGCCAGATGCAGATGATTCAGAAATAAAGCCCTTGACAAGCTTATATTGTTTTATCATCTCTCGGATATCGTTTGCAGAAACATGGCTTCCTTTCGAGATTCTTGAAATTCTGTTTGAATTGAGAAGCTCTGGACTTTCTCTTTCCTTGGGAGTCATGGAGTCTATTGCATATCTCCATTTTTTCAGCTTTGTCTCTTGAACATCAAAGACATTTGGCATTTTTGTCTTTAAACTGCCCATTCCAGGAATCATCTCCGCGACTTTAGACAATGGACCCATATTTTGCATTGATTTAATCTGGTCGTACAAGTCATCAAGGGTGAACTTGCCTTCTTCCATTCTTGATTTCATCTTTGCCTGCTGTTTTTCATCAATTGCAAGCTTGGCTTTTTCCAGCAAGCCTTTTATATCACCCATGCCCAGCAACCGAGAGACGAAACTTGATGGATCGAACGTTTCTATATCCTGTGGTTTCTCGCCAGTGCCTATGAATAAGACATGAGCCTTTGTTTCTTGACATGAAACTAAAGCGCCGCCGCCTTTCGCTGTCCCGTCTAATCTTGTTACAATGACGCCGTTAATGTCACATGCTTTTTTAAAACCTTGAGCCTGTGAAGCTGCAGCCTTGCCTATATCTGCAGGCAAGACAAGAATTACTAGCTCTGGAGAAATTTCTTTATGCAGCTGCGAAATTTCATGGATTAGTGCACTGCTCAGAACATCGCGGCCTGCAGTGTCGATAATGACAAGGTCATATTTCTTTATCTTTTCCTCAAACTCTTTCCATATAGCACTGGGATTTTTTTCTTGCTTGTTGATAAAAGCAGGAAGATTTACCTTAGCAGCAAGTTGTTCAAGCTGCTCAGGAGCAGCGGGCCTATGAACATCTAAGCCAAGCATACAAGTTTTCAAGCCGCGTTTGCTGTAATATAGCGCGAGCTTGGCAGCTGCTGTTGTTTTTCCAGCCCCATACAATCCAAGTAACATTATCTTGAACGGCTTTTTCTTTTTGTCTATGGCTATCTTGTGTTCTTCTTTGCCAAGGATTTCGACAAGCTCGTCATGTATGAGCTTGATTAACTGTTCTTTCTTTTCAAGCCCTTGGATTTTTTCCTCGGCTTTTTTCCTTATCTTTTCGCTTAACTCTTGCACTATTTTAACATCAACATCTGCTTCGAGAAGAGAGCGTTGCATTTCTTTGATAATTTCTTCAATCAGCTTTTTGTCAACAAAGACAGCTCCGGCTATCTTGCTCATTGCTTTTTTTAATGTGTCTCCTAGTTTCTCTAACATGCATGAAAAAAGACAAGATTATTTATAAAGGTTTATAAATATAGAACAATTTAAAAAATTAGGTGATAAAAATGAGGCAAATCTGGCTTTTTATATTATTAGCTTTGATATTGGCTGTCTGTTTTTCAGTCAGTAGTGTTAAAGCAGATGAAAAATATGTTTCTCTTGATCTCAGTTTATTGAATCAAGATCCTTATCCAGCACAGCCAGACAATTACGTTGATGTTGTCTTCAAAATTGAACATCGCGGAGGTGCAATAGCTGAAGATGTTCTTGTTGAGATTTTGCCACAGTACCCTTTCTCTCTTGATCCTGGCGTTGATGCTGTTACCAAAGTCGGCATTATAAGAGGTTCACAGTATGGCGAAGAGTCTGTTTTTGTCAAGTACAAGTTACGCGTGGATAAAGATACTATAGATGGAGAGAACGAGATAAAATTAAGATATGTTTACAATACGCAGGGCAGATGGGAAAATTATATAGAAAAAAAGTTTAATCTTACTGTCGAAGATCCTAAGACAGACTTCGATGTTGCTGTTCAAGACTACTCATACAAAACAAACACCTTGAGCTTGGCTGTTTCGAACATAGGCAAAAAAGATGCCAAATCGGTTACTATATCTTTGCCAGAACAAAGCAATATAGAAATTTTCGGCTCGGACAAAAATATTATCGGTGGTATAGAAGCAAATGACTATACCATAGCATCCTTCAAGATAACCCCGAAACAAGACGGACCATTAGTCATAAAAATATCATATACAGACTCTATAGGAATCCGAAGAGAGGTTGAAAAGGCTGTCATATTCAAAGCTTCAAGTTATAATCAAATAACTAACAATACATCTGGCACAGGAGATTACAGGGCTATCATTTATATTGCCATAGGCGTTATTGGAATAATTATTATTTTTGTTTTGTTTAGAATTCTGAAAAAAAGAAGGAAAGCATAATAAATTTAATGTTAAATTTGTAAATGTTGTCGATGGCTAAGGAAAATGAAATTCAGAGATTCATTAAAATTTGCATTAAATAATTTAACCACAAGAGGCTTGAGAAGCTGGCTCACAATCATAGGTGTTATTATCGGCGTTGCTGCTATAGTCGCAATAGTTTCTGTTGGCCAGGGCATGCACGAAGTTATTTCATCACAGCTCGGTGCCTTGGGCAACGATCAAGTTTATGTTATGCCAGGCTCTTCTATGGAATCTTCTATGGAATCTTCTTTTATGGGGGGCGGTTTTGCGAAGGAGCCAGGAGACCTTACTGATAAGGATTTGCAGGTTATTAAGACAGTTGAAGGAGTGCTTTATGCAGCTCCTGATATCGCGGGCAGGGAAACTGTGACTTATATAGATGATTCAAAACCATTGTATATATGGGGCACTACTGAAGATTGGGCAAAGGTTAGGGAAGCGAGTTTGAGTGTCGAATCAGGGAGATTTCTTATAAAAGGTGACAATGGAGTTGCTGTTTTAGGCAATAATGCCGCGAAAGAAGCTTTTGACAAAGAAGTGCTTTTGGGCTCGCAGATAAAGATAGGAAATGATTCTTACAGAGTTATCGGAATACTGGGAGAGTTTGGTGGATTAGGCGGTTCTAGCGAAGACAGGTCTGTTTACCTTACACTCGAAGATGCTAAAAAATATTCTGGCTTGTTTGGAGAGAAGAACTATTATGCCATAGAAATCCGAGTCGAAAGCGAAAGAACAGAGGAGATAGCACAAAAAATAAAGGAAAGACTTATGGCGTCAAGACATGTGACAGAAGAAAAAATAGATTTTACAATCTACACGCCACAAATGATAATGAAGACTGTAAATAGTGTACTAGCAACAATAAACCTGTTTCTTTATGGAATTGCTGCAATTTCACTTGTTGTCGGGGCTGTTGGCATAGCAAATACAATGTTCACGTCTGTTACAGAAAGAACAAGGCAGATAGGAATTTTGAAAGCATTAGGCATGACAAATCGCGGCATAATGAATGTATTCCTTGTCGAATCTGCTTTGATAGGACTAGTTGGTGGGGTGCTCGGGTTGTTTGTTGGTTTTATAATCTCTGGAATAATAGGGCAAATAGCAGCAATACTCCTGGCAAGCTCAAGAATAGGCGGGGCTTCAATGGTTTTAATTACTCCTGGCTTGGTTATATTCGCATTGATTTTTTCAATGGTTATAGGTGTAATTTCAGGAATATTTCCTGCAAGAAGAGCATCTAAATTACAGCCTGTCGAGGCGTTGAGGTATGAATAAAATGGCAAATCAAAATCATGCACTAGAGGTTAAAAACCTGACAAAAATATACGAATCAGAAGGCGTAAAAGTCAGGGCAGTAGATGGAATGACATTTTCTATTCCAAGGAACCAAGTCATGGGGATAATGGGTTCTAGCGGCTCTGGTAAAAGCACATTATTGCATCTAATTGGATGTCTTGACAAGCCAACGAGCGGCAAAATTTATCTTGATGGTATAGATATCTCGAAGCTTAATGATGACAAGCTGGCAAAATTAAGAAACGAGAAAATAGGGTTTGTATTTCAAATTTTTAATTTGCATCCCTTGCTCACGGCTGTCGAGAATGTGGAGCTGCCTGAAACTATTGCGGGCAAACCAGAAAAAGAAAGAAAACAAAAAGCCATGGCACTGCTAAAACTTGTAGGGCTAGAAGCAAGGGCGCATCATTTTCCAAACCAGTTAAGCGGGGGCGAACAGCAAAGAATCGCAATTGCCCGCGCTCTGATAAATGATCCAAGCATTATAATGGCAGACGAGCCTACAGGCAACCTGGACAGCAAAACAGGGCATGAGATAATGAGAATATTAGTCAATCTGAAAAAAAAGGCCACTGTCATTGTCATAACGCACGATATAGACATTGCAGAACATGCAGACCATATAATCAAGATAAAAGACGGCAAGATTGAATATGCCAATGGCTTCAGAAAAAAGATAATTTAATCAAAAATCTTCTTCAAGATTTCTTGTTTGTCGAATTTCTTTAAATCGCCATACTCTTGTCCTACTCCTAAGAACAAGATGGGCTTTTTTGTTACATGGCTCACACTTATAGTAGCACCACCCTTTTCGTCTACATCTGCCTTTGACAAGATGATGGCATCTATCTTAACAGCATCATTGAACGCGCGTGCTTGCTCTACTGCATCATTGCCTGTAATAGCTTCGCCAATGAAAATCTTCAAGTCAGGCTTTGCCACGCGGACGATTTTTTCCATCTCGCGCATCAAATCCGCTTTTGTATGCATCCTTCCTGCTGTGTCTATTAGCACGGTATCTATTCCATGAGCTTTTGCGTGAGCAATCGCATCAAAGGCAACAGCAGCAGGGTCTGCACCATATTTCTGCTTAATCATTTCAATGCCTATCCTATCTGCATGTATCTGTAGTTGCTCTATGCTTGCTGCTCTGAACGTGTCAGATGCTGCCAAGACACTCGTAATCTTGTTCTTTTTTAACAAGTGCGCGAGTTTAGCTATAGTTGTTGTCTTGCCACTGCCGTTAATGCCGAAGAAAACTATGACATAAGGCTTTTTTTCCTTGACTTCTTGCTTTATCTTGTCCACAAAATCAAATGGGTCTATTAATAACGATGATAATGCTTTTTCAAGGCTTTCTTTTATCTTTTTCTCGAACTCAGAGCGTTTAATGTCTTTATTGACTAGCTCTTTTCTCAAGTTCTCACGCAGCGAATCAATTGCTTCAAGAGCAACATTGTTTTCAATTAATATTGCCTCAAGATTATTGAAAAATTTGTCAAAATTATCATTATCAAGCTTGGTTGTTGTGACAATTTTCTTTAGTTTACTGAATAATCCCTCTTTCTTTTCTTCAACTGCTTCTTCCTTTTCTTCTAGCTTGGCTATCTGTTCTTCCTCTTTCTTTGTTATTTTCTCATCTTCTTCTGCCTTTTCCTCTGTTTTCTCTTTCTTCTCTTCAAGCTCTTGCTCAACTTTCTTTGTATCCTTTATCTCTTTTTCCAGCTCGCGCTCCTCTCTAGACTCTTGCTTCTCTATCTCTTCTTTCGTGCCTGAGATGAATTCTTTAAGCTTTTCCTTCAAAAATTTGAACATGAAGCAGAGAGGTAAGAAATATTAATAAATCTATTCTTGCTTGGATAATCATGGAAAAAAAGATGAAGAGGGCGTGTAAGATATACTTGTTCAGACATGGAGGCACGCACTATAACCAGAAAAAGATATTCACAGGATGGAAAGATTCAAAGCTATCACCATTGGGAATTAAACATGCCAAAGCTCTCGCAAAAAAACTTAAGAACAAACACATTGATGTGGCTTTCAGGACAAGATTATCAAGATCAAAGCAAACGCTCAAGGAAGTGTTAAGGTATCATCCAGAGTGCTTTGCCATAATCGAAGATAACAGAATGATAGAAAGGAGCTATGGCCAACTTCAAGGCATGAGCCATAAGGTTTTTATAAAAAAATATGGTATCGATAAGTTTAATAGAATTCATAGAAGTTATGATGTCGCACCACCAGGCGGCGAAAGCATAGAGATGGTTGAAAAACGCGTCCTTTCTTTTATTCATGATTTGTTAAGATTTATCAAGGCAAAAAAAGTCGATGTGGCTATCTCAGCTCATGGCAATAGCATGAGACCTTTCAGGCGATATTTTGAACATCTAAGCCTTAAAGAGATGATGAAGCTCGAGAACCCATGGGATGATTATTTCGAGTATTCTATCAAATGTTAGTGTATATTTTAGTTGCATAAAACTTTTTAAACTGAAACTTGTTCTTAGGTTTGGCTAAGGTTATGTTAGCCAGAAAAATAAGGATAAGATGATAACATATCAAGAGATTTATGATATATTACGCAAGGAGAAATACAACGAAGCCTTGCAGCAGCTGCCAGACAGCTTCCTACAAGAAATTTCTTCGTATTTGAATGAGAAAAAGGACATAGTGGCCAGGGAGCAGAAGAATTTGTTTTCTGACACAGTAAGGATGACAAGAAAACAGCTGGACAATACATTAAGCATAATCAAAGAAATCGTATTTTTGAGAGAGAAGAAAGTGCTGAATCTGGCCTTTACTGCCATTATGACAGGAATAAGCAAGCGCGATACAGAGAACTTGTTGGAGCATGAAAAGGCGCTTTTTGAATCAACTATAAAACAGCTCGAACAAAATCAGCAGCTAATAACAAAAACAATAGAAGGCCAAGCGGTTGAAGAGAAAGATTTAAAAAATCTTTTTGTGAGATTTAAAGAAGAAGTACCCGCATTTCTCGATGCAAATGGCGGCGAGATAGGCCCTTTCAAGCGAGGCGATGTCGCTAATCTGCCGAGAGAAATAACAGAGATACTTGTTTCAGACAATAAAGTCGCTGTAATAGACGAGGAAAACTAAAATGATACTGCCAAAAACAAGAAAAAGATATTGCAAGTACTGCAAGAAGCATACTTTACATAAGATAGTCTTAGTCAGCAGCGGTCATAAAAGAGGAGCAATGAGGAAAGGCTCAAAGGAAAGAGCGAGATTAAGAGGAAGAGTCCGCGGCTATGGCAACATGGGTAGATGGAGCAAGCCCGCAGTCACAAAGTTCAAAAGAAAGACAAAAGGTACAAAGAAAACAAATATTATGTATACTTGTACTGTGTGCAACAAGAGCATATTACAAAGCAAAGGCAAGCGAGTATCTAAGGTGCAGATAAAGGAGAAATAAAAAATGGTCGAAAAGAAAAGATTTTTTGATATAGACCTTGAAGTTTTAGATATAAGCATACCATTGTTTGCTATGCGCGTTGAAGAGCTTGAGAATAAGGTAGTTAATTATGATTTGACAAAATTCCTCAAGGGCAAGAACTGCGAGGCAAGATTCCTGTTGAAAAAGAAGGATGACAAGATAATGGGTGAGATGTTTTCTTTCAAAGTACATCCTTCATTCATAAGGAGAATGATAGGTCATAGCATAAGCATCGTTGAGGATTCTTTTGTCGTCAAGTCACAAGATAAAGACATGAGGATAAAGCCATTCTTAATCACAAGAAAGCGAGTCCATAGGAGCGTGAGAAACGCGCTCCGAAAGGAATGCAGAAAGATAATAGAGAAATTTGTTTCTGAAGACACTAGCGACAAGATTTTCCGCGCTGTTGTTTCATCTGTCTTGCAGCGCTCGCTTAGCAAAAAGCTCAAGAAGATATATCCTTTGGCTGTGTGCGAGTTGCGCGTGGTTGAGCTCGTGAAGAAGAGATAAAATGCCAGACAAAGATTATACAATTGGAATATGTCCATTTGCTGTAAATATACTTGATGAATATCGCTGCACTTCTACAAGAAAATGTGGTTATGCAGAAGATGCGGGTAATGGCGGCAGTGAAAAAATATGCAACAATCCAGATTTAGGGTTTGTCGCGAGCGGCTCTGTTCGTGAGCAAGAACTAAGAGTGGCAGAAGAGTTTCGTGGGATACTACTTAAGAAAAATAGAAAAAAGAGAAATGAATTTTAAACTTTTTCTATAGTACTGAAAGCAAGGTCAATACTGCCGCGAAAGTCACCCAAGCTATATAAGGAACGAGCAGCCAGGCCGCTGTCTTATTTATCTTCCATAAGACCAAAATCATGGCCAAGATCGAAAGCCATAATATTATTATCTCAATAAAAGCTAACAATGGACTTCTTAAGCCAAAATAAAGTACGCTCCATAAAATATTCAGGACAAAGTTTATTACAAAAACAACGGCGATTTTCTTTTTATTTTTCTTGTTCGAACCTATCCATGAAAGGAAAAGAGAGAGCCCTATTAAAAAGAATAATATAGTCCAAGCGATAGGAAAAACAAAATTAGGCGGCGTTATAGCTGGCCTTGTCTCTTGGTACCATGAGCTTGCTACGCCAGGGCCTGTGAACAAGCCCCCCAGGAGAGCGACAATAAAAACTATTACCATACACAAAATGAAGATAAGAACTTTCTTGCAAATATCGTATTTCTTGACTTCTTTTTTAACGCTCTTTTTCATTTAAATAGAATATAGATGAACTTTAAAAAGTCTTTCTCTCGCTATGACAAAACTTTTTTAAGCCAGCTAATGCTTTAGATTTTATGCCTCGGTGGCTCAATGGTAGAGCAACAGTTTTGTAAACTGTAGGTTGAGGGTTCAATTCCCTTCCGAGGCTTCCAACCATCTTTTCTAAAAATATAAAAAGATAAATGTTATAATAAACAGTGGTGGTTAAAATGGCAGACCCTTTAGAGCTCCCAATTGTTATAAATAATCCGGCATTCTGGATTGCATGGTTCTTTGTCTTAGTCGTATTTCTTTATGCTTGTTATGCCCTTTATTTTTCATTTACAGTAAGGACAAAAAAAGAAAAACATGAGTATTTCCCTTTTGTCTCTGTCTTAGTTTATGCAAAAGATGCCGGCAATACTATACGAAGAAGGATAGAAAACTTGCTGAAACAGAACTATCCTAAAAAAAAGTATGAGATTATTATTTATGACAACGGCTCTACGGATGAGACAGAGGCTATATGCAAAGAGTATGCAGACCAGGGCCAGATAATATATGTTAAGCCTGAGAAGCCTTATGACAGGAAAGGGCCTTTTCTCGATGACACAATAAAAAATTATGCGAAGGGCGAAATTTTGTTGATGTCTGATCCTGATGTTGTTTCAGAGAAGAACTGGATAGTTGAAATTGTGCAGCCATTTGCAGACAAAGAAGTAGGGGCTGCTGGTGGGACAGTTCACTGCGGTAACTATTACAAGGGTGCTGTTCCAATGATGAGAACAGTTGAGGACGAATGGAGATTCGTTGCGCCTATGCTTCGAGATAGCGACACTATTTTCAGTGTCGGAGCTAACCAAGCAATAAGGCGCGAAGCATGGGAACAGACAAAATACGGCACCAGTGTGATAGAAGATGTCGATATTATGACTAGAATAATAGACAAGGGCTGGAAAACAGTGGGTGTTAATGCAACTGGCGTTGAAGAAGAGGTAGAAACTTTGACAGAATACTGGAAACAGAGAACAAGATGGTATCAGCTACATGTCTCAGATTATCTTGGCTTAAAAAAGAAATGGAAAAAATTCCTGGAAGCTGTACCACATTCCATACAGCTTGTTTCTATTATATTGATGATAGCTTTAATATTCGCCTTAATATCATATTCAAGATATCTGCCTTTTGCCATACTAATAGATTTTGTCTTGCTAAATTTTGCCATGGCTGTTGCTTTCATAAGAATAAAAACAGGCGTACCTTTCATACCTTACATTCCTTTGTTTTTGACATTAGATGCCATATTGCTTCTCGTAACTATATTTTATGTTCAAGTTCTTGACAGATTCTTCCATTTGACAAAAGAAGTATGGCCCTCTCTGAAAGGCAAGTATTATCATGCTGGAAGCGAACTGAAAGAATGGTTTTTCAATTTCAGCGAAAAGCTAGAAGACTATACAGATAAAGGGTAGAAAATGTCCAAGAGAAATCTATCCAAACAAAAGTCCTAGTCCTTGAGCAGAGGTTTCTTCACTTGATTGTATTTTTGATTTGACTTCTTCGAACTCGTGGCCATGCATAAGCTTGGCACCATTGTCTATCAAGATTTTTTCATTTCGCTTGAAGAAATCGTCTGAAGAATCAATATAAAGATAGCTTACTCTCTTGTCTATTCCTAGCGCCTTGGCTTCTCGCAAGATATAGCCGTTTCTCTTGAACTCGTTTATTTTCCATGCCTTGGCTTTTTCGAGATTGCCCTTGCCTTGCTCTTTCTCTATCTCGACATCAAGCTCGCCTGCCACCGTTTCCTGCGCCTCTAATATGTTCTTTAGTTTAGCAAGATGTTCTGGCGCTATCTCGTATATTTTTATCATAGTTGAATGAGAGAATTTCGATATTTAAAGATTTTTGTTAGATGAGATAACTTGTTGAGCATGTTACTATCAGTAAGAAAAGTCTTTTAAATTGCCATTTCCTAATGATTTTAGGGCCCGTGGTCTAGTGGTACGACGTCTCTTTGACGTGGAGAAGATCACAGGTTCGATCCCTGTCGGGCCCACTTTAAGACAAAAAAATGGCAGAAAAACAAACAAAAGGAAAAGATGACAGCGAAAAGCTATTCGCTTTTCTTTGCTATCTAATCTCCATTATCGGAGTAGTGATTGTTCTAGCGACAAAAAGTGAGAGAAGTCACTACAGTATCTATCATGCAAAACAAGGACTTGTTTTGTTTATCGTTGAGATTGTAGTTTGTATTCTCTGGGCTATAATAGTCTGGATACCTATAATCGGAATGATAATAGGATGGATACTTTGGGTACTAGTGGTGATATTATGGGTTATTGGAATGATAAATTCATTGACTGACAAAGAAGTCCCATTGCCCGTAATAGGAAGCTTTGGAGAGAAATTCAAATTCTGATAACAAAGATAGCAAGAATAGTGAAAAGAAAGAGAAAGAAGAATTTATATAATCTTTTTTCCTTTTTTTAAAAACAGTAGAAGGAAGAAAAAGAGGACAAATGCAAAAAAGAGCGCAAGTAACTCTTTTCATAATCATAGCAATAGTTATAGTAGCTATTGCTGTCTTTGCTATCATCTACTTCAAGGGCTTTGGCATTGGCGTGTCTTCGAAAGCCCAGACAGTGGAAAATTATCTGAAAGACTGCGTTGATTCTAAAGTCAAGGACGCGGCCAAGATTGCGAGCATGCAAGGTGGCTATCTCGAGCTGCCAGAGTTCGAGGTAGGCTCAAGTTATATGCCATTTTCAAGCCAACTCAATTTCATAGGGATAAGCGTGCCGTACTGGTACTATGTTTCTGGGAATAATATAGCTAAACAACAGAAGCCAACTATAGCAATGATAGAGGGGCAGTTCGCAAGCTATGTTAAAGAAAAGGTACAAGAATGCGATTTTT
>Ga0315268_10001815_pt1 | contig 24487 bp, 27 predicted proteins | sample C1_top_MG_FD_204535 | JGI IMG/M metagenome (GOLD analysis project Ga0315268, IMG submission 204535) | Sediment microbial communities from Yellowstone Lake, YNP, Wyoming, USA - C1_top | ecosystem: Environmental > Aquatic > Freshwater > Lake > Sediment | place: USA: Wyoming | collected 2017-08-01
ATGTGGTCGATGTTGCCTTCAAAGACCGGCAGGCGGGAGTGGCCCTTTTCCAGGACCACGGGGATGATTTCCTTCAGGGGGGTGTCCCGGTCCACGGCCACGATCTCCAGGCGGGGGACCATGATTTCCCGCACCAGGGTGTCCTTGAACTCGAAGATGCTCTCGATCAGCTCGCCTTCCCGGCGGCTGATGAGGCCCCGCTCTTCGCCGACGTCGATGATGCTCTGGATTTCGCGCTCTAAGTCTTCCGGCTCTTTGAGGGCGCGGCGGCTGGACCAGCGCTGCCGGAGGCGCTTGAGGATACCGGGGCGAGGACCTGGACCTTCGGCCTCTTCCATGTTCAGCCTCGCATCTGTTCCCGCTCCTGGCGCAAGAGGCGTTCCACGGTGCGCACTTCCCGGGGGAACTCCAGACCCCGGTCCAGGAGGTTGATCTCCTGGCGGGTGATCCCGAAGAGCTCCGTGGCGTAGGCCGCGGCCTGCTGGTAGTCGAAGTCCTTGCAGGAAAAGATGTCCAGGCTCAGGTAGCCCCGCTCGGGGAAGGTATGGATACTGATGTGGGATTCGGCGATGAGCACAAAACCGGAGAGGCCCCAGTCTTCCGGCACTTTGCCGTGGTACTTGAAGACGTACGGGGGCATGATTTTCGTCATCTGGATCAGGTCCGGGCAGCGATCCAGAAATTCGTAGATGGCGTCCAGGTTCGTCAGCCGCTCATAGCTGCATCCATAGCCGTCCAGGGTAAGATGCAGCCCGAAGCCAAGCGCCGGCTTTTTCAAGTCTCCGCCCTCCTCGCACCAGGTTTAGGCATCACCGGGCCACAGGCCCGGCAAGGTAACCCAATGGCGCCTTGATCAGCGCGCTCCCGGACCGCTGGTGGCCTTCCGGGGTGGTACTGTGATTGGCCCCCGGCTCCCATAACGGGAGAGCCCGAGGAAGGGGACGCGGCCCCAATTTTTTTGCCTTGAAACCCCTGCCGCCCTCCCCAACTTACCGGGAGGAGGCTGCTGCATAATGCCATCCTTGACTGATGTCGGTAATCCAGAAATATATACCCTCCGTCTGGGCCGGGGTCAAGATTTTTTTGGGCGCCCCGGCGGGTGTTGCCCCGGATCTGCAGGCCGGGGCCAACTCTCTATTGACGCAAGGCCATTTGGTGGTAAAGTTAACCCGTTAAGAGAGGAGGAACGGCTTAACGTGGCCCAGGTCGCCCCCTTCCGGGGGCTGCATTATAATCCGTCCCAGGTCCCTGACCTCACGGAGGTGGTCACGCCCCCCTACGACGTGATCAAGCCCGGGGAAAGGGAGGCCCTGGCCGCCCGGCACCCTTACAACATGGTGCACCTGATCCTGCCCCAGGCGCAGCCGGGGGACGACCTCCTGCACAACCGCTACACCCGGGCCGGCGCCCTGTACCGCCAGTGGCTGCGGCAGCAGGTCTTCATCCGGGACCCGGAGCCGGCCTACTATTACTGGGAGACGGATTTTGAGCACGCCGGCGCCACCGTGACCCGCCGGGGGCTGGCCGGGGTGGTGCGCCTGGAGCCCCTGAGCGCCGGGGTGGTCCGGCCCCACGAGCAGACCTTTTCCGCGGCCAAGGCCGACCGCCTGGAGCTGCTGAAGCACGCCCAGGTCAATTTCTCCCCCATCTTTTCCCTTTTTCCCGACCCTGAGGACGCGGTGCTCACCCGGCTCCAGGCCGCGGCGCCCCCGGAGCCCCTGGAGAATTTCCGGGACGTCCTGGGCTACGTCCACCGCCTCTTCAAGGTCACGGACCCGGACACCCTCAAGGCCGTGCACCGGACCCTGGCCCCGGTGCCCCTGTTCATCGCCGACGGCCATCACCGCTACGAGACCGCCCTGGCCTTCCAGAAGCTCCTCAGGGCCCGGTATCCCCTGCTGGCCCGGCCCCAGGCGGCCTTCAACTACACCCTCATGTACCTGGCCAACATGCATGATCCGAGCCTGGTGATCCTCATGGCCCACCGGCTTCTGGGCGGCCCCCGCCTGAAGCGCCTGGACGAGGCCTCCTTTCTCCAGCGCCTGGGGGAATACTTTGAGGTGGTCCCCCTGCCTCCGGCGGAGGCGGCGGGCAACCCCTATGAGGAGTTCCTGCAGCAGCAGCTCTCGGAGGCGCCCCCCACGGAGACGGCGTTCATTGTCCTGGGCTTCAAGTCCAGGGCCTGGCGCTTGAGGCTGCGCCCCGGGGTGCGGCAAGAACTGCTGGCCCGGCAGATGCACCCGGCCCTGGCCCAACTGGACGTGGCGGTGTTGAACTACCTGGTTTTCGAGAAGGTCCTGGGCCTCGACGGGCAGGCCCAGGATGACCAGGAGACCTGCAAGTACACCAGCAGGGTGTCCGAGGCCGTCGCCGCGGTGAGCCAGGGGGAAGCCCGCCTGGCCTTTATCCTCAACCCCACCCGCATCGACCAGGTGCGGGACGTGGCCACGGCCGGCCTCATCATGCCCCGCAAGTCCACTTACTTCTACCCCAAGGTGATGACCGGGCTGATCCTTAACCCCGTGTCCCCGGACGAGGAAATCGCCCTCCCCGACCCCTGAGGGGTCCCGCCCCCTTGCCAGGCCGGGGGTTTCTTAGTTAAAATATGAGAGACTGCGCCAAGGAGACCTGGGGATGAAGGACAAGGACAGCGCCTGCAAGGCGCGCATCCTGGTAGTGGACCGGGACGACTGGTGCCGCCAGTTCCTGTCTTCCGTGATCAAGCTCCTGGGGTTTGACGACTTCCGGCTGGTGGACTCGGTGGCCGAGGCCATGGAAGCCATGCAGGAATGCGCCTTCGACCTCCTCATCGCCGACCTGAAATTCCCCGACTACCGCCGCCTCCTGGAAGACGCCCGCCACCGCAACCCCGCCACCCGTTTTATCCTCATGATGCAGCAGCGGGTGTACGCCGAGCAGATGGTCTACCTGGAGCAGGCGGACATTGTTTACAAGCCCCTGAGCATGGATGAAATCATCCGCAAGATCAGGTACGCCATTCACCAGAAGAACCTGCGCCAGGCGGAGGAGGAACTGCGCCGCCTGAAGCAGGAGACCTTCCGCCGGCTGTTCTAGGCGCCCCGCCCGGGGATGCGGGCCGAAAAAATTGACCACCACCGAGGCCAAGACCTGCGACGCCGAGACTTACTCCGGCTCCCGCCTGCACGAGCAGGTGCGGCGCTTCACCTGGGAGGGCCGGTGGCTGGAAGTGGCCCAGGTCCTGGCTAGCTGGCGGGAGCCACGGCGCCTGTGCTTCCAGGTGGCGGTGGCGGACGGCCGGGTTTTTTTCCTGCAGTATGACCCGGCCCGGGAAACCTGGTCCGCAGCCCCGGCCCGGCGCGGGCAGGGTGCCTTTTCCCCGGGATAAAAATAAGTTTTCGGTTTACTTTTGGAAAATCCTTGGAATAAAATAGAGAACTCCGGAAGGCCAACTCCTCCTGCGGCCGTCTTTCCACTTCTTTAAGCGAGGACAGGACATGAAATGCCGGGTTAATCCCCATTACATGGAGAAATTATATTCTTTTTATTCCCCCTGGTATGACTACGTCTTTGGCAAGCTGCTGGAGCCCGGGAGGCGCAAGGCCTTCCACTACCTGCCCCGGCGGCCCCACCAGAAAGTCCTGGAGATCGGCGTGGGGCCCGGCTCCACCCTGGAGTTCTACCCCCCCCGGACCACAGTGGTGGGCATCGACATCTCCGGGCCCATGATCGCCCAGGCCCGGAAAAAAGCCACCCAAGTAAACAGCGGCTGCCACTTTGACCTCCGGGTCATGGATGCCTCCCGGCTGGAGTTTCCTGACAATCACTTCGACGCGGTGATGGCCGCGTATGTCATCACCACGGTGCAGAACCCCCACCAGGTGTGTCGGGAGATCCTCCGGGTGGTGAAGCCCGGGGGCCACATCATCGCGGTGAACCACACCCGCACCCAGAACGGCAGCCTCTGGGGCCGCATCGAGGACACCCTGGCGCCCCTCTTCGTGCGCATCGGCTTCACCACCGACCTGGACGTCGTCCAGGTGATGCGGGACGTGGGCATCTCCGTGCGCCAACTCGTCCGCTGCAACCTGCTGAACACCGGGCGCATCATCATGGGCACCAAGCACTGATCCGGAAGGGCGGCGCCCCCGGACTGCCCCCGCGGCCGCCGCTCATTTCCGCCTTCCGCCCTCCCCGTCCAGAACCCTGGCGGTTTGGTCAGGATTCTCATATAATCATGGATAATCATGCCCAGCCGGGGAGAGCCTGGCGCGGCGCCGCCTTAGCGCCCAGGAGAACCTATGAAAATCAGTAAAACATCCTTTGTCACCCTGGAATATCTTATCCGCCTGGGAGAGAAGGAGACCTACCCGCCCGGCAACCAGCCGGAGCAGGTGTCCTTCCCCATGGGCCAGGGCATCATGCCCCCCGGCCTGGAGCAGGCCCTCCTGGGACTGTCCGTGGACGACCACCAGGTGGTGCGCCTGACCCCGGAGCAGGGTTACGGCGTCCTGGACCCCGAGCTGGTCATGGAAGTCCCCCGGGATGACTTCCCTCTGGGCACTGAGGTGCGCCAGGGCATGGTCTTCGAGACCGTGAACGACGAGGGCCACCCGGTGTTCTTCCTGGTCAGGAAAGTGGACGCCGGGACGGTGACCATCGATTTCAACCACCCTCTGGCGGGTCACGAGCTGGAGGTGGATTTCACCATTCGGGGCGTCCGGGAAACCACCCCGGAGGACCTGGCGTCCCCTGCCTGCAGTTGCGGCTGCCAGGGGGAACCGCACCAGCATTGACCATGACCGCGCCCCTCTGGGCCTCCCAGTACGACCCGGGCATTCCCCTGACGGTGGCCCCGCCGGCGGCCTCGGTGCCCTGGCTGCTTCTGGAGACCGCGGCCAAATCCCCCGAGGCTCCGGCGCTGAGCTTTTTCGGCCGGCAATTCACTTACAGCGAACTTTCCCGGCAGGCGGCCCGCCTGGCCCAGGCCTTCAAGGACCTGGGACTGGAGTCCGGGGAGCGTTTGGCCATCTTCCTGCCCAACTGCCCCCAGCTCGTGGCCGCCTACCACGCCGCCCTGCGCCTGGGTGCGGTGGTGGTGCTCCTGAACCCCCTGCTGAGCCCCAAGGAGCTGGCCTACCAGCTGCGGGACTCCGGCGCCCGGGCCCTGGTGGTCCTGGACCACTTCCTCCCCAAGGTGGAGGAGATCCGGGAGCAGGTGGACCTCAGCCACCTCATCATTACCGGCCTTCCGGACTGTCTCCCCTGGCCCCTGAGCTGGCTCTACCCCTTCCGGGCCCGGCGCCAGGGTCTGGCCGTAGGGTTCCGGCCGGGGCCCGGCCGCCTCCCCTGGCGGGAGCTCCTGAAGAGCCCGCCCCTTCAGGACCCGCCCCGGCCCGGTCCGGCGGACCCGGCGGTGCTGCAATACACCGGCGGCACCACCGGCGTCCCCAAGGCGGCCGTGCTCAGCCACGCCAACCTCATGGTCAACGTGGCCCAGATCAACGCCTGGCTCCCCCAGGCGCGTTACGGCGAAGAACGGGTGGTGGGCCTGCTGCCTTTCTCCCACTCCTTCGGCCTCACCGCCTGCCTCAACTGGCCCATGAGCCAGGCGGCGCTCATCATCGTCCTGCCCCGCTTCGAGCTCCACGGCTTTCTTAAAACTTTACGAAAATACCGCCCCACCATGCTGCCCGGGGTGCCCACCCTGTTCGTGGCCCTCATCAACGACCCCCGGCTGCCGGGGCTGGACCTCTCTTCCCTGTGGGCCTGCATCAGCGGCTCCGCGCCTCTCCCCCTGGAGGTGCGGGAGCGCTTCGAGGCCCTGAGCGGCTGCCGCATCCTGGAGGGCTACGGCCTCACCGAGGCCGCGCCCGTGACTCACCTGAACCCCGTCCAGGGCCGGCGGCCCCCGGGAAGCATGGGCCTGCCGCTCCCCGGCACCCGGGCCCGGGTGGTGGACCAGGAAACCGGCACCCGGGAGCTCCCCCCGGGGGAGGTGGGAGAGCTCACCATCCAGGGGCCCCAGGTGATGCAGGGGTACTGGCAAAAACCCGAAGAAACGGCCCTGGTTCTCCGGGACGGCTGGCTCTACACCGGCGACCTGGCCCGCATGGACCAGGAAGGGTTCTTCTACATCGTGGAGCGCAAGAAGGACCTCATCATCGCCGGCGGCTACAAGATCTATCCCCGGGAGGTGGAAGAGGTCCTCTACCAGCACCCTGGCGTCAAGGAGGCCGTGGCCCTGGGCGTGCCGGACGCCTACCGGGGGGAGACGGTGAAGGCGGTCATCGTCCCCCGGGAGGGAGTCCACCTGACGGCGGAAGACATTCTGGAGTTCTGCCGGCAAAACCTGGCGGTGTATAAGGTCCCCAAAGCCGTGGAGTTCCGCGCCGAGCTCCCCAAGAGCCAGGTGGGCAAGGTCCTGCGCCGGGTGCTGAAGGAAGAGAGCGGGCCCCCGCCGGCCAAACCGGGTAAGACTACCGAGGCCCCATGACCATCAGGCGCGCCATCCGCTACCACTGGCTGAAATTCAAGCGCCTCCAGGGGGACCCCCGGAAGCTGGCCTGGGGCATGGCCCTGGGGGTGTTCATCGGCATCACCCCCACGGTGCCCTTCCACACCATCATGGCCCTGACCCTGGCCCCCTTGCTGCGCGTCTCCGTGGTCACCGCTTACCTGGGCATCTGGGTCATGAACCCCCTGACCATGGGGCCCATGTACTACGCCGCCTACAAGGTGGGCAGGCTGCTGCTGGCCCAGCACCGCCCGGACATCCCCACGGTCCTGGACTTTCAGGCCCGCCTGCACATCCTTTGGCACAACGGCCTGGCCCTGCAGTTGGGCGGGGTCATCATCGCCCTGCCCCCGGCCCTAGTCTCCTATTTCCTGACCTTGTGGGTGGTTAAGCGCTATCGCCGGCGCAAGGCGCAGAAAATTGCCAGTGTCCTTCGTCTCTCCCAAAATCCTGCTGCGCCGACTGGGCCTGAAGCCTAGGAAGTCCTGGGGCCAGCACTTCCTCCTCTATCCCCACCAGGCCCGGCGCATCGCCGCGGCCTTGGAGCTCACGGGCCGGGAGATGGTGGTGGAAATCGGCGCCGGCCTGGGGGCCCTCACCGTCTTCCTGGCCCCGGCCGCGGCCCGGGTGGTGGCCCTGGAGGTGGACCCCCGCCTGTGCCGTTTCCTTGAGGAAGAGCTGTTCCCCCCCCCCGCTCCCGTCCAGGTCTGCTGCCAGGACGCCCTGGCCTTTGATTTTTCCGCCCCCAGCCGCGCATCCGGGGCGCCCCTGGTGCTGGCCGGGAACCTGCCCTACCAGATCACCTCGCCCCTGCTCTTCAAGCTGGTGGACCAGCAGGCGGCCATCACCCGGGCCGTCTTCATGGTGCAGAAGGAGGTGGGGGACCGTCTCCTGGCGGCGCCGGGCACCAAGGACTACGGGGTCCTCACGGTGCTGATGCAGCACCACTTCCGCCTCTCGCGCTTGTTTTCCCTTAGCCCTGCCAACTTTTTTCCGCCTCCCAAGGTGGCCTCGGTGGTCCTGGCCCTGGCCCCGGCGCCTCCGGCTCTCCCCGCCGGGGACGAAGCCCTCCTTAGGCAGTTGGTCAGGGCCGCGTTCCAACCCCGGCGCAAGACCCTGCGGCACAACCTGGTGGCCCAGGCCGCGGCCTTTGCGCTGACCCGGGAGGAGATGGCCGGGGCCCTGGCCGCGGCCGGCATCGACCCCGGCCGCCGGGGGGAAACCCTGAGCCTGGCGGAGTTCGCAGCCATGACCCAGGCGGTTCGCAGCCGGGCCGGCGACCCTTAGTGCCATGATTCTTAAATCTCCCCTCACCCTGATCATCTCCCCCCTAGGGGAGAGGGGGTAAAATTAGTGCTTTGAGAGGCTTCCTTGTCCCAATAAAGGGGTTTTCTTCCATAAACCCTTTGACCCCGGCAAATACCCCCTCTCCCCCGGTGGCGGGGGGAAAGGGATGGGGTGAGGGGGGCGGTGATACCTTCATAAAACTTGTGAGCTTATCTCTGTGGCCCCGAGGTTCACGGCCCTTAGGGTTAACCCTTATCCCCCTGAGGCTTAAGGAAACCCCGGGCCGGCAGCTTTGACCGCCGGTTCCGGACTTTCTCTGAGGGAAAATCCGGCCTTCGGCCGGCGGATATCCGGGCCAGGAGTATTTTCTCCACCAGGGAATAGGGGTATCTTTAAGCTACGGCCAATTTCGGCCGGGTAGCGCCGTCAGGAGATGGCTTTTGAGCACCATGCCCGAACCCCGCACCTACCGCACCCGCATGGCCCGGGAGGGCCTGGTGGGCTTCCGGGTGAAGGTGGAGCAGACCGACCTCTGGATCCTGGCCCGGGAAGACTTCTCCCGGGAGGTGCGGCAGGTGCTGGTGCAAGAACGGCAGCAGCTGGAAGCTTACCTCGCGGCCCACCCGGGGTTTCTGGAGGCCCTGGAACCCTGGCCGGAAGACCCCTTTGCGCCCCAGGTGGTGCGGGAGATGATCCAGGCCGCGGCCCGGGCGGGGGTGGGGCCCATGGCCGCGGTGGCCGGGGCCCTGGCCGAGCGGGTGGGCCGGGTGCTGCTGCCCCGGAGCGATGAAGTCATCGTGGAAAACGGCGGAGACATCTTCCTCCGGGTTACCCGCCCCGCCACGGTGGCCTTGTTTGCCGGCCCCTCCCCCCTGAGCCACCGGGTGGGCCTGAAAATTGACCCGGAGTGGGGCCCCCTGGGGGTGTGCACTTCTTCCGGCACCGTGGGCCACTCCCTGAGCTTCGGCCGGGCCGACGCCGCCTGCGTGGTGGCCCGGAGCGCGGCGCTGGCGGACGCCTGCGCCACCGCCTTGGGTAACCGCGTCCCCGACGCCGGGGCCGTTGCCGCCGCTTTGAATTGGGCCGCCGGGCTGCCGGAAATTCTCGGCGCCGTGGTCATCGTGGGAGAAAAACTGGGGGCCGTGGGCCAACTGGAACTGGTCCCCCTGTAAGGAGGCGTGGGCCATGAACCCGCAGGAAATCTATTGCCAGGCGTGGTGGTCCTTCAGCATGATGTGGTCCTGGATGAGCGGCGAAATCCGGGAATACCCCTTCCTCACCCTGGCGGTTGCCGCCCTGTTCCTGATGTTCTGGCGTTTTCTGATCCCCAATCCCCGGACCAACTGAACGCCGGGGCCGGACTCAGGGCGCCTCCTGCCGTGGCGCCAGGCGCCGCCCGGCTCGGTTCCCCCTCAGCCTCTCCCGGCAAGGATTTTCCCTCCCCATATCAAACAGTTAGTTGGCTTTCCCGCGTTTTAAGGTTAATATGGATCTGAGGCCGAAGCCCGTGCTCAAAACCGCGCTTTTCTACGCCGGCTTTTTCCTCATCTTTATTTTGTTCTCAGAGGAATTCGCCCGGGGTATAAAATATTTCAGGGAACTCCTGGAACGCCGGCCCCGGCTCAAGGCGCTGGTCTACCCCCTGGCCCTGTTGCTGGCCGGGGGCGGACTCCTGCTCGTGGGCAGCTCCCTTTTCAGCCTCTTGGGGCTCAAATTTTCTTATGAATAACCCTGGGGCCATAGAGCCCCGGGAACCTTAAGGAAGGTCAGCCATGGCGGACAAACCTGACAAAAGGGAGTTGGACGCGGTCCTGTCCCGGCTGGAGGAGGACTGGCGGGAGCTGGCCCGGCTGGTTGGGGGCCCGGCCCCGGGCCCGGTCTTGGAGGCAGAGGCCTTCTGCCTCCAGGACGCGGCCGGACACCCCCGGGGCGAGTGGCGCCTCACCCCGGAAGACGGCGCCGCCCTGGTCATGAACGATGCCCAGGGCCGCAGCCGGGTTCTCCTGGGACTCAATGACCGGGGCGGGGCTTACCTCACCTTGAGGGATGAATTCGGCGCCATCATCTTCCAGGTGCCTGACGGCCACCCGGCGCCGGGAGAAAAAGCGGCGGCCTCCCCGGACCCGGCCCTCACGGCCCGCCTGGAGCAGGTGGCCGGGGACCTGGCGGCGCTGCGGGAGCTGGTGCAAAGCCGGGAACAGGCCCCTGCCGCGGCGGTGGCCGCCTCCGCCCCCGTCCTCCAGCCGGACCGCCTGGCGCGGCTCCTGGGGGCCGGGGCCCTGGCGGTGGCGCTCATCGCTCTGACCGGCCTGGGCCTGGCCCTGAACCGGGCGCCCCGGCCGGGGGGCCCGGTGGCGGCTCCGGCCTTCGTCCTCCAGGGGCCGCAGGGGGGCACCCTGGCCCGCCTGGACGCCCCCGAGGGCCGGGCCCGCCTGGAGTTCCTGGACCAGGGCCGGGTGCGGGCCTTCCTGGGCCTGGACGCGGGCGGCGCCCCGGGCCTGACCTTCTACGACGGCGAGCAACAGCCCCGGGCCGAGCTGAGCCTGGGCCTCCAGGGGGAGCCCACCCTGGGCCTCCGGGATGAGGCCGGCCAACTGCGGGCGGCCCTGGGAAACCTGGGCCCCCACAACCTGGGCCCGGCGGCCGCCCTGACCCGGCCCACGGCCTCCCTGAGCTTCTTTGACCAGCAGGGCCGTCCCCTCTGGCTTATCCCCAGACGCGCCCGGCCGGAATAACCGTGAAAGGAAAGATATGACTGCGGAACCCCAGAAGATCACCGCCACTGCTTCGGGAGGGCTCCAGGTCCCGGGCCGGCCCATCCTCCTGTTCATCGAGGGGGACGGCACCGGCCCCGACATCTGGCGGGCCACCCGGCCGGTCCTGGACGCCGCGGTGGCCCGGGCCTACGGCGGCCGCCGCCGTCTGGCCTGGCAGGAAATCCTGGCCGGGGAGAAGGCCTTCAAGCACACCCGCAGCTACCTGCCGGTGGAGACCCTGACCGCGCTCCGGGAGTTCCGGGTGGCCCTCAAAGGGCCCCTCACCACCCCCGTGGGCGGCGGCTTCCGCTCCCTCAACGTCACCCTGCGCCAGGTCCTGGACCTGTACGCGTGCATCCGCCCGGTGCGCTACTACGCCGGCGTCCCCAGCCCCCTGAAGCACCCGGAACACATCGACATGGTGGTCTTCCGGGAGAACACCGAAGACGTCTACGCCGGGCTGGAGTGGCCCGCGGCCAGCCCCGAGGCTCGGCGCCTCATCCATTTCCTCAACCAGGAACTGGGCTGCTCCCTGGACCCCGCCGCGGCCATCGGCATCAAGCCCATGACGGAGCGGTGCAGCAAGAGGCTGATCCGCCTGGCCCTGAAATACGCCCTGGACCAGGGCATGGCCTCCGTCACCCTGATGCACAAGGGCAACATCATGAAATACACCGAGGGGGCCTTCCAGAACTGGGGCTACGAAGTGGCCCTGGAATTCGGGGACCGGGTCACCAACGAGGCGGAGCTGGCCACCCGCTTCCACGGCAAGCTCCCTCCCGGCAAGGTCCTCCTGAAGGACCGCCTGGCGGACAACCTCTTCCAGCAGGTGCTGCTCCGGCCCCAGGAATACCAGGTCATCGCCACCCCCAATTTAAACGGCGACTACCTCTCCGACGCCCTGGCGGCCCAGGTGGGGGGCTTGGGGATGGCCCCCGGGGCCAACATCGGCGACCACTGCGCCATCTTCGAGGCCACCCACGGCAGCGCCCCCAAGTACGCGGGCCTGGACAAGGTCAACCCCTGCTCGCTGATCCTCTCCGGGGCCATGCTCCTTCAATACCTGGGCTGGACCGAGGCCGCCCGGCTCATCCATGAGAGCCTGCCCCGGACCCTGGCCGCGGGCATCGCCACCTACGACCTGGCGCGGCTGCTGCCCGACGCCCGGGAAGTTTCCTGCTCCGCCTTCGCCGAGGGGCTTATCAAGAATATGGCGTGAGTGCGTGGGGGGAGAGGGCAGGGACTGTCGGCCCTGTTCTCTCCCCATGCTCACACTGCCTGGTAGCCTAGAGGGGTTTCCTCCACCGCCCCCTGCTTCCGCAGCCGGGCCAGGTGTTTCATGAGCATCTGGGCTTCCATGTGCTCATAGACAAACAGTGGTTCTTTCCATTTGGGGTAGATGAGTTGGCGGGCCACCAGTTGGGGCAGGCTCTGGGGCACGGCCAGGGCCGCCCGCAGGCGCTCCTCCCGGTCCCGGATTACCGCCTGGAAATAGGCCAGCCCGGCCTGAAAGCCCTGGTAGTCAAAGACCCCCTGCTCGTGCGCGGTGAGGTAAGTGCAGGCCTGGATGCGCCCCAGGCGCACCAGAGTCTCCTCAAAGGCGTCCAAGTCGCTGGCGAGGTCGCCGTACCAGGGCCCGAAGGGGGTGAGGTCCACGTCCGCCAGGTACAGCACCCCCTGCCGGGGAAAATGAAAGCAGCTGTGCCCCGGGGTGTGCCCGGCCGCGGGCACCACCTCCAGGGTGAGGCCCCCCGTCTGGAAGCGCTCCCCGGGCGCGTAGGGGATAAGGGGATTTAAGGGCGGAAAGCGAAACTCCTTTTTTAGAGTCTGCCCCCAGTAGTCCCGGAAGCGGCGGTCGGTGAGGCCCATGAGCTCGAAGACGGCCGCCAGCGAAGCGAAGGCCGCCGCCTCGGCCTGGGGCACGTGGAAAGTGGCCTCGGGGAAGAGGTGGTGATATTTCAGGTGGTCTTCGTGGAAATGGCTGATGAAGACCCGGGTGACCCGCCGGCTCCGGGCCAGGGTGCGGAGGTAGTCCTGGTCGGAGGCGGGGTCCACCACCCAGGTCTCCTCCCCGGTGAGCACCAGGGAATGGCAGTAGGGGTAGCGGCCGCCTTTGCGCCCCGGCACCAGGGTGACGGGCCCAAACTGGAGCGGGGCTGCCGGGGGCGGCCCGGGGCACAATTCCGGGAGCCGGGCCATGGCTGTGGGCCGGGTAGGCCCCCTAACTCCCTTCCTTCACGTAGAGCACCTCATAGCGGGCTTCCAGCTCCTTGCGGGCCTGGGCCGCGGCCTCGGCATCCAGGTTCTTCACCCGGATATAAACTTCCCGGAAGCCCTCCCGGGCGGTGGCGTAGGAGCTCAGCAGGCTGACAAACCGCGCCCCCCGGGCCCGGAGCAGGTCCACCACTTCCTTGATGAGCCCGGGGCGGTCCTCCAGGCGCAGGGCGAACTGCACGCCCCCGGCCTGGATGCCGGTGATGTGGATGAAGGCCCGGAAGACGTCGGACTGGGTGATGATGCCGGTGAGCTTGCCGCCCCGGTCCAGCACCGGCAGCCCGGAGATGGTGTGCTCCAGCATCAGCTGGGCGGCCCGCTCCACGGTGTCGTCTTCCAGAACGCTTATGGGGTTCCGGCTCATGATTTCCTTGACCTGGAGTTCCGCCAGCAGGTAGTAGAGCTCGTGCACGTCCAGGGTGGTGGCCTTGGAGGGGGAGGCCTCCTTCAGGTCCCGGTCGGTGATCATGCCCACCAGCTGGCCCTGGTGCAGCACCGGCAGCCGCCGGAAGCGCCTCTCCTTCATGATGTGGATGGCCTTGATCATGGAGGTGTCGTCGTTAATGGTGACGGGGTCCTTGGTCATCCAGTCTTTGATCAGCATGGTTGCTCTCCGTTCAGCAGGGTTTGAGGGAAAGGACCCCTTTAGAGATGGGGTTCTTCTCCCTTGAAAAACCGTTCCAGATTGTCCCGGTGGCAGAGGAGGATCAGGCCGGACAGGAAGCCGGCCAGGAGGAGATAGACCTTGGAATCGGAAAACAGGCCCACGGCCACGGGCAGCAGCCAGGCGCACAGCAGGGCGCTCAGGGAAAAAGTCCGGGTCCAGGCCAGGGCCAGGAAATAGACCAGGGCCAGGTTGAGGGCCGCGCCGGGAACCACGGCCAGCACCGTCCCGAAGGAGGTGGCCACCCCCTTGCCCCCCTGGAAGCGCAGGAACAGGGGAAAGACGTGGCCCAGGACCGCGGCCGCGGCCACTGCCGCCACCCCCGCCTCCGGCCAGGTTCCCCCGTAAGGGGCCAGCCAGTGGCGCGCCAACAGCACCGGCAGCGTGCCCTTCCCGGCGTCCCCCAGGAAAGTCAGGACCGCGGCCTGGAGGCCCAGGGCCCGGTAAACGTTGGCCGTCCCCAGGTTGCCGCTCCCCCCCAGGCGGGGGTCCGGGGCGCCCAGGACCCGGGCCACCACCAGACCGGCGGGGATAGAGCCCAGCAGGTAGGCAAGCAGCAACAGCCCCGGAAAATGCCACGTCATCCGCCTCTCCCCTACGGCCGATATGGACCCCGGCCCTTCCCGGAATTTTGAAAAAATCCCGGCCAAATGTCGATAAAAAAATGGCGGGCGGGCCGGCCTTGGGTACCGCTCCCGGAGTGGGGCCAGAGCGACTTGCCCCTTACAGGTAGTTTTCCGCCAGCACCTCGTAGTAGCCCCGGGGATGCTTGCAGGAGGGACAAAGGTCCGGCGGCTGGCGCCCCTTGACCACGTAGCCGCAGTTGCGGCAGTGCCAGCGGATGGGTTCGTCCCGGTGGAACAGGGTGTTGTTCTGCAAGTGCTCCACCAGGGCCCGGTACCTAGCCTCGTGAAATTTCTCCACCTTGGCGATCTCCCGGAAGGACCTGGCAACCTCCTTGAACCCTTCTTTGTCCGCCACCTCGGCGAAATTCTGGTACAGGGTGGTCCACTCGAACTTTTCCCCCTCCGCGGCGGCGGTCAGGTTGCTCAGGGTATCCCCCAGATGGAAGGGGTAGCCGGCGTAAATCTCGGCGCTGCCCTCCCCCAGGTGCTGGAAAAAGACCTTGGCGTGCTCCCGTTCATTTTCCGCGGTCTCCAGGAAGATGGCGGCGATGTATTCATAGCCCGCCTGTTTGGCTACGGAGGCGTAATAGGTATAGCGGTTCCGGGCCTGGGACTCCCCGGCGAAGGCGGTGAGCAGGTTCTTTTCGGTCTCGCTGCCTCTTAACTCCATGATGGCCCTCCTTTTTCCCCGCGGCGAAAATGGTGGCCGCAGAGCGTTCCCTCCCCGGTCCGGATCCCCCACGTTCAGATGGGGGCCTCCCCCGTCGAAATTGTTGGGATGGTGTTCCTCGGCGACCTTCAGGACTTGGCGTATAAGCTCTTAAATAATCACCTCCCGGGCCGATATCCACCCTAAGGGCCATTTTTTTCCTGCTCCAGGCACCGTGAGTGGTAAGGTTGCTTAAGATGAACAATGGCCGAGAGGCCTGGGACTTAACCGAACATCAGGACCTCCGGCTTGATTAGCAGCAAAATGCCGATGAACAGCAGGATAAGGCCGCCGATGAGATTGGACCAGCTTTTATAGCGGGTGGACAGGCCGGTAATTTGAAAAGTAATCATGGCTGCGCAAAAAACTAAGATGTCATCCAGCATGAAAACCAGGATGTAGAGGGTGATGTACAGGTAATACTGCCAGCGGGGCAGGGGGTTGAGACTCAAAACCTGCAGGTAAATCACCGGCAGGCCAGCGGAGCAGATGAGCTCCACCACATTTACGGCGAAAGCCAGGAGGACCATGCCTCCCAGGGCCAGCCACAGGCTCCGCTTGGCGGTGATCTCCTGGATTTTGGCGCTGAGGCGCTGGCGGCGCTGGCCCCCCGTGATCTTGCAGACCCCGGCTCGGTCCCGGAAATATTCCCGCAAATTGTGGCATCCTGCGGCCAGGGCCACCAGGCCGATGATCATCCTGACCCATAGAACCAGGCCCAAAAAGAGAAACAGGTTGAGCCAGGCGGACATAATGAGGAAATACACCAGGGCCGAGGCGGCGATGAAGGCGGTTCCCAACAGCCATCGCCGCCTTACATTTTCCATCCCCAGCAGGAGGCCCAGCAGCAGGACCAGGACCCACATGGCGCAGGGGTTAAAGCCGTCCAGGGCCCCGAACAGGATGGTCAGGAGGCCCAGGGAAAGCTGCTTGAGCCGCACTTCCCCCCAGAGGGGCACCCTGATGGTCTCGGGAAGGGGCCTGGCTGCCGGGAAAGGCGGAACCGGCGGGGGAGAAATTAACCCGGCCACGGCGTCGGGGATTTCCCGGCTCCGGGCCCGGCGAATCGCGGCTTCCAGGGCCGCGCCGGTGGTTCTCTCGTCATGCCAGCCGCTGAGGCACTCATCCCCCACCACGGTGACCGGCACCCCCGCCGCGCTCTGGTGGAAATGTTTTCCCACCCGCTGGAGCAGCTCCAGATTGGCTTTACTCTCCGTCACCTCAAAGGAGTGGACCTTCAGGCCCGGGTACTTTTGCTCCATCTGCTTCAAGAACTCTTTTTCCCGCTGGCAGTGGGGGCAGCCTCGGGCCCAGAAAAAATAAAGATTGAGAGTGGGCTCCGCCCCCCAGGCGGGAGATGCCGAGGCCGGCCAGAAGGCGGCGACCGTCAAGAGGAGGAGGATGATACGCCGGAACATTTTTTTAGGAAAACCGAATAAATCATTGCTCCCAGAGGATGCGGCCGCAGTCCTTCAGGTCGTAGCCCCCCAGGGCCTGGGCCGCGTCCCTGAACTCCCGGGAGCGGATGACCTCCAGCAGCGTCTTAAAGCGCGGGTCGGCAAAGGTGGTCTCGGGCACCACCAGGTCATAGCGCTCCGGCAGCAGGGGGATGAAGTCCAGGCCCAGGGCCCGGGCCGCGGCCAGGATGCCCAGGCCCGCGTCCGCGGTGCCGGAGAAGACGTTCACCGCCACCGCCATGTGGGTGTATTCCTCCCGGTCGTAGCCCTGGACGGCCTCGGGCGGAAGGCCCTGCTCCTGCAGCAGGTGGTCCAGCAGCAGCCGGGTGCCCGCGCCCCGCTGGCGGTTGATGAAGCGCACCCCCGGCCGGGCCAGGTCCGCCATGGTGCGGATGCCCTTGGGGTTCCCCGGGGCCACCATCAGGCCCTGCTGGCGCCAGGCCAGGTGCACCAGCTTCAGGGGCACCCCCGCCAGGTAGCGCTGTATATAAGGCACGTTGTAGGCGTTGGTCTCGGGATCGTAGAGGTGGCTCCCCCCCAGGTGGGCCCGGCCCCGGCTCAGGGCCATGAGCCCCCCCAGGCTGCCCACGTGGCCGGAGGAGAGGCGGAGCCGGGGGTCCCGCCGGCGCAGGAGGCTGGCCAGCAGGTCCAGGGTGTTGTCGTGGCTCCCCAGGCATACCAGGGTGCCGTCCAGGTCCTCCGGGGCCACCAGGAGCTCCGCGGCCGCGGGCCGGTCTTCCTCCAGGCCCTCGCTCAGGGCCGGCACGGTGAGCAGGCCGTCGGCCCGGACCAGGGAGGTGATGGTGCCCGCGCCCCGGGGGAGCGGCGTGGCCATGACCTGGTCCCCCACCCGGCCCAGGGTCACCCGGATGAACTCCGTGAGCCCGGCCTTGGAGGGCAGGTTCTGGGTGGGGTAAACGGTGAGGGTGGGCCGGGGGGTAAGGCGCCTGCCCGCCAGGCCGGCGATGAGCGGGGCCGCAAACTTCTCGAAGGACAGGACCGCGCTCACCGGGTAGCCGGGGAGGCCCAGGACGGGCTTGCCCTTTACCACCCCCAGGACCGTGGGTTTGCCCGGCATCATGGCCACCCCGTGCACCAGCACCTCCCCCAGGGCCGCCACCGCCTGGAAGGTGTAGTCCTCGGTGCCCGCGGACGACCCGGCGTTGATGAGGACCACGTCCGCCTGGGCCAGGGCCTGCTGGAGCGCTGAGGTGAGGGCACTGGGGTCGTCCGGGACTATGGGTAAGACCACGGCCGCGCCCCCGCCCTCTGCCACCATCCCCGCCAGGATGACGGAGTTGAACTCCGGCAGCCGGCCGGGGGCCGGCTCCCGGCCCAGCTCCGCCGGGGGCACCAGCTCCGAGCCGGTGGGGATGATGGCCACCCGGGGCCGGGCCCTGACCTGAAGGCGGGTCACCCCCGCGGCCAGCAAGGCCCCCTGGGCCCAGGGCGTGACCTCCACCCCTTCGGGGAGCACCATCTCCCCGGCCACCAGGTCCTCCCCCACCCGGCGCACGTGCTGCCAGGGGAAGACCGGCCCCTCCACCGCGATGGGGTCCGCGTCCGGGTCGGGGACCTGCTCCACCATGATCACCGCGTCCGTGCCCGGCGGCATCGTCTGCCCGGTATTCACCGGAAAGGCCTCCCGGCCCCAAGCCAGGTGCCGGGGGCGCTCGGGGGTGGCCCCGAAGGTGGCCTGGGCCGCCACCGCAAAGCCGTCCATGGCCGCCTGGTGGGAAGCCGGGGACGACCAGCGGGCCACCGCGGGCGCGGCCGTGACCCGGCCCCGGGCCGCCACCGTGGCTACCTCCTCCGACCCCGCCATGGCCCGTAAATCGAAACTGGACAAAAAAACCTCCCGGGCCTCCTCCACCAATTTCATGCGCAGGTAAATGTGCCGTTGCATCTCTCTGCCCTGAGCTTGGGAATGAATGATTAACCACAACGGCACCAAGGTAACACGGGCTGTGAACCTCTGTACCATGGTATCTTTTTGTGGTTGCTGTTCGGGGATTATACCCTCAATACGGCGCATCTCAAAGACCCTGGACTGCTCGGGGAATTTTGGTGGATTTGCCCGCGGCGAATTGCTATAAGTGCCCCATGGCGCCGGGAAGGGGGACCCCATGACCAAGAAAAAAATCGGCTATGTCGGCACCGACGGCCGCTCGTTCCTGGCGGCCCTGGAAACCAGCCGGGCCACCAGCGAACTTTATCCGGGCGAGTACCAGGGGGTGGTGGTCCGGGGCACCCCGGCCATGGCCCCCTTCGCGGCCCGGATGAACTGGCCCGTGGGCTTCCTGCCCGTGTCCGACCACGACGTGGCGGCTTACGCCCAGGCCCTTACCCGGGCCTTTGAGAAAGGCGACCTGGACGCGGCCCTCATCATGCCCGAAGCCCTGATCTTCGGCGGCCTGGTGGACCAGCTGGCGGCCGCGGGCTTCGGCGATAAGGTCATCGGCCTGGATGAAGCCGGGGCCTTCATTGAAGGGGACAAGATCGCCTGCAAGGAGCTCTGCCGGGAGGCCGGCATCCCCGTGGCCCCCCGCTGGGCCGCGGGGGACGCCAAGGACTACGGCTTTGTGCTGGCCACCTGCCTTCAGTACCTCCACGAATACGGCGGCGCGGTGCTGAAATACCCGTACAGCGCCGGGGGCAAGGGGGCCCGCATCATCCTCAACACCTGGGACTTGAGGGACGTCTACGACCTCCTCATGAAGGACTACCGGGACTCCTACACCCAAATCCACGGCAAGAAGGAGTCCTGGCCTCTCCTCATCGAAGCCCGCATGTCCGGGGTGGAAATCAGCTTCACCATCTTCGTGGATCAGAAGGGCCACTACCAGCTCCTGCCCACGGCCCTGGACTACCCGGAGCGCTTCGAGGGCCCCCCGGGCATTGACAATCCCATCACCGGGGGCATGGGCTCCGTCTCCCCCCACCCCATGGAGTCCCCGGCCCTGATGCGGCTGGCGGAGGAGACCATCGCCCGGCCCCTCATCGCCACCCTCAAGCAAAAAGGGCTGCTGCGCCCCTGCGTGCTTTACCCCGGCTGCTTCGTCTCTTTTAACCAGGACTTCCAGCCCACCGCCATCCGGGTCTGCGAGATCAACATCCGCCCCGGGGAGCCGGAGTTCCAGCCCATCGTCAAGCGGCTGCGCAACCTGGGGGCCTTGATGGAGGCCATGGCGGCGGGAAACCTGGATAAAGTGGTCCCGGAGGTCCGCGCCGACCAGATTTCCCTGTGCCTGGCCCTGGTCACCGGCCCCGGCGGCCCCAAGCAGCAGAAGGGCTACCCCTGGTCCCTGACCAAGGGAGAGCCCCTGAGTATCGACTTCGATTACTTCGACAAGAAGAAGATCACCGTGGTGCCGTCGGCCATGGACTACGAGGAGGGCTGGGGCTTCAAGTCCGACGGCTCCCGGGTGGCCTTCCTGGTGGCCAATGCCTCCGTCAAGGACCGGCAGAAGCGGGGGGAAGTGGTGGAGCCCCTGCGCCAGAGGATGCTCCACGCCTTTGACCTGGGGAAGATCCGGGTCATCCCCCGGGAAAACGAAGCCGGCAACCGATTGGCCCTGCGCCGGGACATCGGCGCCCACTACCGCAAGGCGGAGCTGTTACAAGCCAAAGAATAATTCCACTGCTGGCTCTTGGGAAGATTTGCTATATTAGTTTTGCCGCCTTTCAACGTGGTGGTGGGGCAGATACCGTGAGGCTTAAAATAACGGCGGCGATAATCGGGAAAGGCGGGGCCCCGCCTTCCCCGGTTTTTTCATCCTTACTGGGATGGGTTGGGGATGGGCACAGAGCGTGGCTGTTCCCTGACCCCTGATCCCCGGCCTATTGCACCTGCTCTTCCTCTTCGGTCTGAAATTTCAGCCCCGGGGGGCGCCCGGTGCCGTCAATGAGGCGGTTCCAGATGTCCCGGAGGTCCTGGATGGCCCGTTTCAGGTCCAGGACCCGCCCCTGGGCCCGGAGCTGCCCCAGGCAGTAGTATAGCTCGTTGAGCAACCGCATCTGGGTGATGCCCGCCACCTGCTCAAAGTCCTCCGGCGGCAGGCTCTTCAGGTCCACCTTCTCCAGCTCCGCCAGCTCCCTCAGGATTTCCTCGGCGAGGCCGGTGAGCAGCTCCTGGTAAAATTGGGGGCCGCTTACGTCCAGCCGGCGGCCCCGGCTCATGGTGACGGTGGCGGGGCCCGCAGCCATCAGCAGGCCAGCTTGTCTTCCAGGTAGCGGTAAATGGCGGTGTCGTAGGCGCTGGTGGTCTGGAAGACCTTCTTCGCCAGCTTGAAGCGGGTGGCCAGGTTGGTGGCCCCCTTGTTCAGCTTCATTTCGTGCATGATGAGCTCGTAGTCGGCCGGGTCCACCACCACGGTGACGCTCTGGTAGTTCTTGGCCGCGGCCCGAAGGAGGGTGGGGCCGCCGATGTCGATGTTCTCGATGGCGTCCTCCAGGGTGCAGCCGGGTTTGGCCACGGCCTTTTCGAACTGGTAGAGGTTGACCGCCACCAGGCCGATGGGCTGAATCCCGTGCCGGGCCATCTGCTCCACGTGGGCCGGCAGGTCCCGGCGCCCCAGGATGCCCCCGTGGATCTTGGGGTGCAGGGTCTTCACCCGGCCGTCCAGCATCTCGGGAAAGCCGGTGAACTCCGAGACTTCCACCACCTTCACCCCCCCTTCCCGCAGCATCTTGGCGGTGCCGCCGGTGGAGAGGATTTCCACGTTTTGCCCGGCCAGGAACCAGGCGAACTCCAGGATGCCGCTCTTGTCGGTGACGCTCATCAGGGCCCGGGTAATGGGCTGCATGGCTCTCCTCCTCCTTCTTGGACTCCTGCTATTCCTACCAGAGCCGCGGTTCTTATGCAAGCCCGGCCGCGCCGCGCTACGACGGCCGGGGGCCCGGCAGGGATTGCCGCTGTCTGGAGCGGGAATAGGGAGGGGGAGCGGCCCTGCTGCGGGTGCTACCAGACCCTCAGGTGGCTTCGGAGAGGGGGGTTATGTCCAGGACCTCGCTGACCTCGCCGCCGCTGGCGCTCCGGGCCAGGCGCCGCATTTCCTCGATGATCTCCAGCATCTTTTCCAGCTGCTCGCTGATGAGCTTGATTTCCTCAAACAGCTCGTCCTGCTCATCCAATTCCATCAGCAGCAGGTCCACCATCCCGGTCACCGCGGCCAGGGGCTGGGCCAGGGCGTGCAACGACCGGCGGATGTGGAGCAGGGGGGTGGCTGGTTCCATGGGCTGGCCACTGGGTCCTGGTTTTCCCCTCCCTGGAAGCAAAAAACAGGCCAAAGGTTGGGAAGATAGCGGGGGGGACAGCCGCGGCTGCCCGGAGCCGGGGCTGCTAGTCCCGGGGCACGGCCAGCATGCGCTCCACCGCCTTCAGGGCCCGGAGGCGCACCTCTTCGGGGACGGTGATGAGGTGGCACCTCTCCTTCAGGGCCGCGGCCACGTCCTCCAGGGAGATGCGCTTCATGTCCGGGCACACCAGGTGGGGGGAGGGGGAGTAAAAAACCTTGCCGGGATTTTCCTTCTTCAGGGTATGGAGAATGCCCCTTTCCGTGCCGATGATGAACTCCCTGGCCTCGGTCTGGCGCACGTAAGCCAGCATCCCGGTGGTGCTGCGGACGGCCTCCGCCAGGTCCAGCACCTCCGGGCGGCATTCGGGATGGGCCACGAAGACCGCGCCGGGGTGGGCGGCCTTGGCCGCCAGCACCTCCTCCCGGGTCAGAGCGTCGTGGATGTTGCAGCAGCCCTCCCAGGGGAGCACTTCCTTGTCGGTGAAGCGGGCCGCGTACAGGGCCAGGTTGCGGTCCGGCACCAGCAGCACCCGGGGGGCTGTCAAAGAATTGACGATCTTTACCACATTGGCGGAGGTGCAGCAGATGTCGCTCTCCGCCTTCACCGCGGCGGTGGAATTGACATAGGTGACCACCGGCACTCCGGGGAGCTCGGCCTTGCGCGCCTTCAGGGCCGCGGCGCTGATGCGCTCCGCCATGTAGCAGCCCACGTCCAGGCGGGGCAGGAGCACGGTCTTGTCCGGGCACAGGATGGCCGCGGTCTCCGCCATGAAGTGGACCCCGCAGAAGACGATAATCCGGGCGTCGGTCTGGGCCGCGGCCAGGGACAGGCCCAGGGAGTCGCCTACAAAGTCGGCCACGTCCTGGATGTCCCCGGGCTGGTAGTTGTGGGCCAGGAGGAGGGCCTGCCGCTCCTTCAGCCAGCCGCGCACTTCCTCTTGTTTGGGTGTCAAGGCCATAAATAAAGACGTCCAAGTCTAGACTTCAAAAAGCTTCACGCTCCTCCCGGGGACTCCTTCACCACCTGGGCCCCGGGCGGCGGGGTGAAGGTGAAGAAGCCCGCCTTCAGGCGCGGGTTCAGGTCCAGCCGGGAGAAGCTGAAGCGGCTCTCCTCCCCCAGGGCGTTCTCGAATTCCAGCTTTTCCACCTGGTAGGAGCGGGGGTCGATGGTCAGCGTAAGGCGCTTCAGCTCCGCCTGGGGCTTCTTGGGCACCAGATCGATGACATAAGGACTGCCCTTCTCCGGCGGGCGGCGGAAGGCCACCTCAAAGTCCTTCTGAAACTGGCCCATGCCGGAGAAGAAGCGCATCACCAGGTCCGACCGCAGCACCTTATCCAGTCTGTAAACCATCACCAGTTTGTCCTGGGGCATGTACAGCCACACCTGGCTGCCGTCGGCGACGATCTCCTTTTTTTGCTCCGGGGGCGCTTCATACTGCCAGCGCATGCGGCAGGGTTTTTGAAAATACATCCAGCCTTCGGCGCTCTCCGCCTGGGGCGCGGCCTTGAGGCGGGACTCCTGCCGGAAATAAGCCTTAAAGGCCCCGGCCTGGTCATAGACCCTCTGGACCCGGTCCATGACCTCCGCGGGAGACTCGGCCCGGGCGCCGCCAACCAGCGCGGCGGTGAGCGTCAAGGCCAACAGGCAGATCAAGATCTTCGGGGCCACTGCTCCTCCTTTGCTTGCGCTTTACCGACCAGTCCAGATAAACTATCAGACACGGCTTGCTCCGTCAATTGCCGGGGCCCCGGGGCGCGGGGCCGGCCCGGCGCCATTGACAAGGCCCCCGCTTTAAGATTTATTCCAGGGAATTCATGGCAGCCCGTATCGACGACTTTGACTACCCCCTGCCCGGGGAGCTGGTGGCCCAGCATCCCGTGAGCCCCCGGGACGCCTCCCGCCTGCTGGTGCTTAACCGGGCCACGGGGGAGCTCTGCCACGCCCGCTTCCGGGACCTGCCTGAGTGGTTAGACCCCGACGACCTCCTGGTGGTTAACGACACCCGGGTCTTCCCCGCCCGCCTCCGGGGCGCCAAGGCCGGCGGCGGCAAGGTGGAGCTGCTGCTGCACCACCCGCCGGCGGCACCCTCGGCCCCTGTCCGGGCTACCCACCGGGGCCGCCTGAGAGCAGGGCAGACCCTGCAATTCGGCCCGGCCCTGCAAGCTGAAGTCGCCGCCCTCCCCCAGCCGGGCGTGGCCGAGGTGCGCTTCTTCTCCCTGAACGGAGACCTCCGCCAGGCCGTGCTGGCCGCAGGCGAGGTGCCCCTGCCCCCCTATATCCGCCGGGCCCCGGCAGCGGAGGACGGGGAGAGTTACCAGACGGTTTATGCCGCTAAAACCGGGGGCGTCGCCTGCCCCACCGCGGGGCTGCACTTCACGCCGGAGGTCCTGGGGGACCTGGCCCGGCGGGGCGTTGACACCGTGTCCCTGACCCTGCACGTGGGCCCCGGGACTTTCCAGCCGGTGCGCCATAATGACTATACCCGGCACCGCCTGGAGCCGGAGTACTTTGAGCTGTCGGAGGCCGCCGCGGCCCGCCTCACCGCCGCCCGGGCCCGGGGGCAGCGTCTGGCGGCGGTGGGCACCACCAGCGTGCGGGTGCTGGAGCACTGCTGCGGCCCCGAAGGTTTTGCGCCCCAGAGCGGCTGGTGCGGCCTTTACATCTACCCCGGTTATACATTTAAGGCCGTGGACCGCCTGCTCACCAACTTTCACCTGCCCCGCTCCACCCTGCTCCTGCTCGTTAGCGCCTTCGCCGGGCGGGAGCTGGTCAGGCGGGCTTATGAGGCGGCCGTCCGGGAGCGCTACCGCTTCTACAGCTACGGCGACTGCATGCTGATTATTTGAAACTTAATTAATGCCTAAGAACTGAAAAAGGCGAATTGTCATTCTGAACGACGCGAAGAGGTGAAAAAAATTAT
>Ga0315268_10001816_pt1 | contig 24486 bp, 16 predicted proteins | sample C1_top_MG_FD_204535 | JGI IMG/M metagenome (GOLD analysis project Ga0315268, IMG submission 204535) | Sediment microbial communities from Yellowstone Lake, YNP, Wyoming, USA - C1_top | ecosystem: Environmental > Aquatic > Freshwater > Lake > Sediment | place: USA: Wyoming | collected 2017-08-01
TGCGGCCGGAGGGGCGGAGCGCAGCCCGGCCCCGACGGACGATGGCACCCGCGAGGGAGGGTGGGGGAGAACGGCGCGGCAGGCGGTGCACCAAGCCGGTAGGGAGCGACGCCGCGGCGCGACCCCGGCGACTGCAATGCCTGCCGCCTTCCTCGCAGATCCCTTAAAAGAAAATGCCGCGCGAGGATCAGCAAGGGCGGTGCCGGGCATGGGGCAGCGGAAATGGCCGGCGACGCCCTTGCCCGAGTGCGGAAGGGGAAAATGCAGGCGGCGTGACAGGGCTGGAGCAGAGGAATGCCCTGGCGCGACGCCTGTCTACCGCCTGATGCGGTGGCGGGCGGGAAATCCCCCTTGGGGGGAGATGACAGGGGGGAAAAGGGAAAGATGCAAGGGGCGTGACGGCCACTCCAGTGGCCGGCGCGAACCTTGCCTACCTCTTTCTATCCGTTTCGTATCTCAGGTCACATGATATCCGCGAGTCTTGCCGGGTCCGATGAAAACGATCTCTCCCTGCTCCTTCAATTTCTTTAACCAACGTTCGACAGTTCTCTCGGGAATATCCAAGGCAGCGGTGATCTCGGTGACATTCCTGCCGGGTGTATTCTTGATGTAATCGGCATGACAGCTTATTCCTTCTGCTATACCGCCAGTTCACCGTCACTTATTTCGCCACCCAAATAGGCTTTGACTATTTCCACTACATTTGATAGATGAAATCTATGAAAGTAGCGAAACGAGATCCGGTTATCCATGGCATGCTGGAAGAGGAGCAGCGGCGGAGCCGGGAGGTCCTCCGGGCACTGATCGCCAAAATGGTAAAGCTTCCCAAGGGCGCCCTCAATGTCCGCCGGAAACAGGTCCAGGGCAAGGAATACCTTTACCATTACCTCGTCCGGCGGGAGGGGCAGAAGGTAGTCAACCAACATGTCGCCGAGCGTGATGTCCCGGAGTTGCAGCAGCAGATCGCGGAACGGGAGAAATGTCGGGCAGAAATTCGGGTCTACAAGCAACGTTTGGTCTATCTGGAAAGGCTCTTGAGATGATTCACCTTCGCAAAGCACTGCAAATCCTTCTCGTGGTCTTGGTGGTCCTCTACGCGGCAGCCGCGCATGCCGCGCCCATCAGATCCGTCACCGCCACGATCACCAGGATCACCGACGGCGACACCGTGCAGGCCATCACACCGGAAGGCACCAAGCTCAAGGTCCGCCTCTACGGCATCGATGCGCCGGAGACCTCCAAGGGAAAGATCCCGGGAGAACCCTTCGGCAACGACTCCCGGAACTACCTGGTGACTCTCGTTAGTCAGAAGATCGTCCGGGTAGAGATCCGCGATATCGACCGCTACCGACGGATTGTCGCCATCCTCTGGCTGGCTGAGCGGAATGTGAACCAGGAAATGATCGCCGCAGGCATGGCCGAGGCCTATGGAGAGTATCTGAAACAGCCCTACCGCGCCCCCTTCCTCCAGGCCGAAAAGGAGGCCAAGGCCCAGGGGAAAGGGATCTGGACCCAGGGCGACCGCTATGAAAGGCCCTCCCAGTTCAGGAGAAGGATGGGGAGCTGAGCCAAGGGATTGTTATGTTGCTGAAAGAGGATCTGTGTGATTGTGCTACGGGAGTAGAATGACCATGGTGTTCCGGCGCGGAGACGGAGCGACCCTTGCCTACCGCTTTCTTCCTTGCACAATCGCGGACTCGGCATACGTCATTCAGCGTAAATCTGCGGTAAACGGCGGTTGACAGCAGTAGTGAAATCGTGTATTAATACACATCCGAACAGATAACATCTCCTCGCTCTTTCTTCATTTTTTACCCACGACACGAACGACGAAGCAATGGACGATAAGGAGTGTGACGAATGGTCGAAGTCGAAGACCGCTGGATGTCGGTAGACGAGATTTGCAGGTATCTCGGCGTCAGCAACGATACCGTATATCGCTGGATCGACAGGCATGTCATGCCCGCCCACAAGATGGGCAGACTCTGGAAGTTCAAAAGAGACGAAGTTGACGAGTGGGTGAAGGCCGGAGGTGCCGCAACGGCACACTCGAAAGCGATCGAGGGAGGCACGCGGAAGTGATGGACAGCACCGAGCATACTGGAGCGCACACCCGTGGTGGTCGCAGGATCCGTGCAGTGGATCTGTTCTGCGGTGTGGGAGGTTTGACCAGAGGCATGGAGGACGCCGGCATCGACGTCCGACTCGGCATCGATGTGGATCCGGCGTGCGAATATCCCTATACGGAAAACAACAAAGCGAAATTCCTCAAAAAGTCGGTCGAGCACGTTGAATCCAGTGAAATAGAGAAAGCTTTTCGGAAGGGTTGCATTCGCCTCCTGGCCGGGTGCGCTCCCTGCCAGACTTTTTCGACGTACAATCAGAAAGCCACTTCCGAAGACAAGCGGTGGTGGCTGCTCCGGCAATTTTCACGACTCGTCCTGGAGACCGGGCCGGAACTCGTCACCATGGAGAACGTCCCACGTCTAAGAAGTCAGGCGGTTTTCCGCGAATTCGTCGATGCGCTCCATGGCGCGGGATACCACGTGAGCCACGAGGTAGTGAACTGCGTGGAGTACGGTATTCCTCAGCACCGCCAGAGGCTGGTCCTGCTGGCTTCGCGACTCGGGCCGATCACCCTCCTCACACCGGAAGAATTCGGCGCACCGCGAAAGACGGTACAGGATGCGATCGGTGAACTGCCTTCATTGGCGGCCGGCGCGACGGACCCGTCCGATCCCATGCACCGTTCTTCGGCACTGGCTCCTGTCAACATGACGCGCATCGAAGCGTCTCGCCCCGGCGGTACTTGGCGGGATTGGCAGGAAGAGCTCGTGGCGGAATGCCACAAGAAGCGGAGCGGCAAGACCTATCCCGGTGTCTACGGTCGCATGTCCTGGAGTGAAGCGGCACCCACGATCACTACCCAGTTCTTCGGCTTCGGCAACGGTCGTTTCGGTCATCCGACACAGAACAGAGCGATTTCGTTGCGAGAAGGTGCCATTCTCCAGAGTTTCCCCAGGGAGTATCTATTCGCACCTCCCGATGGCCAAATCCACATAAAGACCGTGGGCCGATTGATCGGTAACGCCGTACCCCCGGTCCTCGGAGAAGTCATTGGACGCAGCATAGTCGCTCACGTCTCGAACTATCCGCATGCGATGGAGAACGCCCACCCCGGAGCGAAACCCCATGCCTGAAAGAACGGGAATCAGCCCATCGGATCGGGAATGGAACCGAGCCGTGCCAGATCCCGGGCAACTCGTCGAAGTCCGCCGTCGCCAGTGGGTAGTCGGCGACGTGCAGGCGTCGGCCTTCTCCGCGACGGGAAATGGAAGACAACACCTCGTCACGCTCGGATCGCTCGACGAAGATTCCCTCGGCGAAAGCCTTCAGGTTCTCTGGGAGTTGGAACCCGGTGCGCGAGTTCTCGAAAGGGCCGGACTGCCCAGGATCACCGGTCGCGATCCAACGGACAGGCTCGACGCCTTTCTCGACGCCGTGCGTTGGGGCGCCGCGACCAACGCCGACAGATCCTTTCTCCAGTCTCCGTTCCGCAGCGGCATCACCATCGAAGACTATCAACTCGATCCCTTGGTCCGAGCCATCGACATGGCCCGTGTCAACTTGCTGATCGCCGATGACGTCGGCCTGGGAAAGACGATCGAAGCGGGATTGGTGATACAGGAGTTGCTCGTCCGCCATCGAGCGCGGTCGGTAACGATCGTCTGTCCGGCGACTCTCCAGGTAAAATGGCAGACAGAGATGCAGGAGAAGTTCGGCCTCGAATTCCGTATCGTTGACACCGATTACGTCAAGGCGCTGCGACGGGAACGCGGCATTCACGCCAATCCCTGGACTTCCTTTCCCCGTTTGATCTCGTCTATGGACTGGCTGAAATTCGGCGAGGGGCTGCGGCTTCTCAAGGACGTCCTTCCGCCCCACGTCACCTATCCCCGGAAGTTCGACATCCTCGTTGTCGACGAAGCCCACAACGTCGCCCCGGCGACGGCCACACGATATGCATTGGAAAGCCAGCGGACACGCCTGATCCGCACGATCTCTCCCCACTTTTCGCACAAGCTGTTCCTGAGCGCGACGCCCCACAACGGTTACCAGGAATCCTTCACGTCGTTGCTGGAACTGTTGGACGACCAGCGTTTCGCCAGGACCGTGATGCCGGATGAGAGACAGCTCCAGCGTGTCATGGTCCGACGCATGAAGAGCGACATCGTCGATGCCCAGGGCAATCCAGTCTTTCCCCTTCGAAAGTTGGAATGCCTCGATGTCGCGTACTCCGAAGAGGAACGGAGCATCCATCGCCTCCTCCGTGAATTCACGGAAAGCCGCGCGAAGAGCGTTGCGGGGACGCGATATGAATTCGGAACGGATTTCGTCCACATGCTACTGAAGAAGCGTCTGTTCTCTTCGCCCATGGCCTTCGCCACGACCCTCGCGAAGCACCGGGAAACCTTGCTGCGGGGCCGCAAACCCTCCGCGGCCGTGATGGACGACCGCATCTTGCGGAAAGCGATCGTTCGCACAGAAGAGGAATACTCGGATGACGACAAGGCCGAGGAAGCGGCGCTCGAAGCGGTCGAGGCGGCCAGCGAACTGGCCGTGGCGCTGACGGAAGCCCAGCGGGCCATGCTCGACCGACTCACGGATTGGGCCGAACGGCACAAGAACCGGGTCGATGCAAAAGCCAAAGCCATCCTCTCCTGGCTCGACAAGCACCTGAAAACCGATGGTCGTTGGAACGAAAAGAGGGTGATCCTGTTCACCGAGTACCATGCCACCCACGTCTGGCTCCATCAGATTCTCACAGCCAATGGATACGGCGGCGACGGCCTACAGATCCTTCACGGCGGCATGCTTCCCAAAGAGCGCGAAGACATCAAGGCGGCCTTTCAGGCGCACCCTAACGTGTCGCCAGTCCGAATCCTGTTGGCGACCGATGCCGCTTCGGAGGGAATCGACCTCCAGAACCACTGCAATTACCTGATCCATATCGAGATACCCTGGAATCCCAATGTGATGGAACAGCGTAACGGGCGGATCGATCGCCACGGGCAGAAGGAAAAGGAGGTCCATATCTGGCATCCCGTGAGCGAAGGCTTCGACCTGCGGGAAATTTCCAAGCGTCGAAAGGTGGGCGACATCGAGGGCGATCACGAATACCTCATGCGGGCCGTTCTCAAGGTGGACACGATTCGGGAAGATCTAGGCAGCGTGGGACCCGTCATCGCGAAACAGATCGAAGAGGCCATGCTCGGCAGACGGGAAACCATGGACACGAGCGACGCCGAAGCGAGGGCTGCACGGGCGAGGCGATTCGTCGCCGCCGAGCGAAGACACCGGGAAAGGATCGCCCGCCTCCACGAAAAACTCCTGGAAGCGAAGACGGATTTCCATCTCGCCCCGGAGAACGTTTTTCGCGCCGTCTCCGTCGCGCTCGAACTCGCCGAGAAACCACCCTTGAAACCCTTTCCCCTACCGGGCGTTTCCGACGGTAGGGCATTCGAAGTTCCCGTCTTGCCTGGATCCTGGGGTCGGGCTACGGCCGGATTGGAACATCCACACACGGGCATACGCCGGCCCATCACTTTCGATCACGATGTAGCGAAGGGCCGGGACGACGTGGTCCTCGCCCACCTCGACCACAAACTCGTACGGATGAGCCTGCGCCTCCTACGGGAGGAAATCTGGAAGCTGGACGACGTCAAACTCCTCCACAGGGTTACCGTTCGGGCCGTTCCGGACGAAAAACTCGACCGACCGACAGTCGCCGTTTGGTCCCGTCTGGTCGTCACGGGCGGTGGGCACCATCGCCTACACGAAGAATTGACCCTTTCGGGCGGAGAACTCGACCACAAGGCTTTCGGAAGAATCACCCAAGTCGGCAGACTCGAAACGCTCGTGGACGAAGCAGCGCCATGCGATGCAAGTGATTCGACGTTCGCCGTCCTGAAGGAACGATTCGAACGTCACGAAGAGGCCGTTCGTACGGCAGTGGAGGCGCGATCCCGTGACCGCCTGCGTTATCTCCAGAATACTCTGACCAGACGGAAGGAAAGCGAGATAGGCGATCTCATGACGGTCCTGTCCGATCTCGAAAAGAGCGTCGGAAGGGAACTCAAGGACTCCGGACCGCAATCCCTGCAATTATCCCTCTGGCCCGAGGAGGAACGCAACCAGTTGAAGAAAGACATCGAATCGCTGAGGGCGAGACTCGCTCGAATTCCCGAGGAAAAGAAAAACGAGACAATAGCGATAGAAAGTCGGTACGCCGACCCCACGTCCCGCACCTTTCCCGTCGCGGTCGTGTTTCTCGTTCCGCGCTCCATGGTGGAAAAGGGGCGACCGATATGAGCGGACCGTCGAGACATACTGAATGGCTTTCCCTCGTCGATGTGTCCGGGGCGTTCCTCGCCCTGCCCGTTCTCGAAAAGGCTTTTCCGCAGGGATTGGACATCATCGAAACCCCGAGACGCCAACACCTCCGCGCCGCCTACGAGGAATGGCGGGATGCGGTCGACGAGGGCGACCCGCTTCTTCCCGAACTCCATAGGGAATGGATTCGCCTCGTTTTCACGGAAATTCTCGAATACGACAGCGAGACATTGAAAGCCGAAGCCGATGACGGCTCATCGTATATCGTGGCTTCTCCGGAGCGGACGGAGACCTTTTCTCCCGATTGGGTTGTCGTTTCACCGAGCGATACGAAACCACGCATCTTCGTCTCGCTGCAATCCCCCGGCACCGACCTGGAAAAGGTCCGTAAAGACGACAGATGGCCTGTTTCCTTGCGGGACCGCATGACGGCACTCTGTCGCGTTCATGGCGTCCGCTTGGGACTGCTCACGAACGGCGAACGCTGGATGTTGGTCAACGCACCGTCGGGAGCCACTTCGGGCGACGCTTCCTGGTATGCCCGTTTGTGGTTCCAGGAACCGGTCACCCTCAAGGCATTTCAATCCCTTCTCGGCGTGAGGAGGTGTTTCGGCCCGTCGGACGAAACCCTCGACGCGCTTCTCGCAGAGTCTCTCGAACACCATGAAGAGATCACCGACACCCTGGGAGCGCAGGTCCGTCGTGCCGTCGAGGTCCTGGTCCAGTGCCTGGACAAAGCGGATACGGACCGCAATCGAGAATTGTTGCGCGATGTCTCGCCCTCGGAGTTGTACGAAGCCGGCTTGACCGTCATGATGCGGCTCGTTTTCGTTCTCTGCGCCGAGGAGCGAGGCCTGTTGCTTTCGGGCGATCCCGTCTACGACGAATGCTATGCGGTTTCCACGTTGCGCGGTCAGCTCGCGGAAGAGGCCGACCGTCACGGACCGGAAGTCTTGGAGCGTCGTCACGACGCCTGGGCTCGGTTGCTGTCCGTCTTCCGCGCTGTTCACGGCGGGATCGACCACGAATCCTTACGCATGCCCGCTCTGGGAGGGTCTCTTTTCGACCCGGATCGCTTCCCGTTTCTCGAAGGGCGCCAGAAAGGAACAACATGGCGCGACTCGGATGCGACACCTTTGCCCATAGACAACCGAACGGTCTTGCTTCTCTTGAATTCGCTCCAGTCGATCGAACAGTACGGTGGGGCGTTGTTGCTGTCCTATCGTGCGCTCGACGTCGAGCAGATCGGCCACGTCTATGAAGGTCTGCTGGAGCACACGGTCGCCCGCGTACCGTCCGTCACTTTGGGACTTGCCGGCTCGAAGGGCGCGAAGAACCCGAACCTGACCTTGTCCGAACTGGAATCGGCCTGCATGGACGGCGAGGAAACGCTAGTTTCTCTTATCATCGAAACGACTGGCCGGAGCCGATCAGCGATCGGTAACGCCCTTGCCCGTCCGGTCGAGGAAGCCGCTTTCGGGCTGTTGCTTTCGGTCTGCGGTGGCGAGGCGACCTTGGCCGAACGTATCCGCCCCTTCACGAATCTTCTCCGCACCGATGCCTGGGGCGATCCCATCGTCTATCGCGATAACGCCTTCATGGTCACGTTGGGTGCCGACCGTAGGGAAACGGGTACGCACTACACCCCGAAGTCGCTCACCGAAAGCATAGTGGAAACGACCTTGGAACCGGTCGTCTATGTCGGACCGGTGGAGGGAAAACCACGAGACGAATGGCGCCTGAAAGCGCCTGGCGAGTTGCTGGATCTGAAAATCTGCGATCCGGCGATGGGGTCGGGGGCTTTCCTGGTGCAGGTGTGCCGGTGGCTCGCGGAACGATTGGTGGAAGCCTGGACTGCCAAAGAGTCAGCGGGCAAGTTCATCACCGTGGACGGCGACGTGTTGGAAGCGGCCGGCAAAGCCGATCCCATGCCCACGGACATGGAAGAACGGCTTATCATAGCCAAGCGACTGATCGCCGAACGTTGCCTCTACGGTGTGGACATCAACCCCCTCGCTGTCGAACTCGCAAAGCTGTCGATCTGGCTGGTCACGCTGGCAAAAGGTCGACCTTTCGGATTTCTCGACCATAACCTTCGCGATGGGGACAGCCTTTTGGGCATCCATCGGCTGGATCAACTCACGACACTGAAGATGAATCCGGACGATGGTCCCTGTCAGCAAAATATCTTCAGCCAGAGCGTAACTGATGCGGTCGCCGAGGCCGTCGAAATCCGGAAGCGGCTACGAGCAGTTCCGATCCGCGATGTTTGTGACGTTGAGACAATGGCACAGTTAAACAGTGAGGCAAGGGAAAAACTCCAAGCTGTTGAACTTGTTGCCGACGCTATGATCGGCGAGGTTCTGCGATCAAATGGGAATACTCATATCATTGATTCAGCTTTGGGCATCTTGGCAATGCAGGCTGGCGCCTTCCTGAACGGTGATGTCAAATTGGGGGCGGCAATAGCAAAGGGGGCGGTCGCGTCTTTGTCTGTCGATCTACCCAAGTACAAGCTCCCAAGGAAACCGTTCCACTGGCCGTTGGAGTTCCCCGAGGTTTTTGCGCGGACAAATAGTGGGTTTGATTCCATGTTGGGGAATCCTCCCTTCATGTTTGGGAAAAATGTCACGCTCAATATGGGACGGTCATACAATGCCTATTTAATCAATCTGAATACAGACGCTAATAAGAATGTCGATTTATGTGCCCACTTCTTTGTTCGTGTTTACAACCTTATATCGGTTGGCCGTTGTTTCGCCATGTTGGCAAGCAGCTCTATTTCTGAAGGTGTGACGGGGAATGCCAGTTTGGGTAAGATTTGTTCTATTGGCGGGTCAATCTTTCAAGCCCGAACGAAAATTAAATGGCCCGGGCGTGCAGCCGTTTATGTTGCCACGGTTGGAATTTTTAAGGGTCGTTGGCTTAGCCAGAAGATGTTGGACGGAAATCCTGTAAGTGAAATTTCACCACTATTGACAGACGAGGAAGGATGTAAGCTCGAACCGTTAGTTTCCAACGACGGTTTGGCATTTGTAGGTGTTATTCCTAATGGGAGTGGCTTGTTCCTCTGCGAAGATGAATATCGTTCGCTGATTGCAAAAGACGATAAGTTCAAAGATGTTCTCTTTCCATACATAACAGGAGAAGATCTCAACGCATCCACCCGAAGGCAACGTCGATACATTATTAATTTCTGGGACTGGCCAATGGCCCGGTCGCGGCAATATCAGGATGTGTTCAAAATTGTTGAAGAGAGAGTGAAGCCTCATCGAGCCACTCTTTCTGATGTAAAGAAGAGAGCAAAAGAGAAGTGGTGGCTTTATGAAGCGTCGGCAAAAAACATGTTTCATGCAATAGGGAAGAGTGGATTCTTTATAAAGAAACCGAAAGGACAGTTCCGTTCATTATCACAAGCTATTGCAATTGCACGAATTAGCAAGACGGCTGCATTCACATTCGTTCCTACAGATGCAATTTATGCAGCAGAAGTCGTTATTATAGCTAACGACGATTATGGCTTGTTTGCAGTGCTTCAGAGCTCTATCCATGTGGCGTTTGCATGGAATTGGGCTGGCAAAATGAAAACTGATTTGAGGTATAGCCCTACACTTTGTTTCGCGACATTTCCTTTTCCACCTATTGATGATCATCTCCGAACGGCAGGAGAAAGGTTCTATTCCAGCAGACAGCAATTACTTGAATCAAGGGCGATCGGACTGACAGATCTATACGGCAGATTCCATGATCCAAGATATGAGGATACCGACCTTTTAGCCATTAGAGGATTGATTAGAGGTATCGATCTGCAGGTAATCAAAGCGTATGGATGGGGAGATATTAACCTTGATCATGGTTTCCATGAGGTGGCCTATCTTCCAGAAAATGACAGAGTCCGCTTCACCATCTCAGAGGCAGCGCGACTTGAGACATTAGGGCGCTTGTCGCACCTTAATCGTGACAGACATGAATTGCAAAGCAAAACAATAGCAGTTGAATAGACTTTCCAAGAGAACGATGGAGAGATGAGATGACTGAAACACCCGGTGCATGGGCGATTCGGATCGACGGAAAGATTTTGAAAAACAGATGTTTCGTGACCGTGACCAACGACACCGCACGCGTCGGAGGCGTGCAAGAAGGCGACGGTGTCCTGATCGTCGATAGTGGCAACGACTCGGCCATCGGTTTTGCCCGAATCTACCGAATCCGCTTGGGCTCCGCCACCACGACCTTCTTTTTCGACGGTTTTCTGGAGGTCGGCGAGGAAAAGACGACGACCGATTTGGGTGTAGGCAATCCCGAATCGAAGTCAGTCATCCTGCGTCTCGAATGGCCGACGTTCGAAGCTGCCTTGAAGACGGCTTGCGGTATCGAATTTTCTACGTTTCCGGTCTTCGGGGGGCGAACGCCCGAAGAACGGACCTATATCCGTGATCTGTTGCAATACGCCGTCACGGACGATCTGCTCGGCCCCGCGGACGGTCCGGAGGAAGAAATCGTCGGCATGAGCGTTCGCGACCGATACCTCGTCGGTAAGCTCGCACCACCGGACACACGGACATCGGACGACCAGGTGGAGGAGCTGCCGGATGCGACTGGCAGCGATTCGGAAGGCGACGAGCGGGAGACCGATGCATCCACGAGTCGATCCCTTGTTCCGTCTTCATTGGGATTCACCTTCTGCGTAGACGGATCGGTCGATGCCATCGAACTCCGGGTCGGATGGGGGAGGTACGAGCGCACCGAAAGCCAAAGAATCGACGAAAAAACAGGAAACCCCTTCCGATGCTGGAAAAGGGTCCTGTCGGGTGGGAGGGTGACCCTGTCGCTTGGCCGCAGGATCGTCGAACCGCTCGTCGTGGACGCGGAATGTCCCGAAGTCTCGATCCAAGGTACGGTAGGCGAACCGCTCCCGAACGGGGATCGGATGGTCACGCTCTTTCTCGTGAATTGTCAGGCGAAGCCGGAGGAGAACCAGGATCGGGCATGGGTGTTCCAGCCGGAAATGATCGTGCGGGACACGGAGGAAAGAGCGATCTTCCGCCGTCGGCATTTTCCGAACGACATTGGAGCGGACGAAGAACTCGTGGCGCTCGAAATGATCTATCGCCGACGCGTCGAGTTCGGTGTCGGTCACGGCGTTTCGGTCCACGCCACTCCCGCCGATGACGACCCGGAACGAGCTGTCGAGGTCCGTACATGCATCGTCCCGCAATACGAGGTTCCCGTGACGGAAACGCCCGGAACGCTTTCCGACGACCGACCCGCCATGCGCCATCTCCTCGTGGAAGGATCGCTCGACATGGCGCGCCTGGCCGACATGGCGAGTGGGGATCTCCTGGCGACGCTGGCTGTTCTGGTGGACGACTACGAAACATGGATCGGGGAAGGAAACGCGAGGATCGGGACCGGACTCGTCGGTCACGACGTGCCGGCGAAAGCGGCAATGGAAAGATGTAAATCGATCCTGACCCGACTCCGAGAGGGAATCGCCGTTCTCGGGACCAACGATGCAGCCTTGGAAGCCTTTCGGTTCACGAACAGCGCAATGGCCTCTCAGCGCGTCCGCAGCGAATACGCCCTTTCCGTGAGACGGGGTGAAGGAGTTGATTTCGCATTTTTCGACGTACCGGAAAGGCGATCATGGAGACCGTTCCAGCTCGCGTTCATCCTGCTGGCCATTCCCGCCCTGGCGGACCCCACCCACCGCGACCGCACCGAACCTCTAGACGCCTATGCGGATCTGCTGTGGTTTCCGACGGGCGGTGGAAAGACGGAGGCCTATCTCGGCGTCGCGGCCTTCACGATGGCTATCCGCCGCCTGCAGGGCGATCTCGGCGGTCTCGATGGCAGTCGTGGGTTGTCCGTCATCATGCGTTATACCTTGCGACTGCTCACGATTCAACAGTTCCAGCGCGCCACCACCCTGATCTGCGCCATGGAGGTCCTGAGGCGGGCCGATACCGCCAAGTGGGGTGGCATGCCTTTCACGATCGGACTCTGGGTGGGCCAGCGCGTGACGCCGAACACGACGGAGGAAAGCCATGAGGCGATAGAACGGGAGCGGGAAGGCAAGTACGGCGTGGGTTCGACCCCTGCGCAGCTCACCTTCTGCCCGTGGTGCGGATCGGAGATTTTACCGGGACGGGACATACGCGTCGATCGCGAAAGGGGCAGGACGTTCCTGTATTGCGGAGACAAGTACGGGCGTTGCGAGTTCGGACGGACTCTCTCGCCGAATCTCGGCCTGCCGGTCCTGGTGGTGGACGACGAAATCTATCGGCATCCTCCCTCGATGCTGATTGCGACGGTGGACAAGTTCGCCATGATGGCCTGGCGAGGGCAGGTGCGCACACTCTTCGGCAGGGCCGACCGCGAATGTCCACGCCATGGACTCCTCTGGTCGGATGCGGATTGCAACGGCATCCACAGAAAGAAAGGAGCTCTTCTGGCCACGACCGTCCGTACGATCGTACCGATCCGGCCTCCTGATCTGATCATCCAGGACGAGTTTCACTTGATCGGCGGTCCCCTGGGAACGATGGTCGGACTGTACGAAACGGCGGTGGACGAGTTGTGTTCCTGGACCTTGGGCGGCAAGACCGTCAGACCTAAGGTCGTCGCCTCGACCGCTACCGTCCGCAAAGCCGAGGCGCAGGTCAACGACGTCTTCCTTCGTCGGGTAGCGGTCTTTCCTCCGCACGGAATCGACGTGGAGGACAATTTCTTCTCCGTGCAGCGACCGATCGAAACGATGCCCGGCAGGCGATACATGGGAATATGCTCGCCCGGCAGTTCCCGGCCGGCGGTCCTCATTCGGGTCTATGTGGCCTTGCTCACCGCCGCGCAATCGCTCTTCGAAAGATTCGGAACGGCGGCCGATCCCTACATGACGCTGGTCGGTTACTTCAATTCCCTCCGAGAACTGGGGGGCATGCGGCGGCTCGCCGAGGACGACGTCCAGACCCGAGCCTATCGAGTGCAGATGAGCGACGTCCTGCGACCGGGGTTGAGCCAGCGGTCGATCCGCAACGTGGACGAACTCACGTCCCGCGTCTCGAACAAAGACATCCCGAAAAAGCTCGATCAACTGGAAGTGAGGTTCAAGGCTGTCTGGGCGAGGGAGGAAACCAGGGCCATCGACATCGTCCTGGCGACGAACATGCTGTCGGTAGGCGTGGACGTGAAGCGTCTCGGTCTCATGGTCGTCAACGGCCAGCCCAAGAACACGGCGGAATACATCCAGGCCACGAGCCGCGTCGGTCGGTTCTTCCCCGGGCTGGTCTGTACGGTGCTGACCTGGTCGAGACCGCGGGATCTTTCCCATTACGAGACGTTCGAACACTATCACGCGACCTTCTACAAACATGTGGAGGCACAGTCGGTCACACCGTTCGCACCCAGGGCTCTGGATCGCGGACTGACAGGAACGATGGTGAGCGTCCTACGCCTCGGAAACGATCCATTGAATCCCAATCTCGGCGCCCAAGCGCTCGACAATACGGGCAGTGCAGAAGCCGCCGCTGCCAGGAAAGTCGTTTCGGAAAGGGCCTGGAAAGTCAAGGACAAGGCTGCCCGACAGCGTACGGATTCGATGGCGGCGGATCGCATCGACCGCTGGGTGAAAGAAGCGATCAAGGGCGGGCGCAGGCTCGGTTACGAGACAGAGCGGAGGCAGGGAGACATTGTGGCATTGTTGAAGAAACCGGGGGCGACGGCCTGGGACGAATTCACCGTACCTTTTTCCATGCGGGAAGTGGAGCCGGGCGTCCGCCTGGTCATGGACGTGGCGAAGCTCGCCGACGCACCACCATGGCGCATCCGAACGAAAACCGCCGATGGCGAAGGGGGTGACGCATGAGCACGCATCCCGTAGGGCAAGTCCGTCCGAGCCAGTTGCTGTGGACCTATGGCCCCGGCGCCCTCATCGATCTGCCCAATCTATCGGTCGTCACGATGGGGCTGGACCGCTGGGACGTCGATCGCTGCCTTCCTATCGAAGAGGCTCGGCTGCTCACCGCCGTCCGACGCGTTCTCGGCCCACAGGTCGAACGGTTACGCGTTCCCCCATTCATGACCGACGAGAGTGCCAACCCCATGTCGGCGGAGGGCAAGATCGGCGTGCCGGTGCGACCGTTTCCGAGGTGGTTGCGTTGCGTGAAGTGCGGGTTGCTCGCGGAATACGACTCGGGACTCTTCGACATCAAACCTTCCCCCTATCGCCCGGAAAACACCCATTTCGTCCACGCCAACTGTGAGAAGGGAAAGAACGCGGACGCCGTGCCGGCCCGTTTCCTCCTGGCTTGCCGGAACGGACATCTGGACGATTTTCCCTGGCATTGGTTCGTGCACGGTGGGGCGTCCGACTGCCGTGGAGCCTTGCGTTTCTTCGAGCGGGGGGCATCCCTCCAGACAGAAAACCTGTGGGTGAAATGCGACGCCTGCGATGCCGCGCGTTCCCTCGTCCACGCCTTCGGAAGAGAGGCGAGGGAGAATCTTCCCGCTTGCAGTGGTCGCCACCCCCATCTCGACAGCTTCGACGCCACCTGCGAAGAAATGCCGAGAACGGTACTTCTCGGGGCGACGAACGGCTGGTTTCCCATCACGTTGTCTGTATTGGCCATCCCTGTCGGGCCAGATCCGGTCGTTCAAATCGTGACCGATGGATGGACCTACTTCCAGGACGTCGAATCTCTGGAAGAGACTGTCCTTGTCCTGAAGACCCTGAAGAAGGCAGGTACGCTTCCCGGTGTGCAAATTTGTGAACCCCAGGCGACCTGGAATGCCATCCAGGCCAAGCGGGAGGGATCTCTCGAAACGTCGGTCGCAGCGGAGGATTTGAAGGTCCCCGAATGGAAGGTCTTGACCGCCGCGAATCCCCCCACTGATTGGCCACATTTCATGAGCCGAAAAGAGGAAACACCGGAAGCATACAGGGATGTCGTGTCGAGGGTGCTGCTGCTCGAACGACTCCGGGAAGTGAATGCCTTGATCGGCTACACGCGCGTCGAAGCACCAGAAGAGAGTACCGATCCCGAAGACCGTCCACCCGTGGCGCCATTATCTCGGGCGAGGCCGGATTGGGTCCCTGCATCCGAGGTGCACGGAGAGGGGCTGTTCATCCAGTTCGACGAAGTCGTCTTGCGGAGATGGGAGGATCTCGACTCTGTCAAGCGACGAAACACCAGACTGGAAGCGGGGCACAGAGGATGGCGGAGTGCGCGCCGCCTGGATCCGGAACGGGGCTATCCGGGCATCCGCTACGTCATGCTCCATACCTTCGCCCATCTGCTCATCCGCGAACTGGCCCTCGAATGCGGATACAACGCCGCCAGCATTCGCGAACGCATCTACGCGGATTCGGACCCCTAATCGCCTATGGCGGGGGTCCTACTCTACACCGCGGCGGCCGATTCGGACGGAACGCTGGGCGGGCTGGTGGAGCTGGGGCGTCGGGACAATCTCGGGCGGATCGTCACTCAGGCCCTTCGCCGCGCTTCCATCTGTTCGTCCGATCCGCTGTGTTCGGAACACGATCCGGGAGTCGACCGGTCCCTCCACATCGCCGCTTGCCACGCCTGTTCTTTCGTCGCCGAAACCTCCTGCGAACGAGGCAATCGCTATCTGGACAGAGGGCTGCTCGTGGAAACCTTCGAATGTCGGGACGCGGCTTTCTTCGAGAGGAAGGTCGTCGTCGATGGATGAACTCTGGCGGATTGTGGCGGAGCTGGGGCTGGAATTGCACCCCGACAGGGTGGAGGCGGTCGCGGCGAAGATCGAATCGCTGGCTTCCGTGGAAGGATTCTCGCAGACGAGAACGAGCTTCGGTCCCAACGTCGACGGGAGCATGGTGGATCGACTGGAGATTGCATGGCGTTCCGTGGACGGCATCGATCCTCGCCAAGTGGCGTCGGCGCTTCGGGCTGCATCGAGGACGGCGACGATTCAAGAACCAAGAGGATCGGTGGAATTGGTCTGGACCGGTCCTTCGACGGGTTTGGTCCCGATCCGTCATACCGAGCAGGTGCTCTGCGAGGTGATCGAATCGGCACGGCATCGAATATTCCTCGTCAGTTTTGTCGCCTACGAGGTCAAAACGATCATGAAGGCGCTTCAGGAGGCCATCGGCCGCAATGTCCGTATCGACGTGCTGTTGGAAGCGTCTAAGGATCATGGCGGCAAGGTCAGTGTCGATTCGGTCGGAACGATGAAGGAGAGGATTCCGGACGCGAACGTTTACGTCTGGACTGCCGACGGAGGGAAAATGCCCGACGGACAGCCGATCGGCTCCGTGCACGCGAAATGCGCCGTGGCGGACGGCAAGATCGCATTCCTGACCAGTGCGAACCTGAGCAGGGCGGCGATGGAAAGGAACATGGAACTCGGCGTATTCGTCAGAGGTGGACATCTGCCGGAAGAACTCCATCGGCATCTGGAAGCGCTCGTGAAAACGGAGCTCGTGAAACGAGTTTGAATGCCGAATGGATACCGTGGACAGAAAAACGCGATCGAGGATCATGGCCAGTGTCGGCCAGCGCGACACCGGTCCGGAAATGTGCCTGCGTCGCATCCTGCACCGGCGTGGTTTGCGTTACCGCCTGCACGACCGAAGTCTGCCGGGATCGCCCGATCTGGTCTTTCCACGCTTCCAAACGGCCGTGTTCGTTCACGGCTGCTTTTGGCATGTCCACGACGGGTGCAAATTCGCGACGAAGCCTTCCTCCAGGAAGGAATTCTGGAAAGATAAATTCGATGCGAACCGAAAACGCGACAGGAGGAATTACGACGCACTCGCTGCGAGCGGCTGGCGTGTCCTTGTCGTGTGGGAATGCGCGATCAAGGGACAAAAGGAAGACGAACTGGATAAACTGGGGAAAGCGGTGATGCGCTGGCTGAAGTCGGACGACAGCTACGGCGAGATCGAGGGCAATCACGGTGCATCCGTGAAAAAGGAAACCGCGAAGCGAGATGTCGGGCGATAACGAGGAGGGACCTATTCATGGCGGAAAACGATCACCCCTATCGGATGACGATCGATCTCAATGTTCTTGAACATCTGGGCATCAATCTCTACAGCAACGTAGCGGCAGTGCTGACGGAAGCGGTCGCCAACGCTTGGGATGCAGATGCCGAAAGCGTCAAGATCACGTTCGATCTCGACAACGATTCGATCATAGTCGAGGACGACGGAATCGGCATGACCGTCAGGGACATGAACGAGAAATACCTGAGGGTCGGCTATAGAAGACGGGAAAAGGAATCCACCGTCACGGAGAAGCGGCGGACGGTGATGGGGCGAAAGGGTTTGGGGAAACTCTCGCTTTTTTCCATAGCGGATACCGTCGAGGTCCAATCCTGCAAAGACGGAGAACGGCATGGGTTGCGTATGCATTCGGCGGGCATTCGCGAAGCGATAGGCGAACACTCGTCGGACTATTTTCCCGATGTTTTGGGTGGAGAGGAAATCGGTGTCGCCTGCGGAACCATCATCCGCCTGACCGACCTCAAGAGAAACCGCCTGGGAGTCACCGGTGCGGCTCTTCGCCGTCGTCTTGCCAGACGGTTTTCCGTTATTGGAAGCGACAGTTTCAAAGTGTTCATAGGGGATTCCGAGGTCACGGTTAGGGACAGAGGAGATCTGGAGGTGGTTCAGTTTCTCTGGAACATCGGGGACGGTGTCGACTATTCGGATTTCTGCCCCAACCTGAAGGAAAAGGAATCGAAGCCCGGTAGATTGGATGGTCGACCAGACGATTGGGCCGTACACGGGTGGATCGGAACCGCTGCCAAACCCAAGCAACTCGAAACAGTTGCAGGAAACCTGAACTCTATCGTTGTGTTTGCGCGGGGCAGGCTCCTGATCGAGAACGTGCTGGACAAGATCAACGACGGTCGTTTCTATACCAAATACTTGACGGGTCAGATCGAAGCGGACTTCCTAGACAGGGACGATCTCGAAGACATCGTGACGAGCGACCGACAGAGAGTCCTTGAAAACGACGAACGGTACGAAGCGCTCATCTCTTTCCTGCGATCGTTGTTGAACCAAGTCGAAGCGAAGTGGAACGAATGGCGGCGGAAGTATGGCGCCGAGGAGGTCGCTCGCGAAAACCCGGCCCTTGCCGAGTGGCTTGCATCGTTGCCGGAAGGGTATCGTGAACACGCCAAGGGAGTCATCGCCAAGGTAGGATCGATACCCGTCGAAGACGACTCGGATAGAAAAGAGCTGCTCCGCCATGCGGTATTCGCGTTCGAGCGCTTGAAACTCAAGGGTACTGCCGACGCACTGGCCGAGGCATTGACCGGAGGGGTCGAGGGGCTGCTGAGACTCCTTGCTGACCAGGACGTACTGGAATCGTCCCTTTACAGGGATATCGTCACGTCGAGGCTCGATGCAATCAGGGCATTCAGGGGGCTAATAGACGAGAACTCCAAGGAGAAGGTCTTGCAAGAGTTCTTGTTCAAAGATCTGTGGCTCCTCGATCCCTCCTGGGAAAGAGCGACCGGTAGCGAGTTCATGGAATCCCGACTGAAAGCGGAAGGTGTCATCGTCGACGATTTGACAGAGAAAGAAAGGCTGGGACGTGTAGACATTGCATACAGAACGACGGCTGGAAAACACGTCATAGTGGAGCTCAAGCGGGCTGGACGAAAGATGGATTTGGGTGAATTGTTCGAACAGGGAAGAAAATACGTAGACACACTGAAGAAGTTGCTGACCGCACAAGGCAATGTCTCCCAGAATATAGAAGTTGTTTTTGTCGTTGGATGTCCATTGGAAGAAGAATCGACGAATCCAGATAGGGTAAAATCAATCATGAATTCCATTTCACCCGGATCGAGGGTTGCCCACTACGATGGGTTGATACGGGGTGCACTGGAATCGTATGATTCATACCTGAAGGCTAGCGATGCTGCCGACCGTATCGGCAAACTCGCAGCGCGACTCTGAAGCCGCGACCAGCAATCTGGTTCCTTCAGGGCCCATATACGATTCGTTTGGTGAAGAGCGTGGCGCGATCGATCAGTATCGTCGAGTACAAGGCTCAACAGACCCATTTTTTCCTCGAAAAGATTGGCGAAGCGGAACTGGATTTTTTCGCCGCCCAGTGCTTTGTCGATGCATTCGTGATCGCTGCGAGAAGTATCACGTTTGCCATGCAGGCAGTGATCTCCGACGTGCCAGGATTCGCCGAATGGTACAAGGTACAGCAAAGCGAGATGAAAAACGACGCAATCTGCCGATTTTTCAATGAATATCGCACGGTCTCAACCCACATTGGCGACACGGTAGTGAAAGGCTTTACAACGGGTAAGAACAACGATGGTAGTCGCGCAATAAATTATTACTTCCAGCCAATTGCCGATCTTCCCGATGTACCACAGGATGATGTGCAGACAGTCTGCACATATTACTTCAAAGCATTGCTGGGCCTGGTTTTTGGGGCAATGCAAACATTCAAGTATCAACTCGATGATCGGTGGTACTTCACCCGTGAAAACTTCATCCGTTTGGGGAAAACCGCCGACGATGCCGACGAAGAATTGGGATTTCCCAGGGGATGGACAGACATTGGAGGAGCCTACAACGAAGAAGAGAGATGGAGAGCATTGAGGCATGCTCAGACTGTAGGTTGTCAGTTGAATGACTTGTTTGTTGTTTACTTGGGAAAAGCGATTCTTGGACCCGATGACGACCCAGAACCGGCATTACAGAGTTAAAGAGAACGAGAACATAGATCCCGAGGTGCAAAGTTGTCCTATCGAACTATAACCGCTTCAGCTCCGATCAATAACAACATCTAGAGACAATTCACTCTGTGCCCGACGTTGGCGATGAGCCTGGTGATCGTGGCCACTGCGTTCGGCTGCTTGAACGCCCGATAGACGATCTCCATCATCCGGTAATAATCCTTCGTGAACCGGTTGTAGCCCGCCTGGAGCTGCTCGGCTGTCATGTTCATCGGCCTTACGATCACCGTGCCGCCCGTGTACTGCGTGTAGTCGGTGCAGATGATCCGCCCCTCCCTCTCAAATTTCCTGTAGAACTCGGTCCCCGGATAGGGGATCAGGATGTTGACGGCGACGCTGTCGATCTTCACCCTTTTCAGTGCCTCGATGGTCCGATCGAAGACATCAGGCGTATCCGTGTCGAACCCGAAGATGATTCCCCCGTCCACCAGGATGCCCCGGTCGTGGAACTGTGTGATGTTGTCCTTCAAGCGCTCGACCCGATTGAACCCTTTGTTCGCCTCTGAGAGGGCCGCGGCAGAGACGGACTCGAAACCCACAAAGACGCCGAGACATCCCGCCTTGGCAGCCAACGAGAGCAGTTCCTCGTCTTCCGCGAGGAGCACATGGGATTGCATAAAGAACTTCTTCCCATAGGGGATCATCGCCGTGAAAAGCTCCTTCGCGAACGTCTCGTCGGCCGCGAGGTTGTCGTCCAGGAAAGCGATGATCTTATCCCCAGCCCGCTGCAAGTCAGCCATGACGTGATTTATGGGCCGCGTCCGGAATCCCAAACCGTGGACGTATCGTGTGGAGCAAAACGAACAGGCGTGTGTGCAGCCCCGCGTCGCCTCGATGGGGTAGAGCGGAAAATACCGGGAGGCGTCGAGCAGATCCAGCCTGGGCGGTTTCAGCCTGGCCAGGTCGACCGGCCTATCGCCCCTGTAAATCCCTCGCATCCTCCCGGCCGCGGCATCGGCAACGACTTGTGGCCACACCTCATCGGCCTCGCCCACTACCAATGCATCGGCATGTTGAAGCCCCTCTTCCGGCATGACCGAGGCGTGCATCCCGCCCAGGACCACGGGGACATCCCGCTGCCGGTAATGATCTGCAATCTCGTAGGCGCGGTAGGCCCTGAAGACCTCGAAGGAGATCCCCACAAGATCAGGATGGTCGTTCAGGCGGATCTTCTTGACCCTTTCGTCTTCGATGGTGATCTCGTGCCCTTCAGGAGTGGCCGCAGCCACCGCCGGTAGGGAAAGGGTCATGATTTGAGACCACTTCGATTTTGAACAGACCGCCGCCGATATGAGCTTTATCTTCATGATCGCACCTCATCGAATGGTTTCATAGCATCCGGGGACGCCATGCTTTGAGAAGACGATTTGCCAAAGCTGAACGTGCCGGGCGCGAAAGGCCCCGGCATAGGATAGAAGATAGTATTCCCACATCCGCTTGAAAATCCGGTCATATCTGCCGGCGAGCCGGGCCCATGCTTTTTGAAAGCGGTCATTCCAGGCGAGGAGAGTTCTTTCATAGTGAGGCCCGAAATTGTGGATGTCCTCAATCACCAAGAGACCCTCCGCGGCCCTGCAAATCTGGGCCATGCTCGGCAGCGACCCGTCCGGAAAGATATAGCGGTCAACCCAGGGATTCACGCTGTCACGGGGGGTATTGCAGCCGATGGTTTGGAGCAGGAATATCCCTTCCTCCTTCAGGCAGCGATGGACGACTTTCATAAATGTCTCGTAGTTTTTCTTCCCGACATGTTCGAACATCCCGACGGAAACGATCTTGTCGAAGCTTCCTTCGATCTGCCGGTAATCCGCACGGAGGACCTTCACCGGCAGATTATTGCAGTACTCGCGGGCATAACGGATCTGCTCCTCGGAGAGGTTGACGGCCGTCACAGCGCAACCATAGTGTTCGGCGGTATAGCGGGCATAACCACCCCAGCCGCAACCGATATCCAAGACCTGATCGTTGGGCTGCAGATCGATTTTCCGGCAGATGAGGTCGAGCTTTTTCCGCTGGGCCTCCGCCAGATCGTCCGTGCCCTGAAAATAGGCGCAACTGTACTGATTGCAGGGGTCCAGGAAGGAAAAGAACAGATCGTTTCCCAGATCATAGTGCTGCCGGGCAACGATCGCCGCGCGGACCGGCGACTGGAGATTGAAGATCCGAGCAGAGAGCCTGAACAAAAGCGCCCGGAGATTCCCCCTGATTTTCTCCCCCAGGTTTCCCCTGAGTAGGCGACAGATGAATTCATCGATCCGGGCGCAGTCCCACCAGTCCTCCATGTAGGATTCCCCAAGCCCGAGGCTTCCGTCTTTCAGCACCCGGGCATAGAATCCCTCATCACGCACCTGGATGTCCCAGGGATCGGGGCCGTTGATCCGGACGCCGGCAGTGGAAAGCAATTGCTCGACGATCTTTCTGTGATTTTGCATATGCGCCTCACTGGCCGCCCAGATCAGTTTCTTCAAGTACCGTCCTTTGGATGGTCAAGGCATTCCCCTCCGTGGCTTGGCCCCACTTGATCAGCCGGAGACGCGGGCCGTCCTCTGAGGTGATCTCGATCCCGGTGATGCAGAGCGAATGAACGCAGGAACCGGTGTTGTAGTAGCTTCCGTCGGGCTGGTTCTTGATCTTGACGCCGTCGGTCTTGACCTTGGATTCCATGTAGCGCCTCTCCGTCAACGATAGGTTCTCGAAGACCGCCCGATGGGTGTGGCCAGCAATGATGGCAGTGACACCCTGGTCGTTTCGGTTCGCCCATTCATGGAGGCGCTTGTCCACCTCGTTGCATAGGCCGGGGTTGAGGGCGGCACGGGTAGGATCCCTGACGCCGCAGCGTTGCAGGTCGGGCCAGAAGTTGTGCACGAAGAACCTGCTGACGGCCGCGATCTCCCCGCAGCACTTCGGGTCAGCCTGGTGGCCATGGATCAGCAGGATGGTATTGTTTAGGATGATCCCCTCGTGGACCTCGATGCCGGGGAACAGCGTGCGATAGACGGCCTCGTTGTCCTTCCAGTACAGGTCGTGGTTCCCCCAGACCTTGAGGTAGCGGGTCTTCTCCGGATCCGGGTCGTGGAATTTCGTCAGAAGCTCATAGACCGACGTGTGGGTGATATAGATCTGGTCGAAGTTGTCGTTCTCCCAGAGCTCCTCGGCGTCACCCAGCTCGACATAGATAAAGCCATTTTCGAAATAGTGTTCCAGAGCGCAACGGTAAATCAGGGAGTTCTGCGCGAAGTCGTCGGCCCCTGAGCCGTCCCCCCGGTGCATGTCGGACATGCAGACGAGCTTCATGCCGGGCATCAGGGTCAGCCGTCGGACACGTTCAAGCTTGGGAAGGGTTTCCATCTCCTACCTCCTTTCACACGAGCTTCTTGCCGAAGCAATCGACCTTCCGGAAGGCATCCTCAGCGGACCAGATCACAGGCCCATGACCCGGGAAAATGATCCTGACGCGGATCGTTTCCGCCAGCGCCAAAAACGTTCTTCGAGTCTGCTCCATATCCCAACAGAACCGATTCACGTATCCCCGGCCGTCCTTTCGGCCCAAGATCAGGTCGCCAGTGACCAGTTCGCCTGAAGCTTCGTTGTAGAACACTACCGACTCTTCCGTGTGGCCTGGTACGGCGATCATCTCCCAACTACCGAAGCCGATCCGCGAGCGGGGAAGGCGATTCCCTTCGAGATACCGGATCCGATCCCCATAGGAAACGAACTGGTGATCCCGCAAGAAAGGCAGGGGCACACCGGCCGGACCGTCGAAAGCCAGATCGGACCATTTCCGGATGCCGAATGCGCCGCCGAGCAGTGTGGGCAAGAGTCCGGTGATCCAATTCCGCATGGCGGAAAGCGGCCGACCCGCGTTGAGATAGGCCTTCACGAGAGGATGGAACAGGACCGTTGTCTTCGGGGAACATTTCGAGAGCAGCGCTGCGATCCCACCGATATGGTCGATGTGAAAATGGGTGGCGGCGATGATCCGGATCGCCATGAGAGAACGCTTTAACGTGTGGACACAATAATACTCAACAGCCTCGGCAGCGCCAACGCTGCCGACATCGACAACCATCAACCCATCGTTCGCATCCGTGATGAGGTATGTCTGAGCAAGACCACAATCTGGAATTGGATGAACCATGTTGCCCTCCATCGCCATCCGGGACCCTTTATTCCCCCTCTGAGCCACCATTTCACCCGTCACCTGTCTCAAAATTCGGGATTTCTCCTTACAAATTCCTTTCCGACGCCAATCGGTTTTGTTTGCGGGCCCCCCCCCCCCCCCCCCCCCCCCCCCCCCAGCCACATTAAACGGACGGGGCGGCCCGGGGGCCGGGTGTG
>Ga0315268_10001817_pt1 | contig 24480 bp, 24 predicted proteins | sample C1_top_MG_FD_204535 | JGI IMG/M metagenome (GOLD analysis project Ga0315268, IMG submission 204535) | Sediment microbial communities from Yellowstone Lake, YNP, Wyoming, USA - C1_top | ecosystem: Environmental > Aquatic > Freshwater > Lake > Sediment | place: USA: Wyoming | collected 2017-08-01
TGTCCGGCAAGGAGCTGAATATCCTGGTGATGACCGGCATCATCCTGGCGCTGGGCATGCTGGTGGACGACGCCGTGGTAGTGCTGGAAAACATCGAACGCCATCTCGACGAGCTCCACGAGGACATGGATACCGCCATCCGCCGCGGCACCGAGGAGGTGCTGTTCCCGGTATTCATCGGCACCCTTGCCACCGCCGTGGTGATCACGCCGCTGATGTTCATCGGCGACTTTACCCAGCAGATTTTCAATCATCTCATCCTGGCGGTGGTCATCGCTGTGTTCACTTCCTATTTCGTGGCGGTTACCTTCATCCCGCGCCTTTCCGCTTTCTGGTACCGCAACGGGCTGCCGCCCAAGAACCGCCTGGAGCGCTTGATGGAAAAACTCTACCAGCGCACCCTGGGACACGGCGCCGGCCTCTATGCCGGCGCCCTGCGCTTTGCCTTCGGCGGCGGCTTTTTCCGCCGCCTGCTCCTGGTGGTGCCGGCCTTCCTGCTTCTGGTGTTCAGCTTCAAGACCATCATCCCCCTGATCGGCAAGGATGCCCTGCCGCCCATGGATACCGGCATCGTGCGGGTGCATGTCAAGTTCGGCGCCAACGAGCCGGTTGCAGCGGCGGAAGACAGGCTCAGGGAATTCGAGGCGGGCCTGCGCCAGGACAAGCGGGTGATCCGCGTCAGTTCGGTGTTCGGCTCGGAGGCCGGGGTAATTTCCCTCGGCTCCGGCCAGTTGCCGGCGGAGGCGACTCTCACCGTCACCTACGTCAGCCGGCTGGAACGCAAGGACAGCAGCTGGCAGATCGAAGCGGACCTGCGCCGCCAGCTCGCGGCGCTGCCGGGCGTGACCATTGCCGATGCCTTCGATTCGGGGGCGACCGCGCTGTCCACTATCAAGGCGCCGGTCGATATCCGTCTCTTTGCCGAGGACTGGCGCCTGTTGCCGGACGCGGCCGAGCGCGTCAAGGCTGCCCTGCTGAAAGTGCCCGGGCTGTCCTCTGTTTCTGTGAGTTGGGACGCCAACACCATGGAAGCGAATCTGGTGCTGAACGAGGAAAAGCTGCGTGCGCTCGGCCTCACGCCCGATGCCGTCGCCGCCGCCTTGCCGCTGAAGGGTGCGACCGTGGCAAGCATGAGCAGGCTGCCGACGGTGAGTTCCATTCCGGTGCGCGGCTATTTCGCCGAACCTTACCGCTCCAACCCCGCTACCCTGAGCCTGCTGCCCATTCCCTTGCCGGACGGGAGCACGGTGAGCCTCGGCGAAATCAGCCACATCGTGCATCAGCCGGGACTTTCCCTGCTCACCACCAACGGCAACCGCTACAGCCTGGATGTACTGGCGTACCGCAACACCGCACCGATCAGCATCCTGAGCGAAAATGCAGTGGCCGCAGCGCTTGAAGTGCTGCCACCGGGCGTGGAAGCCTTCGACCAGGGCGACAATGCGGCGGCGGCGGATTCCAGCAAACGCATGCTGACCGGGCTGGGAATGGGCGTGCTGCTGTTATTCGGCGTGCTCGTTCCGGCCTATGGCAGCGTTGCGCTGGCTTTGCTGTCCATCATCATACTGCCGCTATCGGCGATCGGTGCGGTGTGGGGCTTGCTGGCCTTCAACAAGGCGCTGGCATTGCCCGCCATCCTCGGCATCGTCCTGCTGTTTTCCATCATTATCAAGAATTCCATCCTGATGGTGGATTTCATCCATGAACGCCGCCGCGAGGGCAAGGGCGCCTTCGAAGCGGCGATGGATTCGATCAGCCTGCGTTACCGCCCCATCCTGATGACTGCCTTCGGCACCATCGCCGGCATGATCCCCATCGCCATGCAGCGCGCCGTGGGACTGGAGCGGCTTTCTCCGCTGGCCGACGCCGCCATCGGCGGGCTGCTGATCGGTACCGTGCTGTCGCTGTTTTACCTGCCGATGTTCTATGTTTGGGTCACGGGTAAGGAAAACCGGTAGAGCGATGCGGGGCTCAAGAACAATTCTCTGAATCAAGCGAAGCAGCGTTGCTGGCGCAAGAATCCGGCCGAAATCCATAAACACAAAAAAACGGTTGACATGCACCTACCCATAAACTAGACTTTATTTATAGTTTAGATCATGTCTAATTTTTAGTCGGTCACCCTAGTAAACCGATAACGAAGTTTTTTATATCCATGGTCTATACTGTTTTTTTGCGCTTCACCCGCAGTTCAACTTTTTAAGGAGAACACCATGCAGCTCAAGGGATCCAAGACCCACCAGCATCTGAAGGAAGCGTTTGCCGGGGAATCCCAGGCCAATCGCCGTTATCTGTATTTCGCAGCCAAAGCGGACGTGGAAGGCCAGAACGATGTAGCGGTCGTGTTCCGCTCCACCGCCGAAGGTGAAACCGGGCATGCGCACGGTCATCTGGAGTATATGGAGGCCTGCGGCGATCCGGCTACCGATATGCCTATCGGCGGTACCCGCGACAACCTGAAATCGGCCATCGCCGGTGAAACCCACGAATACACCGACATGTATCCGGGCATGGGGAAGACCGCCCGCGAAGAAGGTTTCGATGAAATCGCCGACTGGTTCGAGACCCTGGCCAAGGCCGAGCGCTCTCACGCCAACCGCTTCCAGAAGGCGCTGGATAACCTGGTTGACTAACTGCCGGAATGCCCTCCCCCGCTAAGACCCTGCGGGGGTGAGGCGCGCCAGCCATGAAAAAAAATTTGTGGCTGATCAAGATAAACAGATATGAATAACCTGGGCTGGCATTTTTTTGTCAGCTCTAGATTGATTGAGCCTGTCATGAGGAGCCGAATATGAGCACGCGCGAAGGCAGCCTGGAAGCGCCGCAGCGTCACCCCATCAAGTGGCGCGACCCCGCCTTTAACGACGAAGCCTTGCTGCTGGAGGAACTGCACCGGGTTTACGACATCTGCCATGGCTGCCGGCGCTGCTTCAATCTGTGCAACGCCTTCCCCACCCTGTTCGACGCCATTGACGAAAGTCCCTCGGGCGAACTGGACAGTGTCGAGAAAAAAGTCTTTTGGGACGTGGTGGACCAGTGCTATCTGTGCGACATGTGCTTCATGACCAAATGCCCGTACGTGCCGCCGCACCAGTTCGATCTTGATTTTCCCCATCTGATGCTGCGCGCCAAGGCGGTGAAATTCAGGAAGGGCGAAACCAAGTTCCGCGACAAGCTGTTGTCCAGCACGGATCTCATCGGCAAGCTTGCATCCATCCCGGTGGTGACCCAGGTGGTGAACGGGGTGAACAATACGGCCGCCACCCGCAAGATCATGGACAGCATGCTCGGCATCCATCAGGATCGCAAACTGCCGGAATATGCCAGCGCTTCCTTCCGCGCCCATGCCGCGCCCAACGACCAGTTTCCGGTCAAGAACGGCGAACGTACGCCGGGCAAGGTGGCGATCTATTCCACCTGCTACATCAACTATAACGAGCCGGGCATCGGCCACGACCTGCTCAAGATCCTGGCCCACAACGAAATCCCCTCCCGCCTGGTGGAGAAAGAAGCCTGTTGCGGCATGCCCAAGCTCGAGCTGGGCGATCTGGAAGCGGTCAACCATCTCAAGGAAAGCAATATTCCCCACCTCGTCAAGCTGGCCATGGAAGGTTATGCCATCGTTACGGCGATCCCCTCCTGCACCCTGATGTACAAACAGGAACTGCCGCTGATGTTCCCCGAGGACGAGGACGTGAAGGCGGTGGCGGAAGCGATGTTCGATCCCTTCGAATACTTCATGCTGCGCCACAAGGACGGCCTGCTCAAGACCGATTTCAGGCACAAGCTGGGCAAGGTTTCCTACCATGTGCCGTGCCACCTGCGGGTGCAGAACCTGGGTCTGAAGACCCGTGAAATGTTGCTACTGGTGCCGGATACCGAGGTCAACACCGTGGAGCGCTGTTCCGGCCACGACGGCACATGGGGCGTGAAGAGCGAATTTTTTGCCGAATCGATGAAGATCGGCAAGCCGGTGTTCAAGCAAATGGCGGCCAGCGAGCCGGACTATATCAGTTCGGACTGCGCCATCGCCGGGCGCCACATCATGCAGGGCATCGGCGAAACGGGCGCGCAAAAACAGCATCCCCTAACCCTGATCCGTATCGCATACGGCTTATAAATCAAACATACCAAGGAGAAAAAAATGGCAAATGAAGGTTATCACGAACCGGTGGAAAAACTATCCGCCGCCACCATGGACATGCACCGCGCCATCGTTTCCCTGATGGAGGAACTGGAGGCGGTGGACTGGTACAACCAGCGCGTGGATGCCGCCACCGACCCGGAGTTGAAGAAGATACTCGCCCACAACCGCGACGAGGAAAAAGAGCACGCCGCGATGGTGCTGGAGTGGATACGCCGCCAGGACCCGGCGTTTGATCACGAACTGAAGGACAACCTGTTCAAGGAAGGGCCGATTGCCGGCCAGCACAAATAGTCATGGCAAAACTTACCCGAGACGCGCTCATGCCGCTGGAAGCCTACGCCAAGGCGCGCAACGCTTTCCGTGCCGAGGTGATGGCGCACAAGAAGGACCGCCACGTCACGCTGGGCGAACACGTCAGGCTGATATTCGAGGATGAAATGACGATCCGCTACCAGGTGCAGGAAATGCTGCGCGCGGAAAAGATCTTCGAGGAAGAAGGCATCCAGGAAGAACTAGACGCCTACAACCCGCTGATCCCGGATGGCAGCAACTGGAAGGCGACCATGCTGATCGAGTACGAGGATGTCGAGGAGCGCCACCGCATGCTCGCCCAGCTGGTCGGCATCGAAGACCGGGTATGGGTGCAGGCAGCCGGCTTCGAACAGGTCTTCGGCATCGCAGACGAAGACCTGGAGCGCGCCACCGCGCAGAAAACCTCGGCGGTCCATTTCATGCGCTTCGAGCTGACGCCCGGAATGATACACACCCTGAAGAAGGGCGCGGGCTTGAGCATGGGCGTGGATCACCCCCGCTATCAGGCCGCCCTTGATCCGGTTGCACCGGCTGTCCGGAAAGCGCTGCTGCGGGAACTGCAAGGCTGATATTGCGGTTAGTCGCCGAATTTAGTTTATCCTAAAAACAGCGATTCACCGCAGAGGACGCGGAGGACGCTGAGGAAAAACAAGGCATTGCCAAGTTATGCTGAGTCACCCATTAGGTGAGTGCGTTTTTTACGTCAAGCATTTGAATTCCTCCGCGTCCTCTGCGGTTCAACTGAGTTTTTTAGGTTTATTGGTTGTCCGGCTTTTTCCTGCGGCTTAAGGTCGGAAAACCCGGTATATCCTGCAAATAACGCTCGCCCAGCACCTTGCCTTCTCCGCGCAGGAAATCGAGAAAGGCGAGCGCGACAACCGATGGCTGTTTGTCCCTAGGAGAGGCCACATACCAGTGACGCCGGATCGGAAACCCATCCACATCCAGGAATACCAGTTCGCCGCCGGCCCTTTCCAGCGCCATGGTGTGCGCCGACAGCACCGTAACGCCCAGACCGCCGGCAACCGCCTGCTTGATCGCCTCGTTGCTGCCCAGCTCCATCCTGACCTTGAGTGACAGACCGCGCTCAGCGAAAAACCGCTCGGTAGCGAGCCGCGTGCCGGAGCCGGGCTCGCGCATCAGGAAAGGCTCTTGCGCCAGACGCGGCAAAGGAATGTTTTTCACGCCTGACAGAGGGTGATTGCGCGGCGCGAGAACCATCAGGGGATTCTCCAGAAACGGCTCCACCCTTATGTCCGCGTGTTCGGGCGGCTGACCGAGAATGTACAGGTCGTCCTCGTTGTCGGCCATGCGCTGCAATATCCGCTCCCGGTTAGTCACCTTGAGGGATACATCGATGCCCGGGTAGCGCTCGCAAAACGGCCCCAGCAGCCTCGGTATGAAATATTTGGCGGTGGTGATCACGGCCAGCCGCAGCTTGCCCGCCTTCACCCCCTTCATGTCCGAAACCAGCATCTCGAAGCGGGACAGCCCCTCGAAGATGTTCTGGCACACAACGAGCAGTTCACACCCGGCATCGGTCAAATGAATGCGCTTCCCGATCTGTTCCAGCAAGGGCAACCCGACAATATCAGTCAGCTGCTTGAGCTGGATGGAGACGGTCGGCTGGGTGAGGTGCAGCTCTTCAGCAGCGCGGGTAAAGCTCAGGTTGCGCGCAACCGCCTCGAAAACCTTGAGTTGCCTCAGGCTTGCATGTTTCATCGCAATTTCTCGTTCAGGATAACCATAGATAATTATCTATCATATAGATCGAAATTTACAATTGTTATTTATGAATCTACCTCGATATAGTTGCATCACGCTCTAACGAGCCACAAGCCATCCAACCGGATGAGCATACTGTTTTAACCCGAAAACAAGGAGCTTGCAATGGCAGTCAAGACCTACAACGCCGGTGTGAAAGAATACCGGCAAACTTACTGGACGCCGGAATACACCCCCCTGGATACCGACATCCTCGCCTGTTTCAAAATCACCCCGCAGCCTGGCGTGCCCCGCGAAGAAGTCGCCGCTGCCGTGGCTGCCGAATCTTCCACCGGTACCTGGACCACGGTATGGACCGACCTGCTGACCGACCTGGATTACTACAAGGGCCGTGCATACGCTATTGAAGACGTGCCTGGCGATGACACCTGCTTCTACGCCTTCGTGGCTTACCCGATCGACCTGTTCGAGGAAGGTTCCGTAGTCAACGTGCTGACCTCGCTGGTGGGTAACGTGTTCGGCTTCAAGGCACTGCGCGCACTGCGTCTGGAAGACATCCGCTTCCCGATCGCCTACGTCAAGACCTGCGGCGGCCCGCCCCAGGGTATCCAGGTCGAGCGCGACAAGATGAACAAGTATGGCCGTCCGCTGCTGGGCTGCACCATCAAGCCGAAACTGGGCCTCTCCGCCAAGAACTACGGCCGTGCCGTGTACGAATGCCTGCGCGGCGGCCTGGACTTCACCAAGGACGACGAGAACGTCAACAGCCAGCCTTTCATGCGTTGGCGCGATCGTTTCGAGTTCGTGCATGAAGCCACAATGAAAGCTCAGCGCGAAACCGGCGAACGCAAGGGTCATTACCTGAACGTCACGGCTCCAACGCCAGAAATGATGTACGAGCGTGCCGAGTTCGCCAAGGAAATCGGCGCACCGATCATCATGCACGACTACCTCACCGGCGGTCTGACGGCCAACACTGGCCTGGCCAACTGGTGCCGCAAAAACGGCATGCTGCTGCACATCCACCGCGCCATGCACGCCGTGCTGGACCGCAACCCGCACCACGGCATTCACTTCCGCGTCTTGACCAAGGTGCTGCGCCTGTCCGGTGGTGACCACCTGCACTCCGGCACCGTGGTAGGCAAGCTGGAAGGTGACCGTGAAGCGACGCTGGGCTGGATCGACATCATGCGCGACGAGTTCGTCAAGGAAGACCGCAGCCGCGGCATCTTCTTCGATCAGGACTGGGGTTCCATGCCGGGCGTGATGCCGGTCGCGTCCGGCGGTATCCACGTCTGGCACATGCCCGCACTGGTGAACATCTTCGGCGACGACTCGGTGTTGCAGTTTGGCGGCGGTACGCTCGGTCACCCCTGGGGTAACGCAGCCGGTGCAGCGGCCAACCGCGTCGCACTGGAAGCCAGCGTGGCAGCGCGTAATCAGGGTCGTGATATCGAGAAAGAAGGCAAGGACATCCTGACCAAGGCAGCAGCCAGCAGCCCGGAACTGAAGATCGCCATGGAAACCTGGAAAGAAATCAAGTTCGAGTTCGATACCGTCGACAAACTGGACGTGGCGCATAAGTGACGCAGACATCCCGGACGCGCCCTGGCGCGATCCGGGATCCGGTAACAATCTAAATTTAAGGAGCAAATCATGAGCGAAGTAATGGATTACAAATCGCGTATGTCCGACCCGGCCAGCCGCAAATTCGAGACCTTCTCCTATTTGCCGGCCATGACCGCGGACGAGATCAAGACGCAGGTGGAATATCTGGTTTCCAAAGGCTGGAACCCGGCCATCGAGCACGTCGAGCCGGAATACCTGATGGATTCCTACTGGTACATGTGGAAACTGCCGATGTTCGGCGAAACCGACGTGACCAAGGTGCTGGCCGAAGCGGAAGCCTGTCACAAGGCCAACCCCAACAACCACGTGCGCCTGATTGGTTACAACAACTTCAACCAGTCACAGGGCGCGGCCATGGTGATTTTCCGCGGCAAGACAGTTTAAGCAGCGACGCGGTTGAGAAAGTAGTAACGGCCCCCGCCGCCGCAAGGCGCGGGGGGTTTCACCCAGGCAGGGCACAATCTCATGAATACCAACGGGTGTTTATCGGTTTGTTTCCTCTCCCACCCTATCAAGGAGCGTGACCATGAGCGACATCATCAAGCAGTACCGGATCGAAAAAGAACCCTACTACCGCCCCGTCTCGGACGAGGTGGAACTGTACGAAGCCGCCTACAGCGTGCGCATGCCGATGATGCTGAAAGGCCCCACCGGCTGCGGCAAGTCCCGCTTCGTCGAATACATGGCCTGGAAGCTGGGCAAGCCGCTGATCACCGTGGCCTGTAACGAGGACATGACCGCCAGCGACCTGGTGGGCCGCTTCCTGCTCGACGCCAGCGGCACCCGCTGGCAGGATGGCCCCCTCGCCCTTGCCGCCCGCTACGGCGCGATCTGCTATCTGGACGAAGTGGTGGAGGCGCGCCAGGACACCACCGTGGTGATCCACCCTCTGACCGACCACCGTCGCACCCTGCCCCTGGAGAAGAAAGGCGAACTGGTCCATGCCCATCCCGACTTCCAGTTGGTGATTTCCTACAACCCCGGCTATCAGTCGCTGATGAAGGATTTGAAGCAGTCCACCAAGCAGCGTTTCGGCGGTCTGGACTTCAACTATCCCGACCACGCCATCGAAACCGAGATCGTCGCCCATGAAACCGGCGTCAATGCGGAAGTGGCCGGCAAGCTGGTTTCCATCGCCGAACGCGCCCGCAACCTCAAGGGCCATGGTCTGGACGAGGGCATCTCGACGCGCATGCTGATTTACGCCGGCAGCCTCATCGCCACCGGCGTCGATCCGGTCAAGGCCTGCCGCGTGGCTCTGGTGCGCCCGATCACCGACGATCCCGACATGCGCGATGCACTCGACGCGGCAGTGACCACGTTCTTTTAGTAATGGGTAATTAGTGATGGGGAATGGGTAAAACCCCGCTGGTTTTTACGCATCACCCATTCCTCATCACTCATCACGGGGGTTTGTTATGAGCATCAATCTCGAAGACTATCAGGAACTGATCGACTCGCTTTCCCCGGAATTGCAGGAAAGCTTGCATGCCGCGTGGCTGGAAGCGGCCAAGGTTTTCAGCGCACGCGGCCTGGACAATTATCTCAAGGGTGCAGCCGCACTGAAGAGCCTGGGCAAGGGCGACGACCTGGTCGCCACCTGGATCGATCATGCGCCGCTGGTGGCCAAGGAAATCGGCGAGGATGTCGTGCCGGACCTGGTGCAGACCGCACTTGAGCTGGCCTCCAAGACCTCGGGCGCGGTGATCGAACTGGTCCTCAGCACCGCACCCACGGCGGCCAACCGCCTCGGCGACGAGGTGCTGTTCCGAGCCTACCTGCAATTCATCGATACCCTGCTGTCGCAAGCGCCGCGCGGCGTGCGCCCGATGCTGGAAAACCTGGAAAAGCTGTTCAGCCAGCTCACCCTGGGCGGCTTGCGCCGCTGGGCGCTGTGGGGCGCCCATGCCCATCGCACCAACTATCCGGAACAGGCCAGCTACTTCAGCCTGCAATCCAAGGAATCGTTGGCCATGCTCCAGAAGGAGCGCAAGGGCACGCTGTTCATCGACGTCCAGCGCCGCATCAACATGTATCTGCGCGCCTTGTGGGCGCGGGATTTCTTCATGAAGCCGACATCAGGCGACTTCGAGACGCGTGAAGGCTACCGGCCCTATGTGGAAGGCTATTTCATTCACCTGCCCGACGCTTATGATGATTTTGTTGTGCCCGCTGCAAGCGGGCAACGTTCGGCCCCTCTCCCTCGGGGAGAGGGTTCGGGTGAGGGCAAAACGCCCGGATCACCGCAAGCTGAAATTCGCGTCTCAGGCCTGGAGATGTACCGTGCCGCCGCTGCTCATAGCGCCGCCCATATCGTCTATACCCGCGACCCGATCTCGGCCGAGGCGCTCAACCCCTTCCAGATGGCCGTCATCAGCGTGATCGAGGATGCCAGGGTGGAAACCCTGGCAGTACGCAAGTTCCCCGGTCTCAGGCACCTGTGGGCAGCTTTGCACACGATTGAATCAGACCAGGGCAAGTCGGCGGGGGATTATCTCAACCGCCTGGCGCGCGCCCTGCTGGATGACAGCTATCAGGACAACGACCTGTGGATCGCCCAGGGGCGGGTATTGTTCAAGCAGGCTGCGGATCGCCTCGATACCAACCAGGTATCCTGGGACATCGGCGTGCAGCTGGCGCACGAATTCATGGGTAAGCGCATTGCCTTCAATCCCCGCACCGATCTGCTCACCGCAGCGTACCGCGACGATAACCGTTATTTCTGGGAATTCGAGGAATTCGATTTCGACAAGGCCATGGCGGCGGGTTACGAAGCCCCCAAACAGGTGCGCAAGCACGTCAGCCTGATGGAGTTCGCCAACGAAATCGACGTCGAGAACGCCGGGGACGACGCGGAAGAAATCTGGGTGCTGGGCACGGAACTGTTTCCCTATGAAGACATGGGCAAGTCCTTCAACGAGCTGGAAGGCAAGGAACCGGTTTCGGAGCCCTATCATTACTCGGAATGGGATTACCAGATCCAGCTCGAACGTCCGGCCTGGGCCACGGTGCTGGAAAAACGCCCCAAGGCGGGGGATCTGCAGCTGATCGACGACATCACCGCCCAGCACAAACGTACCATCGGCCGCCTCAAGTTCCTGCTCGACGCCCTGCAACCCCAGGGTGTGACGCGCATCCGCAAGCTGGAAGACGGCGACGAGGTGGACGTCAACGCCGCCATCCGCGCCATGATCGACATCCGTATGGGGCAGCAGCCCGACCCGCGTATCATGATGCGTTCGGTGCGCAAGGTGCGCGACATTTCGGTGATGGTGCTGCTGGACCTGTCAGCATCCACCAACGAGAAAGTGAGCGGGCAGGATTACAGCGTGCTGGACTTGCAGCGCCAGGCCACCGTGCTGCTGGCTGACGCCATCCACAAGATCGGCGACCCCTTCGCGATTCACGGTTTCTGCTCGGACGGGCGCCACAACGTCGAATATTTCCGTTTCAAGGACTTCGATCAGTCTTATAATGAGCTCCCGAAATCGCGTCTGGCAGGCATGAGTGGCCAGCTATCGACGCGCATGGGTGCGGCCATTCGCCATGCCGGGCATTATCTGAAATTGCAGAAATCCGCCAAGAAGCTGCTGCTGGTAATTACCGACGGCGAACCTGCGGACGTGGACGTGCGCGACCCGCAGTATTTGCGTTACGATACCAAGAAAGCGGTGGAGGAAATGGCCCGTTCCGGCGTGACCACTTTCTGCATGTCGCTCGATCCGCGAGCGGACCAATACGTCTCCCGGATTTTCGGGGCCAAGAACTACATGGTAGTGGACCATGTGGAACGCCTGCCGGAGAAATTGCCGGTACTTTACGCAGGACTTACACGATGACACAACAGACTTATGTCGGTATCGATCAGGACACCAACGCCGGCCTGACCCACCTCGGGCGCATGGTGCGCGATGCCTGGGTATTTAGCATCCTGCCCGAAACGGAAACCTGCGCGGGCTGGGATTCCGCGCGCATGCAGAACCTGTACGAGCAGGTTTATGCCGCCTGGGAACCCTATGCCCATCTGCCCAGCAGGCTGCCGGAAGAACTGCGCGAAAAGCACACCCGGTTTTATGCCCAGGCCATCACGGCAGCCCGTGACGAGGGATGGGACCCGGAGCTGGGCGAGGACGAATAAACCTATAAAAAGCTGTTGAACCGCAAAGGACGCAAGGGGCGCAAAGGAAATTCAAGGACTTGAACAACTTAATCTGCTTACCCGACCGGGTATACAGAATAATCCATTAACTCATTGTTCTACCTTGAGAACATTTGCGTCCTTTGCGGTGAAATGCCGTTTTTAAATTAAATTATCGCCGCTCGGGCGCCGGAAATTTGATTACTCGCGCCGTTCCGGCTAAGCGCCCCTTCGCGGCCAGATCGTTCAGGGCGCGGGGCAGTTCCGCTTGCAGGCGTGCCATGAGCTGAGCCGCATCGGGCTGATAATAGACCGCCTGGTACGGAACCGGCTCGTCGAGGGAAGTGCGCGTCTGGGGACGGAACTCCTGCCAGGCGATGTCGATCCAGCATTTGCGCTCGCCGTCGAGGAATACAAATTCCTCCGCATCCAGAATCGCCAGGTACTGCATGGAACGGATCGGAACGAACAGACAGCCGGAAGGGCTGCGGGACAACAGCGCATGCGCCAGATTGTAGGTCGCGGCCAGCAAAAACCGGGGCTCGCGCGCCGATTCGGGGTTACGATAGCAGGTGATTTGCATGCGCACTCCATGGTTGTGGACGGGCTGCAATAATTATCCATGCTTTGCGCCGCCTTGAGGAGATGAACGATGAAGAAACCGATCCAGGAATTCAACAAGTGGCTGCTTTCTCTGGTAGAGCACATCGGCCTCTTGGTGATCGCCGTTGCCACTGTGTTCGCCATGGCGAGCGAAGTCATGGTCATGGTGATCGCGGCGCAGGTGACCCTGGCCGACCTACTGCTGCTTTTCCTCTACCTGGAAGTGCTGGCGATGGTCGGACTGTATTACGGCACAGGCAAACTGCCGGTGCGCTTCCCGCTGTATATCGGCATGGTGGCGCTGGCGCGCTACCTGATCCTGGACATGAAAGCCATGGACGACTGGCGCATGCTCGCGGTGAGCGGCTCGATCCTGATGCTGACGGTGGCTGTGCTGCTGATCCGTTTTGGTCATGTCCGCTACCCGTATCCGGGCGACGAGCCAAAAGAATAATTGCGTAACACATTGAAAACAGATACCTATGGAAACCTTGTCATGACTACACCAATGTATCAATCCAGCATCACCAGCCTGCCCCTGCTCAATCGCGGCAAGGTGCGCGATATTTATGCCGTCGACGACCAGCACCTGCTGATCGTCACCACCGACCGCCTGTCCGCCTTCGATGTCATACTCCCCACCCCTATCCCCGGCAAAGGGGAAGTGCTGACCCGTATCTCCGATTTCTGGTTTTCCCGGCTCGACCACATCATCCCCAACCAGCTTACCGGCATTGCACCGGAATCGGTGGTCGCAGCCGGCGAGCGGGAGCAGGTGGCAGGGCGGGCGATCGTGGTGAAGAAGCTTGCGCCCCTGCCGATCGAGGCCATCGTGCGCGGCTACCTGGTCGGCTCGGGCTGGAAGGAATACAAGGCGAACAGCAGCGTCTGCGGCCTTCCCCTGCCAGAAGGGCTCAAAGAAGCCGACAAACTGCCGGAACCGCTATTCACCCCTTCCACCAAGGCGGCAGCGGGCGCCCATGACGAAAACATCAGCTATGAGAAAGCCGAGGAACTGCTCGGCAAGGCACTGGCCGCCCAGGTGCGCGACGCTTGCATCGCCCTATACAAAGAAGCCGCCGCCTATGCCGCAACCAAAGGCATCATCATCGCCGACACCAAGTTCGAGTTCGGCCAGGACGCCCAGGGCAAACTCTATCTGATCGACGAGGCGCTGACTCCCGACTCATCCCGCTTCTGGCCCGCCGACCAGTACGCGCCGGGCAGCAACCCGCCCAGCTTCGACAAACAGTACGTGCGCGACTGGCTCGAATCCACCGGCTGGAACAAAAAAGCCCCGGGGCCGGAATTGCCGCCGGAAGTAGCCGCCAAAACCGGCGAGAAATACCGCGAAGCACTCAAGCGTCTGACGGAGAACGTATAATGGCCGACATCAACAAGCTGCTTGAGGGTTTCAAACGCTTTCGCCACAACATCTACGACGAAAATCCCGCCCTCTTCGACCGCCTGACCAAGCAGGGGCAAACGCCCAAGACTATCGTGGTGGGCTGCTGCGACTCGCGGGTCGATCCCGCCATCGTTACCGACTGCGACCCCGGCGACCTGTTCACCATCCGCAACGTCGCCAACCTGGTGCCGCCGTTCGAGACCGTCGGCAACTATCACGGCACCAGCGCAGCGCTGGAGTTCGGTGTACGCAACCTGGAAGTGGAAAACATCATCGTGCTCGGCCATGCCCAGTGCGGCGGCATACGCGCCTTGATGAATCAGGTGCCCGGCACCGAGCAGCATGAAGGCTTCGTGCCCAGTTGGATGAATGTCGCCAGCCACGCACGCAACCGCGTGCTGTCGCGCATGCACGGCGAACCCCTGGAAAAGCAGGCGCGGGCCTGCGAGCAAGAGGCCATTCTGGTGTCCCTGGACAACCTGCTGACTTTCCCCTGGATTCTGGAACGCGTCGCACAAAGAAAACTGACCCTGCATGGCTGGTATTTCGACCTGGAACACGGCGAACTGCTCCGCTTCAACCCTGACAGCAACCGCTTCGAATCGTTTTCCTGACTCAAGAGGAAACGAATAACCTTGAAACGCACCGGGAGAATTCAGTATGCCGAAATCACATGATGCAAGGAAGCCGGACCAATCTGTAACCAACAAAACGCTGGTCGGGATTGTCACCGGCAGCCCCAACGACCTGCCCACCGTGGTCAAGGTACGCGACACCCTGACCGAACTGGGCATTCCCAGCGAAATCGTAGTGGCCTCGGCCCATCGCACCCCGGACAAGGTGCTGGCCTACCTCGAACGGGCGCACAGGGAAGGCGTTCAGGTGCTGATCGGCTGTGCCGGCGTGGCCGCCCATCTGGCCGGTGTCATTGCCGGCCACACCCGCTTGCCGGTAATCGGCCTGCCGCTCTCGGGCGGAATCATGTCCGGCCTGGACGCCCTGCTCTCTACGGTGCAGATGCCGCCGGGCGTGCCCGTTGCCACGGTGGCGGTGGATGGCGCCAAGAACGCCGCCATGCTGGCTGCCCGCATCCTGGCGCTGAAATTCCCGGAAATCAACCATGCCCTGGAAACGGCGGCGAAAAAGGAACGCGCCCGCTACGACCAGACCGCGGATGAAGCGCTGGCAAAATTGACGGAAAAATAAAGGAAGCCACGATGCCCCTCGTCCACATGGCCGACATGCTCAAGCATGCCTACCATCACAGTTATGCCGTCGGCGCGTTCGGCGTGGTCAATCTGGACTTTGTGCAAGGCGTCCTGCAGGCTGCGGAAGACTGTCGTGCGCCGGTAATCCTGAACCTGATCGAATCCCATTTCAATTATTACGATTTGGAGCTGCTGATGCCAGCCGTGACAGTGGCGGCACAGCGCGCCAAAGTACCGGTTGCCATCTGTCTGGATCACGGCGTAAGCATCGAGTCCGCCGCGCGCGGCATCCGGGCGGGCTGCAACGGAGTGATGGTGGACACCTCGCTGCGGCCGTTCGAGGAAAACCTGAAAATCACGCGCAACGTAGCCGCCATGGGCCATGCCTGTGGCGTGGCGGTTGAAGGCGAACTGGGCTACGTGCCCGGCGATGAGGACGAGGAGGGCGTAAAAACGCCCGGTGGGCTCGTCTACACCCTGGCCTCCGAAGCGAAGGCTTTCGTGGAGCGAAGCGGCGTAGACTTCCTGGCGGTATCAATAGGCACCGCGCACGGCCGCATGAGCGGCACGCCCAAACTGGATTACGCTCGCCTGGCCAAAATCAACGAGGCAGTCGGCATCCCGCTGGCGGTTCACGGCGGCACCGGGCTTTCCGATGATCAGTGCAGAAAGCTGATCGCCAACGGCGTCGCCAAGATCAACTACTATACGGCGCTCTCCGAAGCGGCTGGAAGCCATATCCGTGCCAATGCCACCCCGGACAAGAAAAGCTACAAGATGCTCACCCGCGGTGTCAGGGGCGTGATCCGCGCAGAAGTGGAACGTTGCATCCGCCTCTGGGGTAGCAGCGGACGGGCGGCGGAAGTCCTGGCCCAATGCCGACCATGGCGCGAAGTAGAGCATGTGGTGCTCTACAATGCTCCTCAAACCTTATCCGAAGACGCAGCATCTTCCACGATGCAGCAGCAGGGAAAGGAAATCCTGGAAGCCATCCCGGGTGTGCGCCATGTCCAGGCGGGCACGGCGGTAGGCGGGGAAGCGAAATACCGGCACTGCCTGCTAGTCCGGCTGGCCAGCGAGGAAGTTATTGCAGCCTACAACAAGCACCCTGACCAGGCCCAGTTTGCCAAAGATCTGTTCCAGCACAGCACCATGGATAGGGCTGCCATTGACTTCGAGCTTACCAGGTAAGGAGCCAACGTTTACCTCACCCCGCCTTTTCTTCATAATGCCGGAAACATTAAAAAGGTGAGAGTGATGGAACAGATCGAAGCGCTGATTGCCACATTGGCCGGCTGGGTGTGGGGCCCGCCTATGCTGGCCCTGCTGGTGGGAACCGGTTTGTACCTCACCATCATCCTGCGCGGCATGCAGTTTCGCGCCCTGCCCCATGCGCTGCGCCTGATCTGGCACAAGGAGCACGCCGCGGATGGCGACATCAGCCACTTTGCCGCACTGATGACCGCGCTGGCAGCCACCGTCGGCATCGGCAACATCGTCGGTGTGGCGACAGCAATCACCCTGGGCGGGCCGGGGGCGGTATTCTGGATGTGGATGACCGGCCTGGTGGGCATGGCGACCAAGTATTCCGAGGCAGTGCTGGCGGTAAAATACCGCGAGAAGGGCGAACACGGCATGCGCGGCGGGCCGATGTACTACCTCGCCAAGGGAGCCGGCTTGCCCAAGCTGGGCTGGCTGTTCGCCCTGTTCACCGCGCTGGCGACCTTCGGCATCGGCAACATGACCCAGGCCAATGCCGTGGCCAAGATCTTCGAGTCGACATTCCACATCGAACCCTGGGTGACCGGCGTCGTGCTGATGCTGCTCACCGCCCTGGTCATTCTCGGCGGCATCAAGTCCATCGGCCGCTTCACCTCGCTGCTGGTGCCCTTCATGATCATCGGTTATGTCGGCGCCTCCCTGGTGGTGCTGGCGCTGAATGCCAGCGAAATCCCCCATGCCTTCGGTCTGATTTTTTACCATGCCTTCAACCCGGCTGCCGCCACAGGCGGCTTCGCCGGTGCGGCGGTGGCTGCCGCGATGCGCTTCGGCATAGCGCGCGGGGTGTTTTCCAACGAATCCGGCCTCGGGTCGGCGCCGATCGCCGCCGCGGCGGCGCGCACCCATGACCCGGTAAAGCAGGCGCTGGTCAGCATGACCCAGACCTTCATCGACACCCTGGTAGTGTGCACCATGACCGCCCTGGTGATCCTGACAGCCACATCGTGGACCCAGGGCGTGGGTGCGGAACAACTCACCAGCGCCAGCTTCGGCGAAACCCTCGGCACTGCGGGACACGTCATCGTGGCCGTGGCAACGGCGCTGTTTGCCTATTCCACCCTGATCGGCTGGAATTATTATGGCGAGAAAGCGGTCGAGTACCTCGCCGGGGCGCGCGCCATCCGGCCCTACCGCGTGGTGTTCGTCTGCGTGGTGATCGTCGGCGCGATGATGAAGCTGGAGTTCGTGTGGAACTTCTCCGACCTGATGAACGGCATGATGGCGATTCCCAACTTGATCGCGCTGCTGCTGCTGTCAAATGTCGTCAAGGCGGAAACCGAGCGCTATTTCAAACGCTAGTGTAGTGCTTCGTAAATTGCGATACATGCATCACTGGACGCACCTCCCTCATCCCCAGCCCTTCTCCCGGAGGGAGAAGGGCGTTTAGCCCCTCGCCCTCCGGGAGATGAGTGGGGGTGAGGGAAACTCGCTTGCAGTGCTCCGCGGCTTAATTTCCAAACAGAACGAAGCACTACGCTAGCAGCTTGTCGGATTTAATGCGTATTCCACAATAAACCCGCCACCTATAACGATGCAAAATCGGCCATCGATTCCGACGACGTTCCGCCGCTTGGGAGCGGCATTCAGGAAACGTGAACTTCCGTCATCGACCCGCAGCGGCCATTGGCGATTCCGGAAAGCAGTCGTCTGAATATTAACAGTCATGTAGGTTGGGTTAGGCGCGGCTTTTTGCGCCGTAACCCAACAAAACCCAATCATTCATCTAAACGCTGGTGTTGGTGTGTGCTGTCCATCCGTCGGTGTTGAAGATTGGGTTTGTTGGGTTGCGCGATAAAGCCGCTAACCCAACCTACATGACTGCGACGTATGTTTCGTAATTAATGGGTTCAGATACTAGATCAACATCAACCACGCAGGGTGTGTACCGCTTACTCCAACGAACCCGACTGTGGCGTTATGGACTCCTTCGGTTGATTCCGCAAATCCTGCTAGAACTTGCTCGCGGCTTACACCTGCTTTTATTTGAGATACCCAATAGTTTAAACCGCCAGTGTCGGGGATCCGATCAAGAACGTTGGAATAAAGTAGGGTCGTAAATTGCGTGGGCGTTAAGCTGGGCCCGTATTTGCTGACGAACTCTGTGGATCCGGTAAAACCACTGGCGATCGAGATAATTCCGTTATCTGCACCAGATGCAATATTCAAAGTGGTCGCGCCGGGCACGCCAGTCACAGTCTTAACCCAATATGCCAATCCAGCAGCCTCGGGCGCACGGTTCAAGGCAGCTTGGTACAGCAGTGCGACCCCCTCACTGAGTGAGCCGGTTGCAGCAACGTTCATGGTCTTGTCTGAGAACTGGACCTGAATGACCCCGGTGACGTGATTGGTGGAACCGGTGGTGGTGTTAGTAAGATTAAAGCTGCCGTCACCGTTGGGGGTCATCGTGTAGGCTGTCGATGCTTGGGTGCTCAGGTTGATGACGTCTAGCCCCGATCCCGACACAGCCGTGCTTGCGGCAGGTGCGGCAAGGGTGGTTTGCGTGGTGGCAGAAGTGATTGGGACGGTAGTCCCATCTAAGGCCGCAGTCTGGTCAGCAAACTGAAGACGTTCGACATTGATGAGGGTGTCTGTTCCGTCACGGTTGGGTATTGTATCCGTAATACTGTAGCTGCCGTTGCTATTCCTTTTAACAATGTATTCCGAGCGTATGCCGAGGTATACGGCCGTGTCGGTCAGAGTGCCGCCAATGATAGTGTCGTTACCGCCGTACCCGGAAATGATGCTCGGGCAGTAGTTGCCATCGTTGCTGATGACATCATCGCCGCTATAGAGGTATTTCATCAGGCCGAGTCCATCATTGCCGCTGGCGAAGCTGAGCCAGGCGGATACCGGCGTATTTAGTCCTGTCGTGATGAAATCGACGGAATGGGGGGCTGCGTCTTTGTATCCGGTTAAAGTGGTGATCGTTCCACCGCTTAAATTCCCGCCACTAATCGTAAAGCCGGTTCCTTGGTAAACAATGTCAGTGTAACCGGCCGCATTCAGGTGCTCGACCCGGGTTGACGTTCCGGTGACCGCTAACATGGGAGCCACGTCTGCGGGATAGTCATTCCAGCTGAACAAGACTGCATTGGGATTTACGTACAACGTAACGTTTGACATTTCAGCCCCCAAATGGTTAGAAGTCTATCGGCCAACAAGTTCGTGAGTCAAGTAGCACGTGCGAAGCCGACCGCTTGATTTATTAGCGCCTCAAAGACGCTTTTAAAACCGTTGAGGCTGTCGAATAACCCCAATTTTCCCGCCTTGATATTACATGCTTATGGCATAATTCGTCATCTCTTCAACAGGATGGCGCCATGCCCCGCTTCAAACCTATCGACATGAGCCCGCGCTTTCTCGCGGTGGACCTTCACTCGCAAGTCTTGCCGGGCACCTTCGAATACGCGCTCTGCCGTCTTATCGACAACGAGCTTGATCTCTCCGAACTGGAAGCACGCTTTTGCAATGACAAGAACGGCGCCCCGGCCTATGCGCCTTCGGTGCTGCTCAAGATTGTCCTTCTGGCTTACTCGCGCGGGATCACAGGTTCTCGCGGCATGCAGCGCGCTTGCCTGCAGAACGTGTTGTTCATGGCTGTATCCGGCGATACCCAGCCCGACCACAGCACGCTGGCGGCCTTCGTCTCCGGCATGGGGATGTGGTGGCGCAACTCTTCGCGCGGGTTCTCGTGGTCTGCGACCGACAGGGCAGGGCCTCATCGGCCGCGAGTTGTTCGCCATTGACGGCGTGAAGCTGCCGTCCAATGCCGCCAAGGCGCGTAGCGGCACGCGTGAGGAGTTTGCCGATGAGGCTACAAAAATGGAGGCGGCGGTCGCCAAGATGATCGAGCGCCAGCGGATTGCAGATGCCTCTGGCCTTCGTTCCGAAGCACAGGATGCCGAACGCGAAGCGCACTGCATTGAACGCCTGAGCCGCGAGGCAGCACATTCGCGCGCGCGGCTTACCAAGCATCCCGAAGATCGCCGCAGCCCCACTATTGATCTGCAAAACCGGCAAGTGGGTAAGCAGGCATTTCGCCGCAAGGCGAAAGCTCGCAAAATCCGTCCTCGCCCAGCCGAATTCTCGCTTCGATTCTTCAAGTCCGACAGGACTGCTAGAATTTTTGCTTATGGGTAGCCGCAAAAGAATACACTGCGGCTACCCTTGGCTTTTTTGCGTGCAGATCAACCCATTACTGCGGGCAGTTGCGCTGAAAGTGCATTTTTCTCCGCCACGGCTGAGCCCAGCAAGGCAAAACCCAGCAGGGCGCCGCCACCCTGAAACAGGGCCTTGACGCCGCCTTCGCTTTCCTCGACCAGCCACTCGCCCTGTGCACCCGGTTCCGGCGGTGACACCACGGCCTGGCACGCCGGGGTTTTCACCACCACCGGCATGGCCGGATAGCGCACCCGGGTCGGGTTGCCGGACAGGGTGGGAGCCAAGGCGCGCGCCGCCTGCATGATCGGCATGACAAAGGGCAGCACTTTGCCCTCCACTTCCGCGCAGTCGCCGAGAGCGTAAACATCCTCGCAACTGGTCTGCAGCGTAGCGTCCACCACGATGCCGCGGTTGACCTTGATCCCCGCCGTTTCCGCCAGGGCAATGCGAGGCCTCAAGCCCACCGCCGACAAGACGACATCGGCCTCTATGGTTACACCGTTGGCCAGCGACAGGTTCATGCCTTTGCCGGATCGCGCCACCTGCTGCGTGGTCGTACCGAGATGGAATATGATCCCCGCCGCTTCCAGCCTGCGCTGCATGAACGCAGCGGATTCCGGCGGCAGCAGCCTGCCCAGCACCTGTGGGGCGAGGTCGATGACATGCACCTTGTAACCTGCCCCGGCGAGGTCATTGGCAAACTCGCAGCCGATCAGCCCGGCGCCGAGTATGGCGACATCCTTTTTTCCCTCGATAGCCTCGCGGAAGCGCCGGTAGTCATCGAGATCGTTCACCGACAGCACCGCCTCCGCCGCATTGCCCTGCAAGGGCAGGCGGATGGGATCGGCGCCCAGCGCCAGTACCAGCTTGCCATAAGACGAGGGGGCGCCATTCACCGTCAGCTGCTTGCGCTGCGGATCGATAGCCGTCACTTTTGCATGGGCGCGAACCTCGGCCCTGAGTTCCTCCGCCACCTTGTCCGAATTCTTGCCCAGCAGCGCATCGGCGCTTTTCTTCTGGGCGTAGGCGTTGGACAGCATGGGTTTGGAGTAGAAACCGCCGTGATCCGCGGAAAGAATCACGACGGGCGTTTCGGCATCCAGCTTGCGGAATTCACGCGCCACCGTGTAGCCCGCAAGCCCGCTGCCGATAATGACCACGGGCTCTTGGGTCATGATTAAATCTCCGCCATTTCGAAGTCGGACTTGGCTACGCCACAGTCGGGACATTCCCAGCTTTCCGGAATATCGTCCCAACGGGTGCCGGCAGAAAGGCCGTGTTCCGGGTCGCCTTGGGCTTCGTCATAGATGTAGCCGCATACGATACATTGCCATTTTTTCATTTCAAACTCCTTCATTTAATAAATTATCGGTTAATTGGATTCGATTTTCGCCAGGGTATCGCGGTAGTGGTTGGCGTGCTTCTCTTCCACCTTGGCCAATGCCGCGAAGCGCTTGGCGGCTTTTTCCAGGGTGACCTTGAACTGATGGGCATGTTCCCTGGACTCCGCGATCTGCTCGTCGATTTCCGCCACGGCGGCCTGGTTGCCTTCTTCCACCGCGGTATGGCGGAAGGACGGGTACATTTCGGTGTATTCGTGCGTCTCGCCGGCAATCGCCATTTCCAGGCACTTGGCCGGGGTCATGGTGCCCGCCGGGTAGAGCAGGTCGAGATGGCCCAGCGCGTGCTGCACTTCCTGGGCGGCGGTTTCCTCGAATACCCGGGCGGTTTCCACATCGCCTGCGGCACGGCAGACCTTGGCAAAGAACATGTATTTGGTGTGGGCCATCGACTCGCCGGCGAAGGCGGCTTCGATATTCTGGATCGTGGTCGGTGCTTTCATTTCGTTTCTCCTTTTGGGTTGAGCGTCAGTGCGTTCAGTGCACGATTCGCATGTTAGAGAAGACGAATAGATAAATCTAATTGATTGTTACGATTGCATCAATAGCTTTTGGCTATTCAATCCAGAAAGGGCGTCAGAAGCCGACCGGCGGCTCGTCCAGCTTGGTCACGCCGGGCAAGTCGGATGCAAGAATGGCCTGGCGCACCGCCTCCACCGCCTGGATACGGGGGAAGCTCTTGCGCCAGGCAAGCGCCACGCGGCGGCTGGGTCCCGGCGCCGCGAAAGGGCGGGTAGCGAGCAGGCTGTTGTGTTCGGGAATGGCATCGGCGGCCGTGGATGGCAGCACGGTAATGCCGGTGCCCGAGGCCACCATGTAGCGTATCGTTTCCAGCGAACTGCCCTCGAGGGTTTTCTGCATGCCGCTGGCACTCCGGTTGAGCATCGGGAAAGCCTGCAGAACCTGGTCGCGAAAGCAGTTGCCGCTGGTCAGCAGCAGCACGTTTTCCTCGCCCACCCAATCGTCAGGGATTTCCCGCTGCGCCAGCCAGGCATGGTCCGCCGGCAGCACCACGCGGAACGGTTCGTCGTAAACGGCCTGGGTCACGATGCCGGGTTCCGCGAAAGGCAGCGACAGCACCACCAGATCCAGTTCGCCGCGCCGCAACATATCGGCCAGTCGCAGGGTATAGTTTTCCTGGATCAGGAGCGGCATCTGCGGTGCCCGCTGACGCAAGCTCGGGATCAGACCCGGCATGAGATAAGGCCCGATGGTGTAGATGGCACCGAGGCGCAGCGGCCCTACCAGCGGGTCCTTGCTTTGCGAGGCGATGCGCTTGACCTCCTCCGCCGCCTCCAGCGCGCGCTGGGCTTGGGCCACGACCTGCTCGCCGACCGGGGTCGGGGTCACCTCGTTCACGTTGCGCTCGAACAAGGTAATGCCGAGTTCCACTTCCAGTTTGCGCACCGCCACGCTGAGTGTGGGCTGGCTGACAAAGCAGGCTTCCGCCGCGCGGCCAAAGTGGCGTATGCGGGCGACAGCGACGATATACTTGAGTTCGGTAAGGGTCATGGCGTTACGATAGTCGGTACGCGCTTTCCAGGCAAGGTCGGGATCCCGCTATTACATCCGAGTGCGCCCTGCCGGGTGCACCAAAAAAAACCGCCATGCCGATGAACCGGTAGGGCGGTCGAAGGGGACCATGAATTCGGGTACGTGATAAAAATAGCAAAGGATACTAAATTAGTCAAGTAATATTTTGCGCTGTCCCAAGTGTATAATCCTATAAAAAGGTATTGAATCGCGGAGGACGCAAAGGAATTCAAGACGCAAAGGAATTCAAATAGTTAAACAATACAACATACTCACCCAGCGGGTGACTTGCCATAACTTGCCAATCCCTTGATTTTCCTCGGCGTCCTCGGCGTCCTCTGCGGTAAAACGCCGTTTTTAGCAAAATCAATCACGTTCGCCCCATACGCAAACCGCCGTGCAACAAAAAATCCAGTCTCTCGCCACCTCCATTTCATCCTGCATGATCGCCGACCGCCATTCTTTGCGACGGCAATTGGACAAGTTGCGCGCCATGGCCGCCGCCGGCAAACCCATAGATATGCCCCTGCAGCAACTGGAAAGCGCCATGGCGCGGTCTGCCGAACGGCTGCGGCAGCGGCTGCAGCGGCTGCCAACACCCGAATATCCCGAAGAACTCCCGGTGTCGGGTAAGCGCACGGACATCGCCGCCGCCATCGCCGCCAACCAGGTCGTCATCGTCTGCGGCGAAACCGGCTCGGGAAAGACCACCCAGTTGCCGAAAATATGCCTGGAACTGAAGCGCGGCGCCGCCGGGCTGATCGGCCACACCCAGCCGCGACGCATAGCCGCCCGCACCGTGGCTACACGCATCGCCGCCGAGCTGAAATCACCCCTTGGCCGGGACGTGGGCTACAAGGTGCGCTTCAGCGACCACACCAGCCCGGAAAGCTACATCAAGCTGATGACCGACGGCATCCTGCTGGCCGAAACCC
>Ga0315268_10001818_pt1 | contig 24479 bp, 28 predicted proteins | sample C1_top_MG_FD_204535 | JGI IMG/M metagenome (GOLD analysis project Ga0315268, IMG submission 204535) | Sediment microbial communities from Yellowstone Lake, YNP, Wyoming, USA - C1_top | ecosystem: Environmental > Aquatic > Freshwater > Lake > Sediment | place: USA: Wyoming | collected 2017-08-01
AGTCTTCAGCAGACTCAAGAACCTCGCAGGCTTGACACAGCACAACATGAGCGGACTGGCCAGAATCACGTTCCACGCCCAACTCTGTCTTCTGACCATCCTCCTCACAGCTCAAGCAGCCCTCAACACGCACAAACCATCCAAAACAAGAAGCATAAGATACTTCGCGAACTGATTTAGGAACAAGCATGCGCGCTATTGACAATTGAAAGGTGAGGTGACAGAACGTAGGCAAGAGAGATAAACCCCTTGGAAAAACGATTGATAAGTAGAAGGGTCATCAAACGAGAAGAGCTCGGGGAGGAAAGAAGCAGAAGAGAAGATAGAAACCCAATTTTGTCTTCACACCTAAGAAATATTACTAGCAGATGAAATATATGGCTCGAAAAGAACGATGTTCCCGATGTGGAAGTAAAAAAATAGTAGTTCAAGCTAGTTCTAAGAAGTGTGAAGTACGTGGATATCAGTGGAGTGGAAAAATAGGAAGCAAGACCTCCAGAAAAGAAAGAACAAGATTCTAAGAGAAGATTAGACGCTTGACTCCAAACTTTTATGGGGCCCCTAAAACTATTTTGAAATATGCTCATTTTCTTGTCTTGAACTGTTTAAAAGAAATAATCATAAATGCTAGTATTCAATTACTCTTGGCAGTTTCTTTGCTTGCTCTATCCACTTCCTTACCATCTCTAAAGATGGCAGTTGTCTAAAATGTGCGAGTTTCTCTTTCTCCTCTTTCAGCTTAGCATGAAGGTCTTCCGGAATTCTTTTTGAAAGCTCTACCACGGTGTCTACTCCTGCTTCCTTTAACAGGTTCAAATGTTCTTCTCCAATCTCCTCAATTCTGAAGAGATCAGCCATGTTTACCCATTCTAAGATTAGCGTTTCAGAAATGCCTGTCTTCTCCGCCATTTCTATCCGTCCATTCCTTGTGCATCCTTTGTCAAGAAGGTTCTGAACTGTGCATATGCCAATGTTTTTGAGTTTCTGCGTAGCATAATTCGGGGCAATTCCGTCTATTTCTCTTATACGCTTGCTCAAGTTTTCTCTCTCCAAACCTTCTAATGCTTCCATTTGTACTTAAAGAATTTTCCTGATCGATCGGAGTCCCTCAAAACTATTGTGAAATGCCAAAAGCTACTAGGCAAAGAACTTTGATGTATTCGATGGTGTTTGTCTTGGTAGTAAAGCACGTGTTTAGCTTTGATGTACCTGCTGAAAAGATAGCAAACTTTGCTAAATGGTGTACTGAGACTTCAAAGCCCTTCTTTGAGAAGCTTCCAGAAGTCAAGTCTTATGATGTCTACCGAACAATGGTTGGAAAACATGCATTCGTGAAAGAAGTGGTATACAAGGACTTGACGGCTTTCTACAACATGTGGCAAAAGGCTTCAGATCCAAAGCTTCAGAAAGTGATGGGTGAATTCTTTTCCTACGTAGTGAATCTGGAATCAAAGCTCATCATGGAAATAGTCTAGAATCAAACCCTATTTCCTCTCTTTCTCTAGCATAGACTAACAGAACTACGATGAAAAACTTCTAGGGAGTCCCTGAAGTCTTTGAAGGAAGCTTTAGGCTTTTAATTGCTGAAGTTTCTGTTTTCTCTTCTTCATTTCATTGTAGACATATTCAAACCATTCAAACGATTTTGGCATATTATACTGTTCTCTCCAACCATGTGCCAGAGGCTTCAATCTTTCCCATGCAAGTACAATTCCATAGCCAAAGAAGTCATCAACCAATCCAATGTCTACAAGTTTTCTGTGCACAAGAAGACCTACTGCATCGAAGAACCACCCGATTTTGTCGATGTCTTCCCACACTTGCGAGGGCTCGGCAGAAAAGGGGGGGGAGGGGGGGGATCATACTTCTTCACAAAATCATCGTAGTCCCTAATTTTCAGAGCCAAGAATCTTAGCCTTGCCTTTTTCATGTCTTCGCTAGCGCGCGCTAATGTTAAATTCTTATGAGAAGGTCTGTTTCTCTTATTTTGTTCTGTTGTTGAATCATGTGGCTCTGATGCCTAATCTGGAGAGCATAATAAATGACTCCAGCTATTACACTTGCAGACGCTAACATTATAGAAGCAGTCTGTATGTCAACCACTATTGACACCCAGAAGACAAGATTAGGTGAGATCAGTATTAAAGACTGCACCAAAACATGAAATTCCACAAGTCATATGAATTGATTTGAGAAACATTATGAGGCGAAAGTGAGGTTCAACATGATTAGAGTTGGTGAAGATTCAAGTTCGAAAAAGAAATGGGAAATGAGCCTTTGCCTAGCCTAGTAGTTTGCCGTCTTTCATTACTGCTTTTCCATCAAGCGTCCACGTTGGCTTCGGAATGATGAAGTCCTGATGCAAGTCTGCAGCGACTTTGCCGCCCATGTGAGAGTTGTCGCCTATAGCCAAATGCACAGTGCCCTTGATCTTTTCTGATTCAAGAATGTTGTCAGGCCGTTTCGCGTTGGGGTTGGTTCCTATTCCTAGCTCAGCGAGGTTTCTTCGCGAAATATAGGGCTCCTCTTTTTTCTTGAAGTCCAGCAAGCCTCTGTATTCGTCGCCGATTTTTCCGCCGCCGATAACCTCGGTTACTTGCCCATTCTTGAATACCAAGGTCATCTTTTCTTTGAGATCAGGATACCAGTTCGCTTCTACCACAAGCTTGCCGTTAGCCGTTCCTTCAACGGGTGCGCAGTAAGCCTCTCCTGATGGCAGGTTGCCCCATGAGCCCTTCTCCGTGAAGATTCCCGCGTCTACCATGCCGTTTCTGCCTTTCACACTGAAGGTAATGTCTGTGCCTCCAGGGGAAATGACTTTCACATCGTTGGCCTTTGTGATCAAGTCGGCGATTTTCTTTGTTTCTTTGTCTATTTCGCTGTAGTCTGAAGCCATCGGCCCGCCGGGATAGAACATTTCTGCGACGAACATGGGCATGCTTGCCACTCTTCCTCCGGCTTTGCAGGTGTTCACTCGCGCATCCGTGTGTGTCAACGAGTAAGTTGTTATGGCGATGGCCACGTTTGCGCTTTTCATTTTTTCTTCAACATGTTTTCCTGGGTAAGTCCCGTGCTTGCCTATTGATGAATAAGTGAAGAACTCAATCTCGTTGCTCGGAAACTTTTCCGTGGCGATTTCGCTGACCATCTTGGCCAGAACTGCTCTTTCTGTGGCTTCTGTCAGCTTTGCACTGGTCTTTGTTAACCATTCTTCCGCGGTCGGGACATCAGTGACGACCACAACTTTCTCGCCGCTTTTGAGCCCCATGTTTACCTTGAGCATGTTCACAACGCCGTTCACGAGTTTCTCTTTGTCAATCATTTTTTCACCTCATGACGAAAAAGGAGGAGAAATCTAGGGTTTGCCGAGTTTCTTGGCAAGTCTGGCAAGTTCTGGCTGAACAACTCGGCCTTTGTCGAAGACCTTTTTGCCATCAAGCCAGACGGAAGTGTTCAAGCAGATGCCATCGGTGTGTGACGGAGCCGGAATGGGTTCACCACCTGTCAGCATTTGGCCTACGTAGCCTATTCCCCATTCAGTGCATCCCCAGACCCTCTCGTCTTCCACTATGTTTCCCGTGAGTTTGGCACCAGGGTTAACTCCATAACAGACATGGGCCATCCGTATCATAAGCGGGTTGTTGAAGCTTTTTAGCCAAGCTTCGAAAGTCTGAGCGTCCTGGCCACCTTCAATTTTCTCTATTTTTCCTTCCTTGACATGAAGTCTAATGGGGGCCTTGGTCAGTCCAATCGGAGGCACCACCGAACCATCAAAGGCGATTGTACCGTTGATGGATTTGAAGATGGGCGACCAACCTATCTGGCCACCTAACATGTGGGAGCCAGGTGTGTCTGCGTATCCAACTTCACAGATTATTGGTCTCTTCGGGTCATTGTCGAACTCGACGTTTCCCCCTGCTGGAGTTGTCATTTTGACGTGTTTAGCCGCCTTGGTCATTTCGATAAGCTTGTCCTGGAATTTTCCAAGAGCCTTCATGTCGACTCTTGCAATGACTCTGACCATCATGTCCACGTTCATACCGACCAAGCACAGGTGACGGAGCTTCTTGTTCTCTTTCATGGCCTTCTCATATGGCGTCGAGTAGAGAAGCCATTCATTGTTGTACTCAACCCAGGCATCAGCCTTGTTCAAAACGGCTGTCAACGCTTCCACTGGAAGCATCGGATCGGCTGCCTTACCAACACCGAGCGGAGATGCCGTCCACACAACCATTGGTTTTGCACCTACCGCAAAGGCCGCAGCCGCAGTCGCTTCAACCACTCGTGGATCTGATTCCGTGTCTGCCGTGATTACAAATGTTTCGCCTTCCCTCAGTTTGAACATGTCGCGAACCAGTCTGAGTGCTGCTCCGTTTAGTTCGTATTCGTAAAATTGTGGCATTTTCTTCCACCTTTTTCGGATTAGGTCTATTCTTTAGAAAAAGAATATAAGACTTTCTAAGAACGATTTACTGGTGGAAATCAGCTGTGATGAGTATGGACGTTTTCGAAGCCATCATGAATCGCAGGAGTGTGCGTCGTTACAAGCCTGATGCCGTTCCACGTGAGCTGACTGAAAAGATGTTGGATGCAGCTTGTTGGGCGCCTTCTGGCGGCAACATTCAGTGCTGGAAATTCATTGTCATAGAAGACAGAAAAATCCTTGATCTCATTCGAAAAGTGTCGCCTGGCTACCTAGGAGAAACTCCTCTAGCGATACTTGTTTGTTCAGACAAAGAGAAAGAGTATAGAGTAGGTGGAGCTCTGGGGAGGGATTACATGTCGGTAGCAGACTGCGCGATGGCCGTCGAAAACATGCTTTTGGCAGCCTATGCGCTTGGGTTGGGAACATGCGTCGTGAAATCCTTTTCTCCCGCCGCTGTCAGAGAATTTCTAGAGATTCCAGAAGGAATCGAACCTGAACTTCTGGTGATAGTTGGCTACCCGACTCGTGTTCCGGCGCCTCCAGCACGAATTCCCCTGAGAGAAACGGCTTTTCTAAACAAGTATGGTCACAAGTTTCCAACAAGTCTGAAGGGTTAAGAATTGGCTGCGAAAAGACTCACCGGTAACGACTACTTCTTCGAGATAGCCGTTTTTCTAGCCACCAGTGCGCAAGGTTGCCTGAACGAACCGCCGCTCTATGGACCTTTCAGGTTGCTCGACGCGTTGAGCAAGCTTGCTGAGCTCCCAGACTACGTTACAGGATTGGCTCCTGACCCCTTCTTGAAGGAAATAAAAGCTATTATAGATGAAAAAAAGCTACTCGTGATGTATGATGTGAAAGGCTTCAAGAAGGCTATTGACGAAATAGTAGAGAAGTTTGCGCGAGAACTCAAAGCTAGATACTTAGACGCAAAATAGCTCGCATACTGGCTGATAGAACTGGAAGTAGAAAAATGAGCGGAAAGGTTTCGTCCTATCGCTGGGTGTTGGCCTCGTTAACATGGCTGATGATGTTTGCTCTTGGAGCGAGTTGGTTTTGTTTTACACCTATGATGACAGTACTGGCCAAAGATGTGGCTCTATCTTATGAGCAACTTGGCATCCTTGTAGCGCTGGTTCCACTAGCATTAGTCATAGTATGCATCCCTGGCGGGCTGTTTGCTGACCGTTTTGGCATTCGAATAGCAGTCTCGACAGGGGGAACAATAATGGGGATATTCGGCATACTCAGAGGATTCGCCACAGATTTCACAACATTAGCTGTGTCCACGTTTCTGACTGGAGTGGGCTATTCAATAGCATACCCGAACCTGCCTAAGGTCGTAGGTGTGTGGTTTTCCCCGAAAGAATACGCATTGGCAAGCGGGGTTATGTTCACAGGCATGGAGGTCGGCATAGCATCCTCATTGATTTTGACTCCTGCCGTGCTGCTACCTTGGACTGGGTCTTGGCAAGGTGTCTTCATCGCTATCGGAGCTATGAGTCTGCTCACAACTTTGACCTGGATACTGTTTGCCCAGGAAAGACCAAAGTTGGTGGCTGGCTCCTTTCAGACAGACGCTTCCAGCCAAGTCAGCAGCGTTCCAATTGGAAAATCTCTTTCCATTGTGCTCCGAAACAGGCACATGTGGATCCTGATGCTTACAACTTTCTTCCTACTCGCACCTCAAATCGGGATGCTTGGGTTTCTTCCAACGATGTTGATATCAAAAGGATATGAGCCCGCCACGGCAGGACTGATTACATCGATGATATCGTGGTTCATGATTCCAAGCAGCTTTATCATACCCATGGTTTCTGACCGTGTAGGCCTGAGGAAACCTTTCATCTGGATAGCGTCGATTATCGCCGCGGGTGCCCTTTATTTCGCCGGAACAACAACCGGAATCCAGTTGTGGCTCTGGGTAGTCCTCTACGGATTCCTCATCGGAAGCATGGCCCCGATAATATTGGCAATGCCGCTGGAGGTGGTGGGAACATCCTACTCGGCAACTGCTGGCGGTTTCACACTCGTTGGCGGGTATCTGGGAGCTATGGTTGCGCCGTGGTTGGTCGGCTATCTTTCAACGGTGACAGGATCCTTTGTTCCAGCCGTAATCGTGTGCACAGTTATGACAGGGATTGAAGCTGTCTGCGGTCTGATGCTGAAAGAGACTGGTTCTCAGCGCTTGAAGCAGGCGGGCTGAATGAATCATTTTTGGACAAGGTGGCATGCTACGTAATGGTCGGGTTCCACCATCACAAAGGTCGGCTCCTTAGATCTGCAAGTTTCGTTTGCGAGTGGGCATCTAGTGTGAAACCGACAACCCTTTGGAGGGTTGATGGCGCTCGGAACCTCGCCTCTGGAGGGCACTCCTCTAGGCTTCAGCATCTCTTCTTGATCTGTTAGCACAGGCACTGAAGAGAGCAACATCTGAGTGTAGGGGTGTAACGGATTTTGGAAGAAAACAGGCGTTGGAGCGTACTCGACGATTTGGGCTAAATACATTATTGCAACTCTTGAGGCCGCGTTCCTCATGAGGCTAAGGTCATGGGTTATGAACAAGTATGACAAGTTGAGTTCTCGTTGAAGCTTCATGAGCACTTTCATTATTTTTGCTTGGATTGAAACGTCCAGAGCTGAAGTAGGCTCATCAAGCACTATGAAAGACGGATTAGTTGAGATAGCTCTGGCAATCGCGACTGCCTGTCTTTCTCCTCCTCCCAGATCTCGGGGTCTTCTTTGCAGAAAGTCCTTGGGGGGCAGCTCTACAGCCTCAAGCAACTCAACAACTCTCTTGCCCAGTTCGTCACGGTTCTTCGCTAATCCGTGGATTTTCAGGGGTGTTTCTACGATGTCTTTAATAGTCTTTGTAGGATTGAGAGAAGACGCTGGATCTTGGAAGACTATCGCCATGTCTCTTTTCAAGTATTTTGGGCGTTTTTTGGCATGCACCGATACGTCTTTACCTTTGAATATTATCTTACCCGATGTTGGTGTGTAAATTCCGATTATCACATAACCCGTTGTGCTCTTGCCGGAGCCAGATTCGCCCACGAGACCGAAGGTTTCACCAGGGTTAACCTTGAAGTTTATTGCATCAACTGCTCGGACTACTCCAAAAGAAGTCTTGAAGTGTTTTGTCAGGTTTTCGACAACCAGTAAGTTCTCATCATTGTCCATGAAGTTTCATCTCTTATTGTAAAGCCAGCAAGCAACCTTATGGTCGTCAGTATCAGAATCGAAGAATGGGGGATTCTCCTTTCTGCATATTTCAAGTGCATAATCGCAACGGGGGTGGAATCTGCAACCTGGCGGAGGGTTTATGTAGTCTGGGACCCTCCCCTTAATGCCTTCTGAGAAACCTGCTCCAGTTAGCTTGGGAACAGATTCTAAGAGTCCTTTAGTGTATGGGTGCAGAGGGTTTGAGAATAAGCCCTTGGTTTCTGCGATCTCGATCATGTTTCCGGCGTACATAACGTAGACTGTATCCACGGTGCCCCGTATCGTTCCAAGAGCGTGAGAAATCAGAATTACTGATAACCCCTTCTTCTCCACAAGGTTCTTCATAAGACGCAAAACTTGGTCTTGTATCGTTACATCCAGGTTCGTCGTCGGCTCATCGGCAATCAAAAGGTCCTTGGCAGTGGACAACGACATCGCGATACAGATTCTCTGCCTCATGCCCCCACTTAGCTGGAATGGATAGCTGTCCAGTACTCTTTCCGGGTCGGGCAAAGCAACCTCCTTCAGGACCTCTATAGATTTCTTGCGAAGTGCTTTTTTCGAAGCTTTTCCGACTTCAAAAACGCCTGAAAACCTGATAACATCTGCAAGAAGGTCTCCGACTTTGAACACCGGGTTGAGGGCGGCCGTCGGGTCTTGAAAAATCATGGTTATGCTTTTTCTCCTCATTTCGCTCAGTTTCTTATGGTCCATTTTAAGTACGTCGTTCCCTCTGTATTGTATGTCCCCTCCATCCACTATGGCGTTGGTGGCCAAAATCCTGAGAATTGCCCTCATGCAAGAGGTCTTGCCGCAACCAGATTCTCCAATGACTCCCACTTTTTCTCCTTGATGCACTGTAAGGTCTACTCCATTCAGGACCTTCAGCTTGCCCAAGTAGGTCTTGTAGCCTACGCGAAGACCTTTCACTTCTAGCAGCGGCAGCGTGCTACCTTGCCTCCTCAACGAATATGTCTCGAATCCCGTCTCCCAGCAGATTGAACCCTAGTATTATGAGGGAGATTGCCATAGCCGGAAAAATGCTTATCCACCAAGAATTAGGTATGAATCGTCCGCCTCCAGCAACCATAGTGCCAAGATCAGGTGTAGGAGGCTGAGCGCCCAACCCTACGAAACTCAACGCGGACCCGAGGAGTATGACCCAGCCAACATCCAGAGTTATCTTCGTCAAGATTGGCCCGAGGCAGTTTGGAAGGATTTCACTGAATATTGTGTGGGAAGAACTGGCGCCCATCACCTCTGATGCTTGAACGAAGTATTCATTCCTCATCGCCGATGCCGCGTTATACGTTAGTCTAGTGTACCAAGGCCACCACATCAAAGACACGGCCATCATCGCATTAATCACACTGGGGGTCAACACCGCTGCTATGGATAGTGCTAACACCAGCGGGGGTACTGCAATGAACATGTCCGCTATTCTCATCACTAGAGAGTCAATCCACGTTCCCCGGTAGTATCCTGCTACCAATCCCAGGATTACTCCAGGTGGAACAACGAGTGCTAAGACTACCGCTGCCATCGTAAGAGAGTATTGGAACCCGAATATAGTCCTACTCAAGACATCTCTTCCCATTTCGTCCGTCCCAAACAGGTAGGTAGAACTTGGAGGCAGTAAACGATTTTTCAGATCTGTGAACAGACCCGCATGTACAGGGTAAGGAGCTACAAAGGGAGCTGCCAGAGCCGTTACAACTGAGGCTACTGAAATTATCAATCCCACTATAGATAGTGGGCTTCTTGAAAATCGGTACCATTTCCTCTTTAAGTCGAACCTTGCAGACAGATACCTGAAGGTTTGAATCAGTCTAACTTGCATCTATTCTCCTCTCTCCATCAACCTTATTCTAGGATCTAGATATGCGACCACGACGTCAACTACTATGTTTGCTATAGCGTATATCACCCCTATGACCAGGACTAGCGCGATTATACCGTTAAGATCTTTGTTCAACATGTACCTGATGCCGAGCTTGGAGAAGCCTGGCCAATTGAAGACCGTTTCAACAAGAAAAGCGTTAGCTAGCAACGCAGCTATGTCCAGTCCCATTATCGTTACTGCAGGGATTACAGACGGTTTAAGCAGATATTTGAATGTTATAGTCCTTTCAGGCATACCCTGCGCTGTTGCCATTGCTATGTAATCCTTGTCCTTGTTTTCAACCATTCCGGATCTGATTATTCTTGCGTCCTGCAACATACCGCCGAGACACAATGCCAAAGCAGGCAACACCATGTGGTATAACTCATCCACGAAATTAGTGCCAGATCCTTGAATTGGGAACCATTTCAACCACCAACCGAACACGAGTTGAAATATTATAGCGAGAACGAAGGATGGGACTGATATTCCTATGTAGGAGGCTAACCTTACAACATTATCGGGCCATTTATAGGAGTATCTGCCCGCAATTACGCCAAGTGCGAAAGATCCAATCAATGAAAATATAGCTGCAAGAAATATCAGCTCAAGGGATGCAGGGAGATATTCCAAAATATCGGTCGTAATGCTCCGTCTAGTGAGTATAGAAAAGCCCAAGTCTCCGTGAAAGATGTCATTCACCCAATAGAAGTACTGTTCATACAGCGGCTTGTCCAGTCTTAGCTGAACCCTTATCTGCTCAACGACCCACTGTGGAGCGTCAGGTCCAGCCATCATTCGCGCTGGATCCCCAGGTAGCACTCTTGCCATTACGAAAACTAATACGGATAGGCCAATCAAGGAGAAAATGACCAGAAATGTTCTTCTCAGCACGTAGACTGTAAGCTTCATGACGCTCACGCTGCCATGTTGAGACTATAAAAGAAATGGAAGAGTCTTAAAAGTCTTTCATTCTTGAGTCGAAAATGGATGCACACCTTCAGTAGACCAGATTTGTCACAGGATGGAATTGTGAAAGATTTGGCTTGAATTTGTCTCATTTGAAAATAGAAAAAAGGAGAGTTCTGGAGTTCTAGTGCACGTCTCGGTGCTAATGTGGCTGAATTTGCCAAAGTCTGTAGACCCTGTCGTAGCCCATTATGACTAAGGCTTTGGATGGGTCCACTGCAGATGGAATCTTGACATAGTTCTGAATTGCAATAGTAGTCTTGGAATCGAAGATGAATATGCTCGGGCACATATCCATTATCGTCCTTTGAAGGGCTTGGTACTCGGTGAACCTTTGGGTTTCATTTATCGTCGACAAAGCGTCCTCTATCATCCCGTCTAGTGTGCTGTTTTGGAGCCACTCGCCCTGCTCCCATGTGCCAGCAGACCTTGAGTGATACCTTGATTCTATCAATGATCCGGCTTCAGGATAGCTGGAGGCTACCAGTATGTTGTAGATGTGACCAGTAGTGTTAAGGTTAGTCATTTCTTGAACAACTTTCGTCCAGAAGGTCTTGACTAGCTGAACGTTCAGTCCAATCCTTTGGGCAGATGTGGCCAAAAGCAATGCATCCGTCTCTCTTTCGGGAACGTCAGCGATCCAGTGGAATTCGATCGTGTACTGCTCTGGGTGGTTGATTATGTCTGGGTAGTATTTGGACTGACTAAGCTCTTCGCTAGCCTTGGTCAAGTTGGTGTTATATACTTGCGTATTAGTATACCCTCCTACCCCTTTGGGCACACAGGACGAAGCAAGAGTGTACCTCGAATATATTTGCGTCATCATTTCTGAATAGTTGCAGGCGTATGCCAAGGCCCTTCTGACGTGGACATCGTCCAATGGTGGTTTCTTCGTATTCAGCATGAAATAGTATTCGGAAGCTTCTGGCCAACTGGCCTTACTGATGTTTGTGGTGGCGCCCAGCTCATCAAGGATCTCCGCAGGAAGCCATGCATCTGTTACCTCCATCTCCTTGTTCAACATCATAGCTCTCTCCGTAGTCGTACTGCCCGTCGTCCAGAGTTGCGTTACATTGGTAGGCGCAAGTGGATCCACATATCCCCAGTAATTCGTGACAAGCGTGTATTTGAACCACTCCTCTAACTTGCTGTCTGCTACGGTGTATGCTCCAGAGCCGGCATCATGTGTATTCAGCCAATCCATGGCGTAGTCTCCAAAGGTGCCGTATGTTCCTGGCGTCTTGAGGTGAGCCATAACTTGTGCCTTTTCGATTATGTAGAGCCTCGTAAGCGTAGCTAGGAACGGACCGAAAGTCTTGCCGAGTGTGAACCGCACTTTGTTTCCTTCAACTACTTCGGTTTTGTTTATGTATGGTGAAAACAGGTATGCGAATCCTTGACCTATTGTTAGCGTCCTGTTCATCGAGAATGCAACGTCTTCCGCCTTAAGTTCGTTGCCGCTGTGAAACTTTATGCCTGATCTTATGGTGAACGTGTAAACTAGACCGTCCGTCGAAATATCCCAGCTTTGGGCAACCCATGGGTCTACGCCTCCGCCAGCCTTAGGATACACCAGGGGGTCATAAAGATTACATAGGCTCGTCGTGCTGCACTCGTCATTGCCAACAGCCGGATCTATGTGGTTCGGCCACGCGAAACCCACTGTCGCCACTCTAAAGGTAGTTGGAGCAGGACCTGGAAGCGTTATGTAGTATACTACACCGGCGATTGCGGCTACGATGATGATGACCGCTATGATAGCAGCTTGCATCTTTGTAATACCTGATCTGCTAAAAAATGCTTTCAAATTTTTATCCTCCGCTTTATAATCGTTCTTTATCTATCAGAAGAGTCTGTTAATATAATTTTCGTGCTAGCTTGGCGGCGGTTCGAATCCATAGAGCCTTGAATGGGTCAAACCCACCTTCCGGTATAAGTCCGCCATCATCTCAGCGTACTTCCATGAAGTCACTACGGGATCCAGAACTGGAACTCGGAGTTTATTTATCAGTTCCTTCATAAAACCAGATTCACCGGTACAGCCTAGAACTATCACCTCGGCGCCATCCTCTTCGATTGCCTTCTTCGCTTCCGCGAGAATCGCTTTTTTCAGCTTCTCTGGCTCTTCGGCCATTCTTGGGACCGTGAAATCTATCACCCTAAATGAGGCCAGCTTCCTCTCAAGGCCATACATGACCACGTTACTCTCCATTCGAGGAATCCATTTTCTTCTACCCACTATGATGGAAAACTTGTGCCCAAGGGTTGCAGCTACATGCATGGTAGCCATAGCTACTGGAACGACTGGAATTGAAACAAGTTCTTTAGCTTCCCTGAATCCTGGGTCATAGAAGCAGCCTATGACAGCTGCGTCGTATCCTTCCTTTTCTGCTCTTTTAACCCATTCTAAGGTTTCGCTGAGGTTCAGATGCTCATAGTAGTGGTACTCCATGTGCACTGGTCCCTTGCTCAAGTGAACAACTCTGGCCTCCACATCTGGTCTCTTGACCTTCTTGATCGTCTCTAGCACGTTCTTGTCGAGAACATCCGTGCCTATCGGATTTATGTATAAAATCCTTAGCATAGCTATTACACCTGCATTCTTGCCCGACGTAAATATTTAAGATTTGAGATCCACTTTCCCACGTGTTTTGGCTTCCTCTCTTCCTTTGCCAGCTTCAGGTGCGTTTTGTCCACGAACCTTCCAAGCAGCGGTTCAACCTGAGTTCGACACTGTCCTCGCGTGCCGTTCTGCTTTGAAGGATTTATGTCCAGTTCTCTTGATTATTTCGTTCTGTAGCTCCACACCGAGATCAACAAAGTAATCGCTTTACCCCGCAACCCTTACTAGGAGATCCCCCTATTTTTCAGGATGCTTTTGTGCGTCACACAAGGTATCTGCACAACGAGCCTGTCACTGTTCCAAGTCCCACTCTTTTGATGTGGTCGGTATTGTGTCGAGTTTCGCCGTCATTCTAATCTCTGCGTTGTGCTATGCTAAAGAGAAAAAGGGAAGCTAGATTTTGCCTAGTTTGTTGGCTAGCTTAGCTAATTCAGGTTCTACTGCTGCGCCCTTATCCCATATCTGTTTTTTGTCAAGCCATACGGAGGTGTTTAGGCTTATGCCGTCTGAATGTGATGGGGCGTCGATAGGTTTTCCACCTGTCAAAAGAGTACCTAGGTATCCAATTCCCCACTCAGTGCAACCCCATATCCTCTCGTCTTCAACTACATTGCCCGTCAGCTTGGCGCCTGGGTTGCACCCGTAACAAACGTGGGCCATTTTTAGCATGTTAGGGTGTTTGAAGCTCTTAAGCCATGATTCGAAGGCTTTGGCGTCATGTCCGCCTTCGATCTTCTGTACGACTCCTTTCTTAACGTAAAGTTTTATTGGTTCCTTGAGTAGCCCAAGTGGAGGATTTACTGAGCCGTCGTACACTATTGTGCCGTCTATGGTTTCGTGGATTGGGGCCCAGCCTATCTGCCCCCCTAGCATGTTGGATCCAGGAGTGTCTGTGTATCCAACTGATTTTGTGTAGATTCTCTTGGGGTCGTTGTCGAATTCCACGTCTGTTCCGGCAGGTGTTGTCATCCTGACGTGCTTGGCTGTTTTGGTTATGGCCTGCAACCTGGTCATGTACTTGTCAAGGGTTGGCATGTGAACTCTGCCAATTAGTCTCACCATCATGTCAACGTTCATTCCAACGTAACATGCGTGCCTAAGCTTTTTGTTTGCATTCATAGCCTTTTCATATGTGTTTGAATAGAATATCCATTCATTGTTGTATTCGCACCAGGCGTCTGCGTTGCTCAGAAGTGCTGCCAGTGCCTCTGAGGGCAACATGGGGTCCGCTGCTTTTCCTACGCCCAAGGGCGAAGCGTTCCATACCACAAGTGGTTTGGCTCCAACCGTGAAAGCAGCTGCCGCCGTGGCTTCAACAACTCTAGGGTCTGATTCTGTGTCGGCAGTAACGACGAATGTTTCTCCGGCTCTTAGCTTGAACATCTCAGAAACCAACATGTGTGCTGCTTTGGCCAATTCGTATTCATAGTATTGCGGCATTGAATCACCGGTCAGTGTTTTTCTGGAAGAGCATATAAGATTTTCCACGTTGGCTTCTGTCGAATCTTAGGGGTTTAGGGGCAAAGAGGGCCGAATGTTAGCTGGCGAGACTCTGCAATTTGACTTACAAGACTATATTCTACACGGGTCCAGAAAGTGCAACCAAGTCTGCAAGTGGTGTGAATTCTTGAAGTCTAACGTATCCCTCATCTTTTGATGCTCTCGTTTTAAGCTTCTCATAGGTTGCCAAGTTGTCAAACTCCATCAATCCAACATGCGCACCAGAGATGCCCCCAAGCATTTGGGTCAAGAGCGCTTGCCCGTTCGATCGACTCAACGTCTTTTCACGCGCTAGGACCGGCGCGCATAATCATATGAATTCACGCGTATTGGTGCTCTAAAACATACGGTTTGCAGAACCATTGTTGAGATATATCGTTTCAGGCTTCTAATAGAGTCGATTTGACAAAGCCTTCAGCGATAAGAAAAATGCTGGCGGACCAGACACCCGCATGATTTGAGGCATCCAAGGATGCTTTTGAATCCGCTCAAACCAACTCCCTCCTCATCATAACGGCGGCCCCAAGAGAGCACATGACAACAGCTGAAAAAAGAAGGGCCCATCAATTTTAGGGCCTATCCTGCGTGTTAACGTTGGCATTCACCGTGGCGTGTTCCAAAGCATCACTTGTTTGAGCCACACCAAGCATATTACAGGTCAGACGAACTGTCTTATCTTTTTCGCAACCCTTTCCAGTTCGCTTGCTTCCTGCGCCTCGAGAGACCGGTGAGCCTCTCGTGTTTCGTACCTCGGAATCACGTGAACATGAACATGAAAAACAACCTGATTCGCAGCCCTTCCATTGTTCTGAGCAATGCTGATCCCCTCAGCCCCGACACCCTTCTTAACCGCCAGAGCCACCCTCTTCACGATCTTAAACAGATAGGCAACCTCTCTATCCGGAACCTCGTATATACTCTCATAATGCCTCTTAGTGACTACAAGAGTGTGTCCCTCACTCACAGGCCTAAAATCCAGAAAAGCCACCACTTCCCCGTCCTCATACACACGGCTCGCAGAAGTTTCATTCCTCGCTATCTTGCAGAAGGGGCAGTCATCAGTCATAAGCCTGACTTCCGTTCAACTATCGAAGCAGAACGAGTTATTTGATTTTCATGGATTCTATGACCACCGACTGAGGTCTCAACAACACCTCTCTGAGCGGAGGATGCTTCTGTAGGCCTTTCCGCGTTGGTCTCGGCTCGACAAGCCTCAATATGAGAAGCTTGCTCTTAAACAGCGCAGCGGAATAGTCCGTCAACGTCCTGTGGAAACTCGTTGTCTCAAACGGTTTCAACAGTCTTTCCATCCTCCAGTGAATTGGATACTTTGCAGTCCCAAAATACCTCGCGGTAGCGCTTATCCTATTGCCCTCCTCAACTATCACCTCGAAACACGGATGCGGAACAGAAAACACGAAGCGACCACCATCCTTCAGAACCCTCGCCACCTCAGATATCGCTCCTTCATAGTCTTCAACATCCTGCAAAGACATGAAACAAGTCACCGCGTCAAAATGATTGTTCGAGAATTCCTCAAGATTAGCCGCGTCTGAAACAAAGTAGCGTATGCCCAGCTTCTCTCTCGCTTCCTCTCGCCTCGCAAGCTCTATCATCTTCTTCGAGAAGTCCACCCCAACCACCCTAGCACCTTCTCTCGCCAGAATCCGAGTGTTGTACCCCTCTCCACAAGCTAAGTCCAAAACCACTCGACCTCTCACGCTGCCAATCAACCTGAAAGCAGCCGGATTGTTCAACTCATCCCTGTAGTAATCCTTACCACACCTCACAAAATCCACCCAAGACTCCACAGCCTCATCCCACTCACTCACTACACCATTGCCACGCAAAGAACCGTTCATCACAACCCACCACGGCTACCCAACCACAGCCACAAAGAAAAACTTTAGCACAGACACGGCCACGCCGCGCCAACGAGCACACCACACCGAAAAACGGCACAGCACCAACCACCAAACCTCCACCACCCATCGAAACCGTCACCGAACAACATTACCAAAAACAACACCAAACCCCCTAGGGGTAGGCACCCGCCAACACGCCAAAACAAAACACGCACAGCCAAACGCTTCCGCTACGCGTCAACGGGCATCGCCTCAAACCCCTCCTCCCTGAACTGCATCCTGTAAAACGCACTGTAAAGCCCCTCCATCTTCATCAGCTCCGCATGCGTTCCCTGCTCCACCGCCCTACCTTCATCAATCACAATGATCTCATCACAAAGACGAATGGTTGAGAGCCTGTGCGCTATTATTATGGCCAGCCTGTTCTCGAGAAGCCTTCTCAGAGCATTCTGCACCACCAGTTCAGTGTACGGATCGATGCTAGCGCGCGCGCTGCCTCTTCGATTTGTGGTCAACTTTCAATGGTGTGCACTGTCTTGGAGTTCTACACTTTACTGGGAATGTTTATTAAGTCTCAAGATGCAAGTTACGCAACTATTGGAGGCGAATTCGATGAGAAAAGCCACGTCGTCTAAGAACAAGGGCAGAACAAAAGGCAGGAACAGTCAACGTCTAATGGTCGATGCGGAAGCGGTAAACATCCTGAGAACGGTAAAAGATCAAGAAGCCTTCTACTTCTACGAAGCTGTTGGAAAACCAACCGGCGAAATCGCCAAAAACCTCTTCGACTTTCTCGAAAAGGTGAAATCTGTCAAATCAGAGAGTGTGATGTTCCACCTTGAGAGAGGAGACTTTCAAAACTGGATTGAGAAGACGCTTGGTGACTCAAAACTCTCCGGAGAACTAGGAGGGATTATCGCTTCGGACAGCGATGGCGTCAGGACGAGCATCTGCAAGACTGTCGAGAACCGCATCAAAGAACTGAGAGAATCATCCGCAGCACAATTGGTTGACGAGGACTCAACTGTTCTCTTGCCTTCCTCCTTTTTGTCCGTCCGTTGAGGTTGCATGTCAACAGACACCACCGCGTCACAAACCATGGGAACCTGTATTCTCCAGCTATCGTCTGCTTCTTGTTAGGCTGTTTGCCTGTTGGTTCATGAAAGACTAACTGTGAAGACCTTTTATAACCGGAAACACAAGTTGTTTCAAAATTCTTGAAGTGGTTTGCATGGTTCGAAAGAGATCCGGTAGGACTGGTCTAACGCCCGTAGCTGAACTTGTTTCCTTGGCGAACAAGAGAGCATTAGTTACTGGTTCAAGTGCAGGTATCGGTAAGGCAATGGCCTATAGATTCGCGGAGGCAGGGGCAGATCTGGAGCTTGTTGACATCAATGAGGAAGGCCTGAAGACTGTAAAAGAAGAACTCGAAAGTTTCAACAGGAAAATAGCTATCCACAGAGTCGATCTTTCCAAGAAGCAGGAGATAGACTCTTTGTGGCTAAATCTGAAAGGGAAAGAACCAGACATCTTAGTTAACAACGCTGGAATATATCCGGCCAAATCCTTCTTGAACGTAGATCAAGTGTTCTTCAAGAAAGTGATGGACACTAATCTGAACTCGGTTTTTTGGATGTGCCAGCATATGATAAGAAACAGGCTGAAAAAGGGCGGAGTGATCATCAACATTGGCTCAATAGAAGCGGTCATGCCTCTCAAGGAAGGACTAAGCCATTATGATATCAGCAAGGCAGGAGTCATGGTCTTCTCGAGAGCGTTGGCCAGCGAGTATGGCAAACACGGCTTCAGAATAAACGTGCTTGTGTCGGGCGGAATATGGACGGAAGGTACGAAGAGCTTGGCGAAAGAAGCGATGAAATTCAAGTTGAACGTTGTCAGATCAGGTATAGAGTATAATATGAGAACTCCATTGGGAAGACTGGGCAGACCTGACGAGATTGCCCGTATGGCCTTGGTCCTTGCGAGCGACCTTTCAAGCTACGTGAACGGAACGTTGATAGTTGTTGACGGCGGGTTTCTGTCGGCATAGGAGAAGCCAGACCACGGTCAAAAAGACAACAAAACAGCTGGTTCGTCTAGCAGAAGGTTAACCTCCAGCTTGAGAGTGAGTGTCGATAGACCCAATGCCAGACGTAGCGCGCTTCTTTTCAGAAGCGTGTCTTGGCAAAAACATTGATATTGGAGTTGTAAGTGGTATTGGAATGGAAGAAATGATACTTTCCATTCGGACGAAGTGAACGAATTGAACGTCGGAGCTTGGGTTCTAGTTCCCCTTTCTTTGCCTGGATCGTACCTGGTTTGCCCGAGGTGTGGAAGGCATGTTTCCTCAGTCTCCAACTACTGTAATTTCTGCGGGGCCTTGTTGCGTCCGGAACTTGTGCTGAAGATCTGCCCCAACTGCAAAAACAGAATCCCGATATTAGCTCGCTTCTGCACTCAATGCGGGCAGAAACAAAAGAAATTAGGATACAACACCCTGCACTCATTCTGATTAGATATGTCAAAGTTCAAACAGCAAAAGACTGAACTGATGTTACACAGCGCGTGCTTCACCTTACTCTCAGCTTCTTAGCGTGTTCCAAAACTAGCATGCTTTTGTCTGCATTGAGAGCCACCTGGATTTTGATCAGATGCACCAGTTTATCGAGTCCGGCTTTCCTTGTCTCTTCAGGGATGTTTCCTTAACATCAGAGCGCACGCCGCGCGATATTTGTCTGTTCAACAAGTGAAGAGAGTTTCACTTGGAAACCTTTCCTTCCCAGTTGCGTTGTAAAGCTTTCTTCATAAGAATCTCTTTTAACGCCTTTTTGACAATGTGAATAAATGAGGAGGTTGCTTGTTTGGCTGATGAGGGAACTTATTCCTTGATTTTTAGTTCTCTGAAACACCCCATCCGTAGAAAGATACTGCGGATGTTGCGAGACAGGGAACTGACTTTTTCGCAGATTCTTGAAATCCTGTCGATTGACAGTGGACATCTCAGTTATCATCTTGAGAACCTGGGGGATCTTGTCGCACATTCTTCAGACGGAAAATACAGGCTGTCAAGCTTTGGTATGGCCGCCGTTAGATTGATGAGTGAAGTTGAAGAACACAATCCACCAGCAATTTCGACGCATAAAAGAAAGATGGACATGTCAATCAAGATCTTCTCTATTGTTCTTGCAGTTGCGTTGCTATTGGTGAGCCTCTATACCATAAACTCAACAACGCAAACACACCAAGAGTTTGTCATAGTGCCGGGCATTCTCGTGGCTGCCGCCCCTAACCAGAAGTACGTGTATAATGTCACTTTGACCTACGGCGGGCAATCCACGGTATCAGAACCAAGTGGCATTAGTATAGGAACTCTTGCTCCGGAGAATTCGGTTGTTGAATGGGAAGAATATCACATATGGCTTGATTTCAAGTTCAACAGCACCTGGGATTTTGTTTTGAGGGTTCTTGACCCGTCAGGAAAAGTCCTCAGTGATTCTCCTCTGGGAAGCCCACAGGGAGGTTCGCCGGATAACCTTGGCGTCGGAATCCCCGCCTTCCTCACACAGCCAGGCACTTACAGTGTCGAAATCCGAAACGAAAAGGCAGACTGGTTCTACGCAAACATGACACTCCACGTTGAACAATACTACTTTCAAAGACCACTTTTCCACTGTGGACTTGCCGGAGTTATAACAGCATCCTTGTTTCCATTAATAGTATTCTTGGTTTGGGCTTTGACGAAAAAGTCAAAATGCCCTAACGTGTTCTAAACACTAGAATTTTATTCGTTTGCCTGCGCATTGTCACTTGAGAAAAATGACAGACTCCAAAATCAGGCATGCAATTGAGGCTTTGCTTTCTATCCTGCTGACTCTTCTCCGAACATAGTTTATGGTGGTTACTGTATCAGCGTCATGACCATTCCATTGTTCGCTTACCTGATATCGCTTGGAACAGCTTACCCGAATCTGGAACGAGACATGAACCTGCTTCTTTTCTCAAAAGAGTTTGTTGTTGGCCGCATAATTGCTTTGGTCGGTCTTGTCATATTTCTTTTATCCGCGGCACAGCTTCTCAGAGGTTACGCAAAGCATGTAGGACTTGTCAAGACTGGATTCTACTCTGCCGTCAGACACCCCCAATACACCGGAATCATCGTCGTCACGTTGGGCTTTACTGTAATGGTCTTGACGCTCGGAAACACGCCGCAACCCGTATTCGCTTGGCTGTTGCAGGCTCTCGGGTACATTATCCTCGCACGTTATGAGGAGTGGCATCTCGAAAGGAAATACGTGGAAAACTACCTTCAATACAAACAACACGTGCCGTTCATGCTCCCGTTTAAATGCCCATTCAAAATTTCCGAAACTCTCTTCACAATCTTACTATCAGCCTCGCCACGGTTGTCCTTTTTCTCTTTCCGTTTAATTCAATCCGCTTTTCCTGATCATCACGTTTCGACGGGCGTCTTAGGAAGCTGCTGCCGCGCACCCTTTTCTGGCGCGCATGATCGTTAACCGACAGACTGAACATCAATTGTCAAGATAATGACCAAAGTCGAATAGAAGACCGATCTTTCGCGAGCGCTGTCAGACTGCAGCGTCTTTCTTGAGAGTTTCTGCCTTGTCAGTTCTTTCCCATGTGAAGTCTGGATCATCTCTCCCGAAATGTCCAAACACGGCCGTTTTTCTGTATATTGGCCTGAGCAGATTCAGGTGACTTATGATTGCTTTAGGTCTCATATCAAAGTGCTTTTTCACTAGTTCAAGAATTTTTCCGTCGGGTATTTTTCCTGTGCCAAATGTGTTTACCATTACGGAGACTGGTTGCGCTATGCCAATCGCGTATGATATTTGGATCTCGCATTGATCTGCCAAACCCGCAGCAACAACATTTTTTGCAATGTACCTCGCCATGTAGCAGCCGGATCTATCGACTTTTGAAGGGTCTTTTCCGGAAAAACATCCACCGCCGTGACTTCCAACGCCTCCATAAGTGTCAACGATGATTTTTCTTCCCGTCAAACCTGAATCTGCCAAGGTTCCTCCGACAACGAACCTTCCTGTCTCGTTAATGTAGTATCTTGTCTTCTCGTCCAGCATACTCGAAGGTACGGCGTTTTTTATAACCTGACTTATTATGTCTTTCCTCAACCTTTCTCTGTCAACATTCTCAACGTGTTGAGCAGCCATCACAACAGAGTCAACTCTTCTTGGTTTTCCATCAACATATTCAACTGTGGCCTGCGACTTGCCATCTGGCCTCAGGTATGGTAGTATTCCTTTCTTCCTGCATTCAGAAAGCCTTTTTACAAGATTGTGTGCAAGCATTATTGGTAGAGGCATCAATTCCTTCGTCTCATTTGTCGCATAGCCGAACACCATTCCTTGGTCGCCAGCTCCCTGTTCATGAGTCTCGGTCTCATTAACTCCTATTGCGATGTCGGGGGACTGCTCCGTTATCGAAACTAACACACCGCAAGTTTCCCAGTCCATTCCATCCTTGGCATTGTCCAATCCTATTCCCTTCAACGTTTCTCTAACAATACGAGGTATGTCTATGTAGCAGGAGGTTGTGATCTGGCCAGTGACTACCACGGTTCCCTGCATTATCAAGGTTTCACAGTCAACTCTTGCTTCAGGATCCTTGCCTAAGATAGCATCCAACACGGCATCTGACACTTGATCGGCGACCTTGTCAGGATGGCCTTCTGCAACAGACTCTGAAGTAAACAGATATCTTCCATTGTTTTTCATGAGAATCCTTCAGTTGGATTTGTCATACGGATTTTTAATGGTTTCGCAACCTCGCATTGTCCAGAACCTAAGCGCGAGAAAAGCGAGAGTTAGGGTTGAGCTATCTCCTAGTAATAAAGTCAAGTCAGTCTTTGTTTTTGGCAAACGGAAGTTTTGGCTGGCCGTATAGGTTTTGACTTACGTTTGAATCTTGATGATTCACTGGGTGTATGAAACAGATTTAAAGCCAGATTCTTAGGTTTGTTTTATGCATAAGGGTACCTACTATGTAGACAAGCTTTCTGCCAACAGATTGCTCAAGTGCTACGAGATTGTCAGTCCCAGAATGAAGCAGTATCTCAATGCAGAAATCCAATTTGTCATTTCTAGTATTCATGGTGCAGATTTGGTTCTCGAACTTGGGTGTGGTTACGGAAGGGTTATGAAAGCTGTGTCTCCCTTCGTTTCAATGATTGTCAGTAATGATGTTTCACGGGGAAGTCTGGAGCTTGGGAAATCATACATGAAACCCAGCAGAAACTACAGAGTAGTTCAGATGGACGCATCCAGCATGGCGTTCCGTCCGTGTATTTTTGACGCTGTATTTTGCATCCAAAATGGCATTTCTGCCTTTGGAGTGGACAAGAAGCGCCTCATTGCAGAATCTATAAGAGTGACAAAAGACAATGGGTTAATACTTTTTTCCAGCTACTCGCCCAAGATATGGAAGGAACGGCTTGACTGGTTTAGAAAGCAATCCCAGATCGGTCTTCTGGGAGAGATAGATGAGGAGAAGACGCGTGATGGAACCATAGTGTGTAAAGACGGGTTTAGAGCTACCACAGTCACACGCGACCAATTCGTCGGGTGGTTCCGTGAATTCGGATTGAATGCTTCAATCATAGAAGTAGACGAGTCCAGTATCTTCTGTAGAGTTGTAAAAGAGTAGTTTGCCCAGACTACACGAAGGACAATCACGCGATCTTTAGCGTGCTTTACTACCACCTATTGTAATGGATCTTTTCTTTCAATGATACTGGCTTCTGTTTCACAAAGTATTCTTGCGGATATCCTATTGGGATGAGTACTGCTACTTCATAGTCATCAGGTACACCGAGCATCTTTTTGAGTGATGTTGTTTCATGTGGTATGAAGGTAACGCCGTGCAATCCTTCCGCTGCCATTGCCAGCAAGACGTTTTCTACGCATGCCCAAACTGAGGCAAAACAATTTAGGTCGTAAAGTGTATTGCATTCTCTCAGAGGTTTTCTCATTTTGAAGCCGACAACAAGCAGCTCAGGAGAACTCATCAGCATCCTTTTCTGGACAGGTAAAGCCTTGAGATAAGCTTCTTTTTCCCAGTCAGTCATGGTTCTTGTTGCTTCTTCTACCTCTTTCTCGGCATAATCCCTAGCCATTACACCTAGGTCCACGATTCTTTTTCTGTGTTCGAAATCTTTTATGAGAATGAACTCCCATTCTCTCAGATGATTGTGTGATGGTGCCTTCAATCCAGCCGCTAATACCCTCAAAAGCTTCTCTTCTTCCACAGGTTTTGACTGAAACTCTCTCTCTGTTCTTCTCCTTTCCACGACTTCATAAAAGTCCACTCTGGCTCACCTTTTTCACTATAACAGCAGAGCACCAAACATAAACATTTGTCACGAGCTTCTGAGCATTGGAAGCATTCACCGATGCCAGAGTTCGCGGCTAGATTGCTACAGTCTCCATCACAACTGATCTGAAGTTTAGAATCTATCAGTAACTGAATAGTTGGAAGTCAGGTTCTAAAGGCATAGTGTCGCGAGAAGACAATATGTCTTGTTGGAATGAGTTTTTGGTGGAGTCGAATAGGTTTAGGCTTGTGTTTGAATTTTGCAGTTCGGCTTCACAGAAAAATGGTGGTAGACGTGGAAAAGCCTGCAAAAGACTACCGTTTGAAACTAAAGGCAAGTTCTTTATTTCCTGCTTTCTTGCCTTTACGCAGTCAAGCGTAGCCAAATCCTGATTCTTATGTGTTCAGCAGGTGCAAACTCTTAAAATGTGGAACCGGCTTAGGGCGGAGTATGGAAGGTTCAGACAAGGAGTCAAAGGGACTTTCTCAAATCGAAGCTGAGAGAAGACTTGAACAGGTCGGGCCAAACCAGTTTGTTAGACCCCAGAAGACAAGCTTCCTCGCTATCGCCAAGGAAGAAGTAACTGAACCTATGATCTTGCTGTTGCGTGTTGTTGGTGTAGTGTACACGGTTTTCGG